>FTFU01001832.1_pt1 | contig 11716 bp, 10 predicted proteins | sample 1640511 | NCBI WGS metagenome assembly FTFU01 (sample SAMEA3914789, study PRJEB12502) | metagenome | biome: forest; material: soil | place: Canada | collected 2011-07-03 | depth 0.3 m | reverse complement strand
GTCGAGATCGCCGCCCGCTACGACGAAGCCGCTGGCGAGTTCAGGCTGACTTTGCGGCAGAGCACCGGGCCCACGCCGGGCCAGAGCGACAAACGTCCCTCGCCGATCCCGATCCGCCTGGGCCTGCTCGACGAGGACGGCAAGCCGCTGAGCTTTTGCGCTCCCGGCGAATCCGCGCCCGGTCAGGACGCCACCGTGGTCCTGCGCGGCGAGAGCGCCGTGGTCCGCCTCGAAGGTGTCGACAAGCGGCCGATCCTGTCGGCGTTGCGCAGCTTCTCCGCGCCCGTGAAGCTGGATGCGGGTCAGCCGCCCGAAGACCGCTACGCCATGCTGGCGGCCGATCCGGACCTGTTCAACCGCTGGGAAGCGGGCCAGGCCCTGGCCGAGGCGCTGATCCTGCGCCGCGCGAGGGGTGAGCCGGACGCAGCCGGCGAGCAGAAGTTCGTCGCCGCCATGGGCCGGGCCCTCGCCGATCAGTCGGCAGAGCCGGGATTCACCGCGCTCATGCTGCAGCTTCCCGAAGAGCCGGACCTGGCGCTGGCGATGGCGCCTGGCGCAGACCCGGAGGCGCTCCACGGCGCCCGCGAGGCCCTGCGTCGCGAGCTGGCCCGCGAGCTGAAGCTTCAGCTTGAGCGGCTCCACGAATCCTTCGCGTCCAAGGGCGCCTTCTCCCCTGACGCCGAGAGCGCGGGGCGCCGGGCGCTGGCCAATTCGGCGCTGGAGCTGCTGGCCGCCGACCCGACGCGCGACACGATCGCCCGGGCGGAGGACCATTACCGCCAGGCCGCCAACATGACTGACGCGATGGGCGCTCTGGAGGCGCTCAAGCTGATTGGCGGGCCGGCGTTCGAAGATGCCTTGAAGGACTTCTACGCGCGCTGGAAGCACGAGCCGCTGGTCGTCGACAAATGGTTCGCCATCCAGGGCCGCGCGCCGGGACCGGGCGCGCTCGGCCGGGTGATCGGCCTGACCGCCCATCCCGCCTTCGACCCAAAGACCCCCAATCGCCTGCGCGCGCTGGTCTCGAACTTCAGCCAGTTCAACCCGGCCGCCTTCCACGATCAATCAGGCGCCGGATATCGCTTCCTGGCCGACCAGATCCTGGCGGTGGACCGCTTCAACCCGATGGTTGCGGCCCGGCTGATCGAGCCGCTCGGCGGCTTTCGGCGGTACATGCCTGAGTTGGCCGGGCTCATGAAGGCCCAGCTCGAACGGATTGCTGCGGCTGAGGGGCTCTCTAAGAATGTGTACGAGCTGGCCACGCGCGCGTTAGCTTAATCCTAGCAAATGCTTAGCAATTCAGGGTCTCATTAACTCGCTTGCGTTAGTCTGCGCACTTCACAGCCTGCAGCCGAGCCAGAGCCCGTCGTGACCGACAATCCCGCCCGCTTTCTCGGGTTTGCCTTCGCCAGCGCCGATCTCCTGTTCGAGATCGAGCCGGACGGTCGCATCGCCTTCATCCTGGGGGCCGTACAGAGGGTCATGGGGGTCGACCAGGCCGAGGCCGCCGGTCGCACCTGGCGCGAGATCATCGCCGAGAGCGACCATGACCTCGTCGCCGCCTTGATCGAGGGCCTCGGCCCGGCCGACCGCCGCGGACCGATCAAGGTCGAGCTCACGGCGCATCCCAGTCGCGACATGCGCCGCTTCGCCGGCTTCTCCGCCTGCCGCCTGCCGCAGAATGCGCCCAAGATCTCCTGCGTGCTGACGCTCGCGCCCAACCTCGGCGAGCCCGACGCGCCGTTGGAGGGCGCCCACGGGCTCTATGACCAGCCGGGGTTCCTGGCGGCGACCAAGCGGCTGCTCGACGGCGCCCGCGCGGCGGGCCTGGACCTCAATGTGGAACTGGTGGAGCTCAAGGGCCTCGCGGAGGCGCAGCCTGATGCGGAAGCGGCCGAGCTGGTGTCGCGGCGGATCTCCGCGGCCCTCCGCGCGGAGTCCTTCCGCGGCCAGGGCGCGGCCAAGGTCGGAGACGACCAATACGCCCTGGTGCGCTCCAGGTCCGATGGCCCCGATCAGTTGTCGAGCCGCCTCGCCAGCGCCGCCAGCGCCGCCGGAGCGGACGTCTCGGTATCGTCGGCGTCGCTGGCGCTCAGCCCGGAATCGGCGCCGCTGCACACCATGCGCGCGCTGAAGTTCGCGCTGGACAACTTTCTGAGCCACGGCGCCGACAGCGCCAAGGCGGCGTTCCAGACGGTGCTCGAAACCACGGTCAGCGAGGCAAACGCCTTCAGCGCCAAGGTCAAGGACCGCAAATTCCAGCTCGTCTATCAGCCGATCATCGAGCTGGCGTCGGGGGAGCTGGAGCATTTCGAGGCGCTGGTGCGGCTCGATGGCGACAAGAGCCCGGCCAGGGCCATCCGGATGGCCGAGGAACTGCAGATCATCCAGGGCCTGGACCTGGCGGTGATCGAGCAGGTCATCAAGAAGCTCAAGACCAAGGGCAATGGCCGGCTCAAGATCGCAGCCAACCTGTCCGCGCGCTCGCTCATGGACCCTGGCTTCCTGACGGCGCTGTTGCAGCAAATCACCGGCGATGCGGACCTGCCCTCGCGGCTGTTGTTCGAGCTCACCGAGACCGCCGCGCTAGACAGCCTCGATCAGGCCAACGCCGCGATCCAGCGTCTGCGCCAGCTCGGCTTCAGGGTCGCCCTGGATGACTTCGGCGCCGGCGCCGCGTCGATGGCTTATCTCAAGTCGCTGTCGATCGACGCGGTGAAGATCGACGGCCAGTACATTCAGGATCTGAGCGAGGCCGGCCGCGACGGGGCGCTGGTGCGCCACATCGCCGAGCTGTGCAACGAGCTCAACATCGACACCATTGCCGAGCAGGTCGAGACACAGACGGTCGCGGACGCCCTGGTGAAGATCGGCGTTCGCTGCGGCCAGGGCTGGCATTTCGGCCGTCCCGCGCCCGAGCCTACCTATCAGCAGCAGACGGCGCGCGTGCGTCGTGTCGGCGAGGTCGAGGGCTGGCGCTGATGCGCGATCGGCCGCGGCTGGGCAGCGCTGCGCGTGAAGTGGAATCCGGGCTAAGCTCGGACGGGTGAATCGGCAGGAGCGTCGAGGCTTGGCGGACCGCAGGCGGGCAGGCAGAGGCGGTTCGGAGGACGAGACCGACTTCACCGGTTCGACTCCGGCGCGCGCGCGCGCTTCCGCATCGCTGCGCATCGCCGTCCTGACAGCCATGCTGATGATGGCGATCTACGCCGTATTCTCGCTCCAGCACCTCCTGCGGCACGGGGCGGCGGCCGATCCGCGCGTCGCGCTGACAAGCGCCGCTGACCTGGCAGTCGCTCGTGCCGACGGACAGCTGCTGGCGCTGAAGGCGGCCCTGACGGCAGGCCGGGAGGCCGGCGCCCGCATGCCGTCGGACCGGGCCGGCCAGGCGGACCTGGTGGTGAAGGCGGCCGGCGGCGCGGTCTCTGCCGCGGCCGTGGCCGACGGCGCAGTCCTGTCGCAGGCCGGCGCGGCCAGCGGCGCAGACTGGGTGAAGGCGGCGGCGCAGGCCAAGGCGTCCGGAAAGGACTTCTGGGTCGGCCAGGCAGGCGGGCGCTGGATCTATGCTGGGGTTCCCGTCCAGGGTCCGCAGGGCCCGTCCGAGCTGATCGCGGCGGCCGACGCCAACCAGTTCCTCGCGCCGACGCCCAGCGGACCGCTGCGCGCGTTGGCGGCCCCAGACGGACGCCTGCTGGCCATCCGCGGACCGGGCGGCGCAGCGGAAACGACCAACCTGAAGGAGGCCGCTTCCATAACCCCGGCCGACGTGGCGGACGGCATGGCCGTGGGCCGCCTTCCGAATGGCGCCCCGGTTCAACTGGCCGTGCGCAGCATTGGCGACGGCGCGATTCTGATCGTTGTCGGCCAGCCGGGCGCGGCGCCTTCGCTGTTGTCCAACCCCCTCACGAGCCAGTTCGTCACCGCCTTCGGGCCGCTCGCCATCGGTCTTCTGCTCACCCTGCTGTTGATGGTGCAGGGCAGGCGAGCCCAGGCGGCGCAGCAGGCCCATTCCAACACCGAGCAGCGCTTCCGCATGGCGGTCGATGCGGCGAGGTGCGGCATCTGGGAGTGGGACCTGAAAAGCGATCAGGTGTTCCTGTCCGACGTGACCGGGGCGATTCTCGGCTGGGGCGGCGGCGGCGTGGTCGAGGGCCAGCAGGTGCTCGGCCGAATCGCTCCCGACCATCGCGAGCGGATTCGCAAGGCGCTGGACTCGGCCAAGACCTATGGCGCCTTCGACGTCTCGTTCCGGGTCCCCGATCGCGGCGGGCGTACGGCCTGGGTCGACGCCCGCGGCCAGGGGCTCGATCCCGGCGAGGGGGGCGGCTTCACGCGGATCATCGGCGTGGCGCTCGACGTCACCGAGGAACGCATCGCCCAGGCCCGGGCGCAGGCGGCGGAGAACCGGCTGCGCGACGCCATCAACAGCGTCTCTGAAGCCTTCGTGCTGTGGGATCGGCTCGGGCGGCTGCTGCTCTGCAACGAGAACTTCCGCAAGTTCTTCTCACTCGAGCCGCGGATCCTGAAGTCGGGCTCATCGCGCGAAAGCGTGATCCGGTTCGCCCAGCTGGCGATCAAGCGTGAACATCCTTCGCCGCTTGGCAAGGGCGTGCGCGAGGTGGAGCTCAACGACGGTCGCTGGCTGCAGATCTCCGAGCGGCGCACGGCCGAAGGGGGCGTGGTGGTCACCGCCATCGACATCACCGCCATCAAGCATCAGGAGGGCGCGCGCCGGCGCAATGAAGAAGCGCTTCAGGGCGCTGTGCACGACCTGCAGCGCAGCCAGGAGCAGCTGGCGGAACTGGCGCGCAAGTACGAGGCCGAGAAGATCAGGGCCGAGGGCGCCAACAAGGCCAAGAGCGAGTTCCTGGCCAACATGAGCCACGAGCTCAGAACGCCGCTCAATGCCATCAACGGCTTCTCCGAGATCATGGTCAACGAGCTGTTCGGCCCGCTCGGCGACAAGCGCTACGGCGAGTACGCGCAGGACATCCTCAGCTCGGGCCAGCATCTGCTCGCCCTGATCAACGACATCCTCGACATGGCCAAGATCGAAGCCGGCAAGCTGAACCTGAAGTTTGAGCCGCTACGGGTGATCGAGGTGGTCGAGGACGCGGCGCGCCTGATGCGAAACCGGGCCGAGGCGGCGGGACTGGAGCTGGCCATCGAAGTGCCCGATCTGCCCGAGATCGAAGGCGACATGCGTGCGCTCAAGCAGGTGTTGCTGAACCTGCTGTCCAACTCGGTGAAGTTCACCCCGCGCGGCGGACGCATCACCATGACGGCCGCCCTGGAGATGGGCCCGACCGGCGAGCGCGTTCGGTTCGGGGTCAAGGACACCGGCATCGGCATCTCTGACAAGGACATGCAGCGGCTGGCCAGGCCGTTCGAGCAGATCGAGAGCCAGCTTTCCAAGACCCAGCAGGGCTCCGGCCTGGGCCTGGCTCTGACCAAGTCGCTGGTCGAGATGCATGGCGGTTTCCTGCGGATCGAAAGCGCGCCCGGCAAGGGCACCATGGTCAGCTTCACCCTTCCGCTGCAGCAGTCCGACATCCCCGCCGCCGCCTCGAGCTACGCGACGGCGTAGGTTGCCAGTTGGCCTGGCGAGTCGGATGTTCCCGCGGGGGGCGGTCCATTGCAGTTCATCGAAAGTTCGGCGATGGGCGTCAGATCGGCGCGTTGGACCTTCCGGAGTCCTCGGTCCGGTGCGCAGGTGACGCTCTTTCCAATGATCCACATCGGCGAGACGGAGTTCTATCGCGCCGTCTATGACGATGCCTTCGCCCACGACGTGGTGCTTGTGGAGGGAGTTCGCTCGCCGATCACGACGCGTGTTACGCGAGCCTATCGGTGGATGGCTGGTTCCAAGAGACTGGGAGGCCTCGTCGTCCAGCCTCGGGCGCCTGCCCTGGAAGAGCGCCACGCCAGGGTTGTTCATGCCGACCTCTCCGGCGAGGAGTTCGCCAGAGTTTGGAAGTCTGTGCCGTTTTGGCTGCGGGCGCTCATCTATGTCGCTGCGCCGATCTTCGCCCTCAGATATCGCTGGTTCGGAACGCGAGAGATGCTTGCTCACAGTCTTTCGTCCCTGGACGACGCTCCGAGCATGAAGGAGCTGCTCAGTTGGACGCCCGAGCGCGCGCTGTTCGACAAGGCTGTCTTGGAGGCCCGCGACAAGCGCCTGGTCGACACGCTGGGCAAAGAACTGGACAATCCCAGAGCTGGCGAAACGCGTCTCGCCATCGTCTACGGAGCCGGTCACATGCGCGCTGTGCTCCGCGAGCTCACGGGCGTGCGAGGCTTCCTGCCCGATCATGGAGAGTGGCTCACGGTGTTTCGACCTTGGGATCCAGCGGGCGCCTGAGTTATCCAACCCCGCCCATCTTGCTCACCTGCGTCCACTCGCTCGCGGTCACCGGCTGGACCGAGAGGCGGGAGTTCTTCACCAGCACCATGTCGGCGAGGGCCCTGTCGGCCTTGATGGCGGCGAGGCTCACCGCCGTCTTCAGCGGCGCGACGGCTTTCAGGCCCACGGCCACGAAGGCGCCCGTCGGGTCGGTCGGATCAGGGTAGGCCGCCTGCACCACCTCGCTGACGCCGACCACCGCCTTCATCTCGCCGGAGTGGTAGAAGAAGACGCGGTCGCCCGGATTCATCGCCTTCAGGTGCGCCTTGGCCTGGTGGTTGCGCACGCCGGTCCAGGAATCCACGCCGGCCTTGACGTGCTGGTCCCAGGACCAGGTCTCAGGCTCCGATTTCACCAGCCAGTAGGCCATCTGCGTCCCCGTTCTGCGGCGGGAAGATGGTGATGCGGACTTTGGTTATGATCAAGGCCAGCCTGCCCGCCTTGACATCCCCCGGCCGGCGTGCGCCCTTCGCCGCCTTTCGAAACCAGGGACTTGCAGGCGCTTACCATGCACGCCTACCGCACCCATACCTGCGGCGCGCTGCGTCTCTCGGACGCCGGCAAAAGCGTGCGCCTGTCCGGCTGGATCCACCGCAAGCGCGATCACGGCGGGCTGCTATTCATCGACCTCAGAGACCACTACGGCCTGACCCAGCTGGTGTTCGGGCCGACCAGCCCGGCCTTCGCCCTGGCCGAACGGCTGCGCGCCGAGAGCGTCATCCGCATTGACGGCGAGCTGCTCGCCAGGAGCGCCGAAACGGTCAATCCAAACTTACCGACCGGCGAAATCGAGGTGCGGGTCTCGGCGCTCGAGGTGCTGTCCGAGGCGGCGGAGTTGCCATTGCCTGTGTTCGGCGAGCCTGACTATCCCGAGGAGCTGCGGCTCAAGCACCGCTACCTCGACCTGCGCCGCGAGACCTTGCACCGCAACATCGTGCTGCGCTCGCAGGTGATCTCCTCGATCCGCCGCCGGATGGTCGACCAGGGCTTCCTGGAGTACCAGACCCCGATCCTGACCGCCTCGAGCCCCGAAGGCGCGCGCGACTTCCTGGTCCCTTCGCGGCTGCATCCGGGCAAGTTCTACGCGCTGCCCCAGGCGCCCCAGCAGCTCAAGCAGCTGCTGATGGTCTCGGGCTTCGACCGCTATTTCCAGATCGCGCCCTGCTTCCGCGACGAGGACCCGCGCGCGGACCGGTCACTGGAGTTCTACCAGCTCGACGTCGAGATGAGCTTCGTCACCCAGGACGACGTGTTCGCCGCCATCGAGCCGGTGCTGCACGGGGTGTTCGTGGAGTTCGCCGCCGGGAAGCCGGTGACGCCTTATCCGTTCCCCCGCATCCCTTACCGCGAGGCGATCGCCAAGTACGGCTCCGACAAGCCGGACTTGCGCAACCCGCTGGTGATGCAGGACGTGTCAGACGCCTTCCGCGGCGGCGGCTTTGGCCTGTTCGCGCGGATGCTGGAAGGGCCGAAGAACGCGATCTGGGCGATCCCGGCGCCCGGCGGCGGCTCGCGCGCCTTCTGCGACCGCATGAACAGCTGGGCCCAGGCCGAGGGCCAGCCGGGCCTCGGCTATGTGTTCTGGCGTGAAGGCGAGGAGGGCGGGGCCGGCCCGATCGCCAAGAACCTCGGCCCCGAGCGGACCGAGCAGATCCGCGCCCAGCTGAGCCTCGAGGTCGGCGATGCGGCCTTCTTCGTCGGTGGCGATCCCGGGAGCTTCTAAAAGTTCGCCGGCGCCGCGCGCACCCGCGGCGGGACCGAGCTCGGCCTGGTCGACGAGAACCGGTTCGACTTCTGCTGGATCGTCGATTTTCCGATGTACGAGTGGAACGAGGACGCCAAGAAGATCGACTTCTCTCACAACCCCTTCTCGATGCCGCAGGGCGAACTCGAGGCGCTGAACAAGAACGACGCGCTCGATATCCTCGCCTACCAGTACGACATCGTCTGCAACGGCCACGAGCTGTGTTCGGGCGCCATCCGCAACCATCGCCCGGACGTGATGCTGCGCGCCTTCGAGATCGCCGGCTACGAGAAGGACCAGGTCGAGACCGAGTTCGCCGGCATGCTGAACGCCTTCCGCTACGGCGCCCCGCCGCATGGCGGCCTGGCGCCGGGGATCGACCGTATCGTCATGCTGCTGGCCGGCCAGCTGGCGATCCGCGAGGTGATCGCCTTCCCGCTGAATCAGCAGGGCGAGGACCTGCTGATGAACGCCCCGGCCCCGGCCAATGAGCGGCAACTGAAGGAACTGCACATCCGCCTGAACTCGCCGATCGGGCGCGCCTAGTCCTCGCCGTGCTCGTGGTAGTGCGGCGGCGCCGGCGGCGCCGGCGGAGCGGGAGGCGCGGGCGGGATCGGCGGCACGTGCATCGAGACATGGATGCCGTGGCAGCCCCGGGCGGTCAGCCCCGACGGCAGATGCGCGCTCCCATCGACGCAGGCCTCGTCGATCTGGTCCTGCTTCAGCTCCCGAGCCGATGACAGGTCCGCGCCGTAGAGCCGCGTCCCTCTGAGGCTGGCGCCGTGGAAGTCGGCGCGGGTGAAGTCCCCGCCCGAGAGGTCGGCGCCGTCCAGCTCCGCCCCCTTGAATGACGCGTCGGTGAAGCGGCCCTTGTTCAGGCGCGCGCCGGTCAGGTCCGCGCCATGGAAGTCGGTGCGGCGGGCGTCGACGCCGATCAGGTTGGACGCCACCAGCTCGGCGCCGGCCAGGTTGGCGTCCACCAGGGTCGCGCCCATCAGGTTCGCCCCGACCAGCTGGGCCGAAACCAGCCGCGCCCGCTTCAGGTCTGCGCCGGAAAAGTTCGGGCCCGCGCCCTCGACGCCGTCCATCTTGGCGTCGGTGAACACTGCCTGGCTGAAGTTGACTCCCAGCAGGCTGGCGCTGCGCAGGTCCGCGCGGGTGAAATCCGAGCCGCGGAAGGTGGTGGCCGTGAAGGAAGCGCCCCTGAGGTCGGTGTCGACCAGGCTCGCCTTGTCGAAATTGCCGCCGGTGAAGCTGGCGCCGGTCAGCTTGCGGCCGGAAAGCGAGCAGCTGGGGCAGGACCCGCCGAAGGTGACCACCCGCGGCACCCCCTCGTCGGAGGAGCCGGCGCGCGCCGACCCCGCGATCAGCAGGGCGAAGCAGGCGACGGCAAAGGCGGCATGGGACTGGCGCGGCATTCTTTCCTCAGGGCGAGCGCCCCAAGCCGGTTTGGCTCAGCCGCGCCGGCAAAGCCACTTAATTCGTCGTAACCTCAGATGCTTAGCCGCGCGAGTGATCCGTCGGGCTAGAGAAGACCTACGCACAAGTGCGGAGGGGCGATGGCTGGACCTGAGATCGAGGTCAATGACCGGATGCAGTCGGGCTACCGCTATCGGCTGACGGAACCCCCGGGACACAACTTCGACCCTGAATTCATGCCGGAGCTAACGCCCCAACAGATGCTCGAACTCGGCGTTTTCGGCGGGAAGTACATGGCCGACAGACCCGAGGAATTCCCTGTGAGCTGGTTTGCCAACGCCAGGCTTTCGCCGGGACGCGCCGATCCGTCGCTCAACTACTTCGGCGTGGCCGCGAGCCAGCCGCTGTCGGAATGGCGGCGCAAGGGCTGGATCCATCCGGATGATCCGCGCGGCTGGTTCCAGTGGTACTGCCGCTATTGGATGGGGCGCCGGTTGACTGAGGAAGACTCGCGCCAGATCAAGCGTTGGAAGGCGATGCGGAGGCACATCAGCCAGATTCGGATCAACTGCGAGCCTGGGGACATCTTCTGCCGCCGCCGTCAGCGGCAGGCGTTGCTGCACTGGGCCTACGACAGCCGGCTGATCTGATCCTCTTTTAGCAGTACGGCAGGCGCAGACCCGAAGGCAGGGTGGTGGACGCATCGCCGCACGCCACGCCGAGCTGGCGCCGGGTGAGGCCGCGAGCGTGGGCCATCTCGGCGCCGGAGAAGTTGGTTCCGTCGAGCCTGGCGCCGGAGAAGTCCGCGCCTTGCAGGTAGGCGCCGACGAAGGTGGCGTGGGTCAGGTCGGCGTGGGCGAAGCTGGCGCCTCCGAACACGCCGCCGTAGGCGTTCACGTCGCGCAGGTCCGCGCCGGCGAAGCTGGTCCGGTTCATCACCGAGGCTGAAAGGTCGGCCTGACGCAGGCGCGCGCGGGCGAAATTGCGGCCCTTGAGCTGGACGTTGGCGAAGTCCGCCTGGAATAGGTTGCAGCCCGGGCAGCTCGCCCCGGCCCTCGCCTTGGCGATCTGGCCGGCGTTCTGGGCGGCAGCTGGCGCGGCCAGGGCGATGGCGAGCAGGAACAGGAGCGGGGTGCGTGTCATGCCCGCCAGCCTAGGCGCAAAGGGTTAGCGCCGGCCTTCCAAGCCGGGCTATGGTCCAGCCGCAGCGAAGGGAGACGCGGCTTGGAAGCCTATAGCAACATGCTGCGCGGGATCATGACCCGCTATGCGATCAGCCTGACGCCCTCGGCGTGGGACATGCTGACCGCGCCGGTGGCCGAAGCCAGCCGGCGGGACGGTTTCGACCTGAACCAGGCCGTGCGCTCGAGCGAGCTCGTGGTCATGAGCCTGGCGTTCGACCATCGCGGCCCCCACGACGCCCAGTCGTTGATCCGCGCCTTCGCCAGGAACAAGGCCGCGATCCCGCCCTTCACCGTCTGACGTCCTAGAACGCGGTCGGGCGGCCGACCCCCGACAGCGCGCCGCAGGCCTGGCAGATGAGCCGTCCGCCCTGGTGGGTCAGCGCCAGCTCGCCACATTCGGGGCAGACGTCGGGGGCGTCCTCGTCCGCCGTGTCGCGCTTGCCCTGCGCGCGCCGGCCGATCGGCAGGACGATCAGGTTGTCGCCGGCGGTCCCGCGCGAGAAGCCTTTGGAGATGAACTTGGAAGCGGGCAGGGGCGCCGGCTCGACGTCGAGGTCGGGCGCCTTGCCGTGGCCCAGGCTGTCGGCATGCAGCTCTTCCGGATCGGCGTTGGCCAGGTCCTGGCGGTCCAGATAGGACACCGCCAGCTCGCGGAAGATGTAGTCCAGGATCGAAGACGCGGAACGAATGGTGTCGTTGCCGGTCACAGGCCCGGCGGGCTCGAAGCGGGTGTGCACGAAGGCCTCGACGAACTCGTCGAGCGGCACGCCGTATTGCAGGCCGATCGAGATGGCGATGGCGAAATTGTTCATCAGCGAGCGGAAGGCGGCGCCTTCCTTGTGCATGTCGATGAAGATCTCGCCGAGTTCGCCCTCGTCGTATTCGCCGGTGTGCAGGTACACCTTGTGGCCCCCGACGGCGGCCTTCTGGATATAGCCCTTGCGCCGGTCGGGCAGCTTGCGGCGG
>FTFU01001709.1_pt1 | contig 11756 bp, 12 predicted proteins | sample 1640511 | NCBI WGS metagenome assembly FTFU01 (sample SAMEA3914789, study PRJEB12502) | metagenome | biome: forest; material: soil | place: Canada | collected 2011-07-03 | depth 0.3 m | reverse complement strand
GGAAGGTGTCGGCGGAGCCGACGGATGGGGGGTGAGACACCCAAGCTTCAATCAAATCAGCAGCTTGATCAACTGCGCCTTAGCGACGGCCTTCGGCGCTACACCCCCCATCCGACCCGCTTCGCGGGCCACCTTCCCCCGCAAGGGGGAAGGAAGGTAAACCGCAAACCATTGATCGAAAACGCCTATTGGGGATGTGTGAACGCCGTAGCGCGAAGGCGGGGAGGAGCGGGTTTTGGGCGGATTTGCATTCATCCCGCCGCCCTGACGGCTCCAGCTGCTGGAAAGAATCTCAAATACAATCTGCCGTAAGGATCCAGCGCAGGTTCGTGCGCGCAAGGCGGGCGAAGCGCTTTGCCATGCGGCCGACGCAGCGTAGAAAACCCCACTTCCGCGCCGACCACCCGGAGCTCCGTCATGCGACCTGTCGTCCGCCTTGCCCTGGCCCTCGTCCTGGGCGGGGGCGCGTTGACGGCGTCGACGGCCGGCGCTGAGGCCGTGATCCATTACGCTTCGCCGCCGCGACCCAGGCCGGCGCCCAAGCCCCACGCCGTTACGCCGAAGATCGTCCACGCGCCCGGTCTGGCGCCGCAGGAGGCCGCCGCCCACCCATTGGCGCATGAGACGGCTCCGCCCCAAGCCGCGGCCGTGCAGCGACTGGCGCCCGGACAGGCGATCCCCCCGGCCCAGCTCGAGACCTTCGTCGACGGCGCCGTCGGCCAGGCCATGGCCCATGATCATATCGCCGGCGCCACCGTCGCCGTGGTGCAGAACGGCCAGGTGCTGCTGAAGAAGGGCTACGGCTTCGCCGGAGCGAACCGGCCGGTCGACGCGGACCAGACCCTGTTCCGGCTCGGCTCGGTCTCCAAGACCTTCACTTGGATCGCCGTGATGAAGGACGTGGAGGCCGGACGCATCCGCCTGAACGCGCCGGTCAACCTGTTCCTGCCGGAAAAGCTGAAGGTGAAGGACCAGGGCTTCAAGCGGGACGTCATGGTGCGCGACCTGATGACCCATTCGGCCGGATTCGAGGACCGCGCGCTCGGCCAGTTGGTCGAAGACGATCCCAGGCAGGTCAGGCCGCTGTTCGAATATCTGCGCCAGGAGCGGCCACGACGGGTGCGCGAGGCGGGCGAGTTGCCGGTCTATTCGAACTATGGCGCAGCCCTGGCCGGCGAGGCGGTTTCCTATGTCGAGAACCGCCCCTTTCCCGACGTGATCGAGGCCGAGATCATCCGGCCGCTCGGCCTCGCCCATACCAGCTTTCGCGAACCCTATCCGGCGCGGCCTGACTTGGCCGCTCCCATGGACCCGTCCCTGGCTGCGAACCTGTCTCACGGCTACCGCTGGTCGGACGGGGATTTCGAGCCGCAAGACCTCGAATACCTCAGCCAGGCGGCGCCGGCGGCCGCCGCCTCGTCCACCGCGGGCGACATGGCCCGCTACATGCTGATGATCCTGAACGGCGGCCAACTGGACGGCGTGGCCATCTACAACGCCGACACCGCCCGGGGATTTCGCACCACCCTGCAGGCCTCGGCGCCGGGCGTCGACGGCTGGGATGACGGCTTCAAGGAATTCGCCCTGCCCGGCGGCTATCGCGGCCAGGGGCATGATGGCGACACGTTCTGGTTCCACAGCGCCATGGTGACGGTTCCGGCCCTGGGCCTTGGCGTGTTCGTCGCCGCCAACACCGACACCGGCGGCGGCCTGACCGGAGAGCTGCCGAAACAGATCGTCGGCCGCTTCTATGCGCCCTCGGCGGCGTCGCCGCCCGCCGGCTCCTCCAGCCTGGCCGGCGACGCCAACGCCTATGCCGGGACCTATCTCAACGACCGCCGCCCCTATGGCGGGCTGGGCAAATTCGCCCTGATGCTGACCAGCCAGATGAAGGTCGACGTCACCCCCGACGGCCGCCTCCTGACCAGCGACAGCGACGAGACCCAGGCCTGGGTCCCCGACGGCGCCGACGGCCGCTTCCGCGCGGTCGACGGACCGGATGTCGGCGCCTTCCTGATGCAGGACGGCCGCGCCGTGCGCTGGTTCGATCCGGCGGGCGATACGGCCTACGACCGCATCGGGCCCCTGCAGCAGATCCCGACCCTGGTCGTTCTGGCCTTTCTCACCTTCGCCGCCGCCGCCGCCACGCTGGGCGGCCAGTTCCTGCGCGATCCCCGCGAATTCCGCCAGACCAGCGGCCAGGGCCGGGCCCATCTGCTGCAGGCCACCGCCGCCACCCTTTGGCTGACCATGTTCGTCTGCGCCACGGCCTGGGCTTTCCGGACGCGCGACCAGGCTTCCCTGATGCTGCACTGGCCGGGCTCGTTCCTCCTTATCGCCTCGGCCTGCGCCCTGGTGGCGGCGCTGCTGAGCCTGCTGACCTTGCTGATGTTTCCCGCGGTCTGGCGGGGTGGTCGGCGGCTGGACAGCTGGTCGCCGTTCCGCAAGCTGCGCTACACGGCCACGACGCTGATCTTCGTCGCCTTTTCCATCGTCCTGGCCGTGTGGGGCGCGCTGGAGCCCTGGAGCCGGTAGGTCAGGTCAGGGGGGCCACCCGCACCGTGATCCGCTCGCGCTCGCCCGCATAGCGCTGGACCAGCAGGCGGGCGACCTGGCTGTCGTCGTGGAAGGCGTAGCCCTTGATGGCGTCCAGTATGGCCTTGGCCAGGTTGTCGAGGTCCATCCAGGGCGCGTCGCCCACGTGCTCCATGTCGATCTCGACCGAGAAATCGCCCCAGGCCGGCCGCGCGCCGCGCCACTCCTTGCGGAAGAATTCGTAGATCAGCGGCTTGTAGTACTTGGCCTGGGTGGTCAGGCCGTCGACCACCAGCTCCAGCCGGCCGGCCTCCTCGCGCGCCCTGACTTTTCCACAGCCGGTCCACACCTCGCTCACAAGCCGAATCGCCGCTTCGCTGGACATGTCAATCCCCTCATGGTTAAGCGAATGCGGCTCGTAAGAATGTAAGACAAGCGGAGGCTCTCCTTGGCCGTACTGCTTTCCAAACTAACCTCCAAGGCCCAGACCGTCATCCCGCGCGAGATCCGGGCCCAATTGGACCTGAAGCCCGGCGATGTCGTGCGCTACCGCCATACCGACGCGGGCATCGTCATCGACAAGCTGCCGCCGGCCAATGACGACGAGGCCCTCTCGGCCTTCTCCGAATGGGCCAGCAGCGCCGACGACAAGGCCTATGGCGACCTATGAGCGCGCAATACCGACCCTTTGACGTGGTGGCCGTGACCGTCGGCGAGGGCGCCAACGCCAAGCGCCGGCCGGCCCTGGTGGTGTCCAACCCCGAGTTCGAAAACGCCACGGGCCTGGTCTGGATCGCCATGATCACCACGCCGGACCACGAGCGCCGCTTCGGCGACATCCCGATCAACGACCAGCGCGCCGCAGGCCTGCCGGCGACCTCGGTGGTCCGGGCGTCCAAGCTGGCCACGCTCGCGGTCGGCAAGATCAAGCGCCGCCTGGGCTCGCTCAGCGAGACCGATCGCGCCGGCGCTCGGGTGGCGCTGCGGGCAGCAGCCGGGTTTTCCTGATCGGACGCAGGGTCTTTGCCTTGCGCACGCGGGCGCCCATGCTAAACCGCCGGCCGACCTGACAGCGCCGGAGATCCAGCATGGCCGCCACCCGCACCGAAACCGACACCTTCGGCCCGATCGAGGTGGATGCGACCCGCTACTGGGGCGCCCAGTCGCAGCGCTCGCTGGGCAATTTCAAGATCGGCTGGGAAAAGCAGCCCAAGCCGGTGGTCCGCGCCCTCGGGATCGTCAAGCGCGCCGCGGCCCAGACCAACCTGGCGCTCGGCAAGCTCGACCCCAAGGTCGCCGAGGCCATCGTCGCCGCCGCCCAGGAAGTGATCGACGGCAAGCTCGATGAGCACTTCCCCCTGGTGGTCTGGCAGACCGGGTCCGGCACCCAGTCGAACATGAACGCCAACGAGGTGATCTCGAACCGCGCCATCGAGATGATGGGCGGGGAGATGGGCTCGAAAAAGCCGGTCCACCCGAACGACCACGTCAATATGAGCCAGTCGTCCAACGACACCTATCCGACGGCCATGCACGTGGCCGCCGCCGAACAGGTGGTGCACGACCTGCTGCCGGCCCTGAACCACCTGCACAAGGCCCTGGTCGCCAAGCAGGAAGAGTTCAAGGACATCATCAAGATCGGCCGCACCCACACCCAGGACGCCACCCCCCTGACCCTGGGCCAGGAGTTCTCCGGCTACGCCGCCCAGGTGGCGAACGCCATCAAGCGAATTGAAGCCACCCTGCCTGGCGTCTGCGAACTGGCCCAGGGCGGCACCGCCGTCGGCACCGGCCTGAACGCGCCTGTGGGCTTCGCCGAAAAGGTCGCCGAGCAGATCGCCGCCATCACCGGCATCGCCTTCACCACCGCCCCGAACAAGTTCGAGGCCCTGGCCGCCCACGACGCCCTGGTGTTCGGCCACGGGGCGATCAACTCCGCCGCGGCGGCCCTGTTCAAGATCGCCAACGACATCCGCTTCCTAGGCAGCGGCCCCCGCTCGGGCCTCGGCGAGCTGTCCCTGCCTGAGAACGAGCCGGGCTCGTCGATCATGCCGGGCAAGGTCAACCCGACCCAGTGCGAAGCCCTGACCATGGTCTGCGCCCAGGTGTTCGGCAACCAGACCACCATGACCGTGGCCGGCGCCTCGGGCCATTTCGAGCTGAACGTGTTCAATCCCGTCATGGCCTACAACTTCCTGCAGTCGGTGCGCCTCCTGGCCGACGCGGCGGTCAGCTTCACCGACCACTGCGTCGTGGGTATCGAGGCTCGCCGCGACAACATCCAGGCGGCCCTGGAGCGCTCGCTGATGCTGGTCACGGCGCTCGCGCCCAAGATCGGCTACGACGCCGCGGCCAAGATCGCCAAGACCGCGCACAAGAACGGCACCACCCTGCGCGAAGAGGCGGTGGGCGGCGGCTATGTCACCAACGAGGAATTCGACGCCGTTGTGCGCCCGGAGAAGATGATTTCGCCGGGTTAGGGTCTTTGCAGAATCAAATCAGCGCTCCTCCCCGCGAAGGCGCATGGGCGCTCCCTCGCGGGAAATGAGCGGGTTAAATCAATGCACTTCCCGCCACGAAGCCTTGGCGTCGTCGGCGGTCTTGCTGATCCTGACCTCGTTTCCGGTCACCTTGCTGATCCAGCTCATCGGGATCAGGTGGTGTTTGAGGCCGGCGCCGAAGTCGAACTTGGCCAGTTCGACGTCATTGCCCTGGACGTGGTCGACACGGCCCACATGGTGGCCGTCCGAGCTGACCACCTCCATGTGTTCCCGGATTTGCGATCCATCGATCATGAACGGTCTCCTGGAATGCGCCCTCACACAGCCCGCCACCTAAGAGAACCCATTCGCGTCTCGGAAGTTTCCATTTGATAAGGGCGGGCCACCGGGGCGCCCAATCTGGAGCGCCGAGATGCTGACCCTGTTCCACGCCCCGCGCTCGCGCTCGTCCCGGTTCGTCTGGCTGCTGGAGGAGATCGCCGAGCCCTACGAGATCGACTATGTCAGCATCCGGCGCGGCGACGGCTCAGGGGAGCCCGACCCGCGCAACCCCCATCCGGACAAGAAGGTCCCGGCCCTGGTCCATGACGGCGAACTGGTCACCGAGTCCGCAGCCATCGCGCTTTATCTGGCCGACACCTTTCCGGCCAGGATCGGACCCGGCGCGGGCGAGCCCGGCCGTGGCGCCTTCCTGACCTGGCTCGCCTACTATGCGGGCGTGATGGAGCCGGCGATCGTCGAAAAGTGGCGCGGCCGCACCGAGACCGACGCCCAGGCCGCCGCCGACTATGCCGCAGTCGAGACTCGACTGCGACAGGCGCTCTCTGGCAATTCTTACCTGCTCGGAGAAAACTTCAGCGCCGCCGACGTCCTCGTCGCCAGCGCCTTCCATTTCAACCGTGAACTGTCGCCCAAGGGTCCCGAGTTCGACGCCTATCTCGCCCGGATCGCCGCCCGCCCCGCCTTCCAGCGGGCCCAAGCCAAGGATGCGCCCTGATGGCCGAAATCATCAACCTGAACCGGGCCCGCAAGGCCAGGGCCAAGACCGAGGCCGGCGACGCCGCCGCCGCCAATCGGGCCAAATACGGCCGCACCAAGGCCGAGAAGCAGCGCGACAAGACCGAGACCGAGCGCGTGGTCAAGCTGCTGGACGACAGCAAGCGGGAGACCTGAGGCGCTAAAACCGGCTCCGCCGCAACGGCAACACGCTTGTCATCCGCCCAAGGCTAAAGCACTTTCCGCCCATGGGCCGCACCGCCGACTATTCGCACCAGGTCTGTTCCGTCGCCGCGACCTTGGAGGTCGTGGGCGATCCCTGGACCTTGCTGATCCTGCGCGACGCCTTCGCCGGCGTGCGCCGCTTCGAGCAATGGCAGGAGCACCTAGGGGTCGCCCGAAACGTCCTGGCCGCCCGGCTCAAGAGCCTGGTCGGGCACGGGGTCCTGGCCCGGCGGCCCTATAGCGACCATCCGCCGCGCTGCGAATATGTGCTGACGCCCAAGGGCCGCGACCTGTGGGGCGTTCTCGTCACCATGGGCGCCTGGGGCGACCGTCACGTCTATGGCGACCGCGGCGGGCCGGTGCACTACGTGCACAAGGGTTGCGGCGAAGCCTTCGTCCCCGGCATCGTCTGCCAGGCCTGCGGCGAACCCGCCGGCGCCGGCGACCTCGCCCGCGCCGAGGGCCATACCTGTGCGACGGTGGGCGAGGTGCTGGCCGGCGGCAAGGAAGACTGAGGCTTCGTGCGTGGTTCGAGACGCGATCCTGGCGGACCGCTCCTCACCATGACGTAGTATGAGGGGGCTCAAATTTCTTCGTCATGGTGAGGAGGTCGCGAAGCGGCCGTCTCGAACCACGCACCGGCGGCGCTACTCCGCCCGCACCGTCTCGGCGATGAACCCGCCGCCCAGCACCCGCGACGGCTCGGCCGGATCGTAGAGCACGCAGGCCTGGCCGCGGGCCACGCCTTCTTCCGGGCTTTCGAACAGCACCACAGGCTCGCCGGCCTCGATCGCCAGGCGGCCAAGGACCGGCTCACGGGTCGAGCGCACGCGCGCCAGCACCGCTTGGCCTTGGCCGGCGGCGACCTGCAGGCTCGGCTGGTCGCCCAGCCAGTTGGCTTCCTTCAAGGACAGGGCGCGGGTCAGCAGCGCCTCGCGCGGTCCGACGATCACCTGGCGTGCGTCGGCGTCGATGCGCACCACGAACAGCGGATCGCCGACGGCGACGTTCAGGCCGCGCCTCTGCCCCACGGTATAGCGGGTCACGCCCTCGTGGCGGCCGAGCACGCGGCCATCCAGATGCACGATCTCGCCCGGTTCGGCGCCGTGGGGGCGCAGGCGGTCGATCACCGTGGTGTACTTGCCTTCCGGCACGAAGCAGATGTCCTGGCTGTCCGGCTTGTCGGCCACCGACAGGCCGATCTCGGCCGCCACGCGCCGCACGGCCGGCTTCTCAAGCCCGCCCAACGGAAAGCGCACGAAGTCGAGCTGCTCGGCCGTGGTGGCGAACAGGAAATAGGACTGGTCACGCGCCGGATCGACCGCGCGATGAAGCTGCGCCCGGCCGTCGGCGACTTCCCGGCGCACATAGTGGCCGGTGGCCATGGCCTCGGCGCCCAGGTCGCGGGCGGTCTGCAACAGGTCGTGGAACTTGACCGTCTGGTTGCAGCGCACGCAGGGGATCGGCGTCTCGCCGCGGAGGTAGGCGTCGGCGAACTCCTCGATCACCGCCTCGCGGAAGCGGCTTTCATAGTCGAGCACATAGTGCGGCATGCCGATCATCTCGGCGGCCATGCGCGCGTCATAGATGTCCTGGCCGGCGCAGCAGGCGCCCTTCTTCTGGATCGCCGCGCCGTGGTCGTAGAGCTGCAAGGTGACGCCCACCACGTCGTAGCCGGCGCGCTTGAGCAGGGCGGCGGTGACGGTGGAGTCCACCCCTCCCGACATGGCCACCACCACGCGCGCGCCCACCGGCAGGCCGACCGCGCGCGCGGCCGCCTCTGTGGCGTCGGGTTCTGCGATGTCCAGCGGCATGGAATGAGGGTCCGGCGAACGAGAAGCCGCCAATTTAGCGATCCGCGACGCCGATTGCGATAGGCGGCCGCTATTGGACGGGCAACAGCGACACCAGGGACGAGCTCTGCAGCGAGGCGATCACCTTGGCCGAAGCCTGCAGGGACAGCTGGGCCTGCTGCAGATTGATCGTCGCCTTGGCCATGTCGGCGTCGGTGATATTGCCGATCAGGCCCTGCATGGTGGTGCTCTGGTTGGTCAGGTCGGTCTGGGTGTTGCTGACCTGGGTCTGCAACAGGCCGTTCTGGGCCTGGACGGTCGTGACGCCCTGGACCGCGGCCTGGAAGGTGGCCAGCGTGCCTTGCAGGAAGGTGGTCTGGGCGGTGGTCAAGGTCCCGGTGAAGGGGCCGTTCGGCCCCTGGTCATAGGCCTCGATCGACTGGAAGGCGGTGAACAGCGCCGTGCCGACATTGCTCCCCAGGAAACCCGACTGGATGGTGGTGTTTTGCGAGATCTGGTTGCTGGAGACGTATTGGTCGTTGTTGAACAGGCTGGCGATCGAAGGGGCGCTGGTCAGGTCGCTCATCGCGGTGGCGCTGGTCGCCTGGCTGTTCACCTGGCCGCCGGAGAACAGGTACTGGCCGTTGAAGGTCGAGTTCAGCCCGGCCACGACGCCGGAAAAGGCGGTGGCCAGGGTCTGCATGATGCTGTCGCCCTTGCCGGTCGCCAGGGCGCTGGAGACAGCCGTGCTGGCGTTGGTCATGGCGTCGGAGATCTGGGTGAAGGCGGTGTCCTGGCTGGTCAGCTTGGCGGAAACCAGCTGCGACTGGTCCAGGAAGCTCTGGGTCTGGCTCTGCACGGTCTGCATGGCCGTCAGGGTTTGGGCCTGCGAGCCGAAACCCTGGAGGTCGGTCGCGACCTTCCCGCTCGACACCTGGTTGGCGGCGCTGACCTGATTGCCCTGGGCCGTCATCAGGTTGCCGACCAGTGAGTTGTAGAGCGTCGCCGTGGAAACGCGGTCCATGGTCTAGTGTCCTATCACTGGATGTTCATCAGGGCCGTGAACATGTCCGAACTGGCGGTGATGAGCCGCGCGGACGCGCTGTAAGCCTGCTGATAGGTGGTCAGATTGACCAGCTCCTGGTCGAGATTGACCCCCTCGACCGACTGCTGCCGCGACTGAGCCTCGGTCTGGACGGCCTGGGCGTTGGTCTGGGCGGTGCTGGCGGCGGAGGCCTGGTTGCCGAGGGCGCCGGCGAGTTGGGCGGCGTACTGGTTGACCGTGGTCGTGGCTGCGGCGATGCCGCCGGCGGCGTCGAAGCTCAGCCTGGCCGAGCCGGCGTTGGCCAGGGCGAGGGCGCCGGTGGTGTCGCCGGCGCTGATCGCCGCCGTACCCGCCGCGGCGCTGAGGTTCAGGTGGGCGAAGGCGATATTGGTCGGACTGGCGGCGATGTCGGCGCGGATGGAGAAGCTGTTGGTGCGCTGGGCGCGCTGGCTGTCCCCCAGGCCGAACAACTGGCTGACCGACGCGCCTGCCGCGCCCCACTGGGTGTTGTCGCTGACCACCGAGACCGAGACGGCGCCGGGGGTGTTGGAGGCGAAGGCCAGCTCCCCGCTGGCGTTCAGGCTGAACTGGCCATAGAGGCCGGCCCCGCCCGTGCTGGCGTTCATGGTGTCGAGCACGCCCTGCAGCGTGCCGCCGGAGGGGATGGTCACCGGCACGTCGCTGATGCGGCCGCCGCTGGAGTCGGTCAGCCTGAGCGTGATCACGCCGCCGGCGTTGAAACCATTGGCGTCGGTGGCCTGCAGCCCGGTCTGGTAGTTGGTGACCATGCTGGAATTGATCAGGTTGTTCAGCCCGAAATATTGGCTGAACCCCTCGCCGCCCTTGCTGGAAGGCGTGGTCGGATCGTCGGCGATGGCGATGCCGTTGCTGCTGCTGGTGGCGCTGATGGTCAGGGCGTTGTTGACCACATTGACCGAGGCCGCGCCGCCGAGGGCGGTGTTCAGGCTGGAGACGAAAGTCGATGGCGTGAAGGCGCTGCTCACGCCACCGACGGTCATGGTCCCCGCGGTGAAGTCGATCGCCACCTGCTGCTGGACGACTCCGGAAGAATTGACCACCGCGATGTTGGTCGTTCCGGTGAACCCGGTCAGGGCCGTGGGAATGTCGGTGCCGACGTTCGAGCCGGTCAGGGTGTTCTGCGCAGGCACGGAGGACGAGGCGTTATGCGCCTTGTTGAGGGCGTTCGCCGTCTGGGTGACGAACTCGCTGACCTGATCCTGGATGCCGGGCAAGGTGGTGTTGCGCAGGTCCAGGAGCCCCTTGATCTCACCGCTCCGGACCTGCAGCGGGACGGGTGTGACGCCAGCCCCGGGCTGGGTGATGGTGACCTGGCTGGCCCCGTTGCTGGCCGGCGTATAGGCCAGGCTGGCCGCGGCCGCCTGGCTGACCAGGATCTGGCCGCTGGCGGTCGACAAGGTGACGCCGCCGGTTGCGGTCTTGGCGATCTTCACGTCGATCAGCGACGACAGCTGGGTCAAGAGCGTGTTCTGCGCGTTCTGGGCGTCGGTGGCGTTCGCGCCCTGAGCGGTGGACTGGACGATCGAGCCGTTCAACGCACTGATCTGGCTGAGCAGCTGGTTGGCCTGGGTCACGTCCGAGCTGACCTGGGTGTCGGCTTGGCTCGACAGCTGATTCAGGGAGGAGGCCACCGACTGCGCCTGGTTGAGGAAGCTCGAGATCTGGTTGACCGCCGCCGTCGCCGAGACCGAGCTCGAAGGATTGTTGGCCGCAGCGGCGAACGCGCTGAACACGGAATTGAGCTGGTTGAAGAAGCCGGTGCTGGCCCCCGGGTCCCCGAGCAGGGACTGGGCCTGGCCCAGCATGTTGGATTTGATCGTCGCCTGACCGAGGTCGGCCGACGCCAGGTTCGCGGCGTTGTCCAGAAATTGGTTGGCCGCCAGCGTGATGCCGGTGACCGAGACGCCGTCGGTCAGGCCCTGGACCGCGACCGGGACCTGATTGACGACCTTGCGGACATAGCCGGCCGTGTTGACGTTGGTGATGTTGTCCGAGACGGTGTTGATGCCCGTCTGTGCGGCGTAAAGCCCCGCGGTCGCGATCTGGGTAATGGTGTTCAGCGACATGGTCTCAGCGCTCCCACCCGGCAATCGCGGTCGCTGATCCCGGCAAGATTTGCCGAGAAGCGCCGTCAGCCGTCGCAGCCGCCTTGGCTATAATGTTGTTTTTCAAGGCTTTCCCTCACAGGCGCCCAAAGGTTCGCGATTGAGAGCGCAAGAGCCGGGCCAACTGGCGGAGGACGGCGCCGCCGCAGCCGTCAAATTCGGGTGAGCCCGGAGGGTCTTGCCTAGGATCGCTGGGCAAGTTTCGCCGAGTCACGCCATCGACGCCTGATGGCGCAGATTTTATTCTGCATATATTTCAATTAGATAGATGGCCGTTTACCATTTGGCGCGGGGATTGCTTCGAAGGCCGCGAACCTTGCCGCGCAGTAGGCGCACCCACTCTTAAGGCCCCCGCCCGCTTCATGTCCGCCACCGCCCTCCTGGCCCAATTGAGCGCCTCGACCAACGTCGCCGCCAGCGGCGCCGCCGATCTGTTCGGCGACGCCGGGACGCCGGGCGCATGGGCTGGGGGCGCGTTGGCGGGGGGCGCGTCGGCAGGCGCATCCGGGGGGACGAG
>FTFU01002297.1_pt1 | contig 11801 bp, 14 predicted proteins | sample 1640511 | NCBI WGS metagenome assembly FTFU01 (sample SAMEA3914789, study PRJEB12502) | metagenome | biome: forest; material: soil | place: Canada | collected 2011-07-03 | depth 0.3 m | reverse complement strand
GAGGGGGCAGCAGTTGGGGGCGCAAACCTCCCGCCTCTGTGTTTTACCGCAATTAGTGCAGCGTCACCGTAATTCTTCCGATATTGCGATGCTGGGGCGCAAGTCGAGGATGTGAAGTATGATCTCCGGGCTATTCTGGGTGACGATCATTACCATCCTTCTCCTCCTAGGCGGCTCGGTCTGGACCCTTCCAAAGGCGATCCGTTCGCAGGGGTGGAGATTGTCATACTTGGCGGTTCTTCCGCTGTTTTCGATTTTTGATGTGTTATTGTGGGGGCCGGTTTTCCATTCGGGACCGCCAGATGTTGAATCTGGACGCTTTCTTGTATTCGGAATTATTTCCGTATGTGCGGCCGCATTAGTGGCAACATTATTGTTGCAAAGGGCAAAATATGACGGGATATTTCAGTATATATTTTCAATATTTAGCGTATTTATAAATGTGGTTGTGGTTAGTTTGCTATATATGGCGCTTGCCCTTGCGGACTAGGTATTGATGCTTCCATCGTCGGCTCACGGCGTATTGGGATTGCAGTCTACGAAATTTCGGCGACCCGGCTCGAATGGCGCTCAGGCTACGGGTCACGCCTCTGAAGCCGCGGTGACGGCAGCGGTCCAGCCGGTAATACAGGGGCAGGAGCAGCATCCCTTCCCCCTGTTGCAAGCGACACCCGTTCCGGCCCTCAGAACACATACCTGAGGCTGGCCTTCGCCACGTGGGCGACGTCTCCGCCGACGTTGAAATAGTGCACATAGCGGTACGCCGGCGCCAGCGTTAGGTTCGGTGTTAGGCGGATGTTCAGTCCGGCTTCGGCCAGGGCCAAGCCGGAGGCGCCGGAACCGCCGGCGCTGTGGAGGGTGTTCCCCTGTGCGCTGACGAAAGTACCGGCCGAGCGGGTGGTCGCGGCGCCGCCAACGCCCACACCCACATAAGGCGCCCAGCCCGAAGCTGTGGGCCGAAAGTCGTAGAAGCCGTTCAGCGTCGCCGTCGTGCTCGAATAGTCGCCGCCCGCTTTCTGCTGGAAGGCGCGTCCGTCCAGGGCAGGGAAGTTCGGGCTGGTGGTGAACGGCCTGAGGGTCCCGGCACTATACGCTGTGTAGCCGGCTTCGACCTCGACCCGAAATCGGGCGCTGAACCGGTAGCCCAGGGCGAGGCTTAGGTCTTCACCCGGCCGATGCGATTGCTTCACGACGCCCGCGGCATGGAAGGTTTGGAGGACGGGAACTAACGGCCGTCTGGTTCCGATGACGACGATTTCACCCGGCGAAGCCGCTGCGGGAGGGGTGACAGGCGGCGACGCCAAGACGAATGCCTTCCTGGTGAAGGTCGTCTTTGCGGTGTCGTCCTCTCGAAAATATCCGCCAGCAGAACCGGAGATATACCAGGGTGTCTCCGCGCGCGCGGCGCAGGGTGGAACCAAGGCCCCCAGGGCCAGGCTGATCGCCGCAAAACGGTGAGTCATGAACGCCCTTGGCGGTTGGTGATTGGAAGTTCACCTTATAGTGGCGCATTTGCGATTGGGGAATACGGCTCAGCTTGGAAACCGATTTGGAACCGCGGAATTGCGGTGGGCATGGCTGTGGGTCGAAATTACTGTGTGTCCCAAGTCTTCAGTAATCTCGACTAACCGAGCTGAGGCGAGTTGACCAGAAGATAGCCGAACACGATCAGGGCAGCGGCCAGGATCAAAGCGGCCATGCGCACCTTTTGCAGGATCCGAATAGCGCCGATCGCGCGCTGCACGCGAACGTCGCTGTTTTTGATCTCGCCGGGAGCAGAGATCATCCGACTCAGGCTGGGGGCGCTGAACCTGAAGCCCAGCGTCAAATCCACGCTGGGCGCGAGATCGATCCCTTGGGCACGGAGTTGGAGCAATCGCTCGCGCAGATAGTAGGCAGCGACGACGGCGCCGAGTGTACTGGCGATCGCGAGGAGGATCGCCGCCTGGATGAAAGAAACATAGGTCGGCACCATCATGGCTCAGTTGTTCGCCCACACTTACCCAAATCCCTTGAAGCCATCCTGCTACGGCCTGAGGCCGCGTCAAGGGATTGCAGGGACAGGAGCAATTTCCCTCTCGCCTGCTCAGCGGACTGCACCCGCTGCGGCGCTCTCCCTGCTATTTCGGGCAGGCGATTTTTGTCTTGGAACCCGGCTTAGGTCCGTCGCCCGAGCTTGGTGAATGCGCCGGGGAACAGGTCGCAGAGGCCATGTTGTAGATGACGGTTCCCGCCGCCCCTGACACCGGTTCGGGTTCCAACAGGCGGGCGATTGCTCGCTTTGCAGCGTCCTCGGTTACATGGCCGCCGACTTCGATCGCGGTGTCGATCAGCTTTTTGACGGCCTCCGGCGCAACAGCGCCGGCCTTTGTCAGCGGATCGAGCATCTTCTGCAGGTCGGCAGTGTCCACGCGGGCGGAGAAACTGCTCGTCGACGCTCCCGCGCGCAGGATCTGCTGCGCCGCCTCGACGTTTCCGCCAGCCGCTCCGACGGGGGCGACCGTCTTGAGCTGAGGGGCATTCGTCGCGATCGGCCTTGAAGCCAATGCCTGGGTTACGTTCTCGATAGCCGAAACCTTCGCCCCTATCGCGCTGAGTTCCCAGATGCCGACCACCATGACGACCGAGAATATCGCCGTGAGAACGATCAGGACGTGGGCGGCGCCCTGCACCATTGCGCGGCGCCATTCGATGGCGTGCAGCAGCTTGTCGATCTTAGCTTCCAGCCGCTCCAGGTCGCCCTGGCTCAACGCGCGCCGTTCAGGCGGACCGATCGTGGCGTCAGAGTCGGTCATGGTATCCCCCCTGGTTGCGACCGTCAGATGATATACGCGCTGCGCGATCGTGTGTGGGTCTTTCGAAATTGCCGCGACAGTCTACAAAGCTCTGTTGTCCACAGCTGCCCCAGACCCTTTGGAGTGGCCCCTGGAATGAGACAGGGGCCCGCCAGCCCGTCCCCCAAATTTCCTAATCCATTTGCACCCAAGGAACGACGGTGGAAGGATCACGACGGTCCGGGAGCCCGTCGTCTTTCCCGTGCGAGTGCGCGAGCTTGGCTGCGGTCGCTCGGGTTCAGTCATCGATCCGATTTGCGAAAGGAAACTCAGATGAAGCGCGCAGTTTTGTCGGCCTTGCGCACGAGCCTGGTCGTGATGGCTTTGCTGCCGGCCGCCGCGCCCGTGGGCGCCATGGCTTCCGGGCTCGGCGGATCCATGCAGGGCCGGGTCACGCAGAACGACACGTCCGAAACCTATGCGATGAACATGACGCTGGACGGGGCCGGCGGCCGGATCAGCTATCCTTCCGCGCCGTGCGACGGCGACCTCCAGTTCATGAATTCGGATGGGACCACCTATCGCTACAAGGAACATATCACCCATGGCGATTGCATCGACGGGGGGATCATCCAGCTGCATCGCCGCACGCCCGGCGACGACACGAGCTGGGCCTGGCGATGGGACAGCGACGACGTCAGCGTCAAAGGCGTGGTCCACGGGAGCGGTGTCGCCGACGTGAAATAGCCGCCCCTGAAGCCGCGGTGACGGCGGACGGCCACGCCACTCACGCCCGTTCGAACGTCTCGCGCGTCACCGCCGCCTCGCGCCCGCCGGAGCGGATCAGCAGGAACTTGCCGGACCAGTTTCCGGGAATGGACCAGCGGCCCTCGATCTCGGTTGCGTCGGTGTTCAGGGTCCCCTTGTAAATCACCTGATGGCGCACTTGGGCATCGGGCTCGTAGGTCTTGACGAAGCCGATTTCGCGGCCCTGGCGGCGGCCGTCCAGGAGGGCGCGAAGCTCGCGGCCCTTGCTGCCGGTCTCCGTGGTCGATCCGCCCACATGGCTCCCGGTCTGGATCAGCACCGCCCCGAACGAGACTGGCGGAAGACGCCTGGGATAGCTGAACAGCCCCTGCCAGACGCCTGTGACGCTGATGTCGGTTTCCAGCGGGCCGGGTTCGATCATGACATCGCCTGGCCCATGTCGTTGCTTGGCCTTGGGGCTGGGGTTCCGCTCCTTTAAATATCACGCTGCGCACCGGGCGGCCAAGCTTGCCGGCGCAAGCCTTTATACCGAGGATGGACCGCGCGCCCAGTCAGCTTTTGACGACATAGACGGTGGGGATGCCGTTGCGCTCGGCGAGCGCGACCGCGGCGTCGATCGCCTTGTCCCAATCGTCTTCCAAAGCCAGGCAGGCCGCGGGATGGCTGCTCTGATAGCTGTAATAGGAGCCGTACGCTGGATGCCCGGTCGTGTCGTTCCAGACGACGAGGCAGTTCGCATCCCGCATGGGCTCGTGATCGATCACGATCGCCATGGGCTTCTCCAAGTTGCCGAGCAATTATACAGCCGCAACGGCGTTCGCGTAAGTGACCACGAAAACCGGGACACACACGGCCAGCCGCATCGTGAGTGGAGGGCATAATGAACCGCAGCACGGGGCCAGCAGAAATCACGACGCGCTTCCAAGACGCGTGGAACGCGCACGACATGGAGGCCTTCGGTCGGCTGTTCCATCCCGACGCAACGTTCGTGAATCGGTTCGGGACCTATTGGCGAGGGGTCGACCAGATCGTCGCCGGCCACGCTGGCATCCACGCGTCGATCTATCGCGATTCGACGCTGGCGATCGACGCGCCCGATGTCGATCCGATCACCGACGATGCGGCGACCCTGCATTTCTGGACCCGGCTCAGCGCCGGCGCCGCGCATCCGGCCGGGCCGCATCAGGTCGACACGTTGATCCTCGCGGTCGTGACGCGTCGCGATGGCGAATGGCGCATCCAGGCGCTGGAGAATGTGACCCTGACCAATCCGATGACCGGGGCCGCGATCCTGCGCCCCTGAGCGCGCCGTGCAACAGCAATTACGAATATCAGAGCACAGTGCGAGGGAAAGCTGCTCATGTCCCCTCAGCCCCAGCCCGAATCCATGGATCAAAACGGGTATCGCCCCGCTAATAGCCGACGGGCACATAGAACGCCCGCCACCAAGGGGAGCGCGAGTCAACAGCTCCCGTTCCGGCATTTCCGGCAGGCGCGGGCCTCGGCGACCGCGGGTTCGAGCAACTCACTCGACGCGAAAAATCGCGCCGCCGTGGGCTGGCAAGGTCAGGTCGACGGCCTTCGACGCCGCCATCCGGCGCCCGCTCCACAGGTCGAGGGCGCGCCGCGCGCCGGGTCCCGCGCCGAGTTGGGCCCAGGTCGCCTGCAGGCTTGCGGGGTGGTTGTCGAGGTTGAACAAGGCCACATATTTCGCCGCCTTGCGTCCGGCGCCGGCGGACGCCACCCAGACCCGCGCATGCTCGAAGCCGGGCGGCAGGTTTTCCAGCGGGTGGCTCCCGCGCGCCGTCTGGTCCACCTGCAGGATGCGCCGGTTGGTGATCAGCGTGCGGGTGACGTCGTCGAGGCGGGTCAGGTTGGCGCCCAGGATCAGCGGTGAACGGGCGATGGCCCACAGGGTCAGTTGCGCGCGCTCCTCGTCCGGCGTCAGGCGCGAGGCGCGCGGATCGCCCCAGCCCGGATGCGGTTCAAGCGACCCGAACGGCAGCATGTCGGCGTCGGGCCAGTGGCCGGGCCCCGCCGAGCCAGACCACTTGGCCAGGCTGTCGAAGGCGTTGACGAGCCCGTTCGGGAAATCATCGTCGGGGGGCTGATGGACGAAGCGCCAGCCGTCCCAGGTGTCGTTGGCGATGCGCCACATCTGGCTGTACTGGGTGAGTTCCGCCGCGTGCGACAGTTGGGCCGGGCCGGGCGACAGGCTGAGGACCATCGGCCGGCCGGCCTTCTTGATGGCGGCGGCGATCTGGCGGATTTCGCTGGCCTTGTAGGGGTGGTCGGCGATGCAGTCGACCTTGATGAAATCCAGCCCCCAGCCGGCGTAGAGCCGCATCATCTGGTCGTAATAGGCCTGGCCTGCAGGGGTGTCGCTGACCCCCCAGTTGGCGTCGTCCCAGGGGCAGGCGTCCTTGGTGTCGGCGGCGTCGGCGGCGCGAAAGACGGACCCGGCGATCGGCAGGTTGTCGGCGACCGCCTGTTTGGGAATGCCGCGCACGATGTGGATGCCGAATTTCAGCCCGCGCGCATGCAGCCAGTCGGCCAGCGGTTTGAAGCCTGCGCCGCCGGCGGCAGAGGGAAAGCGGGCTGGGACCGGCGTCAGCAGGCCGTGACCGTCCAGCAGGTATTTTCGCGTCTCCAACCGGTCGCCGAAGGGGTTTTGCATGTACCACCCCTCGTCGATCACGGCATAGGTCCAGCCATAGGGCTTCAGGTCCTCCAGCACCCGTGCATTGGCCTTGAACTGCGCCTCGTCGATGGTGAAGCCGTAAGCGTCCCAACTGTTCCAGCCCATGGGCGGAGTCGGGGCGAGGGGATGGGCGCGCTTTTGGGTGATCGCGGGGCTTGTAGCCGCGGCAAGGACCGCGACGACGAGAGCGATCATCCTGATCACGGATGTGATCCCCATGAATTCCCCCTCCTGGGCTATGGTAGCGATCCCATAGTCAATCGCGGCGGGCTGGACAACGCTGGCGGCGGTGGCGCGTGAGTTCCGCTCCGGCAGCGTCCACGTCCGAACTTCCCCGATCTCATCCGTCCCTTTAGATAGGCTGTCTGCCCGGGTTCAGCCTGGTCGGAACTCCAACCTGTGGGAACGGCATGGATTACGCCCCCTATCACGACGAACTCGGCGCTCATTTCGACTGGTCGCACGACGGAGTGACGGCGCGGATGATCGACTGGTTCTGGAGCAATATGGAGAAGGGGTTCATCCTCTGGCATCCGGAACAGCACGAGCCTCTGGAATGGCCGGTTCCGCCGCGGCACGGCGACCCCCTGGGCGCGATCCACAATGCGCCGCAGACCTGGGGCGACGGCCGGCGGCAGAACCTCTACATCCGGTTCGAGAGACTGGAGGACGTCGCCCCCGAAATCCGCGACCTGATCGTCTATGAACACGTGATGATCGTGGCCGGCCTCGGCTTCGACGAAGAGGCGATGAGGCGGGCGGAGCCGCTCGGCTACCGCGTCCACCAGTGGCAGGCCAGCGACGGCGGCGTGATCGGCCGCTCCTCAGGCATCGGGACCCGTAAGCCGGAGACGGTGGAGGATGGCAAGGTCTGGGCCGCCCACGCCGGCCAGGAAATCCGCAATTGGGGGGCGTTCCTGCCGCAGCTCTACCAGCTGTACCGCGTGGTGACGGACATCCGCCGCAATCCGTTCACGGACCTTTCCGTCGAGGGCAGGGGGCGCGAGGCGGTGTATCGGCACATCCGGTAGGGTTCGCGTGAGTTCGTCGCCGGCTGGATGGGGGAGGTGAGGTGCGGGGCGGGGGACCACTCAGGAATAGCAGCAGCCGTAACCATGGCCTGTAGCTTCTCTTAACGCCACTCATCCCAGCCTTCGCGGGCATGATCGGTGTTTTTGACTTCAGTCTACCGAGTATAAAATCATCACGCGCCCCCGCCGGAAAGAATCCGCTCGGCGTCATGCAGGCCGAGTTGAAGGTCGGAAACTGTATTGACACTGCTGAAATCAATGCCCAGCCCGACCACGGTCTGGGCCACGGCGGCCGATATGCCGGTAACGATCATCGTCGCGCCCATAAGGCGCACGGCGGCCGCGATCTGCAGCAGGTGCTGGGCCACCTTGGAATCGATCATCTCGACGGCGGTGATGTCGAGGACCACGACCTTGGCGCGCTTCTCGCGCACGGCGTTCAACAGCGCAGTGGTCAGGTCGCGGGTCCGCGCCGTGTCGATCATGCCGATGATCGGCAGCAGCAGAAGCCGATCGCGGATCTGGAGAATGGGTGTGGTCAGTTCACGGATCGCCTCCTGCTGCAGGGCGATGGTGCGTTCCCGCTCGACGATCCTGGCCGAAATGTCGTTGTTGACCTCGATGACCAGGTCGCCCGCCCCCTCGCGCCTGGCCGCCACCCAATGGCTGCCGACATAGACTTCGCCGCCGTCCTTGTGGCGGTGGCGCAATTCGCCGGACCACACCCCGTTCGCCGCCAGCGCCGCCTCGATCTCGGGCAACGGCTTGGGGAAGATGGTCTTGAGAAGGGTGTGCGAGGTGGCTCCTACGGCCTCCGCGCTGGTATAGCCGTAGAGACGCTCGGCGCCACGGGTCCAGTGGCGGATCCGTCCCCGCCCGTCGCGGATCATCGCCTGGGTTTCCTCGAAGGCCAGGATCAAGTCCGATGACGCCACGAGCGCGTCCGCTGAACCTGAGATGGAGCCGGATGCTGCGCCCGGGTTGTCTCGCGTCATCGTTTCCCCCGCCGTCGATCAGCGCAGGCCGCGACCGAGCAGGGCGATTCCCCTGGTGACTGCTGCCCACACCTATTGATAGCTTGCGCCTAATGATCCCGTTTTACGAGAGTTTCGCGGCCCCGATCGCGAAAAATCTCGTGAGACCCGGGCGGCCGGTCAGTCCGGTGCTTCGGCCTTGACATTTCGTCGAACGGGCGTTCGCTCGGGATGAGCGGGTCTTGTTCCACCTCGTCCCATCCCGCCTCTATTCCCCCAGCGCCTGCGCCAGATGCCGGATGTGGTCGGCGCCGATTCCGCAGCAACCTCCGACCATCGTCGCCCCGTGCGCAACCCACGCCTGGGCGAACCGGCAATAGGCGTCGTCCGAGAGGTCCTTGCGGGTGTCGGACAGGGTCTCGTTGGCGCCGCCGTCGTCTTGCGCCGCTTCGAAGGCGTTGGCGTAGACTCCGATTTCGAGGGCGGCCTCGTGTTCCCGCAGCGTCTTTACGGCGACGCTGACGGCCTCCGCCATGACCTCGGGCCGGCTGCAGTTGAACAGCAGCGCCTCGGCGCCCGAGCCAGCGGCCCAGGCGGCTGCGTCGGCCACGGTCTCGCCGGAGCGCAGCCTCGGGGCGCCGCCCCGATCGGCTTCGGCGCCATCGGCCAGGGTGAAGGAGATCCAGAACGGCTTGCCGGTCTTGGCGGCGGCGGCGCGCACCGCTTCGGCCTCGGCTATCAGGCTCAAGGTCTCGCCGAGCCAGAGGTCGACGAACGGGCCAAGGCCTTCGACCAGCACCTCCAGATAGTCCTGCACGCGTTCAGGCTCGAAGCGATCCGGCTCATAGGACCCGAACACCGGCGGCAAGGACCCGGCCACCAGCACCTTGCGGTCCGCCCGCGCATCGGCGGCTTCCCGAGCCAGCCGGCCGGACAGCGCGATCAGCGCCGGCCCCTGGTCGCGGAAACGCTCTTCGCCGATGTGGAAGGGGACCAGCGCATAGCTGTTGGTGGTGACGACGTCGGCGCCGGCGTCGATGAAGTCCTGGTGAACCTGACGGACGATGTCGGGCGCCTCCATCAGCGCCAGGGCCGACCATTCCGGCTGGCGAAGCTCGGCGCCCAGCCGGATCAACTCTCGGCTCATGCCGCCGTCCAGGATGCGGATTTTCCGGGTCATCGGGGGAGGAGCTCCTGAAGCGCTGCGACGGATCGTGACACCTAGTGCGTCTTTCCGGTCAGATCCAGTCGCGCCGCAGATCTCACCCCGGCGACCCGTGGGGCGGCTCAGGCATGTCGGCGAGGGCCTGCAATCGCTTGATCAGGTCTTCGCGATAGGCGGGGTTCCACCAGGCGCGCGTTTCCTGCATCCGCTCCAGGCAGTCGCTGCAGATCCGTCCGTTGTGGCCGACGTTCAGGGACTTGGCCTGGTCGGCCGGTTGCGAGCAGTAGTCGCACCGAAGCACCCTGTCCGGGCGCAGCAGTTGCGGCGGTTTCATCTGCCTGAGCACGTAGCTGGTCATCATCGCGCCCCGCGACCAGGCCCTGGGCTCCGGGACCTCCGGGTCGGCCAGTTGCGCCAGGGCTCCGGTCAGCATGGCCGCCGTCCACTGCCGCCGCCTGGTGAATTCGGACCAGATGCCCACCAGGCCCTTCATGACCTCGTCGTCGGTCGCCGGGGCGCCGATGACTGTGACGCAAAGCGTGACGCACTCGTCGCAGATGTAGGCCGAATGGCCGGCGATCAGCTTGCGCACATCGGCTTCGCCCTTATCGCAGAATGAGCAATAGGGCGGGTCGCAGTCATCCTGGGTATCTGTCATTGTGTCCGGCGGGTTGGTGTCTCGGAGGTGGAGCGATATTCTCCTTTTGTTCTTGCTGGATTGCAAGAGGTCGGCCCCCCCGTTCGCGGCCCGGCCGGCGCAGCTGTGAAACAGTTGGCTCAGGCGTCCCTGGCCTCGCTCCTGGCGATCAGGGTGTCGAAGTCCAGGATGTTCTGCTTCAGCTTGGCGATAGCGCCGGCGCTCACGTTCTCATCGTTGGAATGGAGCTGCAGGGCGCCGCTCTCGAAGCGGTCCAGCTGTTCTAGGAGCAGGTCGCGCAGATAGCGCCAGCGGTGTCTGATTTCGGCGGGCGTTTCCATGCCGCATGATAGGCGTTCCCGGTCATCGACACCATGATCGTTGATCAGGAAGGGCGGGGGAGGGGCGCCCGGCCCCTATTTGAGTTCAGGCGCGGCCCCCTCTCGTTCGCATCTTCCTATGCCGCGCGCCGCCGGCCAGTGTCGGCGGACATGCGCCACTCCACCACGCCGTACCAGCCGAGGCCCTTGTAGGTCTCGTAGCCCGGGGTGAGGGCGAAGGCGACCAGCTTGTCTCCTTGCCTGTAATAGCCGCGCGTGCGGTCGTCGGTCTTCAGGGGGTAGGTCTCCGTCAGCAGCCCTTTGCCGTCCGAGGCGGCGATGACCCGGTGTCGGGCGTCGAGCAGCATGACGCGGCAGGCGCTCTGCGCCTCCTGCGACAGGCCCAGGTTCTCGACCACCACGCTGGCCTGGGGCGCCCAGTCGAAGAAGATGCCGAGCGCGCCGACCGCGCGGCCGTTGCTCGCTCCTTCCTTGCGGATCGCCGTCGAATAGCTGGCGACTGCGCCGCCGCCCAGCGCCGGCAGGGTCTGGATGTCGGCCACGGCGAAGTCGTCGCCGCTGTGCGTGCCCATGGCGTTGGTGAACCAGGGCGACTGGCTGACGTCCAGGCCTACGGCCTTGGGATAGGTGTCCGGCCGCCCGGTGGCGATGATCCGCCCGGAACGGTCGGCGATCCACAGGTCGAGATAGACGGTGTAGGAGCGAAGGATGGTGGCCAGCCGCGTGGTGGCGAAGGCCCGGCTCTCGGGATCGCCGCGGGTGGCGGCGTCGACCACTGCGCTGTCGGTGGCCCACCACCGGACGTCGCAGGAGCGTTCATAGAGGTTCCGGTCGATGATCTCGATCGCGTTGTGAGCCAGGTCGGCGTAGCGCGTTCCGCGAAAGTCGACCGTGAGGCTCGATCCGGCCTCCTCCAGACGGGTGATATTGGCCGCGATGGCGCCCCTCAACTCCTGCGAGGTGCGGCTGATCTCCTTGGTCAGGGCCGCCATTTCCTGGGCGACGACGCCGAAGGCGGTGCCGGCGTTGCCGGCGCGGGCGGCCTCGATCCGCGCGTTGATGGCCAGCAGGCTCGCCTGCCGCATCACCCCGTCGATCAGGTCGATCTTTTCTTCCGTCACTCTCGAGACCTGGTAGGCCAGGCCCAGAATATCGTCTTGCATGACTTTCGCTTCCCCTTGCGATGAGCCGTAGAACCCTTGTGAAATAAGGAATTGTGCACTGCAACAACAGCGTTACGGCCCATTGGGATTGACGAAGCCTTAACGGCCGGGATCGCTAGAATTTGGTACCGCTACCATACGCGAGGCGGCGTCCTGGCGCCCGAAACGGGGTATGCGTGCGCGCAAATTTTATGCGCCCAATTCCACGGCCGAAGCTTCGGTTTCGGCGCCCAAAGCCGCGCCGCGG
>FTFU01001598.1_pt1 | contig 11830 bp, 14 predicted proteins | sample 1640511 | NCBI WGS metagenome assembly FTFU01 (sample SAMEA3914789, study PRJEB12502) | metagenome | biome: forest; material: soil | place: Canada | collected 2011-07-03 | depth 0.3 m | reverse complement strand
GCGCGAGCTGATCGGCGCCGAGGAAGCCGCCGGGCGTGGCCAGGGACTGCTGGATCGCCGCGCCCGGCGGCTTCCTCGGCGCCGACCAGCTCGCGCTGCTGCAGTCGGCGGCCCTGGCCAAATGCGGCGAAGGCGGCGGCTTCATCCGCGATCCGGCGGCCTGTGCGTTCGACCCGGCGGCGCTGAAGTGCGAACCGGGCCAGGACGCGGCCAAGTGCCTGACCCCGGCGCAACTGGCCACGGCCAAGGTGATCTATGGCGGGGTGCGCGATCCCCGCAACGGCCGGCTGCTCAACGTGGGCTTCTCACCGGGCGCCGAAGCAGCGACAGGGTCGTGGCCGCTGTGGATCACCGGGCCCACCGAGGCCAAACGGGCCAGCGCGCTCAACTACCTGTTCTCGTCCAACGCCTTCAAATACTTCGCCTTCGGCGACCCGGCGTTCGACATGCTGAAGCTGGATCTGGGCGCCCAGTTCGAGCGCGGGCTGGCCAACACCCGGGTGCTGGACTCGACCGACCCGGACCTCCGGGCTTATCGCGCCCACGGCGGCAAGCTGGTGAACTATCACGGGTGGAACGACCCGGCGATCCCGCCCAAGGCCAGCATCCTCTACTACGAGACCATGGCGCGCAGGACCGGCCACGCGGACGACTTCTACCGGCTCTATCTCGTGCCGGGCATGCTGCATTGCGGCGGCGGGCCGGGGCCCGGCGCCGTCGACTGGCTGAGCGTCCTGGACGGCTGGGCCCGCGAAGGCCAGCGGCCGGCCGCGATCACGGCGACCGGCGCGGAGAACGCGAGCCAGATCCTCTGCCCCTATCCCGCGGTGGCGAAGGCGGGCGCATGCGCGGCGCCCGTCAGGCGATGATGTCGGGGGTGAGCTGGTCCCCGAGTTGCGCGATCTGATCGCGTAGCGCCAGCTTGCGCTTCTTCAGCCGGGCGATCTGGATCTGGTCGGGGCGCACGCCCGCCTCCAGCGCAATGACCGCGGCGTCCAGATCCTGGTGTTCCTGTTTGAGGTCGGCGATGCGCGCCCGCAGCGCCTCGAGGTCGGGCCTGGCGTCATCGCTCATCGGGGCGCGGCCTCCTGGGCGGGCGCCTCAGCCGGCGGTCAGCCTTGCCGGGCTTTGAACCGCGGGTCGGTCTTGTTGATCACGTAGAGTCGGCCCTTGCGCTTCACCAGCTTGCAGTCGCGGTGGCGGTTCTTGAGGGACTTCAGCGAGCTTCTGACCTTCATGGCGTCGTCCTTGGGGGCGGCGGAAGCCCGGGGCTTGATACAGGGCGTCGGAAAGCGGGCGCATATAGGACCGGCCGGCGGCAAAGTCAAACGAACGGCGCGTTCAAAGCGCCTTCAGGGGTCTCGCGCAGCCACCAGTTCGAACGGCTCGCGCAGGTGCTGCAGGACGTAGGTCACGATCGCCGCCCGCCTGGAGACCTTCAGCTTGGCGAAGGTCCGGCGCAGGTGCTCGCGCACCGTGTAGCCGCTGATCCCCAGGGTGCGCGCGATCTCCTTGTCGCATTTGCCCTTGGAGACCAGCAGCGCCACCTGAAGCTCGCGCTGGGTCAGGATGTCGACCAGCTCCAGTCCGCTCAGCGTTCCATCCGAGGACTGGGGCAGACGCTCGATGACGACGTGCCGCTCGCCATTGAAGATGATCCGGCCAGCGACCGGGTGACGGCTCAGCCGCGAGGCGGCGCCCGCCAGTTGCTCGCGTCGCCAGTCTCGATAATTGACCAGCAGGTACTCTCGCCCATCGACCGCAAATTCGATGAACTCCAACGCGCCGGACTCGAGACCGGCGCCTTCAGCGGCGCGGTCAACACCCAGCCTGTGACTTCGATCGATCGACATTTTGATCGCTTTTGCGAAAATTCATTTCTTACATGGCGTCAAGAATAGCTCTGCCGAGGCGGTAAAAGCCTTGGACACGAAACAAATGAGCGGGACCAAATGTGGTTGGCCCCTGGATAGGCTTGCTGGGATGTTTAGATATACCTCAGCAGGCAGCTCGTGAAAAGCGAGTCATCTGGTGACACTCGCCATTGTGATGCATGGGTCCTCCGCCGGTTGGCGTGTTGTCATCGCAGACGCTGGTTGATGGCGTCCCGTAGCGCGGGGGTGATCCTGACGCCGCGATTGAACAGACCGGCGGGGGCGAGCGGGGCGCCGGCCCGACACCCCCAGGCGCCTTCGGCGTGCGGCCTGGGCCCTGCGGTGTGGACCGCCACTACGGCGGGCGCTGAAGCGGGAGCCGGCGTGATCCAGACCGGGGCCCCGCTGTGTCCGGGGCAGGTGTCGACGCTGTAGAACAGCTGCCGCGGGGTGATGCGATCCAGCCGCTCGGCGTGCCGCCACTGGGTTCCCGCCGGCTTGTCGCCGGGATAGCCGGAGATGTGGACCAGGCGCGTCTGCCGCAGACGCTCGAGCTGGGCGTTGTCGGGCGCAAGGAGCTGCAGGCTGCCCGGCGAGGGGTGGAACGGCCGGTCCAGCTCGATCACGGCCACGTCGGTCTGGCTCGAGGGGCGGCGGACGTAGTCAGGATGGGCGCGCCAGGCCTTGGCCCACTGCCAGCCGTACGGCCGCGCCTGGGCCGACGCCCGGCCCGGCGTCACCCGGATCCGCACCGCCTTGCCTGGCAGGCCCAGCCGCTGGCGCAGAGGGCTCATGATGCAGTGGGCCGCCGTCAGCAGCAGCGTCGGACCGATCAGGAAGGCCGTGCAGCCGGTGAGCCTGCCGTCGCCGAAGTCGCGCTCGATGTGGCAGATGGCGCTGTAGGGATGGCGACGCGTGTCGTGCACGGGCTCGCGCCCGTCGACCGGCCCCACGACGGCATAGTCCGCCTCGTCCGCGACGCGGTCGAGGGCGTAGGGGACCTGGAAGGCGCCCGCCAGCGGCCTGGTCACGCCGGCGCCTCCGGCGGCGCGGACGGCCCCTCGTCCGCGGCGAGATCAGGGCCCGCTTCGCCGGCCTCGTCCTCGATCGGGAGGTCGGGCTCTTCGTCGTTGAGCGCGGCGCGGACGGCGTCCAGCAGCGCCTCCGCGTCAGGGCGTTCGCGAAGATAATCGACCGTGCGCTCGATGAACGTCTCTTCGTCATCGTCAGGGGCCTCCGACAGGCCGTCGCGCGGCGCCGGGCGCTCGTGCTCCCGCGTCGCAGCGATGGTCGCGTCCGCATGCCGCTCGCGCGGACGCGTGTGCAGCGCCTCCATCTCCTCGATGACCAGCGCGTCCAGATCGTCCCATCCGCCGCGTTGTGCACGCCTCTGTGCGCCATAGCCCATGTCAGCCTCCTGTCAGCTCCAAGCGCTCGCCGTCTCGAACGTCCTCGTCTGCGGATCCACCAGCGGGCGCTCACGCTCTCGCAGCCAGGCTTGGTAGCCCTGCGCGCGGGGCACGGTGATCGGGCCGCGCGCTCGGCCGATCTGGACCAGGATTTGCGCCGGCTGCAGATTGCGGATCGCCGCGTGCACCGCCGGATCGCCGCGGTCCGGGCGCCGGTAGTGTTCCCAGATGCGCTCGGCGACGGAGCGACGACTCCCGGTCATGCCGATGCTGAGCGGGCGGTCCCGATCGATCCCGACACGCAAGATCCGGTAGAGCCGCGGCTGGCCGCTGGTCAGGAATGCGCCCAGACCGCCGCCCGCCGGCTGGCCGGAAGCGGAGGCGGCGCCCTGGGCCTGACGCAGCTGCGCGAGGCTCACGGCCGGGCTCCAGCCGCCCCAGGCGTCCGTCGGCGGTTGGCGGCACCGCACGCAGCCGCATCCGCAGCCCGAGCCGGTGCGGCGGGCGATCTCGTGGGCGACCAGGGTCTGGAGCGGTCCGAGATGGCGGCACATGGTCAGCGTCCCCGGCGGGCCGAAGCGGGCGCGGCGATGCGGCGCGCGCGGGCCTGCTCGCGCGCCTCGCGGACCGGCAGGGGCGCGCGCGTCACCGGCGGGCGCGGCGGACGGATGCCCAGATAGGCGGCGATGTTGGCGGCCTCGGTCTCGATCAGCGCGAAGCGATCGGCGGGGCCGGACATCAGCGTGGTGACGCCAGGACCGTGTCCCGCCACCGTGCTCTCGCTGTGGATCACCACGCCCAGCGAGACGCAGCCGCTGACCCATGAGCGGCCGTAGCGGTTGTCGGCGTCGGTGATCGCCACCAGATCGCCGAACCGCAGCGAGCCGAGCCGGTACTTCGCCACCGTCGCCGGATCGGTCATCTGGATGTCGTAGTCGCCCTTGACCACGTTGTTGCGCCCCAGGCCCGAGCCCATGATCCTGGCGGGGATGCGATGGGTGATCGTCGTCTGCAGGCGGCCGCCCTTGAGCTGCACGCCCCAGCGGTCGAGCAGTCGCGGCGAGCAGTTCCAGACCTGCACGTCCGGGACGTCGGGCAGGCGCAGGCCGACGCCGAAGGCATAGACCTGCACCCGATCGCCGATCGCCATCCGGCGCATGGCCGCCAGCGGAAAGTCGATCAGCACATTGTCGACCCCGCCGTGCTTGCCGGTCACCACGCCGCGCGCGCCCATCGCGCGCCCGGAGGTCGCCACCGCATAGTTGCCGATGCAGACGAAGCTCTGTAGCGCCTGGTTGGCGCCGTCCGAGCCGGCGGTCTTGCGCTCGTTGCGGATGGACACCGCAGGTTCGACATGGTCGGCGGCCAAGCCGACGCAAGGATCGCCGACGCGATGGCTGAGCACGATGCCGCCGGTCCCGGGCAGGACACGAGGGCGGCCGTCCTGGCCGATGCGCCACGGGCCGGCGCGTTCGAGCGGCGAGGCCACCTCGCCGGCGACGGTGATCATCACCAGCTCGTCGGCGTTGGTGCGCAGCCCTCGGGTGGGGACCGGGAAGCGTTCGTGCCTCATGCCGCCTCCACCGGTTGCCAGAGCGCGCAGGCGCTTTTCCAGGCGTAGGCGCGGATCAGCTCGCCCTGGTCGTCGGTCTCGTCCAAGGACCAGTCGGAGTCCGAACGGGCCTCGGGCATGGCCAGCACGCCGGGGGCCAGGATGTGCAGGGCGGCGGCGGGACAGGATGCGGCCGCAAGCGGCGTCAGGGCTTCGGCCAGGCCGAGGTCGCGCAGCAGCGGCGCCGTGGGTCCGGGCAACCGGCGGACGGCGACGCCGGCGCTGGCCAGGAAGGCGCACAGCGGAGGCTCGGACCCGTCGGGCGCGCCTACGGTCAGGACCACCGCCAGCTCGGGCTGCAGCGCGCCGGCCAGCGCCACCGCATCGCGGGCGCATTCGTCGAGCGCCGCCAGCGGCGCCGATTGCCGCTCATTGCGGCGTGCGTCCAGCGCCGCGCAGCAGGCCTCGAAGCGTGGCAGCAGCAGCGCGTCGTCGCGGTCGGGCAGGAAGCTCTCGTACTGCGCGTCACCGATCCAATGCACCTGGGCCGACAGCCGCCCGTAGTGCCAGGCCCGCCGCCAGGACCCGAGTTCGCTGGCCATCGCCGCCAGCAGCTCCCCGCGCTGCTCGGCCGGCAGCCAGCTTCCGCCCATGCGGTGCGGCGCCTCGCGATAGAGCGCATCGTTGTCGAGCATGGTCCACAGCCCGCGTGGCAGCCAGGCGTGGGCCGCCTGCGCCAGACGCATGGTCGCGAGCAGGCCCATGGGCGAGAGCGCAAAGGCCGCGTCGACGATCACCGACACGGCGCGCCCGCCGACCTTCACCGATACCGGAAGCTGTGGGCTCATGGCGGCGCGCCGTCACCAGCGGGGTCAGGCCGCGACGCGCGCCTGGCGCGCATTCAGCCCCTGCACCCACCGCATCTGTCCGGTCACGCCCGGGAAGCTGCGGCCTTCGGGCGTCATCCGGTAGGCGGCGATCCAGGCGTCGGCCTGCACGCCGACCGTCTTGGCGTCCGCCTGGAACACGTCCGGGCTGATGGTCGTGCGGAAGTCGTTGTCGGCGATGTACTGCAGGACCCGCCGTCCGGCCTCGGCCATCTTGGCCCTCTGCGACAGCTCCGCCGCGCCGCCCAGGTAGCGGGCCGAGCAAATCTCCAGGACATCCCATTTGGTGTTGGCGTCGAACGACCGCTTGATGTCAGGCGTGTCGAACAGCTCCATGATCTGCTGCACGTACTGGCCGACTTCCTGGGTGAGGGCGAGGATGTTGCCGTAGCTCGCCCGGTCCAGGGCGAAGCGCAGGTCGGTGCCGACGCGCTGCACCGTGGCCACCGAGGCGAAAGGCCGGTCGTCGATCGCGTCCGAGCCGCGGATCACCTGGCCGATGGTCAGGTCGCGGAAGTACTGCGACATGGCCGACATGAAGGCGATGAACTGGAAATTGAAGTTCCGGTTGACCACCGCGCCGGCCGGCGCAGGCACGTTGCCGTAGTTGAACGCCCTGCGGTAGGCGATCATGCGGTCGCGCCGGGTGTAGCGGATCGGCCGCCACTTCTCGAGGATGTAGAGCCCCCGCGCGCCGGGGCCGCGTTGGATGCGCAGCTGACCGAGCTGGAACATCCGCCGCAACACATTGATGACCTGGAACAATTTCATGCGTTCCATCTGGTAGATGAAGTACAGCTCCGCCGAAGCATGCAGCTGGCTGGGGATCACCGAGCCGTCGAAGTCGTTGCGCAGGGACGGATAGCCCAGGCCGTCGAACGGCTTCACCGGCCCGTCGCCCAAGCCGGTCAGCTCGGCGAAGCTGGGCGCGCCGGGGCTTGCGGACCGCTCCATCAAGCCCGACAGCCGATCCTCGAACTGGCGCTCGAACGCCGCGCGCTCGGTGTCGGAGAGGCCCGGCAGCTCGTCACGGAAGAACCGCTGGAACAGCCGCTTGATCACATCATTGGATTCATATGCCATGATCGGACCTCATCTTGGGCGACGGACGCGCCGCACGGCGCGAAGGCGAAAGGGACCTACTTCTTCTTTTTTCCAGTTCCGCCGCGTTGACCGGCGTGGCCTTCCGGGCCGCGGACCCCCGTCTCCGACACCGGATCCGGGTCTGCATCGGCGCCTTGCCGTTCAGACTGCCCGGTCGGGGCGGAAGGGGGCTCCAACCGCCAGGCGATAGTTTCCAGCGCGAGGACTGCGCGCTCCAGCAGAGGCATAGCGCGCTCCCTCTGCTCCTGCACGCCGAGCGCAAGCAGCTCGAGCAAGCGCTCGCCCAGCACCATGGCGGTCATGGCGCGTTCGCTGCGCTCGGCGCTGGCGGCGACCACCTCGAGGTGGCGCTCGGCCAGCACCACGCTTGCGGCCGTCAATTCGACGATCCGCATCATGCAGCTGGTCGCGACCTCCGCATCCGGCATCCCGCCTTCGATGCGCGCCAGGGTTATCCCCACGTTCTCGATCTGCGTCCTGATCTCTGTGTTGGCCGCAGTGATCTTGCCGAGGCTGGCGTGGAAGCCGAATTCGTGTGCGTTGGCCATGTCTGTTTTCCTGTCCTGGTCGGCCGAAACCGATGGCCCCTAGGGCCATGTCGGTGTGACCATCGCCGGGATCTGAAATGCGATATTTCCCACTGAGCTTTCGATAGTCGGCGGCAGCAGAACGGTGGCGGGCAGTGGGGGTGCGCCCTGCTGGGTGGCCAAGGCCGCGAACAGCGCATCCTGAGCGACCGAGACCTGGTGATTGCGGCCGCCCCAGAAACGGTTCTGGTAATTCAGCGCGCCCTCGACGCGGCCGCTCGGGCTCAGGGCGCGGACGATGCGGTCGATCTGCTGCTCGGCCTGGAACTGCGCCTGCAGCTCCTGCACCATGATGGCGGGCGCCTGAGCCAGGTTGGGAGGATTGGGCAGAGGAACCTGGTTGTTCACGAGCGCCAGCGGCGCGTTCGGCGCCATGAGCCCTTGCAGCAACAACAGATCGAGCTGGACCAGCGAGTTCCAAATCCCGACGGTGATCGCGCCGGGGGCCCGCAGCGCCGCGGGCGGAAGCCTGGGCGGCGGCGGAGGCTGCACCTGAGGCAGCACGCCCGGCGGCGGCAGTAGCTGGGGCTGCCACAGCAAAGAATTGATCAGGACCCCCGTCGCCGCGGCGCGGATCTCTGCGTCGCCGCGGCCCAGCGGGTTGACGCCGACGGCGTAGAAGTCGATGGCCCGGTCCACGCGGTAGAGCACGAGGTCGAGCAGGACGGTGCTCAACGCCGACGCGTCGTCGGAGGCGGTATCGGCGAAGAAATCGACCTGTTCAGCCAGCTGTCCTCGCCAGACGGCGAGCTGGATCAGTCGCTGGGTGGCTTCGTCCGGGCCGGTCATGCCGTAGAGGCCGTAAGTGACCATCGGCGGGCGGGCGAGGTAGAGCAGCCTGCCGGTGCTTGCCAGCGTAAAGGCGTCGATGAAGAGCTGAAGCGCAGAGATGAACCCGACCAGCGGGGGCGACTCCGGCGTCCCGCCCGGCGTCGGGCGCCCGGTCATCGCACTGTAGGTGGCGGGAACGGTCTGGCCGTACTGCACCAGCTGTTGCAGCCGCTGGACCAGCATCGCCGAGGCGGTGCTGAGCTCGCGAAGCCCGGCGCTGGTCGCCCCGACCGCCAGGTCCACCAGCTGATCCAGGGAGCCGGCCAAGGCCGCCTCATCAAGCAGCGTGCGAAGGTCGGTCTGGCCGGAAATCTCGAGATGGCGCACCAGATGGCGATAGGCCTCCGGGCCGCGCGGCCAGCCGCCGTCGGCGGGAGGAGCCTCCACCGAGCCGATCAGATTGCGCAGCGAGTAGATCACTGCGTTTCTGCGCGATTGAAGGTCGCCCGCCGACACCCGGATCATCGAAGAGCCGCGGGTCACGCCGCTGGCGGCCATCCCCTCGCCCATCGACACCAGGATCAGGCCGCCCATCACGTCGCAGCTCTGGGCGAAATGGCGGAAGTAGGGCGAGGTGTCGCCTGACATCGCGCCGACGTAGCGGGCCAGCCGGGCGTAGTCTTCGAGCGTGCGCCGCGCCGAGATGGCGCGGTCGAACTGCACCATGTCCAGGGAGAGCTGGCCGGCCGCCAGGCCGTCGGTGGTCGCTTGTTGCACCGCCCGCGCCCAGCCGGAAAGCTCGATCTGAACGTCCTTGAGCTCGGACGACGTGGTCATGGTCGTACAGTCGCGCTCCAGGTCATCGCGCGCCTGGCCGACCTCGGCGGAGGTGGCGCCGCCCTGCTGCGGGACGACCGGGGCCAGGCTGGGCGCGTCGGAATAGGAGAAGCCGGCGCGCTCGCGCGCCATCTGGTCGCTGACCGTCGGGTAGAGGTTCAGCAGCGCCGCGGAGATCTGCGCCGGATCATTGGGGTCGCTGAGGCGAAGCTCACGCCGCAGCACATTGTCGACCAGCACGGTCTGGGGAGAGCGGCTGGCGAGGGGCGTGGTGGCGGGCGCGTCGGGCATGACGAGTCACCTCAGGCTGCAAGGGCGGCGGGGCTGATGCGGGAGACGGGCTCCTGCATCGAATGGAGGCGGGCGAGATGGCCGATCACCAGCCTGGACACCGCGTCCGGCTGGGCGCCGGCCTCCAGCGCGAAGCGGCTGGCCGAAACCAGGAAGCGCGGCGGCAGGTCCGTAGGCATCTGTCCGGCGGCGATGCGCACCCCGGCCCGACGGATCCGGGTCTCGTCCTCGCGGCTGAAGGGGATGGCGTCGGCAAGCGCGTGCTGGCCCAGGCTGCGACGCGGCTGGAAGGCGATCTCGTCGACCACCGCCGGAACGGCGCGCGGGGTGGCCGACAGCAGCGCCGGCGGCAGCCGGTGGCCGCGCGTCGGATCATAGAGCCGCCGCCAGACCTGCTCGGCGCGACGCGCGTCGGCCGCAAAGCCCATCCGCCGCATCATCTCGGTGAGCAGCAGCACGCGGATCCAGCCCACCGGATGAGCGCCGCCCGGACGATAGGTCAGGGCCCGCGCGCCGGGGTGGGCGAGGAACTCCATCATGCCCCAGGCCGAGGCCGTTCCGCCGAGCCGCAGGGCGGCGAGGTCAGCCCAGACCTCCTTGTGCCAGCGCCGGAAGGCCGTCACCACCAGGGGGTCGAAGCGCATCCGCGTCAGTCGGCTCGACACCGCGTCGGCGTTCTCGTGCCAGACGCCCATGTCGGCCTGCAGATTGTGCGACACCTCGTGCAGGAACACCGACTGCCAGGGATTGTCGCGGTCCCAGGGGATGCGGATCACCGGGAACGGATTGCGGTCCCCCAGCAGCCGGGCCAGCGCCACGCCGCGCCTTTGGGTCGCCGGGGAGTATCCATGCTCCATGTAGGTCAGCGGCTTCAGCAGCGGCCCCTGGAAGATGTCGGGCAGGGCGGCGCGAACCGCAGCATAGCAGTCGGCGGCGATGACGTCGTGCGCGGCCAGCGCCGGCGCAAACCCCGAACCGCGCTGGCTGAACACCTCGAACAGCATCCCGAACGTGCGGCGCTGGCGGTCCACTTCGCGCTCGAGCAGAGCCATCCCGGTCAGCCGCCGGTCCGGGCTGGCGCCGGCCCACCATTTGCCGAGGGCGTCGGAGCGGCGCTTGATCGTCCGGCTGATCCTGGCCAGCCGCGCGTTGGCGGCGGCGAAGTGGGACCGCGACGGCGCGAACGGCAGGTCCTGGGGCCGCAGACCCACCCGGCGGGGGGTGAGGACGGCCAGCCGCCCGGCTCGGGCCCTGAGGGCCAGGAGCTTGACGTCCAGGAACCGTTGCGTGACCGAACCGCTGCGCATGGCCGTGATCCCACTTCTGATCGGCTCAACGTGGCTGGATGCTGATGCTCACCGGACCGCGGATGACGATCCGACGCGGACGGCCGTAGCCGCCGTATCCAGGCCTGTAGCCGTAGCCCGGTTGGTCTCCGTACCCGGGCCGGTATCCGCCGTAGCCAGGACGGGTGATGCCGCCGGGCCGTCCCATGCCGGCGGGCCGTCCCATGCCACCGAGCCGTCCCATGCCACCGAGCTGGCGCATGATCTGGCGGGCGGGCGGGGCGCCGGCGCGGACCGCGGCGCGGACGCGCTGCAGCACCTGGCGTCCAACCGGCGAGGGGCGCGTCAACTGGCGGCGCAACCGCGGATTGCGGCGCACCACGCGGCGCATGGTGCTGGCGACCACCCGCGGCCGCAAGGTGGCGGGGGTGCGGCGGGCCACCGCGGTACGGCGCACGCTGCGCGCGACGCGAGGCAGGGCCCGGACGGCGGTGGGGCCGGCCTGGCGGACCAGCTGGGTCGCTGCGCGACGGATCGTCCGCACCGCCTGGCGGCGGACCGCGACCGGCAGGGCCGCAGCGCGCGGACCCAGCACAGTGCGCGCGGCGACGCCGGCCACGATCGGGATGAGCCGCCGGTTGCGCACAGCCGCCTCTGCGAAGGCGTCCAACGCTTCCTCTTCGGAGGCTTCGTCCGCCATCAGCTGACCGACCACGTTGGCGACCCCGCCCACGGCGGTGCCGACGCCTGGAATCAGGCTGGCGACCGGCCCGACCGCCCGGGCGATGCGGCCGATCGTCGGCGCGGCGCGGCGCAGGCCGCGCATGATCCTGCGGAAGAACTCGTCGGTATCCTCCGCGGCGAGGGCATAGGCCATGGCCTCGTCGAGCGAGTCCTCGTCGGCTTCGTCCCCCTCGTCGCCTTCGTCGCCTTCATCGAACTCGTCGCCTTCGTCGAATTCGTCGGAGGCCTCCATCGCGTCGGCCTCGTCGAACTCGTCGGCTTCATCGCCTTCATCGAAGCCGTCGCCCTCGTCGAATTCGTCGGCGGCGTCCATCTCGTCCGCCTCGTCGTATTCGTCCCAACTCTCAGCCGAACCTTCCGCCTCATCGAAGGCGAGGTCGCCGAACATCGCATCCTCATACCGATCCATGTCGACTGCTCCTTCCGAATGCCCGACCGCGGTCGGGCATTCGGAAGGAGCAGTCGACATGGATCGGTATGAGGATGCG
>FTFU01001957.1_pt1 | contig 11839 bp, 9 predicted proteins | sample 1640511 | NCBI WGS metagenome assembly FTFU01 (sample SAMEA3914789, study PRJEB12502) | metagenome | biome: forest; material: soil | place: Canada | collected 2011-07-03 | depth 0.3 m | reverse complement strand
TCTACGAAGTGATCCAGGGCGCGGGGCTGCCCGCTCTGTTCCATACCGGCCAGACCGGCGCGGGCGCAGGCGCTGCCGGCGGCATGGGCCTACGGCTCAAATACTCCAACCCGCTGCATCTGGACGACGTGGCGGCCGATTTTCCCGAGCTGACCATCGTCATGGCCCACCCCTCGTTCCCCTGGCAGGACGAGGCTCTGGCGGTGGCCACCCACAAGCCGACCTGCTTCATCGATCTGTCGGGCTGGTCGCCCAAATACTTCCCGCCCAACCTCGTGCAGTACGCCAACACCCTCCTGAAGGACCGGGTGCTGTTCGGGACGGACTATCCGGTGCTCTCGCCCGACAGGTGGATCAAGGATTTCGAGCAGCTGCCGATCAAGCCGGAGGTCAGGCCGTTGATCATGAAGCAGAACGCCATCCGCATGCTGAAGCTGGGGGCCTGATAGCCTCAGCAGGCGGCAGAGCGCCTCGCCTCCAAGCGGTCATCCGCGGTGCGAAGCAGCGCGAGCCAGTACCCGGGCAGCGGCTCGCTAAGGACATCTTCGAGGGATCGCTGAAGCTGTCGGCCAATCCCTCTACGACCAACCTCGACAGCTTCACGCCGCCGCTCTTGCTCCGTGTCGCTATGCTTTAACTCTACCATGACGTGCGCCTTGTATCATCTATGCAACGTAGGAAGGCGCTGGACGGTTCCCCCCGGGGCTTAACAAAAGCTAGAGCCGGTGCGCTCAGGGCTTGACGCCCATGGCTGCGAAGCCTTGCGCGACTCTCGGATCGATCCTGACCGCGGCGGCGATGTCGGCCTGTCCATCGGCCTTCAAGCCTTTACGCAGCTTGGCGACCCCGCGGCCGTAGAGCGACTCCGCCTTGTTCGGATCCAGCCGCAGCACCGCGTCGTAGTCGCTGATCGCCCGGTCGAACTCGCCCATCCGCAGCAGCACGAAGCCGTGGCTGTCGAGCGTCTCGGGCGCCCCGGGCTTCAGCTTCAGCGCGGCGTCGCAGTCGGCCAGGGCCATGGCCAGATCGCGGCCCGACTTGGCGCGGATCCAGCACCGGTTGTTCAGCAGCATGTAGAGCTCTATCCCGGCCGGCCGCTGCGAGATCAGCTGATCGAGGCCGCGGATCGCCGCGTCGAACCGGCCCGATCGATCGTAGGCCTGGATCCGCCGCATCACGAGGGACAGATCCTGCGGCGAGGCCCGCACCGCGGCGTCGAAGTCCTGCTCGGCGCGCGCGTCCTCTCCCCTGTCGAGATAGATTTCGGCGCGCGCCATCAGCGCGAGCACATCCCTCGGATTCAGCGCCAGCGCCTGGCTGAAATCGGCGAGCGCCAGCTCGTTCTGACCGCTCAGCAGATAGGCCACGCCGCGATTGTAGCGATACCTGTCCTGCCCGGGCTCCAGCTCGACCGCGCGGCTGAAATCGGCGATCGCGCGCCCGTAGTCGCGCTGGGTCAAATAGCCGGCGCCGCGCTCGTTGAAGCCAGCCGCGTTGGTGGGCGTGTCGCTGAGCGCGCGCGGGACCTCCGCTCCGAGCCTGGGCGTTCTGACCACCACGTCGGTCTGCGCCATCGCGCTCAGCTCGGCGGCGGCGCTCACGGCCTCTGCGGCCGGGAACTCCGGCGCCAGGGTGCGCTGGGAGGTCTCCATCGTGACCACCCCGCCGTCGATCCGCGAGGTCCGCTTGTAGGCGACGCCGGCGATGACCTTGTCCAGGTCCGGGCCGGACGGCAGGGTGAAGCCGGTCAGCCCCCTGGGCAGGGAGATGGTCTCCTTCCATCTGACGTACTGCGGGTGGGAGATCGCATACGGGGCGTCCTGGTGCGGGCCCGGCTCGCGCTTGAACGAGATGCTGCGGCCGAGCAGGCTCTCGCCGATCTCATAGTCGCGCACGGGCCCGTTCTGACGCCAGTCCATCGTCGCGCGACCGTCCATCGTCAGCCGCAGCAGCTCGTGGGCGTCGTCGTAGTCGAAGTCGACTTTCTCCAGGCTGATCCACGGGTAGGCGCGGGTCCAGGTCTCGCGCAGGGCCCGTTCGGCGTCGGCCCGCGTGGCGTTGGAAAAGCGCAGGTGCAAGGCGATCGCCTCGTCTCCGCGCAGCGTGTACTCCAGGTGCGCCGGCGCCGGCTCGTCCAGGCCGGCGGAGGCGTCGAGCCGCAATTCGGCGTCCACCTGTGGCTCGGCCAGCGGCGGCTGATCGATCCTCTCCAGCGCCCCGCCAAAGGCCTGCACGGGGAGCGCCCAGCGGAAAGGCGGCGGCCTCAGCTGGTCCAGGCCGCGATCGCCGAGCCGGGTGCCGTCCAGCCAGTAGGTTGCGCCGGCGATGCGGGCCCGCACGATAACGTGGTCGAACGCGCCCAGCCCCGGCAATCGCTCATCCAGCCCGTCGCCGCCGGTGGAGGGGACCAGCGCCGCCTCCGCGTCGATCCCAAGCCCTTGCAGCAAGGCCAGCAGCAACGCCGTCTTGCCCTTGCAGTCGCCGAACCGGCGCGCCCAGGTCACATCGGCGTCCGCAGGAATGTAGCCGCCGAAGTTCATGCCCAGGAAGACGTAATGGGTCTGATCCTCGACCAGCCGCAGCGCCGCGGCCGCCTGGACCCTCGGATCGCTGGAGGCGGCCCTGATCGTGGCGATCTCGGCTCTCAGCCGCGAATCCGGCGCCAGGGTCGCGGCCTTGGCGTACAACGGCGCCATGAGGGCGGAAACATCGGCCCAGCTGGCGAACTGGCTGACCTCGACCTCAGCGAGGTTGTTGAAGCGCGCCGGCGCGCCGAGCGGCGGCTTGGGCGCTTCGGCATTGGCCAGGTCGAAGGTGACTTCCACCTGGTCGGGCGTGCGCGCGACGACCGGCGTCCCGAGGCCTTCGGTGACGCGCCAATGGAGCGGCTTGGAGCTGGGCCAGAGCTCGCGCAGATGCACGCGCGCGACCACGCCGGGCCTGGCCATGGCGGCGAAGCCCTCCGAACGGCCCTGATAGACCGGATCGCGCCGCTTGATGCTGACCGCGAGGTCGACGATGTCGCCCACGCGCAGGTCTTCCGGCTGGATCGCCGCGGTCAAGGTCCCATCGAGCATCGCCAGCTCGAGGTTGCTTTCGCGTCGCAGGACGATGAACTTCTGGCCCTTGGCCAACAGGTCGATCACCTGATCGCCGCGCACGATGGCGAGCCGGTGGATGGCGAGTGTCTGGGTGTCGGGGTTCCAGTTCAGCGTGATGTTGCCGGCGGCCTCCAGGCCCTGCGACGACACGATCCGCGCGGCGGTCTCGTAATAGATCTGGTCGCCATCCAGCCCGTAGAAGGCCTGCTCGTCCTGCAGCAGCCGCTGTATCGCCCCCACTTCGCTGGCGGGCGCGGACTTGGGAATGGCGATCGGCTGAACCCAGTCCGGGACGGGCGTATAGACGGGCTGGTCGGCGGCAACCGCCGCGCCCGCCCAGAGGGCCGCAACAAACGCGATGGCTGTGCGCATCATCCCCCCAGCGAGCGCTATCAGGACAGACGATATCTGGCCGTCCAGCCAATGCAACTGACAGACGAGAATGGGCGGGACGGAGCCTCAGGGCCGACGCCAGACCGTGCAGAAGCTGACCGGATGGCTGCGCAAGCGCTCCCATTTGGGTTTCTTGGCGATCCAGGCGTCGTCGACCACCCCCTCGTCCATGGCCGTCAGCGACCAGCCGGCCGCCCGCGCCGCCTTCACGTGGTCGCTGGTGAGGTGGACGTAGCACTCCACCGCCACCGGCCGTCCCTCGGCGTCGTTGAAATGGGTCGGCGCGCCCAGCATGAGGAAGTGCGGATGGTAGCCGACCAGCACGAAGGCCGCTGCCGGCGCAGCCAGGCGGGCGGTCTCGCGATAGAGGGGGCCCAGATCCCTGATGTGCTCGTCGGCCAGCGCCAACACCATCAGATCGTAGCCGGGCTCCAGGCCAGTGTCGGTGACATCCGCCTGGACCAGCCGGTCATAGAGCCCCTTGCGGCGCGCCTGCTCCAGCATGTCCGGCGTGAAGTCCACGCCATCGAGCCGCCGCACGCCCCGGCCGCGCAGCCAGGCGCCGGTGCGGCCCGTACCGCAGGCGAGATCGAGCACCCGCTCCGCGTCCGCCCAGTCGACCGCCTCCAGCCGGCCCAACAGGCGCAGGTCCATCTCGTCCTGAACGACGCTTTCGTAGGTCTGCGCCCAGGCGCTGTAGCCCTCGCGCACGGGAAGGGTCGGGTAGCCGCGCTGATCGAAAGGCGCGAAATCCATGGCGTGACTTAACCGCCCGGCGCTGGCGGCTCAAGCGAGCTCAGCTCAAGCTGGTCTGGGCTCGGTCAGCTGGCGGATACGCGCGCGCAGCAGGCTCTGGCGGCGCCAGGGGAAGCCGGCCGCCTCCCAGGCGCGCATGGCCTCGCGCGCCGGCCGCTCGACCAGGTGATGGGCCAGCATGGCGACGGGAACCACGCCCACGAACATCAGGGCCCACAGCGGCCATGGCAGCGGTCCAGCCTGCAGATGCAGCAGTTTCTGGGCCGCGCCGACAAACGCGAGACTCCACGGGATGCAGACCATGTAGACGGCGAAGCTGACTTCGCCGAGGTAGACCCCCACCCGCCCCGAGAGCAGCCGCGAGCCGCTCTTGGAGAGTGACGCCAGGGCGAAGATCAGGCCTCCGAACAGGGCGATGCTCTCCAGGTCGGGCGCGCCCATGTCCGCGGCCAGCACCACCGCCATCACGAATCCGGCGGCCCAGGCTCCGGCGCTGGCCGGCGTCTGAACGCGGGCGGCGCGCCATGCGAGCCAGATCGCGCAGCCATAAGCGAAGCAGGGGACGATCCGCAGCGCGCCCCAGGCGATGGTGGCCTTGGTCAAGGCAAAGCCGGCCAGCGGCTCGAAGCCGAGCTCGAGCACGGCCAGCAGCGCCAGCGCACAAACCACCGCCAGGATGGGTCTTTGGCGCAGCCGCCAGGCGGCCCAGGCGAAAACCGGGAAGGTCAGATAGGCGAACCACTCCGCCGAGATCGACCAGGACGGATGGTCCCAGCCGCCGTGCAGGCCCAGGCCCCAGGCCTGGGTCAGGCTGAGCTGCGCGGGCAGCGAGTTCCAGACCACGACTTCGCCGCCGGTCTTCGCCCCGATCAGCGTGGCGAAGCCGACCAGCAGGCCGAGGCCGGCGATCATGGCGATGTGCAGCGGATAGATCCGCGCCAGCCGCGCCCAGAGGAAGGAGCCGAAGCGGAAACGGCCCTCGCCGAAGCTGGTGAGATAGACGTGCGAAAGGATGAAGCCGGACAGGACGAAGAACAGCTCGACGCCCAGGTAGCCCTTGGCGATCAGCGTCGGCGCCGCCGCGTGCGTCAGATCGGGCCAATAGTGATAGCCCACCACCCACATGGCGGCGGCGAAGCGCAGGGCGGTCAACGGCTTCAGATTTTCGGGCGCTGCGCCCATCGCATGATCCGATTCGAGACTCTCGCGCATCGTGACGCAAGCGCCGCGCCAGATTCCCGCGCGAGGCGACAGGGCGGCGGGTCCCCTATCGGATTTTCAGGCGCAGGAATCCCTCGAAGGACGTGGGGCCGCCGCTATAGGCCGGCTTAATCGCCGACGGCAGGGCGTAGGCGGTCCCGAGCGCGCCGAGCCCCAGGGCGAGATGCCTGGCGACGGGGATGTCGTAGATGTATCCGAGGCTGAACGCCGAGACCCGGAACACCCGGCCGGCGAGCGGGCTCGGCGCCTCGAACAGTTCGTCCTTCTGCACGTTTTCGGCGCGGCCGAAGAGGGTGTGCCGTCCCCAATTGAACGCGGACTCCAGCAGGAAGGCGTCCAGTGTGGCGCCCGGCTCGTCGTAATTGCGGCCCCAGGCCAAGGTGGTCTGCCAGTTCCCGCCGGCCAGCTTCCTGTTGTAGCTGGCCGACGCGGTGAGCCGGTGCTGGCTTACGCCCGGCGTGAGCTGCTCGGGGCTCCTGATGTAGCCATAGCTCGCCTGCAGGGCCCAGTCCTGAGTGGGGTTCCAGCTGACCCGACCGGCGTAGGAATTCAGCCGCAAGGCGTCGAAGTTCCAGCGGTATTGATCCGGCTCTCGGCCGTTGAACGCCGACCCTTCCAGCTTCCAGGCGCCGTGGACGAACCCGGCGGTGACGACGCCGAAGGTGACGTGGGTGGAATCCAGCCAGTGATGGGTGATCGGCGCGGCTGGATCGTCCATGCCCGAGAACCGGTGCATGAAGGTCGGCGCGCCCAGCGCCGGCTCGCCGGGATAGCCGAAATAGAGGAAGGCAGACGACGTGTCGCCGACCGGCAAGCTGTAGACGCCGGCGAGCTCCATGAACAGGTCATGCGGATGCTGGCGATCGACCAGCGGCGTCACGCCGTCCGCCGTCTCGCCGGTCTGCAGCAGCAGCGGATAGCCGTCCTTGCCCATCGCCGGATCGAGCGAGAGCATGGTGCGCAGAGTCAGCGTCCCCGGCCCGGCTGCGTGCTGCGCCATGACCATGAACATGCTCTCGCTGAAGGTCTTGGCGCCGCCGCGCGGGCCGCCCTGGTGATCGTAGACCAGGTCGGCGTAGCCATGGACCATCCCGGTCCAGCCGCCCGACTGCCAGTGCAGGCCCTCCATCGGCGTCGAGTCGGGCTGCCAGGCCGTGCCCGAGGCGTCCCGCATCATCGCATAACGGCCGAGCGACCCGGCCATCATGGTCATGCCGCCCTCCGTGCCGGACAGGTCTGTCTGCGCAGCGCCGTTGGCCGGGGCGGACTGGGCGGGTTGACCGTGCTGCATGCCGGGCATGTTCTGCATGTCCTGGCCGCGCGCTCCGGCCGCAAGGCCGGCCAGCGCAGCGCCGATCAAGATTGCAGTGGCGATGCGCATCAGCGGGCGGCGCGCTCCAGAAGCTCGATCAGCTCTCCGGCCTTCCTGCGCTGCTCGGCCTGATCGCCTGAGACGATGGCGGACTCGATGCAATGATTCAGATGCTGCTTCAGCATCTCGGTCTCCACGCGCGCCAGCGCCGCGCGAACGGCTCGGACCTGGGTCAGCACGTCGATGCAATATCGGTCCTCCTCGACCATACGGGCGACGCCCCGCACCTGACCCTCGATGCGGCTCAATCGGTTCAGCAGTTTCGGCTTCTTGTCCTGTCTCAATGCGCATCTCCGGGCGGACCGTACGGATACCCATATAGCGTATTGTCGAAATACCGGCCAGGGGTATAATTTAGATGACCGTCATGGAGCAGAACCCCGTGCAAGACGATCATCACGGTCGATCAACGGCTACCGCCATCGACCCGGTCTGCGGAATGAAGGTCGACCCGGAGAAATCTCCCCACCGCGCCGACCACTCCGGCCAGGCCCATTACTTCTGCTCGGCCGGCTGCCAGGCCAGGTTCGTCGCCGATCCCGAAGCCTACCTGAAGCCCGCGCCGCCGAAGCCGGCCCCTGCCGGCGCCATCTACACCTGCCCCATGCACCCGCAGATCCGGCAGGTCGGTCCCGGCTTCTGCCCGATCTGCGGCATGGCGCTGGAGCCGGTCACCGTCACCGCCGATGCGGGCCCCAGCCCCGAGCTCGCCGACATGACCCGCCGGTTCTGGGCCGCCCTCGTGCTGACCGCGCCCGTGTTCGTGCTCGAGATGGGCGGACACCTGCCCTTCCTGACGGGGCTGGTCAGCCCGCGGGTCTCCGGCTGGATCCAGTTCGTCCTGGCCGGGCCGGTGGTGCTGTGGGCGGGATGGCCGTTCTTCGAGCGCGGCTGGGCCTCGCTGGTCTCGCGAAGCCTCAACATGTTCACGCTGATCGCCCTGGGGGTCGGGGTCGCCTGGCTCTACAGCGTCTTCGCGGTGCTGGCGCCGGGGCTGTTCCCCTCGGACTTCCGCGACAGCATGGGCGCGGTCCCGGTCTATTTCGAAGCCGCCGCTGTGATCACCGTCCTGGTGCTGTTGGGACAGGTGCTGGAGCTCAGGGCCCGCGAGCGCACCTCCGGCGCCATCAAGGCGCTGCTGGATCTCGCGCCCAAGACTGCCCGGCGGGTCCGCAGCGACGGCGCCGACGAGGAGGTCACGCTAGATCTGATCCAGGTCGGGGACCGTCTGCGCGTGCGCCCCGGCGAAAAGGTCCCGGTCGATGGCGTGATCCTGGAAGGCCGGGTCTCGATCGACGAGTCCCTCGTCACCGGCGAGTCCATGCCGGTCACCAAGGAGCCCGGCGCCAAGGTGATCGCCGGCTCGATCAACAAGACCGGCTCGTTCGTGATGCGCGCCGACAAGGTGGGCGCCGACACCCTGCTCGCGCGCATCGTGCAGATGGTGGCCGAAGCGCAGCGAAGCCGCGCCCCGATCCAGCGGATGGCCGACAAGGTCTCGGCCTGGTTCGTGCCGGCGGTGATCGGCGCGGCCGTCCTGGCAGGCGTGACCTGGGCCAGCATCGGGCCTGAGCCACGCCTCGCCTATGCGCTGCTCGCGGCCGTGTCGGTGCTGATCATCGCCTGCCCCTGCGCGCTGGGTCTGGCCACGCCGATGTCGATCATGGTGGGTATAGGCCGAGGCGCCCAGGCCGGCGTGCTGATCAAGAACGCCGAGGCCCTGGAGCGCTTCGAGACGGTCGACACACTGGTGTTCGACAAGACCGGAACCCTTACCGAAGGGCGGCCAGCCGTGACGGACATCGCTGCAGTCCCCGGCGTGGACGAAGCCGAGCTGCTGCGCCTGGCCGCCAGCCTCGAGCGGGGCTCCGAGCACCCGCTGGCCGACGCCATCCTGCGCGCGGCGAAGGATCGCGGGCTCACGCTTTCGGAGGCCTCGGATTTCGATTCCCCCGTCGGCAAGGGCGTCCTGGGCATGGTGGACGGCAAACGCGTCCTGCTCGGCGGCGTGCGGCTGATGGCCGAACAGGGGATCGACCCGGCCTCGCTGGAAGGTCCGGCCGAACGGATGCGCGCCGAGGGGGCCACCGCCATCTTCGCCGCCGTCGACGGCAGGCTGGCTGGGGTGCTGGGCGTCGCCGATCCGATCAAGGCCTCTACGCCGGACGCGGTCAACGCGCTGAAGGCGCAGGGCGTGCGGCTGGTGATGATGACCGGCGACAATCGCACCACCGCGCTCGCCGTCGCCAGGCGACTCGGGATCGAGGACGTGGAGGCGGAGGTCCTGCCGGAGGACAAGGCCAAGGTGGTGCAGAAACTCCGCGCCGAAGGCCGCGTGGTCGCCATGGCCGGCGACGGCGTCAACGACGCGCCTGCGCTGGCGGCGGCGGATGTGGGGGTGGCCATGGGCGCGGGCGCTGACGTGGCCATCGAGAGCGCGGGCGTGACCCTGCTGAAGGGCGACCTTCAGGGCCTGCTGCGGGCGCGCAAACTGTCGCGCGCAGTCATGCGCAACATCCGTCAAAACCTGGTCCTAGCCTTCATCTACAATTTGGCCGGCGTGCCGATCGCCGCCGGCGTGCTCTATCCGGCGTTCAAGCTGCTGCTGTCGCCGCAGATTGCCGCGGCCGCGATGGCGTTGTCTTCGGTGAGCGTGATCAGCAATGCGTTACGCCTGCGGGCCGCGAAACTCTGAAGGCCGGTCAGGTCATCAGCCTCGCGTGGATCGGCGCGCCGGTGACGGCGACGAAGAGCGAGCAGGTTGCGGGTCACGCCGTGGGCGCGGCGGCCGTCCCGGCCGGCGCGGCGGGTCCTCACGCGATGCGGCAGGCGCGGCGGGGGGCCTGTGGCGGTCGCGCGCGAAAGGGTTGCGCTGCAGCAGCAGCCACCGGGCGGCCGGCCGCTCGACAGCGAGGTAGGCGAGGGCGCCGACCAGCAGGATGACCGGAAAGACCCCTGCCAGGACCGCCCAGGCGAGCCAGCCGCCGGGCGCGCCGAGGATGCGCCTCAGGCTGTGGAAGTAGACGATGTCGACCGGCAGGTAGGTCAGGTACATCGCGTAAGCGATCCTGCCGAAACGCTGCGACAGGCCTGTGTTGGCCGGGGGCGCGCTTTCCCCACGGGCCGCCAGGGCGAACACCAGGCCCGCGAAGGCCGGCCAGATGGCCATATCCGGGACTCGCAGCGCAGCGCCCGTGGCGATCCACGCCAGGCAGGCGGCGGCGATCAGTTCAGCTGATCTGCGCGACGGCGCCCGGCGGGCCAGAAGCCCCCAGATCGCCGCGCCCATCAGGAAGTCCGGCGCCACCCTCAGCGCGCCGATCTGAGCGGTCATGTCGGTGAACAGCACGCCCCTGACGGCGGCGATGGCGGCCATCGCCTCGAACAGGACCAGCGCCAGGAGCGCGGCGCGCCCAGGCCCCCTGCGGGCCATCCACGCCAGCGCCGGCAGGATGAGGCAGCCCGCGAGCTCGGCCGACAGCAGCCAGGAGGGGAAGTTCCAGTAGACCGAGGGCAGCGTCCCCCAGGCGTGGACCAGAAGCAGGTTGGCCGGCAGGGCCGCAAGGTTGAAGGGCGTCAGATCAAAGCCCGCGCCCAGCGAGCGTCCGGCCAGCAGCATGGCCCCCATCGCTGCGATGGTCGCCAGGTGCAGCGGGTAGTTGGGCGCGATGGACCGCCAGATCATGGCGCCGTAGCTGGACCCTCGCGCCGAGCCCGCCCCCGCGAGCGCCCGGCATGCCAGCAGCCCCGCCAGGATCAGGAACAGGTCCGCCCCGAGATAGCCCTTGGCCACAAGGCCGCTGCGATCGCCGGCGTGCAGGCCGAGGTGATCGCGGAACTGATTGATGACGATCCAGCCCAAGGCGCCGAAAGCGAGCCACGGGAAGGGGACGATCGCGCGCGCGGCGTCGGCCGAGGAGTCGGCGCGCCTCCCGTCGCTGGCGACGGCGTCATCTGGTTCACGCTGCATTTACGCCACGCAGCAAGTCGCGCGCCGTCGGCTGGTCTCGGATCGGGACAGGCCGTCAGCCCGTGCGTCGGCGCCAATGCAGCCAGGTCCCGACTGCGAGCGAGGCGATGATCAGGTAGCTCCAGATCACCACGGCCTTATAGGGGGCGAGCGCCCCCACGCGCGGATCCACCATCCGGGCGACGTAGGTCACGACGCCGAGGAGCTGGAACGCCGCGGCCCATGACGTCCACCAACGATTGCTCGCGAGCGCCAGGACGACCAGCAGCGCCAGGAAACCGAAGTCGACGATCAGATCGCCCCATTGCGGGCTGAGCCAGTCCCGCTGGTTCTCGAGGAGCGCGGATGCGATCGAGGCCACGACGGCCGCGACAGCGACGATCCGCTCCGGCCCGCCTCCGCGCCAGAGCGCGAAGCCGCCGACGCTCAACACGTAGATCGCCCAGATTTGCTGCGGGAGGGTTTGGAAGAACGGCATGGGGCCCCCGTTGCCGAGGGCCCCTTATCGTCAGAGCGGTGACTGTGCTCAAGAGCGTCAGGCCGCGACAGCGTCCTTTTCGACCGGCCGAAGGATGCGCTGCTCCGAAGCGGCCAAGGAAGGCGGCTTGTTGCCACTGTCGCCGAACGCCACAGCGCCGAGGCCGATCTGGCCTTTGACGATCGCCAGCTCCTTGTGGGTCTCGACGATGCCGCGGCGGGCCCGGGCGATGGCGGCGATGGTCTCGCTGACCCGCTCCAGCGCCTCCTGGCAGAACAGCGCCGACAGATTCGCGTCCACCCGAGCGACCGGAATCACCGCAGCCAGGGCCGCGGTCTTATTGAGGGCCGCATCGATGGCGGCCTCGGCGGAAAAGAGGCATTCGGCGACTTGATCGACGGCCTTGCGGCGTTGCTTGAGCATGAGTCTGTCCTTTGCGCCGACAGCGAAGCCGGCGCTCTGATGATGCGTCCAAAATGTCTGGTGGGTCTCGGTGGACCCGAATGCGCCCTAGGGCGTCAGACGAGGTCCTTCAGGGCGTGCAGGCC
>FTFU01001385.1_pt1 | contig 11921 bp, 8 predicted proteins | sample 1640511 | NCBI WGS metagenome assembly FTFU01 (sample SAMEA3914789, study PRJEB12502) | metagenome | biome: forest; material: soil | place: Canada | collected 2011-07-03 | depth 0.3 m | reverse complement strand
GCCAGGCCCGGGCCAAGGGCGCGGCCGGCGCCCTTGTCACCCATCCCGTCATGGGCTGCCAGATCCTCGTCCCCGACGCCCAGATGGCGCTGGAGGCCCTGGGCGCCGCCGCCCGCCAGCGCGCGCCCGCCGCGCGCCGCGGCGCCGTCACCGGCTCGGTCGGCAAGACCAGCGTCACCCAGGCCCTGGCCGCGGGCCTGGCCCTGGCCGGCCCCTCCCACGCCTCCATCAAGTCCTACAACAACCATATCGGCGTGCCCCTGACCCTGGCCCGCATGCCGCGCGATGTAGAGCGGGCGGTGTTCGAGGTCGGCATGAACCACGCCGACGAGATCGCCCCCCTCTCGCGCATGATCCGGCCGCACGCGGTGGCGATCACCACGGTCGGGCCGGTGCATATCGAGAACTTCCCCGTTGGCGAGGAAGGCGTGGCCCGCGCCAAGGCCGAAATCTTCGCAGGTATCGAGCCTGGCGGGACCGCGGTGCTCAACGCCGACAACCGCTGGTTCGAGCTGCTGAAAGGCGAGGCCGAAAAGGCCGGCGCCCGGGTGGTCCGCTTCGGCGCGGCGGAGGACAGCGAGGCTCAGCTCCTGGGCTTCGACGTGGCCCCCGGCGGGGCTGTGGTCTCGGCCAAGCTGCACGGCCGCCAGCTGCGCTTTCCGATCCGCCAGGGCGGCGCCCACTGGGGCCCGAACAGCCTGGCCGTGATCCTGATGCTGGAGGCGCTCGGCGTCGACCTGGACACGGGGCTGGCGGCCCTGGCCGGGTTCGCGCCGCTGTCGGGCCGGGGCGCCGAACACCGCCTGATGTTCGCCGCCGGCGCCGCCGACCTGATCGACGAGAGCTACAACGCCAATCCGGTCTCCATGGCCGCGGCCATCCAGAGCCTCGGCGCCCGCAAGCCGACCGGCCGCCGCATCGCCGTGCTCACCGACATGCTGGAGCTGGGCGTCGATGCGCCCCGCTTCCACGCCGAACTGGCCGGCCCCCTGGCCGAGGCGGGGGTGGACCTGGTGTTCTGCGCAGGTCCCTTGATGCGCTCGCTGTGGGACGCGCTGCCGGCCTCGCGCCGCGGGGCCTATGCGGAGGCCGCCTCCGATCTCGCTTTCGACGTCGCCACGGCCATCGGTCCGGGCGATGTGATCATGGTCAAGGGCTCGAATGGCTCCAGGGCGGGGGAGATCGTCTCCGTCCTGACGAAGAATTTCGCGAACCCAAGCGCGGGCGAGGGGGCCGCGCACTGATGTTGTACCTGCTTTACCTTCGCCTGGCCGAGCACCAGCACTATGTGCCGGTGCTCAACCTGCTCAAGTATCTGACCTTCCGGACGGGCATGTCGATCGTCACCGCCCAGGTGATCGTCAACGCCATGGGCTCGCGCTTCATCCGCTGGATGCAGGCCAAGCAGGGCAAGGGCCAGCCGATCCGCAAGGAAGGCATCGAGCGCCACATCATAGAAAAGGCCGGCACCCCGACCATGGGGGGCCTGATGATCCTGGCCGGCCTGCTGGGCGGCACCGTCATCTGGAGCGACCTGACCAATATCTATGTCTGGGTCGCTATCCTGGTCACCGGCGCCTATGGCGTGCTGGGCTTCCTGGACGACTACGCCAAGGTGACCAAGCAATCGACCGAGGGCCTGTCCGGGACCGCGCGCCTGGCCATCGAGTTCCTGGTGGCCTTCGTCGGCGTGCTGCTACTGATCAAGCTCGGCCAGAACCCGCCTGAGCCCGGCCTGGCCACCTCGGTGGCCTTCCCGGTGCTGAAGAAGATCCTCTTGAACCTCGGCTGGTTCTACCTGGCCTTCGCCGGGGTGGTGATCGTGGGCGCCGCCAATGCGGTCAACTTCACCGACGGCCTGGACGGCCTGGCCATCGTGCCGGTGATGATCGCCGCCGCCGCCTTCGGGGTGATCGCCTACCTCGTCGGCAACTTCAAATTCGCCGAATACCTCCAGGTTCACTTCGTCCCGGGCGTGGGTGAGCTAGGCGTGTTCTGCGGCGCGATGATCGGGGCTGGCCTGGGGTTTCTCTGGTACAACGCCCCGCCGGCCAGGATCTTCATGGGCGACACCGGCTCGCTGGCCCTGGGTGGGGCGCTTGGCGTCATCGCGGTGGCCTGCAAGCACGAGATCGTCCTGGCCATCGTCGGCGGCCTGTTCGTGGCCGAGGCCCTGTCGGTGATCATCCAGGTCGCCTATTTCAAGCGCACGGGCCGGCGCGTGTTCCTGATGGCGCCGATCCACCACCACTTCGAAAAGCTGGGGTGGGCTGAATCCACCGTCGTCATCCGTTTCTGGATCGTGGCGATCATGCTGGCCATGCTCGGCCTCGCCACGCTGAAACTCAGGTGAGGGGAGGCTCAGAACGATGATCCCCGTCAGATGTTTCGATGGCCAAAAGGTCGCTGTGTTCGGCCTCGCCCGCTCAGGGCTGACCGCCGCGCGGGCCCTGATCGCCGGCGGCGCCGAGGTCGCCCTGTGGGACGACAAGCTGGCGGCCCGCGAGGCCGCGGCCAAGGAAGGCTTCGACCTCGTCGACCTCGCCCAGGCCGACTGGTCGGAATTCGCCGCCCTGATGCTGTCGCCCGGCGTGCCCCTGACCCATCCCGAGCCGCACTGGACGGTGAAGAAGGCCAAGGCCGAGGGCGTCGAAATCCTGGGCGACATCGAGCTCTTCGCCCGCATGGTCAACGCCGCGCCGGACCACAAGCGGCCCAAGGTCGTGGCCATCACCGGCACCAACGGCAAGTCCACCACCACCGCCCTGATCGGCCACATCCTGACCGCGGCGGGCCGCGACGCCCGCATCGGCGGCAATATCGGCGTCGGCGTCCTGGGCCTGGAGGATATGCACGGCGGGGCGGTCTATGTGCTGGAGGTCTCCTCCTACCAGCTCGATCTGACCTCGAGCCTGAAGCCGGACGTCTCGGTCCTGCTGAACATCAGTCCCGACCACCTGGACCGCCACGGCGGCATGGACGGCTACATCGCCGCCAAGCGCCGCGTGCTGCTGAACCAGGGCAAGGGCGACACCGCCGTCATCGGGGTCGACGATCCCTGCTGCCAGCAGATCTGCACCGAGATCACCGCCGCCAACCGGCGCACCATCTGGCCGATCTCCGCCGGACGCTCCATGGGCCGGGGCGTCTACGCCATCGCCGGCGTCCTCTATGACGCCACCGGCGATCGGGTGCTGGAGGTCGCCGACCTGCACCGCGCCCGCGCCCTGACCGGCCGCCACAACTGGCAGAACGCCGCCGCCGCCTACGCCGCCGCACGAGGGCTGGGGCTCTCGGTCGAGGACGCGGCCACGGGCCTGGTCACCTTCCCCGGCCTCGCCCACCGGATGGAGACCGTCGGCCAGATCGGCCAGGTCCGCTTCGTCAACGATAGCAAGGCCACCAACGCCGACGCCGCCCGCCAGGCCATGAGCAGCTATCCGCGCTTCTACTGGATCGCTGGCGGCAAGCCCAAGGCCGGCGGCATCAAGGATCTGGAGGACCTGTTCCCCAAGGTGGCCAAGGCCTATCTGATCGGCGAGGCGGCGCAGGACTTCGCCGCCACCCTGGACGGCAAGGCGCCCTATGAGATCAGCGGCGACATTCTGAGCGCCACCGCCGCCGCCTTCGCCGACGCCCAGGCCGCCGGCGGGGAGGCCATCGTGCTGCTGTCGCCCGCCTGCGCCTCGTTCGACCAGTTCCCCGATTTCGAGGTCCGCGGCGACGCCTTCCGCAGCGCCGTCACCGGCCTGATGCGAAAGCCCGCCAAGGGAGCCATCGCATGACGAGCCGGCATCACGCCTTTGCGCGCTCCGACCGCTCGCGCGTCGGCGTCTGGTGGTGGACCACCGACCACATCCTGCTGGGCGCCACCGCCATACTGATCGCCATCGGCGTGCTGCTGAGCTTCGCCAACAGCCCCGCGGCGGCCGAGCGGCTGAACCTGGGCGACCCGTTCCACTTCGCCGTCCGCCAGAGCATTTTCGCCGTCGGCGCGGCGGTGGTGCTGCTGACCGTGTCGATGATGTCGCCGCGCGGGGTCAAGCGGTCGGCCTTCTTCATCTATCTGGGCGCGATCGCCATCATGATCGCCCTGCCGCTGCTCGGCCACCACGCCAAGGGCGCGACGCGCTGGCTGGAGTTCGGCGGCTTCACCCTGCAGCCTTCGGAATTCATGAAGCCGGCCCTGATCGTGCTGGCCGCCTGGATGTTCTCGGAAGGCCAGAAGGGCGAGGGCGTGCCGGGCGTGTCGATCGCCTTCGTGCTCTATGGGATCTCGGTGTTCCTGCTGCTGCTGCAGCCCGACGTCGGCCAGACCATACTGATCACCATCGCCTTCGGCGCGGCCTTCTTCATGGCCGGGGTGCCGTTCGCCTGGATCGTAGGGCTGCTGGTGGTGGCCTCGGCAGGCGCCGTCGGGCTCTACCTGGCCTTCGACCACGTCTCCAGCCGGGTGAACAGCTTTCTCAGCCACGACCATGCCGGTGCCCAGGCCGATCCCAACCAGATCCGCCATGCGCTGGAGGCCATCGCCGCCGGCGGCTGGTTCGGCCAGGGGCCGGGCGAGGCCATCCTCAAGCGCCAGCTGCCGGATGTGCACACCGACTTCGCCTATGCCGGCGGGGCCGAGGAGTTCGGCCTGATCTTCTCCCTGTGCCTGATCGGCCTGTTCGCCGTGATCGTGCTGCGGGGCCTCTACAAGTCGATGAAGCTGGCCGACACCTTCGACCAGGTGGCGGCCGGCGGCCTGTTCGTGCTGGTGGGCCAGCAGGTGTTCATCAACATCGCCATGGAATTGCGATTGATCCCGACAAAGGGCATGACCCTGCCGTTCATTTCCTACGGAGGTTCGTCGATGCTCGCCATGGGCTTGACCCTGGGCATGGCGCTGGCCCTGACGCGCAAGCGGCCGGGCGCCTACACCCCGACCGAAGGCCCGATCGGCGCCTTCGCGTGAGCTTGCCTGCACAGAGCCGCCTCGCGGTCGTCGCCGCGGGCGGCACCGGCGGCCATCTGTTCCCGGCCCAGGCCCTGGCCGAGACCCTGATCGCCCGCGGCTGGCGCGTGGTGCTATGCACCGACGAGCGCGGCGCCAACTACGCCGGATCGTTCCCGGCCGAGGAGCGCATCGGCCTCTCCGCCGCCACCTACAAGCCGGGCGATCCCTTGGGCATGGTCCGGGCCGGCGTCGCCATCCTGACGGGCGTGATGCAGGCCCGGGCGACTTTCGCGCGGCTGGATCCGGCGGTGGTGGTGGGCTTTGGCGGCTATCCGTCCCTGCCGGCTTTGCTGGCCGCCATCTCGACGAACCGCCGCACGGTGATCCACGAGCAGAACGCGGTGATCGGCCGGGCCAACAAGTTCCTGGCCGGGCGGGTGACCGCCGTCGCCTGCGCCTTTCCGACCCTGCTCAAGGCTCCCGCCCAGGTCGCCGCCCGCACCCGGGTGGTCGGCAATCCCGTCCGGCCCGAGATCCGGGCGCTGGCCGCCCAGCCCTACGAGCCGCCGACCGACAAGATCCGCCTTTTGATCACCGGCGGCAGCCAGGGCGCCCGGCTCCTGTCCGAGCTGATGCCCAAGGCCATCGCCCGTCTGCCCGAAGCCCTGCGCCTGCGCCTCGCCGTGCAGCAGCAGACCCGAGCGGAATCCATGGACGGCGCGCGCATCACCTATCGCGACGCCCTGGTCGAGGCCGAGATCGCGCCCTTCTTCCGTGACATGGCCGGGCGCCTGGGCGCCGCGCACCTGGTCGTCGGCCGCGCCGGCTCCTCCACCGTCTGCGAACTGGCCGTGGCCGGAAAGCCCGCCATCCTGGTGCCCTTGAGGATCGCCCTGGACGACGACCAGGGCCAGAACGCCCGCGTGCTGGCCGACGCCGGCGGGGCCGAGATCGCCCGCGAAGACGTCCTGACCGTCGACGTGATGGCCAATGCCCTGGAGACCCTGCTGACCAACCCCGCCCGGCTGGAGCGCATGGCCGCCGCCGCGCGGTCGGTGGCCCGGCCTGACGCGGCGGAGCGCTTGGCGGACGTGGTGGAGGCTACGGCGGCGGGGTAGGGGTCGGTTGTGAGTCTGAGGGGCCGATCAAGGTGGCGCGGTCTGACATCGGCCCGCGCCCCGGCATTGCCAACGAAGGCGGCTGATCGTAAATGAATTATTCGAATAATGAATGAGTCGCCGTCGTGCGCGTCCGGGCGCCTTGCCTGGCCGCGCCATCGATCTCGGCGCCTCCGCCAGGGATCAAAGATGACGATGTTAAGGGCCGCGCCCGCACTCGCCCTCGGGCTCCTATTCGCCCCGTCCGCATTCGCGCAAGCAGGAGGCCAGCCATGGCTTGACCGCGCGAAGACTCCTGACGACCGGGCGAAGGCGGCGGTTGCGGCGATGACGCAGGACGAGAAGCTACGGCTGATCTTCGGCTTCGGAGAGCTGACCACGGAGCTGAACAAGGCTCCGGAGGATCTTGTCTCGACGGAACTCAGGGCCTACGTCGCCGCACACGCCATCAAGGGCGCCGCGGGCTTTGTGCCGGGCGTTCCTCGGCTGGGCATTCCTGATCAGACCCAGACCGACGCCTCGATGGGCGTGCGTGACAAGTACTTGCCGAGGACTGCGTTGCCGTCATCCCTGGCGACAGCTGCGAGCTTTGACACCGAAGTTCCCTACGCCGGCGGCGCCATGATCGGCGGCGAGGCGCGGGCGTCCGGCTTCAATGAGTTCCTCGCCGGCGGCGTGAACCTCGCGCGGGAGCCGCGCAACGGCCGCAACTTCGAATACACCGGCGAGGATCCGCTGTTGGCCGGAACGATGGCGGGGGCGCTCATCCGCGGCATCCAATCGACCCACATGGTCTCGACGGTGAAGCACTTCGCGGTCAACAGTGAGGAGCGCGTGCGGACGACGCTCGACGTCACGATCTCGGCCACGGCGATGCGACAGTCGGAGCTATTGGCGTTCGAGTTCGCCTACGAGCAGGGACGGCCGGCGTCCGTGATGTGCTCCTACAATCTCGTCAACGGCGCGTGGGCCTGCGAGAACGACTACCTGCTGAACAAGGTTCTCAGGCAGGACTGGGGCTTCAAAGGCTTCGTCATGAGCGACTGGGGCGCTGTCCACTCGACGGCCTACGCCGCCAACAGCGGGCTCGATCAGTTCACCGGCTACAATGGCCCACGCATGCAGGCCTATTTCGCGCCAAAGCCGTTCAAGGCGGCGATTGCGGCGGCCCAGATCGCGCCGCAGCGGCTCGACGACATGGCCGAACGGATCGTCTGGTCGCTGTTCAGCACCGGCGTGATCGACGATCCGCCGAAGGTCGCCGACATCGACTTCAGCGCAAGCGCGGCGGTGGCGCAGAAGGCGGCCGAGGACTCGCTCGTCCTGCTGAAGAATGACGGCGGGCAGCTGCCGCTGAAAGGTGTGAAGTCTGTCGCGATGATCGGCGCCCACGCCGACAAAGGCGTCCGCGCAGGCGGGGGCTCCTCGATGGTCACGCCCGTCGGGGGCAATCCCGTATCGGGCTATTTGCCGTCGTCGCCGGTAGAGGCGCTCAGGCGCGAGCTGCCCGGCGCCAGCATCAGCTACGACAGCGGAGAGGACGTCACGGCCGCCGCGGCGCTGGCCGCGAAGTCGGATGTCGCGATCGTGTTCGTGACGCAGTACATGACCGAGGGATTGGACGGGCGGCTGGAGCTGTCCGGCAACCAGGACGCGCTGGTCTCCGCGGTGGCCAAGGCGAATCCGAAGACGGTCGTGGTGGTCGAGAGCGGGGGCGCGGTGCTGATGCCCTGGGCGGACCAGACGCCGGCGATCCTGGAGGCCTTCTATCCCGGCATCCGCGGCGGTCAGGCCATCGCGCGCATCCTGACCGGCAAGGTCAACCCGTCCGGGCGGCTGCCGATCACTTTCCCGGCGTCGGTCGATCAACTGGCGCGTCCCGTCATGGCCAGCGACGGCAAGAACTTCGGAACTCCGGCCCAGGTAACCTACGACGAGGGCGCCGCCATCGGATACAAATGGTACGACCTGAAAGGGTACAAGCCGCTCTTCGCCTTCGGACACGGCCTGAGCTATACGACCTTCGCCGTCTCCGACTTGCAACCGCACCTCGACGGAACGACGCTGAAGGTGAGCTTCTCGATCCGAAACACGGGCCGGCTCGGCGGGAAGGGCGTCGCCCAGGTCTATGTCGCTCCAGCGGATTGGCGAACGGCAGGTTGGGAAGCGCCCAAACGCCTCAGCGCCTTCGCCAAGGCCAACCTTAAGCCCGGACAGACGAAGACGTTCGACCTCACGGTTGATCCGCGCCTGCTCGCCACATATGAGGCCGCGGGCGACAACTGGAGAATAAGGGCCGGGACCTATCGCGTCCTTCTGGGCCAGGCGTCGGACGCGCTTCCTCTAAGCGCGGATATCTCTCTACCTGCGATCACATGGAGTGCGGTTCACGGGACGCCGTAGCTGATCGCGGCGGACCGGGCGTGGGCGAGGCCCTTGAGGTAGCGCCAGCAACCCAAAGCTCGCCTTTGCGTCGTTCACGCCCCTTCGAGGCCGGCGGCTGAGTGTCCGAAAATTGGAGCGGTCCCAACTTCCGCCTCCGACGCGCATTGCACAAAGACGAAATCCGCAAAAAAGATCGCCGCAGGCATGGCCTCGATGGACGCCGAACTGGCGGAGCTTGAACCTCGCGCTCCAGCGCCCCGCCCTTCAGCACATCGCCCCCGTCTTCTCCAGCAAAAACCACGTCCCGTCGTCCTGCGGGAAATAATTGTCCCGGTGGTACTGAAACCCGTAGTCGATCAGTCTCAGGCCGAACCGGTCCATCAGTTCGCCGGCGAAGTCGCGCTTGAACAGGCGGTTTTCGTGGCCGCGGTAGCTCACCGACTGGGGCGTGGGGCTATAGTATTCGCAGACCATGATGTAGCGGGCCGAGAGGGCGTGGAGGTTCCGATAGACCGCTTCCAGCTTTTCCGGGGCGATGTGGATCAGGACGCCCTTGGTGAATACGAGGTCATAGGTCCGGTCAGCCTGGATCTCGGTGGTGATGGTGCCGCCCTGGATGGTGGCTATGCCGAGGCGGCGGGCCTGGTCGGCGGCGTCGGCGTTGATCTCGACCGCCGCCAGCTCGAACCTGGGGCTGATGCTGTGCAGGGCCTGAAGGTTCAGGCCGATGTTGCAGCCCAGCTCCATGATCGAGGCGACGTCCGGCGCCGACCTCAGGATCTTGCCGAACAGCGACACGTTGGCCGAGACGATCGCCTCGCCCTGGTTGCGCCCGCGATACCCCGCGCCGAACTCTCCGGCCCAGAAGCGTTCCTGCTCGGTGGCGTAGGTCATGATGGATGCGCGCAGTCCTGGTTTTCCGTTGCGGCCACACGTTGGGGTGGCGCGGTTTGCAAATCGGAAACCCGGCGGGCCGGGGGGCAACCCGCCGCAGTGGCGCGAGGTCGCGGGGGGGCCTAGCTACCCCGGTTTCTTGAAGCGCAGCAGGAACTGGTCGGTCTTGCCGCGGATCGCGGGGTCGAACACGGTCTTGGTGTGGTCGTCGGCGGGGTTGGCCAGGACATTGCTCTCGCCGTCCGGCACGAAGCCGGCGGCCAGCACCTCGGACTTGACCTGGGCCTCGTCGATGCGGTGCAGGGTGTCGGTGTCCTTCAGGCCCGTTCCCGCCGCGTCCGCATGGTCCAGCACCACATAGACCCCGCCGGGCTTCAGCGCCGAGAAGACGTTGCGGTTGAAGGCGGCCACGTCCGCCGGGCCCATGAACTTGTCGTGCAGGTCGTGATAGTTCTGGCGGATGAACACCGCGTCCAGCCCCGCCGGCAGGTCCGGGTGGTCGATCGGCGGGGAGGTCACCGCCACATTGGCGTAGGCCGGGTCCTTGGTCAGGCCCTGCAGCATGCCCAGCACCTCGGGATGGCGCTTGACGATCTCCGCCGGCATGACGGCATAGACCTTGCCGGTCGGCCCCACCGCCTGGCTGAAGGCGCGCACGAAGCGGCCGGCGATGATGTCGGCCACCTTGTCGCCCGGCTTGACGCCCACGAAGGCCAGGACCTCGGCCCGCTTGAGCGCCGGGTCGGTCAGGGCGTCGGCGGGGGCCTGGGCTTGCGGCTGGGCCTGGGGCTGAGACTGGGTCTGGGCGAACGCCGCGGGCGCAAGGCCCAGGGCCAGGGCGAGCGAGACCGCGAGGGTTGTGCGTGACATGGGCGCCTCCTTTTTGTGGAGCGCCACCTTAACCACGCCTCGGCGCTTGGCCAGCCCGGATGGTGGGTTTCTGCGGCCAAAGACCGGCTGTTCCGCCGCGGGGAAATGTTTTAGAGCCCCCGCATGAACAGGCGTCCCGTCCCCTTCGACCTCGGTCCCGTCCACTTCGTCGGCATCGGCGGCATCGGCATGAGCGGCATCGCCGAGATCATGCTGCGCATCGGCTATACGGTGCAGGGCTCCGACGCCAAGGCCTCGGCCAATACCGAGCGGCTGCAGAAGCTGGGGGCCACGATCTTCATCGGCCACGACGCCGCCCATGTGAACGGCGCCTCGGCCATCGTCTATTCGACCGCGGTCAAGGCCGACAATCCGGAGATGGTCGCCGGGCGCGAGCTGCGCCTGCCCCTGGTTCGGCGGGCGGAGATGCTGGCCGAGCTGATGCGGCTGCAGTTCTCGGTGGCGGTGGGCGGCACCCACGGCAAGACCACCACCACCTCGATGGTCGCCTGCCTGCTGGACGCCGGCGGGCTGGATCCCACCGTGGTCAACGGCGGCATCATCAACGCCTATGGCACCAACGCCAAGGTCGGCGAAGGCGACTGGATCGTGGTCGAGGCCGACGAAAGCGACGGCACCTTCCTGCGGCTGAAGTCCACCGTGGCCGTGGTCACCAATATCGACCCGGAACACCTGGACCACTACGGCGACTTCGATGCGGTCAAGAAGGCGTTCCAGGCCTTCGTCGAGAACATCCCCTTCTATGGCTTCGCCGCCGTCTGCACCGACCATCCCGAGGTGTTGGCCATGGCCGCGCGGGTGCAGAACCGCCGTCTGATCCCCTATGGGACCAACCCTCAGGCCGAGGTCCGCGCTCTGAACATCACCATGGGGCCTGAGGGAGCGCGGTTCGACGTGCTGGTCACCCCGCTGAAGGGCGAGCCGGTCACCCTCGCCGACCTTCGCCTGCCCATGGCCGGCCAGCACAATGTGCTGAACGCCCTGGCCGCCATCGCCGTGGCGCGCGAGTTGGGCGTCTCCGACGAGGCCATCCGCCAGGGGCTCGACAGCTTCGAGGGCGTGCGCCGGCGCTTCACCACCACCGGCGCGGCCGGCGGGGTGCGCGTCATCGACGACTATGGCCACCACCCGGTCGAGATCGCCTCGGTGCTGACGGCCGCCCGCGCCGTGACGCCGAACGGCCGCGTCATCGCCGTGGTCCAGCCGCACCGCTATACCCGCCTCCACGACCTGTTCCAGGAGTTCTGCGGCTGCTTCAACGATGCCGACGTGGTGATCGTCGCCGACGTCTATCCGGCCGGCGAGGCGCCGATCGAGGGGGCTGACAAGGACTCGCTGGTCCAGGGCCTGCGCCGCTTTGGCCATCGCCATGTGCTGGCGCTGGACAATCCCGCCGCCCTGGCCGGTCTGGTGGCCGCCGAGGCCAAGTCCGGCGACCTCGTGGTCTGCCTCGGCGCCGGCGACATCACCGCCTGGGCCTATGCGCTGCCGGGGCAGCTGGAGGGGCTGGGGCAAGCGTGAGCGGGAGGCTCTTCGCCATCCCTTCCCCCCTTGCGGGGGCTACCGGATTCACACGTCCGTGCGGGGCCGGCCTGTTGTCTTCCTTCCCCCCTTGCGGGGGAAGGTGTCGGCGGAGCCGACGGATGGGGGGTGAGACACCCAAGATTCAATCAAATCAGCAGCTTGACCAACCG
>FTFU01002003.1_pt1 | contig 11958 bp, 12 predicted proteins | sample 1640511 | NCBI WGS metagenome assembly FTFU01 (sample SAMEA3914789, study PRJEB12502) | metagenome | biome: forest; material: soil | place: Canada | collected 2011-07-03 | depth 0.3 m | reverse complement strand
CTTCAAGGAAAAAGGCGTCGACCATTTCGCCAACGCCGCGCCGTTGCGGCGGGTCGGCGATGACCAGGATCTCAAGGGCGCGGCGCTGCTGTTCGTCTCCGACGCGGGCAAGCACATCACCGGCCAGATTCTGGCCGTGGACGGCGGCGTGAGCGCGGTCTGACCCATGGGTGAAATTCTGCAGATCCGCGATCGTGGCCACGTGCGCACGATCGTGCTCAGCCGGCCGGAGAAGAAGAACGCACTCAGCCAGGCCTTGGCTTGGGGCGTGATCGGGGCGGTAAAGGACGCGGCGAAGGACGACGACGTCTGGGTCGTGGCCATCACCGGGTCCGGCGACGCCTTCTGCGCGGGACTCGACCTGTCCGACGCCGAGCCGCATTCCCCGGTTACCCCGCAGACGGCCCAGCTCGACGACATCGGCTGGGTCGGCCACTTCCTGCTGTCGATCCGCAAGCGCTGCGACAAGCCGGTCGTCGCCGGCGTGAACGGGGTCGCGGTGGGGGCGGGGCTCGGGCTCGCGATGGCGGCCGACGTGCGCCTCGTCAGCCGCAGCGCCCGGCTCATGGCGGGCTACACCCGCATCGGCGGCTCGCCCGACGCCGGGCTGACCATAACCCTGCCGCAGGCGATCGGCTACGAGCGCGCGATGCGGTTCATGATGGAGAACCGCATGCTGGTGGGTGACGAAGCCGTCGCCTGGGGACTGGCGGGGGAAGCCGTGGACGACGCCGTGTTCGCCGAACGGCTGCAGGCCTACTGCGACGAGCTCTGCGCCTGGTCGCCGATCACCCTTCGCCTCCTCAAGCGCGGCATCGTCGCGGCGACCGACTCCGTCGACATGGAGCACCAACTCCGCTTCGAGGTGGCCAACATCCACCGGGCCTTCGCGAGCCAGGACGGGCAGGAGGCGCGTCGCGCCTTCCTCGAAAAGCGCGCGCCCCGGTTCTCGGGCCGATGAGCCCCGTCCCCCGCCGACTTGTCCCGTGTTCCGCCTGCCGCCGCCAGTCTTCGGAAGGAGCCCTCCCGTGACCACCCCCATCGTCCTTTTCGTCCGGATGCGCCCCAAGCCCGAGCACCGAGAGGCGGCCCACGCCGCGCTCGCCGCCATCGCCGCGGATTCCCGCGTGGAACCAGGATGTCGCGAGTTCGTCGTCCACAGCGATGTCGACCGGGAGGGCGATCTCTGCCTCTACGAGGTCTGGGACGACGAGGCGGCGCTCAAGAGCCACTTCGCCCAACCTTACACGAGCGCCGTGTCGAGGCAGTTCGAGGCGTGGCTGGCCGAACCGCCCGCGACGACGCGACTGCGGCGGATCGCCTAGGCCCGCCAACAGCCGCAGCGCCCGCCCGCCCATGCGGCGCCCGACCTTCCCACCCCAGTCACCGCCCTGCGACGGCCATTCGGAGCGTGAGATGTCCGGCCCGACACCCTTCCAGGTCCGCTGGAGCGAGGCCGAGATCGAGGCGATCCTCGCCCAGGTGCGCAACTACACCTGGCCCCCTGACTGCACCGGTGGCTGACGGCTGCCTATGGCTGCGACCCGGCCTACCTGCGTGCGCTGTGCGATCACTAGACGGGCGCGTGGGGCTGGCGCGCCGCGGTGTCTGGACACAATTTTGGACACACGAGAATTTTTAGGTTCAACAAATGCACTAGAACCTAAATCCAATTCCGCTGGCTGAAACATCGGCGAGTGCAGGCCGGAACCGGACAGACTGGAGGTCCGGTCCGAATCAGAGTGCGACGAAGTGCCCGCCGGCGCGGCATGTCTGCTATTGGGATGGATGAGCCGAAAGTCAGGGCCCCGTGCGTGAAACGCAATGCAAGGCGCCGCTGGAAACCGAGTTGCGGTGACGCTTAGCCTCGGTCAGCAATGACCAGGATCGGCTTCTGATGGGCCACGATATCGTCATGTTCGCCGTCCCGGACCCCGTGTGAAACGTTCAGGCGCACATAGATCTCTGTCGTCTGGTGCTGCTCGACCGCAGACCTCCATGCTGGCTCAGCCAGCACCAGGCTGCTCGCCTTTCCACAGCAAATCACCTCGTCGCCAGTCGGGCCCGTGCGTGTGAAAACGAAATTGCCCGCGGTCGCCGGCAACCGCCCAGGGCCGCTAATTCCCTTGAATCGGTAGACCGATCCGGACGCGCCGGTGATGTCGATGAACGGCTTCATGCGGTGGAGATAGCCGGATCGACACGCTCAGGCCACCGAACTCGGCGCCGCAGGGCGCAAGTCACACCCCGAACTGCGAGGCGTCAATGTACCCGGCGATCTCGCCGATGGACACACCCAGGGTCGCCGCCAGCTTCTCGACGATGGTGATGGTCGGGTTGCGCACGCCGCGCTCGACGCCGGAAATATAGGTCCGGTGCAGACCGGCGCGGTCCGCCAATTCCTCCTGCGACCAGCCCTTCTCGCGCCGCAATCGTTGAATGTTGAGCCCGAGCCGGCGGCGGATATCCATGCGGCCAGGGGGCTGAAACGCAGCCTATCGATCTACAGACGATGAGTCTCATTTCGCGTTGACTGCTCAGCTTGGCCATGGCGTCAGTGCTGACGTTGAGACTCATAGGATGCGTTTGGTGAGTGACGTTGGGATGGGCGAGGGCGGCCTTTTGTGGCCGGCCCAATTTACCGTCCGCGAGCTCGCTTCCCGGCCGCATCGGCGCCGCGGGAGGGCAAGCTGTGCAAGCATTTTTCGGTCTGTTGGAATTCATCACCAGCATCACTCTGCTGGTCGGGCTCGTTGCGGTCATAAAGCCCTTCGGCCTGATCAAACGGCGCAAGCACGCGACCGGCGTAATCGCCGCATCGGTCCTGGCCGGCATGGTGGCGGCGCCGTTTGCGCCGCCCCCGCCGCCGTCCAAGGCGGCCCCCGCCTCAGCGTCTGGACAACCCGCCAATGCGAGTGCGGCCGCCGTAGAACCAAAGCCCAAGCCGGAAACGCCGATCACCGGGGACGTGAAAGCCAGCTTCCTGAAAACGCAGACTCACCTGTTTGAGACGGTCAAACCCTGTGACCAGGCCCTCGCGAAGGCCAGAAAGGTCCACGGGCAATATGCGAGCTACAACATCTCCACCATCGCCCACCAGGCTTGCCTTCAGGCCGCGATCGATTTGAACGACCTGCATTTCGAGGACCCGCTTCCGGCCGATGCGCGCGACGACCTGGACAAGGCGCTAAACTGCTTTGGGCTGGCCTACAGCGGCGAGGCAGGGGCCATGGATGACGCCGGCCAAGATGATGGACACCGGCGATGTGCGCCCCTCCAAGGTCGCAGAATTCAGGTCGGAACTCAGTGACGCTGTCAGCCAGCACAAGAGCTGCAAGGAGCAGTACCTCCAGGCCGCGCTGGTGCACGGCTTCGCCGCGGAGGTGGGCTGGGCGTCGAAGGACTAGGTTCTCGCGCCGAACGCGAACCCTGACCGGTGGCGCCTGCTCTGGCCGCTCGTAGCTCAAGGTCTGGAAACTCGCCCCGAGGCCATCATGCACCGCCTCATGGCCACTAACGGCCTCCCAGCGGAGGATGATGACATCGGCGTATTTGGGATCGAGTTCCATCAACCGGGCGCGACGACCGCAGGTCTCGGCGGCGATCAGGGTGGTGCCGCTGCCGCCGAAGAGGTCGAGCACGAGGTCGCCCTTTTGGGACGCATCCAGCAGGGCGTCGCGCACCAGCGCCATCGGCTTGACGGTGGGGTGCATGGACCGTTCGCGCGCCTTGTCGGCGCCAAACCCGCCAACCCCGTCATAGGCCCAGACGTTTGAGCGATTGCGGCCGTTGCGGCCCAGCTCGACATTGTTGAGGTGGGCGGCCTTGCCCTTCTTCAGGACGAAGACCAGTTCGTGCTGGGAGCGGTAGAGGCTGCCCATGCCCGGCGCGCCCTTGTCCCAGACGCAGAGGTTGAGCTGGCTGAGGCGTGCTGCACTGGCCGCGGTCAGCACATTGCCGGCGTGGCGCCAGTCCATGCAGACATAGGCGATGCCGCCGTCGACCAGGGCGCGGTCTATCTGGCCGTGAACCTTTTCCAGAAAGCCGGTGAACTCGGCGTCCGACATCTCGCCGGAACCCTGGACGAACTCGCCATGGGCCTTTGAGCCAGTGACGTGGCCTTCGATGCGGACATTATAGGGTGGATCGGTGAACACCGTGCGAGCAGCCTCGCCGCCCATGAGCCGGTCCAGGGCCTCGGGCGAGGTGGCGTCGCCGACCAGCAGCCGGTGCTGGCCCAGGCGCCAGAGATCGCCCTGGCGGGAGACCGGATCCGGCTGCAGGTCCGGGATGTTGTCGGGACCGGAAGCGTCGTCATCGCCGCCAAAGCGGATGGCCTCGATCTCGGGCAGGGTGAAGCCAATGACGTCGAGGTCGAAGCTGAGCTCGAGGCTGGAAAGGTCCTCCAGCTCCAGCTTCAGCACTTCCCGGTTCCAGCTGCCCAACTCCGCCAGCCGGTTGTCGGCGATGACGAACGCGCGCTGTTGCTCCGGGCTCAAGTGGCCGACGACCACGCACGGCGCTGTCGCCAGGCCTAGCGCCTTGGCGGCGTCCACCCGGGCGTTGCCGGCCAGGATCTTGCCGTCGCCGTTGAGCACGATCGGGATGATGAAGCCGAACTCGGCGAGATTGCGCTTCAAGGCCTCCATCTGGCGGGCGCCGTGATGGCGGCTCTTGCGGCCAGCGGCGCGTAGCTCCGCGATGGGGCGGTGTTCGATCTGCAGGTTGAGATCAGCAACGAGGGTCGCGGCCGAAGCCGCGGGATTTGTGGCAGAAGTCATTTCTTTCGTCCTTATCAGGCGCGTCGAAAACCCCCGCGCCAATGGGGCCGACTGCTGAATCTGCTGCCACACAGAGCCGGCCACCGGCCGACAAGCTTCAGTTAGGACGCGGAGTGCGTCTTTCAAGCTTCTGATCAAATGTCATTTTCTCCAGCCGAAGGCCCGAGCTGGTGGCTGGACTGTCCGTGCGAACGGAGCGTCAGTCCCGGCCGACAAGGAGATGGGGCATGGTCGACGACGAGGTGGCGAGGACGGGACTGGAGGCGCTGGCGGTGGTGATCGCCTGCATCATGGAAGACAGCCTCGACTCCGCCGTTAGTTCCGCGCCCACCGTGGCCGGTTATGCAATCAACGCCGATATTCTGGCGCGGGCCGGAACGGATATCGCCCAGTTGGCGGCGGCGATGGCCATCCTGATCCGACGCGCGAAAGCTGCGCCTTAAGCCCTGGACTTCCCGCGCACAGCAAGCATTGCTGTCCATCGTCCTCGCCCCGGTTCGGGGCTCGTCTCGGTAGCGGCGGCCGCCCTGGCCGCCGCGAATTGAGAGAGGACAGACCCCATGACCGACCTGACCGAAGCCCAGCGCGCGCTGCTGCTTGAGGCCGCCACGGCGCCCGATGACGCCATCGACACGCCCGCCGATCCCAAGCCCGTTAAGCTTCTGATCAAGCGCGGACTCTTCATCTCCATGCCGGTGGCCGGCGGCGTGAGCCGCCTGATGCTGACCGACGCCGGCCGCCAGGCCGTGGGCGCGCCGGCGGATGACGACGATCAAGGCGCCGACGGCGGTCAGGCCAACGACAGCGGACCGCCTCCGGCGGCGCCCGTGGCGTCGAAGCCAGCGCCAGCAGGCCGGCCGCGCAAGCCCAAGGCGACCGAGCCGACCGGCAAGCTCAGCGCCCTGGTCGAGATGCTGAAGCGGCCCGAGGGGGCGAGTGTCGCCGACATGATGGCGGCCACCGGCTGGCAGGCGCACTCGGTGCGCGGCGCCATGTCCGGCTCGCTGAAGAAGGCCTTCGGTCTCACGATCGACAGCACCAAGACCGAGGCCGGTCGGGTCTATCGCATCGTGACGGGCGAGGTGGCCTGATGCCGGCTGCGGGGATCAGCGCCGAGAGGGTCGCGGACGACGTCCGCGCCCTGGAGGCCATGAACATCGATGCGCTCAGGATCGAATGGCGGCGGCGCTTCAATGCGCCGCCGCCGACCCTGCGGGCGGCGGACCTGCTGCGTCGCTGCCTGGCCGACCGCATCCAGGCCGAGGCCGTGGGGCGCGACCATGACCTGGAGCGCAAGCTGGCGGCGCTGGTGCGCGGACACGCCCGGGGCGAGGCGCCGAGAGCGCCTCAACCGATCTTCCGGCCAGGAACGCTTTTGACGCGCGAGCACGAGGGGCGGACCTATCGGGTGGAGGTGCTCGAGGAGGGCTTCCGCTGGGATGGCCTTCACTACCGGAGCCTGTCGGAGATCGCCCGCAAGATCACTGGGGTGCGCTGGAATGGGCCGAGGTTCTTCGGCCTGCGCGAAGCCAAACCCGAGCGGAGCGCCGCCCAATGAGCCGGCGATCCCCAGCCACGACGGCGCCGACGCGGATGCGTTGCGCCATCTATACCCGCAAGTCCTCCGACGAAGGCCTGGAGCAGAACTTCAACAGCCTCCATGCCCAGCGTGAGGCCTGCGAGGCCTATGTGCTCAGCCAGGCCGGGGAGGGCTGGACCGCGCTCGCCGCCCAATATGACGACGGCGGCTTCTCCGGCGGCAACATGGACCGCCCAGGCCTGGACCAGTTGATGGCCGACGTGGACGCCGGCCGGATCGACATCGTGGTGGTCTACAAGGTCGACCGCTTGACGCGGTCGCTGGCCGACTTCGCCAAGATCGTCGAACGGTTCGACGCCCGTGGCGTATCGTTCGTTTCGGTGACCCAGGCGTTCAACACCACCAACTCAATGGGCCGCCTCACCTTGAACGTGCTGCTGTCCTTTGCCCAGTTCGAACGCGAGGTCACCGGCGAGCGAATCCGGGACAAGATCGCAGCCTCCAAGGCCAAGGGTATGTGGATGGGTGGCAATGTTCCGCTGGGCTACGACGCCGCCGGCCGAACCTTGGCGATCAATGCTGCTGAAGCCGAACAGGTGCGCCATATCTTCGCCCGCTACCTGGCCCTGGGCTCGGTCCATGCGTTGCGGGACGAACTCGAAGCCCAGGGCCTAAGCTCCAAGCGGCGAACCACCCTGGCGGGCAAGGAGATTGGCGGCGCGCCGTTCTCGCGCGGGGCTCTGTTCCATCTGCTCGGCAATCGCCACTACATCGGCGAGATCGTGCACAAGGATCAGAGCTTCCCAGGCAACCATCCGCCGATCGTCGATCGTGAGGTGTTCGATCAGGTCCAATTGAAACTGGCCCAGAACGCGGGACCGGAGCGCCGGGCTAGGGTTGGACTAGACGCCCGGGCCCCGTCGGCGCCGCTGGTGGGGTTGGTATTCGACGATCGCGGCAACCCGATGTCGCCCGTCAACACCCGCAAGGGCCGAGGACAGATCTACCGCTACTATGTGTCTGGCGCACTGCTGCAGGGGCGTCGCCAGGACGCCGGATCATTGCCGCGGTTCCCGGGGCCGGTGCTGGAGGAGTTGCTGCGGGATCGGCTCACCCGCCTCGGGGCGCTGGGCGGAGCCGACGATCTCACCCAGGCGATCGACCGGGTCGAGGTCGGTCGGGGAAGGTTGGTGGTGCGTCTCTCGCGCGTTGATGGATACGCGGACCTGAAGCTCGTCGCGCTCGGCCCCGGACATCAATTGCAGGTGCTTGAAGAGGGCGCGGTGCTGACCATCGCCACCTTCCTGAAGCGTCGCGGTGGGGCGAAGGAGGCGATCGGGCCGGATGGCGCCGGCGCCCCGCGAACCCCGAAGGTCGAGCTGCCGCTGCTTCGGGCCCTGGTCAAGGCCGAGGCGTGGAAGGCCAAGCTGCTTGACCAGGGCCAGTCATTCGACGAGGTGGTCACCGATGCTGGGGTCAACCGTGCCTATGCCCAGCGACTGATCCGCATCGCCTTCCTCTCCCCCGAGCTCAAGCGCGATATTCTTGAAGGGACCGCGTCCGAGGGCCTGAATCTGCAGCGGCTGATGCAGAGCGATATTCCGCTGGCCTGGGCTGATCAGCGGCCGCGCTGGAACCAGTAGGCGTCGGGATTTTCGTCATCTTCGACATGAGGGTCCGGGCGTCGCCTGGAATGGGCGTGAGCCTTTTCGTTATGAGCTCTCGTCAGGTTGCGGGATGTGGCGCCCCAGCTCAGCCAATGGGCGAACTGGCTAATGCTATCGACTTGGTCGTCGTTCCGCCCGTTCGGGAAGGCGGTGATCTCGCGCCGAAGCGCTTCGATCCAGGGTTCCTCGCGCGGGAACAGGATCAGTCCGGACTCAAGTCTGGCCGCTTGGGCAGCCCAGCGCTCATGCTTGGCTGCCGAAGGTTTACAGGCGACGACCTTGTAGCCGACCGACGTCGCGCGGTCCCCACGCGTCCGGATCTCGAGCCGAAGCTCCTCCAGAAGATGGCGCCCGCTGCCGGCGTCTTCGATCAAGATCAGGTCTGGCTTCCAGTGATTTCGGTGCGCCCTGACCCGGTCCTTCAGTTCAAGAAAGCCAGCTCGAAACCGCTCCAGGTGGAGCAGATACCAGCGCCCGTCGTAGTAGCCCCAGGTCGTGCAGACCGAATAGTCCGCCCGCGCCGTGGCCACCTCGGCGGTGTCCCAGCTCTGCACCACCTTGAGGAAGTGCTTTCGAGACGGCGCCTGATCGTAGCGCGGAATTTTGGACCAGGTGAGGTAGTCGCTCTCAGCCGGGGTCGGGTCCTGGAGGTATTGAGCGGCGAAGGCCTGAGCGCCGATCTCGAGCTTCATGCGCTCCAGAACTTCACGGGACTGTCGCTCCGGGGCCAGGACGTCACCGATCCGGCGGACGTGCGTTCGGCCGCCACCGAGCGGGATCACTTCGTCCCTCTGCGCGATCGCCGGCAGATTTAAGTGTCGGAATAGGCCGGTCTCCAAGCAACGCCCCGGGACGTCGTCTTCGTGCAGCCGCTGAGCGATGACGATGATCCGACCGCGCTCCTGGTCGTTCAGGCGCGAGATCAGGCTTTGCTGATAGAATTCGATGGCCGTCTCGCGCGCCACGGCCGAGGTCGCATCGCTGGCCTTCATAAGGTCGTCGACCACGATGTAGTCCGCTCCGAACCCGGTGACCGCGCCACCCACCGAGACGGCCTTGCGATAGCCGCCCTTCGAGGTGACCAACTCGCCATCGGCGTTGCGGACCGGCGTCCCAAACGCCGGAAAGGCCCTCTTGAACCACTTCGCTGTCACCACCCGCTTGAAGTCCCGGGCGAGTTGCATGGCCAGTTCACCGCCATAGCTCGCGACCACGAACTTCAGGCTGGGGTCGTGGCCCATGGCCCAGGCTACATAGGCGACCGACACCGTGATCGATTTCAGGTGTCGGGGCGGGATCGTGATCACCAGCCGCTGCTCTTCGCCCGTGCGGACCAAGTGCAGCCCATGGCACATGGCGTCGATGTGCCAGTTCCAACTCAGCGCTTCGCTCGGATTGAGTTCCCGAAACACGAAGCGAAGAAAGAGGCTGAAGCTCTCGCGGAGCGCCAGGTTGGCGGTTTCACGGCAGATCGGGAAGTTTCTCATCGAGCTCATCCTTCCCCGCTGATGCCACGCAGGAAGTCCCGCAGCATGGCCGCCTCCTCGGGCGGCAGCTCAGCGTCCTGGGACGGGGCGTCCGCCTCTTGCGTGAGTGCGCCGGGATCGAGCTTTAGCAGCAGCGCGACTGCGCGCAGGTCGCCGCCCAGGGCCTGTTCCACCAGCCGGTGAGCCAGGGCCTCGCGGCGTTTCATGGTCACGGTGCGGCGACCGATCTTGGCCGTAATCGTCTTTTCCAGTGCGTCTGCGACCAGCGTCGCCAGGGATCGCGACCCCTTGGGGCGGCCGCGTGGATTGCCGCTGCGGCCAGGTTGGAAGCGCGTGTGTTTGGGAGGCTTCGCGTAGCCGACTTCGTAAGAGTTGTTGGCTCGTGTCGCCCCTTCTGGATCACGCTCCTCATCGCCGCTGTCTGCGTCGAGTGGTGTGGCGGTTGGCTCAGGCGCCGGGCTGGGCTGCTCTGTCGGCGCCGCGACGGGCGGCCGGCGGGTACGAACGCGAACGGGCGGGATCCGTCGATCAGGGGGTTGCTGATCGGGGACGGGCGATTCGGGCGAATCGGAACTAGACACAGGAGACCTCCTCCACCGACGACAAGCCGGCGATCCAAGCTTCGGGGAAGTCGCGAATGCCCAGGGCGAAAGCCCCGTTCTGCCACGAACACGCACCAAAAGGCGCAGCGCTCAAATGGACATGCCGTGACGATCTTCAAGGCCATTGAGCGGCCTAAAGTGAAGCTGGCCCATGGATACCCTGTGATGGCCTGATCGGAAGTTTAATTTCCCTGTTAGGCCCAAAAATTTCCCTGTTACTGGCTTAGGGAATCCCCCGCAGTCTCATGTCCAAGTCACGCATTTTGCTAGGAAATTCCGGAATCGACCCTGGACCTCGGCGCCTGTTAAGGACGGAATTTGCCTGTTTTTGGGCCTCGAACAGGCAACGGCCGGTCTCCGCCGGAATGGTGGGCCTGGAAAGTATAGCGGCCATGTCGGCCGCAGAGACGGGAGGGGATTTGAGGCCGATTGCGGGCGTTGAAAGGGAGATTTCCAGGGAGCCGTAGTGAGGCTTTCGGAAAATTACGCGCGCAAAATCCGAGCCTTGCAGGGACATTTTGTCGGAGAGACGAGTTGTAGTGAGGGGTTGGCGGTGGAAGCAGTCACGTGATAAAGTTTCTACAGTAGAAGCTAAATGAAGAAACTCAAATAGCTGTTATTTTGGACTGTCAGCCGTAGCGAGAATGTGTATTTCTGATCTCTTGTCGGCGGTTGTTCGCCAGGCGTAGTCTCTTCGACCATCATTCTTCATTGGGTTGCTCGTCACCCCTGGGAGGTCTATGATGGTCGATCTGATTGCCAGAAAATATTCGGACGTCTCATTGAATGCCGAGGTTCGAAATCTCGTCACCTTGCAGTTGGACGGCCTGCGAACGATCTGGGCGTCGCGCTGGGGTCGGGCGCCGCGATTGAGGTCGTCGGGCCTCCTGCGGGCCATCATCGCCTGGCGCTTGCAGGCGGAAGCCTATGGCGGTTTGGACGTTGAGACCCGTCGCCGGCTCAAGGCCAAGTCTGTGCCCCGCAATGGCGTGCTGCCGATCGGGTCTCGCGTGTCCCGTGAATATCGCGGCGTCCGTCATGACGTGGAGATCGTCGCCCATGGGGTGGTCTACGACGGGCACGCGTACCGTAGCCTGTCCGCCGTCGCGCGCGAGATCACCGGCGTCCGCTGGAACGGGCCCCGCTTCTTTGGCTTGCGAGGGGAGGCGGGCCAATGACCACCCCTCTGCGATGCGCGATCTACACCCGAAAGAGTTCGGACGAGGGTCTGGACCAGGCCTTCAACAGCCTCCACGCCCAGCGTGAGTTGTGCGCGGCCTACGTCTCGTCTCAAGCGGGCGAGGGATGGCGGGCGCTGAAGCAAAGCTATGATGACGGCGGCTACTCCGGCGCCAGCATGGCCCGCCCGGCCTTGCAAAGGCTGATGGCTGACGTCACTGCGCGGCGGGTCGACGTCGTCGTGGTCTACAAGGTCGATCGGCTGACCCGCTCCCTGTCGGATTTTGCGCGGATCATCGAGGCGTTCGACAAGGCTGGCGTCTCGTTCGTCAGCATCACCCAGGCGTTCAATACGACGACCTCGATGGGGCGGCTGACACTGAACATCCTGCTTTCATTCGCCCAGTTTGAGCGAGAGGTTACGGGCGAGCGGATCCGCGACAAGATCGCGGCTTCTAAAGCCAAGGGGCTTTGGATGGGCGGCCTCACGCCGCTGGGGTATGACCCGCCAAAGCCGGACGCGCCGCGGGTCTTGGTCGTGAATGAGGACGAAGCGCGCATCGTGCGGTCCATCTTTCGCTGGTATCTCGAACTCAGGACCCTGCCGGCGCTCGAGCGCCGGCTGATCGAAGAGGGCGTCCGCTCGAAGTCGAGGGTGACCAAATCGGGTCGCATCGTTGGCGGATGTCACCTCACGCGGGG
>FTFU01002421.1_pt1 | contig 12197 bp, 13 predicted proteins | sample 1640511 | NCBI WGS metagenome assembly FTFU01 (sample SAMEA3914789, study PRJEB12502) | metagenome | biome: forest; material: soil | place: Canada | collected 2011-07-03 | depth 0.3 m | reverse complement strand
GCGCTGCTGGATATCGATCTGTTTGGCCTGCCGAAGGCTTCGCCGGTGATGGACATGGTCTATCGGCCTCTGCGCACGCGGCTGCTGGACGATGCGGCCCGGGCCGGGCATCCGACAGTCGACGGGCTGGAGATGCTGATCCTGCAGGCGGCGCCGTCCTTTGAGGCCCTGTTCGGTCAGGCACCGCCGCCCGGGGTGGACGTGCGCGCCCTGGCCCTCGCCGCCCTGGAGCAGGCGCCGTGATCGTCGTCGGCCTGACCGGCTCGATCGGCATGGGCAAGTCGACGACAGCCGCCATGTTCGCGGCCGAGGACGTCCCGGTCTACGACGCCGACGCCGAGGTGCATGCCCTCTACGCCCCGGGCGGGGCGGCGGTGGCGCCGATCGAGGCGGCTTTTCCTGGCGTAGTGCGGGACGGGGCGGTTGATCGCAGCCTGCTCGGCCAAAGAGTGCTGGGCGACGAGCCGGCGATGAAGCGGCTCGAGGCCATTGTTCACCCTCTGGTCGGGGCCACTCGCGCCGGCTTTTTCAAGGCCGCAAAGGCCAAGGGCGCGGACATCGTCGTGCTCGACATCCCGTTGCTGTTCGAAACCGGCGGCGAAAAGAACGTCGATGCGGTGGTGGTGGTCTCGGCGCCGGCCGAGGTCCAGCGTCAGCGGGTCCTGGCTCGCCCCGGCATGGCGCCGGATAAGCTGGAGGCGATCCTCGCGCGGCAGAAACCTGACGCCGAAAAACGCGCCCGCGCGGACTTCGTCATAGACACCGGCGAGGGCCTGGAAAGCGCCCAAGCCCAGGTGCGCCAGGTGCTGGCCAGGCTTCGCTCACAGGACTGGACGCCCCGAACCCCCGATCGGCCTTGATGCCGGGGACAAACCGTCCCAATGATCGGCCCATGTTGCGTGAGATCGTCCTCGACACCGAAACCACCGGCCTCGATCCCAAGACCGGCCACCGCCTGATCGAAGTCGGCTGCATCGAGCTTTTGGACTACCTGCCGACCGGGCGCACCTTCCACCGCTATATCCACCCCGACCGCGAGATCGACCCTGAGGCCGAGCGGGTCCACGGGATCTCCCTCGCCTTCCTGGCCGACAAGCCGCGGTTCCACGAACCGGACGTCTGCGACGCCATGTTGGAATTCATCGGCGATGCGGCCCTGGTGGCGCACAACGCTGCTTTCGACCGCGGCTTCATCAATCACGAGCTGAAGCGGGCGAACCGGCCGATCCTAGAGGAAGCGCGCTGGATCGACTCCCTGCCCCTGGCCCAGAAGAAATTTCCGGGCATGTACAATTCGCTGGATGCGCTCTGTAAGCGGTTCAAGATCTCGCTGGCCGATCGCACCAAGCACGGCGCCTTGCTCGACGCTCAGCTTCTGGCCGGGGTCTATCTGGAGCTGCGCGGCGGCAAGGAGCGGGGGCTGGACCTGACGCCCCAGACCCAACGCCGCGCCGACGCTGGCGTGGGCGCCTCCACGGTCACGCACGGCCCTCGCCCCCGGCCGCTCGCGCCCCGCTCCACCGAAGCCGAGCGGGGGGCTCACGAAGCCTTTATTCGGGGAACCCTGAAGGGCGGCGCGATCTGGGCGAAATTCGGCGTCGCAGCCGAGTAGGCTTCAGGCCTGGCCAGCCGCCGGTCCGGCCAGTTGGCCCTGGCGGGCGGCATAGACCGCCACGAAGTCGATGGGGTCGATCATGAACGGCGGGAAGCCGCCCTCGCTGCTCAGGTCCGAAATGACCCGGCGGGCGTAGGGGAACAGGTAGCGCGGGCATTCGATCAGCAGCACCGGCTCCAGCTCGGCTTCCGGCACCCCAGCGATCTGGAACAGGCCGCCATAGACCAGCTCGATCTGGAACACGACGTCGCCATTGGACCGGGCGGTGGCGTTCAGTTTCAGGTCCACTTCGTAGAGCGCATCCGGCCGGGCGCGGGCGTTCATCTCCACCCCAAGCTCGATCTGCGGCTGGACGCCTCCGGCCCGCAACGATTCCGGGGCGCGCGGGTTTTCAAACGACAGGTCCCGAATGAATTGGGCGAGGACGCGCATGCCCGGGCCTTCGGCGGGGGCGGCGGCCTGGGAATCGGTGTCGGTCATGAAAGGGATGGTCCCATGATGGATCGCGCGCCGTAATGCGCCGGCGCGCCTTGGAGGCGTGAAGCGGGGCTGCTATCACGCGCGCAAACCCGGTGCAACGCGGCGCCTGACGCAGCGGCCCGGGCGGACTATATTGAACTGTCCGGCGAACTGGCGCTCTGGTCTGGTTCGAAACGGATTTCAACTCGGTATCGCCTTGCAAGTCTTGGAATTGCTCATCCTGGCCGCCCTGGCCGCCGTCGTCCTCTACCAGCTCTATGCGGTGCTGGGCCGGCGCGTGGGCCGTCAACCGGAGGACGGCCTGGCGCCCGGTCTGCGCCCCGCCCAGGCCACCGCGCCGCCTGCGCCGGAGATCGACGCGGTTCCACAACCAGCCGGCGTGGCCGCCATTCGCGCCCGCGACGCCAGCTTCGATATCTCGCGGTTCCTGGAAGGCGCGCGCATCGCCTACGAGACCATCGTCAGGGCCTTCGCCGAGGGCGACCGCGACACGCTTCGGCGGCTGGTCTCCACCGAGGTGTACGATCGCTTCGACCCGGTGATCACCACCCGCGACGCTGAACAGCGCAGCGAAACCGTCGAATTCGTCCACCCTGCCCGCACGGATCTCGACTTCGCCGAGGTCGAGGGGGATCTGGCTCGCGCCAAGGTCCGTTTTCTGGCCGAGCTGCGCAGCCGCATCCGCGGTCCCGAGGGCGAGGCGGTGGATGAGCGGCGCACGGCCGAAGTCTGGACCTTCGAGCGCAAGTTCTCTAGCCGCGATCCCAACTGGACACTCGTCCGGGTCGACGCCGCGGAGTCGTGATCGGCATGAGGGGGCCAAAGCTTACGGCGGCCTTTGCCAGCCTGCTCGTCCTCGCCGCTTGCGCCACCACGCCGCCTCCATCGCCGCCGCCGGCGCCACGCCCTCAGGTCAGCCCGCCGCCTCCGCCTCCGCCGGTCGCGGAAACGCCCGCTCAGCCTCGTCGTGCAGCGCCGGAGGCGCCGGCGCGGCTGTCGCTGAACCTCGCGGAGCTGCCGGGTTGGGCCCAGGAGGACCACGCGGCGGCGCTTCGGGCGTTCGAGGCCGGCTGCGGCGTCGCAACGAGCGGGGATCTCGCCGACCTCTGTCGCCGGGCCCGCGCCATGGGCGCCTTGGACGAACCCGCCGCCCGCGGGTTCCTGGAGGCCAATTTTCGTGCAGAACCAGTCGGCGCCGGCGGCCTTCTGACCGCCTATTTCGCCCCCGAATACGAGGCCCGCTCCAGCCGTCGTGGCGAGTTCACTGCGGCTGTGCGCGCCCGTCCCGCCGACCTGGTCATGATCGATCTCGGCCAGTTCGATCCCAGCCTGGCCGGGCGCAAGATCAGTGGCCGGATCGCGGGTGGCCAAGTCGTCCCCTATCCCGATCGGGCCGCGATCGAGGGCGATCCCGCCGAAGCGGCCCTCGCCTGGATGCGGCCCGAGGACCTGTTCTTCATGCAGATCCAGGGCTCTGGTGTCCTGCGGCTGCCCGACGGCCGACGGCTGAAGGCGGCCTATGCCGGCAACAACGGCCGTGTCTTTGTCGGCATCGCCAACATCCTGCGCGACCGCGGCGCCCTGGCCGCCGGGGATGCGTCCGCCGATGCGGTGCGGGCGTGGCTGGCGGCGCACAGGGGCGCGCAGGCGGACGCGGTGATGCGCCAGAACCCTCGCTACGTGTTCTTCAAGCTCGCGACGGACGACGGCGCCGAGCCAACCGGCACGGCGGGCCTGCCGCTGATCCCCGGTCGGTCCCTGGCGGTCGATCCCACACGGCACGCCCTGGGCGGTCTCTACTGGATCGACGCCACTGCGCCGAGCCTCGCCGGCGCCATGCCGGCCTATCGCCGCATCGCCATGGCGCTGGACACCGGCGGGGCGATCAAGGGCGACATCCGCGCCGACCTCTATCTGGGCGCGGGGGCGGCAGCCGGCGTCGAGGCCGGGCGCGTGCGCCACGTGCTCAGCCTCTACGCCCTGGCGCCGGTCGGCCCGACTACGCCGTGAAGCGACCGCTGCGCCCTGACGAAGCGCATCTGTGGGCCAAGGTGGCGGCCACGGTTCGCCCCGCTCCCGGGCGCGCGCACCCCGTCGCTGTGGCGCAGCAGGTGCTCGCCGAAACCCTGCCTGCTGTCGCCGCTGTCAAAACCCCCTCGCCGACGCCGGTCAACCGCCGGCCCGGCCCGCTGGAAGCCATCGAACCGCGGCGCAAACAGCGGATCAGCCGGGAACAGGAGTTCGGGCCCCGCCTCGACCTGCACGGCCTGGATCAGGACCGCGCCCGAACGGCCCTGGCCAGCTTCCTGTGGCGGGCCTCGGAGGACGGTTGGCGCGCGGTCCTGGTGATCACCGGCAAGGGCTCGCGCGGCGATGGCGTACTGCGCCGCATGGTCCCCCACTGGCTGGCCGACCCGTCCCTGCGGGCCCTGGTCGCCGGCGTTTCGGAGGCCCAGCGCCACCATGGCGGCGCCGGGGCCCTCTATGTGGCGCTGAAGCGCAGACCCGCTAATCTGAAGCCTTAAGCAGGGCGGACAAAGCGCGCGGCGAAGAAGCCGTCCAGGCCGCCGGGCAACTGATGCGGCAGTATGCGAAGCAAACCCGCCGTCGTCACCGCCCCCTCCGGCGCCCCGCCCTCGCCGGCGGCGATCGGCGCCAGCTTGAATTCGGCGTGGCGGCTGAGGAAGGCCTCGACCTGGGCCTCGCCCTCCTCAGGCTCCAGCGAGCAGACGCAATAGACCATGCGGCCGCCAGGGGCGACGCGCTCCGCGGCGCTGTCCAGCAGCCGCGCCTGCACGCCCGCGAGCTTGGCGATGTCGCCCGGCCGGGTCCCCCAGAGCACGTCGGGGTGGCGGCGGAAGGTGCCGGTGGCCGAACAGGGCGCGTCGAGCAACACCGCGTCGAACCGACGCTCGTCGGCCCAGCGCTCGGCCTCGGCGGCGACGACTTCCGCCGAAAGCCCGGTCCGTTCCAGCGCCTGAGTCAGCCGGCGCAAGCGCGCGGCCGAACGGTCCAAGGCCGTGACCTTGGCTCCGGCCGCGGCCAGTTGCAGGGCCTTGCCGCCCGGGGCGGCGCAGAGATCGATGGCGGTCTCGCCGGGCCGGACGTTCAGCAGGCGCGCCGGGATCGCCGCGGCCGCGTCCTGCACCCACCACTGGCCCTCGGCGTAGCCAGGCCAATCGGCGACGTCGCCTCTCCGGCGCGAGCGCAGCGACCCGCCAGCCAAGGGCTCCGCCTCCAGCGGCTCGGCCAGGACGGACAGGTCCGCGGGGCTCCGCAAGCTGACGTCGGTCATCGGCTCGTCTGCTATGACGGCGGCGATCGCCCTTGCGGCCTCTTCGCCATAGGCAGCGCGCCAACGGGCGAACAGCCAGCCCGGAGCCAGGACCTCGGGATCCGCGGTGGGGGCCGGATCACGTTGGAGGCCGCGCAGCACGGCGTTGACCAGGCCCTTGAACGGCCGCGTCGCCTCGGATCCCTGCGCCAGGCGCACCGTGGTGTCCACGGCGGCGAAGGCCGGGGTGTCCATATAGAAGAGCTGGGCTAGGCCGAGCCGCAGCAGCATGCGCACCGCCTCCGGCGGCGGCTTGCTCAGCTTGGCGTCCAGCAAGCGATCGATGGCGCCCAGGCGGCGCAGCAGGGTCATGGCCATCATCCGCGCCAGGGCCCGGTCGCGCAGCTCAAGTTCGGCGAACGGCTTGCGCACGAAGGCCTCTTCCAGGCCGCCGCGGTGATCGAGCGCACCGGCTACCAGGTCCAGCGCGGCCCTGCGGGCGCCCAGGCCCTCGGCGTCGGGATCTTGGGTGGCGGGTGACGGCGCGGGGCGCGCCTTGGGTGGTCGGGTGGGTTTCATGCGCGCCCCGTGCCCCCGCAGGCGCTGACAATCAAGGAAAAAGGGCGCAAAAGGCGGCCATGGCCGATCTTCCTGAACACGCCGCCGCCGACAAACCGCTCAGCGCCGCCGCCTGCCGCGCGCTCGACGAGGCCGCCGCCCGTCGACGCGCCACCGAGGCTGAGGCTGAACGCGCCAAGGAAATCGGTGGTCCGGGCGGTCCCGAACCCACCCGCTTCGGCGATTGGGAGCGCAAGGGAATCGCGGTCGACTTCTAGGGTGAAGTAATTCCGGCGGATTCCGGGCACACCCTGAACACCGTCATCGCCGGCCCCCGTGCCGGCGATCCACGCCCTGAACCAACGAGTTTAATCCTGACGGAATTTCCACAGCTTAGCGCTCACGGCATGGATCACCGCGACAGGCGCGGTGATGACGTGCAATCAGGGGGCCCTGGGATTTGCCTCAGTTACTGAGGGAAGTCGTTAGATCCCCGAAATCTCCTCGATCACGCTGACGGCAGCGGCCCGCGGGTCGTTGGCGGCGGTTATCGGTCGGCCGCAGACCAGGTGGCTCGCGCCGGAGCGCAGAGCTTCGGCGGGCGTCGCGGCGCGGGCTTGATCATCGGCCTTGGCCCAGGCCGGCCGCACGCCGGGGGTCACGACCAGGAAGCCGGGACCGCCGATCTCGCGCGCCAGGGCCGCTTCATGCGGGCTGGCGACCACCCCATCCAGGCCCGCGTCCAGAGCCTGGCGAATGCGCCGCTCGACCAGATCGCGCACCTTCAGCCCGTAGCCCAGCTCGATCAGGTCCTGTTCGTTCAGGCTGGTGAGCACCGTGACCCCGACAATTTTCACGCCCAAAGCCCCGGCCCGGCCGCGCACGGCGGCGGCCATCACCTGCGGTTCGGCGTGGACGGTCAAGAGATCGCAGGCGCCGGTGGCGACGATGGCGGCCGTGGCCTTCTCCACCGTCGCGCCGATGTCGTGCAGTTTCCAGTCCAGGAACACTTGGCTGCCGCTGCGCTTCAGGTCCCTGGCCATGTCCATGCCGCCGCCGGCCAGAAGCTGCAGGCCGATCTTGTAATAGCTGACCGCGTCGCCCAGCCGCTCGACCATGGCCTCGGCGTCCGCCCGGGTCGGCAGATCCAGGGGGATGATCAGTCGGGGATCTGCCAGGGTATGGGGCGAGCGGGCGGCGGTGGCGGTCATGAAGGCTCCGATACAGGCGCAACCAAGCGCTCCAGGTGTCCAGGACAAGCTGGGGCGGCGCGTTCCGGGGATTTAGGCTAAGAGGCGAGAATGAGCCTTGCAGAACTTTCGGTCAACTTCTTCGTCGCCCTGTTCGCCCTGATCGACCCGGTGGGCAATGTGCCGCTGTTCGCTGCGGCCACGGTGGGCGCGACGCCAGCGGGCCGGCGGCGCCTGGCGGTCTATATCGCCCTGTTTTCGCTGATCTTCCTGACGGTGATCTATTTCAGCGGCCTGAGTATCCTGCAGTTCTTCGGCATCTCCATGCCCGCCTTCCGTATCGCCGGCGGCATCCTGCTGTTCCTTCTGGGCCTGGATATGGCCCGGGACGACTTCACCGCTCGATTCGCCGACGAGAGCGAGGGCGGCGCGCCGCTATCGACCGGCGCCTATGCGCGGCAGCGCTTCGAGCGCCTGGTGGTGCCGTTCGCCATGCCGCTGCTGATCGGCCCCGGCGCCATCTCGACCGTGGTCATCTATGCGGCTGAGGCCAAGCCCTATGGGGTGGGCGGCGCGGCGGCGGGGGTGGCGGTGATCCTCGGCATCGCGCTCAGCATCGTCGCCGCCTTCTGGCTGACCAGCATCATCTCCAAGGCGCTGGGGCGGCTCGGCATGACCATCGTGGTGCGGGTGCTGGGCCTGATCCTGTGCGCCATGGCCGTGCAGTTCATCATCACCGGCGTCGCCGGCTCCACCCACGGGCTGGTCCGGCATGACGCGGTGGCGCCCTATGCGGCGGAGAATTGACCGCCATCCCGTGCTAGCCTTGTCAGGCCCCCAGCGAAGCTAGTCCATGCCGCCAGATTTCATCTTCATGCTCACCCGAGCAGATCGCACCGTGGCCGACGCCGAGCGGCGCCTGCCCGAGGTCCTAGCGGCTGGCGTGCGGCACATCGGGTTCAAGGACGTCGGCCTGCCCCTGGCCAACCTGATGCGCCTGACGGCGGCGATCCGGGCTGCGGGCGCCAGGGTCTATCTGGAGGTGGTCAGCCTGGACGCCGAGACCGAGGCCGATTCGGCCCGGGCGGCGGTGGAGTTGCAGGTCGACATCCTGATGGGCGGGACCCGGCCCGAGGTGGTGGTTCCCGAGATCTCGGGGACCGGCATCCGCTACTATCCCTTCCCCGGCGAGATCGTCGGCCATCCCAGCGTGCTGGCCGGGACCATCGACAGCATCGTCGCCAGCGCCGAGGCGCTCGTTGCGCATGAAGGCGTGCACGGACTGGATCTGCTGGCCTACCGCTTCGACGGCGACGCCCCGGAGCTGATCCGGCGGGTCTGTGCCGCGGCGCGCGAAAAGCCGGTGGTGGTCGCCGGCTCCATCGACCGCGCCGCACGGATCGAGGCCGTGGCGCGGGCCGGCGCAGCCGGCTTCACCGTCGGGACGGCGGCGCTGGAGGGGGCGTTTCCGGCCGCGCCAGAGCTAGGGCGGCAGCTGGCCTACATCGTCGAAGCGCGTGATCGGGCCTCAGACGGCGGATCGGTCGACCGGAGTTGGCTCGGGTTCTGAGCCCGGGCAGCTACGCCTCCTTTGACCGCCGGTCCCGCTTCGCCGCCACCCGCAGCCTGAGCGCGTTGAGCTTGATGAAGCCCGCCGCGTCGCGGTGGTCGTAGGCGACCTTGCCCTCTTCGAAGGTGACCAGTTCCTGGTCGTAGAGCGAATAAGGGCTGGTGCGGCCGATGACGGTGACGTTGCCCTTGTAGAGCTTGATGCGCACCTGGCCGGTGACCAGGTCCTGGCTCTTGTCGATCAGGGCCTGCAGCATCTCGCGCTCGGGCGCGAACCAGAAGCCATTGTAGATCAGGCTCGCATAGCGCGGCATGATCTCGTCCTTCAGGTGCATGGCGCCGCGGTCCAGGGTGATCGACTCCATGCCGCGGTGGGCGGCAAGGAGGATGGTCCCGCCCGGGGTCTCGTAGACGCCGCGCGACTTCATGCCGACGAAGCGGTTCTCCACCAGGTCCAGCCGGCCGACGCCGCTGTCGTGGCCAAGCTGGTTCAGCTTGGTCAGCAGGGCCGCGGGCGACAGGCGTTCACCGTCGATGGCCACGGGGTCGCCGCCCTCGAAGTCCATGGTGAAGACATGGGCCTGATCCGGCGCGTCTTCCGGCGCGATCGTGCGCTGATAGACGAATTCGGGCGCCTCGACCGAGGGGTCCTCCAGCACCTTGCCCTCGGACGAGGAGTGCAGAAGGTTAGCGTCGACCGAGAACGGGGCCTCGCCGCGCTTGTCCTTGGCGATCGGGATCTGGTGCTTTTCGGCGAAGTCCAGCAGGGCCTCGCGGCTGGCGAAGCTCCACTCGCGCCAGGGGGCGATCACATGGATGTCGGGCTCGAGCGCATAGTAGCCGAGCTCGAAGCGCACCTGGTCGTTGCCCTTGCCGGTGGCGCCGTGACAGACGGCGTCGGCGCCGACCTTGCGGGCGATATCGATCTGGGCCTTGGCGATCAGCGGCCGGGCGATCGAGGTGCCCAGCAGATAGACCCCCTCATAGACCGCATTGGCCCGGAACATCGGGAACACGAAGTCGCGCACGAATTCCTCGCGCACGTCCTCGATGAAGATGTTTTCGGGCTTCACGCCCATCAGCAGGGCCTTATCACGGGCCGGGCCCAGCTCCTCGCCCTGGCCGAGGTCGGCGGTGAAGGTCACCACCTCGCAAGCATAGGTCTCCTGCAGCCACTTCAGGATGATCGAGGTGTCGAGGCCCCCGGAATAGGCGAGCACGACTTTCTTCACGGGCGGCTGGGCGGCCATGGCGGCATTCTCGATCAAAGTGAGCGGCGCGGCCGCTATAGTGGACGGAGCGTCCGCCTTAAAGGACAGGCGGTGGACGACTTCAAGGGCGATGTTCGAGCGAAACCCACCCGGGAACCATCCCTTACCCAAACTCCGCTCATCCCCGCGAAGGCGGGAATCCAGATTCATCCACCGATTTCAGTGGGTTTCACCTGGATCCCCGCCTTCGCGGAGATGAGCGGCTGATTTGGGATGCGGGAGGAGCCTTGGCCCAGGTCGTCGACCGGATCGTTATTCCCCGCCGTCGGGGCCCCAGAAGATGGCCCAGGTCAGGAAATCGTCGGTGTAGTCCTCGAACCGGTGGTCCGTGCAGGCCTCGACCAGGATGGCGTCGCCCGGGCCGATGTCGCGCACCTCATCGCCCTTGCGGAAGCGGCCGGTCCCGCTGATGACGATATAGAGTTCGTCCTGGGCGTGGGGCGTCTGGGGGTCGCTGGGCTTTGGGGCATAGACCAGGGCGCGCATGGTGCCGTGGCGAAGTCCGGTGAAGAAGGGTTCGTCCGCGGCGGCCAGGCCCGCCTTGAACTCTGCCAGGGGGACCAGCCAGGGGTTGGTGTCGCTCATACCGTCACCTGCGCCCCCAATTCTACCACACGGCCGGGCGGGATCTTGAAGAAGTCGGTTGGGTTGGCCGAGTTCTTGGTCAGGAAGATGAACAGCTTGTCCTGCCAGACCGGCATGCCGGAGTGCTCGGCCCTGACCAGCGAGCGGCGGCCGAGAAAGAAGCTGGTGGTCATGATGTCGAATTTCAGCCCCTGCTTCTTACAGAGCTGCAGCGCCTTGGGCAGGTTGGGGCTCTCCATGAAGCCGTAGGTCAGGGTCAGCTTCTTGAAGTCGTCGTTGATCTTTTCGATCGCGATGCGGTCGCACTCGGGCACCGTGGGGATGTCGGCGGTACGCACGGTGACGATGACATTGTGCTGATGCAGCACCTTGTTGTGCTTGAGGTTGTGCATCAGGGCCACCGGCGTCATGTCGGCGTCGGCGGTCAGGTACATGGCCGTCCCCGGCGAGCGGTAGGGCGGCCGGGCTTTCAGCATGTCGATCAGGTCGCTGAGCGGCAGGCTGTCGCGGCGGGTCTTTTCCGCCAGGATCTGCGAGCCGCGGCTCCAGGTCCACATGATCAGCATCAGCCCTAGGCCCAGGGCCACCGGCATCCAGGCGCCCTGGACCAGCTTGACCAGGTTCGACGAGATGAACACCAGGTCGATGACCGCGATCGGCGCCAGCAGGGCCGCCGCCTGCCAGAGCCGCCAGTTCCACACCTTCCGCACCACCACGTAGGCCAGGAGGGTGTCGACGAACATGGCCCCGGTCACCGCCGCGCCATAGGCCGAGGCCAGGTTGGTGGAGGTCTGGAACACCAGGAGCAGCAACAGCACCCCGATCATCAGGAATATGTTGAGCGAGGGGATAAAGATCTGGCCGGCCTGGGTCTCGGAGGTGCGGCGGATGATCATTCGCGGCAACAGGCCGAGCTGCACCGCCTGCTGGGTGATGGAGAAGGCGCCGGTGATCACCGCCTGGCTGGCGATGACGGTCGCCGCGGTGGCCAGGGCCAGGATCGGCCAATAGGCGAAGGCGGGGGCCATGCTCCAGAACGGATCGTGGCTCAAGGTCGGATGGCGCAGCATCAGGGCGCCCTGGCCGAGATAGTTCAAGGCGAGGCACGGAAGCACGAACCACAGCCAGGCGGCGCGGATCGGCCGCCGGCCGAAATGGCCCATATCGGCGTAGAGGGCCGAGGCGCCGGTCACCACCAGGAACACCGCCCCCAGGATCAGAAAGCCCTTGTAGCCGCTCTCCACCAGGAACTTGGCGCCATAGTAGGGGTTGATGGCCCGCAGCACCGACAGGTCGCCGGCAAGCTGGTAGAGGCCGAGGCCCGCCAGGGTCAGGAACCAAACGGCTATGATCGGACCGAACAGGGCGGCCACCCGGTGGGTGCCCGTGGCCTGGACCATGAACAGCGCCACCAGAATGCCGGCGGCGGTCGGCTCGACATAGGGGTTGAGCAGGTGGCCGATCTCCGGCGCGCCCTTCACCCCTTCCACCGCCGACAGCACCGAAATCGCCGGGGTGATGGCGCAGTCGCCGAAGAACAGGGCCGCGCCGGCGACGCTGATGACGAAGAGGGCCGCGGTGCGCCGCCCGACCCCGTGCTGGGCCAGGGCGCTCAGCGCCAGGGTGCCGCCCTCGCCGCGGTTGTCGGCGCGCAT
>FTFU01001229.1_pt1 | contig 12289 bp, 15 predicted proteins | sample 1640511 | NCBI WGS metagenome assembly FTFU01 (sample SAMEA3914789, study PRJEB12502) | metagenome | biome: forest; material: soil | place: Canada | collected 2011-07-03 | depth 0.3 m | reverse complement strand
TTAACGCGGCGCCAGGATCATGATCATCTGGCGGCCTTCCAGGCGGGGTTCGTACTCCACCTTGGCGATTTCTTCGAAGTCCGCCTTGACCTGCTGCAGCAGCTTCATGCCCAGTTCGGGGTGGCGCATTTCGCCGCCGCGGAAGCGCATGGTGACCTTGACCTTGTCGCCCTCGTCGAAGAAGCGATGCATGGCCTTGGCCTTGACCTCATAGTCGTGCACGTCGATGTTCGGGCGAAGCTTGATCTCCTTGATTTCGACCAGCTTCTGACGTTTGCGCGCCTCGCCCTTCTTCTTCTGCTCCTGGAACTTGAACTTGCCGTAGTCCAGGATCTTGCAGACCGGTGGATCCGAGTTGGGTGACACCTCGACCAGATCGAGACCTGCCTCTTCGGCGGCCTCCAGGGCTGAGGCGGTAGGCATGATGCCCTGTTTCTCCCCTTGTTCGTCGATCAAGAGGACGCGGGGAACACGGATCTCATCGTTGATGCGCAGCCCTTCCTTGGAAGGGGGCGCGGGCATGGGACGGCGAATAGTGAGCTTCTCCTGGCGCAGTTGTTCTGTTGCGCGCCGACAGGCTGCGGGCGCACCGGTGAAATATGAAGGAGCGACCCTGATCTATCAAGGCGTGCAGGGCCGCGATTATGCTTTGATCGCGGTCCCATCGTCAGTGTGGACTGCAAGACACGCTTCCAGCACGGTCTCGACCGACAACTCGGCCAGGTCCCGGGCCTTCAGCGAGACCATCCTGGCCCTCGGCCCACAGTGCGCCGGGTCAGTGACGCGCGACATCAGCATGGCCCCCGGCGCGCCGGCATAGGCGATCAGGTGGGTCGGGCCGGTGTCGTTGCCGATGCAGAGCGCGGCCTTCGACCCCAGCACCGCCAACTGCACAAGGCTGGTCCTGCCGGTCAGGTCGATGGCGTCCTTGGCCTCCTCGTGGATCTTGTCGAACAGCGGCCGCTCGGCCGGGCCGCCGACCACGCCGGTCTGGATCCCCCGCCGGGCCAGCTCGCGCGCCAGGCGGGCGTAGTGCTCGATAGGCCAGAGCTTTTCCGGCTTCACCGGAGAGGCGCCGGGAACCAGCAGGGCGTAGGGGGGCGAGAGGCCGAACTGTTCGGGCGCGGTCGCGCGCCCTTCCTCGGTCTCGGCGGCCCAGACCATCGATGGCGCAGGGCCCAGGCCGAGGGGATAGGCGGGGGCTATGCCGGCCACGTGCAGTTGGTCGGCCAGCTTGTCGAGATTGTGCAACGCCTTGCGATCGGGCCGGGTCTGGCGGTGCGAGGCGCCGAACGAGATGCCGGACCACTGCGGCGGAAACGGCAGGAGCCAATAGAAGAGGCGGGTCGAGCGGCTGGTGACCTGCAGGTCGTAAACCCGTGCATAGCGGCGCTTGCGCAGCCGGCGCGCCAGGGCGATCTCGGCCTTCAGTCCCTTGGGCCGCCCGTCGGTTTCGATCCGGTCGAACAGCCCGGTTGCCTTGGCCAGTTCGGCATAGGGCGGGGTGGTGAGCAGGGAGATCTCGGCCTTGGGATGGGCGGCGCGGATCTGCTGAAAGCCGCCGATCGACTGGATGAAGTCGCCCAGGGCGCCGAATTTCAGGACCAGGATCCGCTGGCGGGGCTTTGGCCGGCCGAGGTCGGGAAAGCGTTCGCTCATGGCTGGCGCCGCGCCAGGATGTGGGCGTAGAGGTCCAGGGTCTCCCGGCACATGGCCTCCACCGAATAGAGCCGGCGCGACCGCTCGGCGCCCGCCCGGCCGATGGCGTCCCGTTCGGCCGGCGACAGGGCGATGGCGCGCGCCAGGGCCTCGGCCCAGGCCTCCGCATCGCCAGGCTTGACCCGCCAGCCGGTTTCGCCTTCGGCCACGGTCTCGCGCGTGGCGCCATGGTCGGCGGCCAGCACCACCCGGCCCATTACCTGCGGCTCGACCGCCGTGCGGCCGAACGGCTCGGGCTTGAGCGAGGGGGCGACGACGATGTCGGCCAACAGGTACGCGGCCGGCATGTCGCCGCAGTGACCCACCAGGCGCACCTGGTCATGCAGACCCGCCTGGTCGATGGCCTTCTGCAGATCGTGGCGATAGCCGGCCCGGCCCTGGTCGTCGCCGGCCAGGAGGATCAGGAAGTCGCCCTGGCCCTTCGCCTTCAGCCGGGCGGCGACCTCGACCATCAGCTGCTGGCCCTTCCAGCGGGTCAGGCGGCCGGCCAGCAGGATCTTGACCCGCGCATCGTCGGCCGCGATCCCGAACTGTTCGCGGAGCCGGTCGAGCCGCTCGGCGCCGACCACGGCCGGATCGAACCGCGAAAGATCGACGCCGCGGGCGATGGCCACCACCTTGGCCGGGTCCAGCCGGTGCTCGGCCAGGATGTGCGCGCGGGTGTAGTCGGAATTGGCGATCACCGCCTCGCCCTCGGTCATCACCGCGTTGTACCAGCGCTTGAGCCCGCTCTTGGCCTCATAGACCCCGTGATAGGTGGCCACGAATGGGACCCTCGCCGCCCGCGCGGCCCACAGGGCGCTGAAGGCCGGCGCGCGGGAACGGGCGTGGACCAGGCTGATGGTCTCGCGGCGGATCAGCTCGGCGAGGCGGAAGGCGTTGGCGATGATGGTCGCGGGGTTCTTGGACTGGACGGGCAGCTCGACCAGTTCGCCGCCGTGCTCGATCAGGTTGTCGGCCATGCGCCCGCCGCGCGAGGCGACGACCGCCCGCCCGCCCGCGCGCACCACCGCGGCGGCGATATCGAGGGTGGTCTGCTCGGCGCCGCCGGTTTCCAGTTCCGGCGTGACCTGCAAGAGGGTGAAATGGGCGGGTAATTGGCTCACAAACCTAGCCATAGCTTGTTCGGGCGATGGACGGGAGAGGCGCATGGGATCGGAAGCGCGGGGGATCTTGCAGCAGGACGGCGCGGGCCTCGCCTGGCGCAGGGTGAAGGGCGAGGGCCCGACCGTGGTCTGGCTCGGCGGCTTCCGCTCCGACATGGCCGGGGCCAAGGCCCAGGTGCTGGCCGACCGGGCCATGGCCGAGGGCCGCGCCTGCCTGCGCTTCGACTATCTTGGCCACGGCGAGTCCAGCGGCGACTTCGCCGATGGAACCATCACCCGCTGGCGCGCCGACGCCCTGGCGGTGATCGACCAGCTGACCGAGGGGCCGCTGGTGCTGGTGGGCTCGTCCATGGGCGGCTGGCTGGCCTGCCTTGCGGGCATGGCGCGGCGGGAGCGGCTGGCGGGCATGGTGCTGATCGCCCCCGCCGCCGACTTCACCGAACATCTGATGCGTCCCGAGATGGACGACGAGGCCAAGGCCCAGATGGCGCGCGACGGGGTGTGGATGCGCCCCTCCGAATACGGCGATCCCTATCCGATCACGCGCGAACTGCTGGAGGACGGGGCGCGCTGGAACATATTGCCTGGGCCCATCCGCCTTGGCGTCCCTGTGAGGATCCTTCAGGGCGGCGCCGATCCCGACGTGCCCTGGCCCCACGCCCTCGCCCTGGCCGAGGCGATTGAGGACGCCGATCTGGTCTTCACCCTGATCCGGGACGGCGACCATCGGCTCTCGCGCCCGCAGGACCTGGAGCGGCTCGTGGCTGCGGTGGCGGAACTAGGCGGATAGCCGGCCGGTCCGGGCCAGCCGCCGGCGGCCTTCATCGGTCAGCACGACTTCCGGCAGGCCGCCGACCGCGCGGCTCCGGGCGACGAGGCCCGCATCCACCACGTCTTCCCAGACGGTCAACCGCGGGCATGACGTGCGCCAACGGTCCATGACCTCGGCATAGGGCCGAGGCCCGTTCGCCAGCCATTCCAGGAAATCGAGGATCAGGGGCGCCACGGCGTCTGCCGCCGGGATTTGGTTCAGCATCACTGTGCTCCTTGCGCCAGATGGCGCGGCGCACAGGGCCCCGCCACGTCGCATGGGGAGCAGTCTCCGCCCAGGCCTGGCGGTTGGCAAGTCTTCGCCGCCGATCCGTCAACGCGGGCGGGCCCGCCTACTCCATCGTGAAGCCGACCTTCAGGTGCGCCTGGTAGACGTGTGGCCGGCCGTTCTGGATTTCGCCGCGAACCGAGACCACCTCGAACCATCGAAGGTTCCGCAAGGTCTGGCTGGCCCGGGCGATCGCGCTGGTGATGGCGTCATCGACGCCGGCCTCCGAGGAGCCGACGACTTCGACGATCTTGTAGACATGGTCCGACATCGGGGCCTCCTTCTGGCGGGCGCCCCCCTGCCGGAGCATCCTCCAACGGACCTCGCCGCGCCAGCGGATTTGACGGCGGCGCTCAGCCTTCCACGAACGCCTTGAGCCGGCCCAGGGCGTCGTCCCATTGGGCCGAGACCGTGTCGAGATAGGCCCGCGCCTCGGCCAACGGTTCTGGGCGATAGCCGTACTGGCTTTCGCGGCCGACCCGGTGGCTGCCCACCAGGCCGGCCCGTTCCAGCACCTGCAGGTGCTTGGTGACCGCCTGGCGGGTCATGGCGGTGTCGGCGGACAGCTTGGCGATCGAGCGGGCGCGCCCGTCGCTGAGCTTCATCAGCAGCGAAAGCCGCGTGGGGTCGCCCAGGGCGGCGAACACAGGCGCCGGGCCGGGCTCGTGAAAGCTCAGCTCAACGCTCGACATAGGCCTTGATGTTCTGCACCTGCTTGGCCCAGCCGCCGTCGTTCATGCGCAGCGCGTCGGGCTTGCGCTGGGCGGGCAGGGCGTCGAAGCCGGTCTCGGTCACCACCAGGCGCGTGCCCTCGGCGGTGGGCTCCAGGTGGAATTCGACCAGGGTCGGGGTTTCGCCGGAATAGTCGACCTTCGGGTCGATGGCGTAGGGATGCCAGGTGAAGGCGAACAGGCGCGGCGCCTCCATCTTCACGATCTGGGCCTGCCAGACGACGTGCTCATAGCCGGGATTGGTGATGTGGCCGCGCGAGGGCTGGCCGGCGACGAACGGCCCGTCCAGCTTGACCTTGAACCAGGCGCCGAACTCCTCGTGGTTGGTGACGGCGCGCCAGACGCGGTCGATCGGGGCCTTGATGTCGATGGTCTTTTCGATGCGGTCGGTCGAAAGGGTTTGGCTGGTCATATCAGCAACCTCCTGGTTGCGTGTTTTATGACGCTGAAAGTGGGAACATGCAACCATTTTGTTGCTATTGGCTCGACGCCTCCCCCGCCAGGATCGCGGCCAGCCCTTGGCGATAGGTGGGATAGTGCGGTCGCCATCCCAGCGCCGCCTTGGCCCGGGCGTTGGAGACGCGCTTGCTCTCATCGAAGAAGCGGCGGGACGCGGGGCTGAGCGCGGCGGGATCGTACGGCGTCTCAGGCGGCGGCGCGACGCCCAGGAGCTGGGCGGCGTGGGCGATCACGTCCTGCGGCGGCCCTGGCTCGTCGTCGCACAGATTGTAGACGGCGCCGGCGCTCGGCCTTTCGATGGAGGCTTCCAGCGCGGCCGCCATATCCTCGATGTGCAGGCGCGAAAACACCTGACCCGGCTTGACGATCCGGTTGGCGCTTCCGCTGCGCACGCGGTCCAGGGCCGAGCGGCCGGGGCCGTAGAGGCCGGGCAGGCGAAAGACGGCGACGGTCAGGCCCAGCCTCTGGCCCAGCTCCAGCCAGCCGCGTTCGGCCTCGACCCGGCGGCGGCCCTGTTCGGACAGCGGGGCGAGGGAGCTGTCCTCCGTAACCCAGCCGCCGCCCCGGTCGCCATAGACGCCGGTGGTCGAGAGGTAGCCGATCCAGCCCGGCCGCGCGCCGGCCTCCAGGGCCGGGCCGAGCGCCTCAAGGCCGGGGCAACCGTGAGCGTCCGGCGCAGCGGTGACCAACAGGGCGTCGCTGACCCCGAGCGCGGTGGCCAAGGCCTCGGGCTCGTCGACAGCGACCGCTGTGACCTGCGCGTTCTTGAGCGCCGCCGCGGCGGCCTCGCTGCGCGCGGTTCCGCTGACCGCCCATCCGCGCGCTTGCAGCCGCCGCGCGAGGGCCATTCCGCTATAGCCGGGGCCGAACAGGAACAGTCGCAAGGTTTTCGCCACTTCTCGCCCTTAGGGTCACGCTGGTTTCAATGGAACCATGCCTTATTCTTATCAGGACGCCGAAAGGAAGGCTGAGACTTGAGCGGAACAGCGCCCATCCTGGTCACCGGCGCAGCCGGCTTCATCGGCCGGGCCGTGGCCGAGCGGCTCCTCGATCGCGGCGAGGCGGTGATCGGGGTCGACAATTTCAACGCCTATTACGACGTGGCGCTGAAGGAGGCGCGCGTGGCGACCCTCCTGGGACGCGACCGCTTTCAGCTTGTGCGCGCGGACATCGCCGAGGCCAAGCACATGGCGGCGCTGGTGCGCGACCACGGCGTCCGCCGCGTGGTGCACCTGGCCGCCCAGGCCGGGGTCCGCTATTCCATCGACCATCCCTTCGCCTACGCCCATTCCAACCTGACCGGCCACCTTTCGGTGCTGGAGGCCTGCCGCGGCGTCGAAGGCTTCGAGCACCTGGTCTATGCCTCCTCCAGCTCGGTCTATGGCGAACGCAGCCTGGACGGCGCCTTCCGAGAGGAGGATGCGGCTGAGATGCCGCGCTCGCTCTATGCCGCGACCAAGCGGGCGGACGAGCTGATCAGCGCGTCCTATGCCGGGCTCTATGCCATTCCCCAGTCGGGCCTGCGCTTCTTCACCGTCTATGGCCCCTGGGGCCGGCCGGACATGGCCTATTTCAGCTTCACCCAAAAGATCCTGGCCGGCGCGCCGATCGAGGTGTTCGGCCAGGGCCAGATGGCGCGCGACTTCACCTATGTCGACGACATCGTCGATGGGGTGGTGGGCGTCCTCGACCGCCCGCCGCCGGCGGACGCGCCGCGCGTGCTGAACATCGGCGACAGCCGCCCGGTGGGCCTGATGGACATGATCGCGATCCTGGAGCGGACTCTGGGCGTCGAGGCGCTAAAGATCATGAAGCCGATGCAGCCGGGCGACGTCACCGCGACCTTCGCCGACGTCTCGCGGCTGAAGGCCCTGACCGGCTACGAGCCCAAGGTGCCGCTGGAACAGGGGCTGCCGCGGTTTGTGGAGTGGTATCGCGGGTTCTACGGGTAGCGGGATCCCGTCCGTCAGGACTTCAACGAATTCAACATCTCTCGCCGCAGAATGGCGTTGATACGGGACTGGTAACCCTTCCCCTGTGAACGCAGCCACAGGAGAATATCGGAATCGATCCGCACGGTGGTCGAAGTTTTAGTCGGTTTGTAGAAGGGATTGCGAACGGCCCTCTTCCAGAACTCATCGTTCAGCGAAGGAATGTCGCTGGTGTCGACCTCGTCGTCCGGCTTGGCCTTGAGCGCTTGCAACTCAACCTTTTGCTCTGCGGAGAGCGGTGGCAGATCTTCCAAATCGACCACATGGCTAACGGTTTTCTTGCTCATAGCGCCTCCTTTCCTTCGGCTCGGCGCGGCGGGCCGATATGATGCGGATGACCTCGAATTCGTTATCTTCTCGCACGGTGTGGGCGACCAGGACAAACAGCCACCCTTCGACCACACCGATGGTTCGCCAACGCTGCTCGCCACCCTCGATGCGATCTTGTTCGGCCAATGCGAAAGGGTCGGAGAAGACACGCATAGCGGTCTCGAAGCTGACGCCGTGCTTGCGAAGATTGATCGCCGCCTTAGCCGGATCCCATTCGAACCGGACTTTCATGCGTATTTGTTACTACAAAATCGTTGATCAGGCAAACGTGCCGCTCGCTATTCGACCGTCACCGACTTGGCGAGATTGCGCGGCTGGTCCACGTCCGCGCCCTTCAGCACTGCCACGTGGTAGGCCAGGAGCTGGATCGAGGCGGCCATCACCAGGTGGGCGATCAGCGGATCGCAGGTCGGCGCCGTGATCACGCGGGCGCCCTCCGGCGCATGGGCGGCGCCCACTGCGTCGGTGATCAGGATCACCCGGCCGCCGCGGGCGATCACCTCGCTCATGTTGGAGACGGTCTTGTCGAAGAAGTCGTCCGAGGGGGCGATGACGATCACCGGGGTCAATTCGTCGACCAGGGCGATCGGCCCATGCTTCAGCTCGCCGGCGGCATAGCCCTCGGCGTGGATGTAGCTGATCTCCTTCAGCTTCAGGGCGCCTTCCAGGGCCAGCGGGAACATGGGGCCGCGGCCGAGATAGAGCACGTCGCGGGCCTTGGAGAGCTCGGGCGCCAGGGCGTGGATGGCCTCTTCGACCTGCAGGGATTCGGCCAGAAGGCGCGGGGCCTCCAGCAGCACTGAAACCAGGCGCGCCTCTTGGCTCGCGTCGATCCGGCCGCGCTGGGCGGCTGCGGCGACGGCCAGGGCGGTCAGAACCGAGACCTGGGCGGTGAAGGCCTTGGTCGAGGCCACACCGATCTCCGGCCCGGCATGTGTCGGCCACATCACGTCGGCCTCGCGGGCCATGGTCGACTGGTGGGCGTTGACGATGGCCGCCGTGGTCAGGCCCTGGGCCTTGCACCAGCGCAGGGCGGCCAGGGTGTCGGCGGTCTCGCCGGACTGGGAGACGGCGACCGCCAGGGTCCCCTTGGCCACGGCCGGATCGCGGTAGCGGAACTCCGAGGCGATCTCGACGTCGACCGGCAGGCCGGCCAGGCGCTCGAACAGGTAGCGGCCGATCTGGCCGGCATAGGAGGCGGTGCCGCAGGCCACGATCTGGATCCGCTCTAGGGCGGTGAAGTCGAAGCCGCCCGGCGCATGGGCCTTGCCGGCGATCGGGTCCAGATAGGCCGACAGCGTGTTGCGGCAGCTGTCCGGCTGATCGTGGATCTCCTTCTCCATGAAGTGCCGGTAATTGCCCTTCTCGACCAGGGCGGCCGAGGCCGGCACGGTGCGCACGGGCCTCTGGGCCGGCGCGCCGGTCACATCGAAGATCTCGGCCTTGCCGTGGTCGATGGCCACATAGTCGCCCTCATCCAGATAGGCGATGCGGTTGGTGAAGGGGCCGACGGCCAGGGCGTCGGAGCCGATGAACATCTCGCCCTCGCCATAGCCCACCACCAGCGGGCTGCCGCGGCGCGCGCCCATGACCAGGTCGTCATGGCCCTCGACCAACACGCCGATGGCGTAGGCCCCGGCCAGGCGGTCCAGCGCCGCTTTCAGCGCCGCCAGCGGTTCCAGGCCGCCTTCCAGGCCGCGATCGATCAGGTGGGCAATGACCTCGGTGTCGGTGTCGCTGGTGAAGCTGCGGCCCGCCGCGATCAATTCGCGCTTAAGTTCAGCGAAGTTCTCGATGATGCCGTTGTGCACCACCGCCACCTTGCCGGCCATCTGCGGGTGGGCGTTGCGCTCGGTCGGCGCCCCATGGGTGGCCCAGCGGGTGTGGCCGATCCCGGTCCGGCCGGCCAGCGGCTGTTCGCGCAACAGGTCCTCCAGCGCGCGGATCTTGCCCGCGGCGCGGCGACGGCCCAGCGCGCCGCCCTCGACCACCGCCACCCCGGCGGAGTCATAGCCGCGGTATTCCAGGCGCCTCAGGCTGTCGATCAGCCGTTCGGTGACCGGGCTTTGGCCGACAATGCCGATGATGCCGCACATGGGGTCCTAGCTTTCGTCAGGCTCGACGGCTTTTCGCGATCTTTCACGATTTGCCGCGGTGGTTTAAATCCATGCACGCGATGGGCGCGCGCCTGCCGGCCTTTAGCATTCGCTGACGAAGGGTCGAATAAAAACCCATTACCGATCATTGCGCCGTTCGGTGCGGCGTTACCGGAGAGACGATCTGATGAGCAAGCGGGCCTATTTCGGCACCGACGGTATCCGCGGCCAGGCCAACCGCCATCCCATGACGGCGGAGGTGGCGCTGCGCGTGGGGCTGGCGGCCGGCAAGCTGTTCCGCACGGCGGGTGATCGCCGCCACCTGGTGGTGATCGGCAAGGATACGCGCCTGTCCGGCTACATGATCGAGCCGGCCCTGGTGGCGGGCTTCACCAGCGTCGGCATGGACGTGCGCCTGTTCGGCCCCCTGCCGACCCCCGGCGTGGCCATGATGACCCGCTCCATGCGCGCAGACCTTGGGGTGATGATCTCGGCCTCGCACAACAACTTCGCCGACAATGGCATCAAGCTGTTCGGCCCCGACGGCTACAAGCTGTCGGACGAGATGGAGCTGAGGATCGAGGCCCACATGGACGAGGGCCTGCAGGAGGGTCTGGCCGAGCCGACCGAGCTCGGCCGGGTGCTGCGCGTCGACGACGCCCAGGCCCGCTATGTGGAGATCGTCAAGGCGACTTTCCCGCGCCACCGGAATCTGAACGGCCTCAGGGTGGTGATCGATTGCGCCAACGGCGCCGCCTACAAGGTCGCCCCGACCGCCCTCTATGAACTCGGGGCCGAGGTGATACCGGTCGGCGTCGCCCCCAATGGCCTCAACATCAATGAGGAATGCGGCTCGACCTATCCGCAGACCATGGGCCGGGCGGTCAAGGACTATCGCGCGGACATCGGCATCGCCCTCGACGGCGACGCCGACCGGCTGGTGATCTGCGATGAGAAGGGCCAGGTGGTCGACGGCGACCAGATCATGGCCATCATCGCCGATTCGTGGGCGCGCACCGACCAGCTCAAGGGCGGCGGCGTAGTGGCGACGGTGATGTCGAACCTGGGCCTCGAGCGGTTCCTGAGCCAGCGCGAGCTGAAGCTGGAGCGCACGGCGGTGGGTGACCGCTATGTGATGGCGCGTATGCGCGAGGGCGGCTTCAACCTCGGCGGCGAGCAGTCGGGCCATGTGATCCTGTCCGACTTCTCCACCACCGGCGACGGCCTGATCGCCGCCCTGCAGGTGCTGCGAGTCCTGGTCGAAACCGGCAAGCGGATGAGCGAGCTCGCCCGCCAGTTCGAGCCGGTGCCGCAGAAGATGGAGAATGTGCGCTTCGCCGGTCCCGCCAAGCCGCTGGAGGACGCCAAGGTCAAGGCGGCGATCACCGAAGGCGAGGCGCGGCTCAATTCCACCGGGCGCCTCGTCGTGCGCGCCTCCGGCACGGAACCCTTGATACGGGTGATGGCCGAGGGTGACGACGCCAAGTTGGTGGCCCAGGTCGTGCGCGACATCGCCAGCGCGGTAAAAAGCGTCGCGGCGTGACACCGAGCCGTCATTGGTCACATTAAATTCTTGCAATCTTTGGCGGGCGTGAGATCGTTTTCCCAACGACTGCATGGGTTCGACCGTGCGGCGCTGGAGGAAACCACAGAATGCGTGTCATGGCGAAAGCCGAAATGCGACCGGCCGCTGCAGATGCGCCCCGTAATCCGATCATCTGTGTGGTGATGACGGCGGCCCTGGCCGCAACCTTCTGGATCGGCATGATCTGGCTGGCGGGACGGCTGGTCTAAGAACTGGCCGAAGGCGGTCTTGAATTGCGTCGCGCGTGGCGGAGTTCTTCTGCGACTTCCAAAAATTTTAACCGCGAAGCACGCAAAGAACACGAAGAAGAAGTTCTGCGCTTCGCGCGCCGTTGGTTGTTCAGCTTTCGCTAAAGCCTTCGTGTTCTTCGTGTGCTTCGTGGTCAAATAATTCTCCGACCTACATCACCCCAGCCCGCAGCAGGTCGTGCACGTGCAGGATGCCGATGGGGCGGTCGTCCTCGACGACGAACAGCACCGTCGAAGCCGGCGCTCGTTCGCTCATCAGCTTCAGCGCCTCGGCGGCCAGCATGCCGGGCGGGATGGTCTTGGGGTTGCGGGTCATCACTTCTCCGGCGACATGGCTCATCAGCCCGTCGATATGCCGGCGAAGGTCGCCATCGGTGATGATGCCGACGAGTTGGCCGCCCTTGTCGCATACGCCCACGCAGCCGAACCGCTTCTGGCTCATCACCAGCACCGCCTCGGCCATGGGCGCTTCGGGCCCTACCAGGGGCAACTCATGCGCCCCATGCATCAGATCACGCACCGTGCGCAGCATGGCGCCCAGCTTGCCGCCCGGGTGCAGCACGCTGAAGTCGGACGGGGTGAAGCCCCGCCGCTCCAGCAGCGCTACCGCCAGGGCGTCGCCCAGGGCGATCTGCAGGGTGGTCGAGGTGGTGGGGGCGTTCAACTCGTCGGCCGCTTCCGGGGAATCGGGCAGCACCAGAGCCACGTCGGCGGCGCGGCCGAGGGCGCTCGCTCCATCGGCCGTGATCGCCACCAGCGGAATCGAAAAGCGCTTGGCGTAGGCGATGGTGTCGGCCAGTTCACGGGTCTCGCCGGTCTTGGACAGGGCCAGGATCACATCCTCCGCCCCGATCATGCCGAGGTCGCCGTGGCTGGCCTCGCCGGCATGGACGAACAGGGCCGGGGCGCCGGTGGAGGCGAGGGT
>FTFU01001875.1_pt1 | contig 12314 bp, 13 predicted proteins | sample 1640511 | NCBI WGS metagenome assembly FTFU01 (sample SAMEA3914789, study PRJEB12502) | metagenome | biome: forest; material: soil | place: Canada | collected 2011-07-03 | depth 0.3 m | reverse complement strand
CGCTGCTGGCGCCAGCAGCGCCGATGCCTCAACGGGCGCGGCCAATCTCTCGGCCCATTTGGAAAGCGCAGCTCAAGCCCATAGATCAGCTGCACCTGGCGAACGCCGATCATTTTCCAGCTGACAGGGGCCGGCTTTCCAAAAGGAGGTCGCTGGGGTTCCGTCGCCCGCTTCGCAAAGGTCCAATCAGTGGTGCGACAACTCGCGCCGATGTTGGCCGTGCGGCGCTGCGGTGCGGAGCAGGAGGCCCATCAGCACGCCGACGCCCAGCGCGACGCCGGCCGCCTTCATCGGCTCCGACCTGACCCGGCCGTCGAACGCGTCATAGTAGCGCCGCGCCCGGACCTGACCCTCATCGGCCGCGCCCCGCGCCCTGTCCTTCAGGTCGATCGCCGCTTCCTTCAGGTCGTGCGCCGCGCGCCTGGCCCTGTTTCTCGCCCGCGACAGCGCCTGTTTCGCGGTGTCTGCGGTATGTCTGGCTTCGCTTTGAACCTCGGCTTCGAGGTCCCGGATTGGCTGGTCGGGCATTGAACTCTCCCTACACGCTACGCGGCCTGGGTCGACCCTTGGCTTTTCGCCAAAAGCGTCCGCCCGCATTTGTTGAACGCATGGCAAGGCGAATGGATCACCAGTCCGACTTCGACGTTTGGGGGGGAGGGAGCTAAGCCGACCCTGCGCCTTCATTTTCAACCAGCAGGGTCGGATGGGCGGTGTTATTATCCAGGGCGCCAAGATCACACGCACCGAACCTTGAACCGGACTTAGCGAACAACGAGCAAACTCCACAAGAAAAGGTCATCTCCCATGTCGAAGGATCCCATTTTCGTGACCGGCGTCTCGGTGGCCCGCAGCCAGGACTTCGTCGTCGCCGCCCTGTTCGCCCCGACGGGAGAGTTCAAGTCGGGCAAGCTCGAGGCCGGGGAGGTCGTGCGGGTGGTCATGAGCGTCAGCACGTTGCGGGCGATGACCAACACCATGCTGGCCACCTGCCGGGAGATCGACGAGGCCAACGCCATGGCTGCGGCTTCGAGGAAGGCCGGGGAGGCCCCGGACGTGGACGAGGACGCCGCCTCGCCCGAACCGACCATGATCCCCCTGGCGGCCCTGAAGCACTGAGCGCCGGGCGAGGGCGCTGAAGGACTTAGAGGCGCATGTCCATCGTGATACTGGCTCTGGTGCTGATGTTGGTCGGGGCGGTGCTCTGGCTGCTCAACACCTTTGTCCTGACGGACCCCGAGGGTCGCGGCGTCCTGACCGCCTTTGTCGCCATCGGCGTCACCCTCTGGCTCCTCAAGATGTTCGGTGTCCTGGGGACGCTGCATCACGCGCGGCTCTGACGGAGCCAACGCGATCCTCGCGGGGGGCTCAGTTCAAGCTCGTCGCCGCCCGTCGGCGCAGTTCACGCGCCACCAGCGCGGCCATGATCTGGGCCTTGTCGTCGACCTCGACTGCGGCCTCCACCTCGTCAGCGAGTTCGAGAAGCCGGCTTGGGGCGCCATCCCCGCCAAAGTCCCGCACGATCTCATCGGTGCGACACGCGATCACGGCGGCGATCTTGGCTTCCCATTCCTGGTGCGACACAGCCTATCTTTCGAACCGTGTTTGGAGGCTTCAGCAGACAACGCGCGAACGCCGTTCGGGGTGCGTTCGGCGACAATCTTTGGCGCGAAAGCTTCGCGCGACGTCCGGCGCAGCGCGTCCAAAACGAATGGGTCGTGGAGGCCGCGGCCCTCGATCTGGCGGCGGAATCCGGTCGCGATCATGGCTCAGGTGATTCCGTATCCTCTTTGCACCGAGGAGCAGGGCGGGATCACCCCGCCATTTCCGGCTGGGGCCGCGGCGAGTAACCTCAGGCGGCGCGCCGCGCGGGCCTGGGATGGAAGAAGAGGGCCTGGGCCACGGCGGCCTTCAGGTTTCCAGGCTGGAACGGCTTGGTCACGATGAAGCTGGGCTCGGGCCGCTCGCCGGTGAGCAGCCGTTCGGGAAAGGCGGTGATCACCACCACCGGCACATCGTGTCGGGTGAGGATCTCCCGGACGGCTTCGGCCCCGGACGAGCCGTCGGCCAGCTGGATGTCCGAGAGGATCAGCCCCGGCGGGCGGCGGGCGGCGGCGTCCACCGCCTCGGCTCGCGTCGCGGCGATATCCGACACGCGGTGGCCAAGCTCGTTCAGGGTCGCTTCGAGATCCGCCGCTATGATCGGCTCGTCTTCGATGATCAGGACGTCGGTGGCGCCGACCTCGTCGATCTCCGATTGGGCTTCGGCGATCAGGGTTTCGATGTCGCCCATGTCCGCGCCCAGGATCAGCGCCACCTCCTCGAAGGTGAAGCCTTCGAGGGCGGTGAGCAGGAACGCTTCTCGCGAACGCGGGGCCATGCGCATCAGCTGTTCCCCAGGCTGTTCGGCTCCGGTGGCCGAAGCCCCTTCGCGGGGTTCGAGCTGCGCGCCGGAACTCAGCCAGATGGAGTGGACCATATGATAGAGGGCCACGCGCGGCGGCATTTCCGTGTCCCCGGTCAGGCCGTCCGCCGCCAGGGCCTCAAGAGCCACGCGCACATAGTTGTCGCCGGTGACCTGGTCGCCGGTCAGGGCGCGGGCGTAGCGCCGCACATAGGGCAGATGATGTGAAAGCTGGGCCAGAACGCTCACGGCTCATTCCCCAATGTTTCGTGGTCGCGGCTGTCGCCCCAGCCCCGTCTCCACCACCTGAACGGCAACGTTCCGCAGGCGTTCAGGTTCCTTGGGGCTCGCGCCGGTCGGCGGCCGGCTGGTGATCAACTCTGCGAGACTTACAGCGTGATAGGCCAGACGATCGCGTCCGATCACCCGCGCCCGACTGCATGCACCAGAGTCTTGCGCGCTGGCTGGTAGATATAGTCCCTGGTCAAGGGCAACACATCGGCGCGCTTGGTCACCTGGATCTGGAACACCATGAAGTTCAAATAACGGAAGGCGAGTTCGCTGACGCACAGATAGGCTTCCCACATGCGGGCGAACCGCTCGTCATACATCGCCACGATGTCCTCGCGTCGCTCCATGAAGCGGGCCCGCCACTGCTTCAAGGTTTCCGCATAGTGCAGTCGCAGGATCTCGATATCGTTGATCCACAGGCGTTCGTTCTCGATCGCGGTGACGATTTCGGAAAGCGAGGGGATGTATCCGCCCGGAAAGACATACTTCTGTAGAAACGGCTGCGGATGGCAGGGCCGATGGGCGTTGCCGATGGCGTGAACCACGGCGATGCCGTCATCCTCGAGCAGGCGCCGGATGTGCCCGAAATATTCGCCCAGATTCGGCCGCCCGATGTGCTCGAGCATGCCGACCGATACGATCCTGTCGAACCGCTCGCCCACGTCGCGATAGTCCATCAGCGAGAACTGAGCGCGGCTGGCCAGGCCGCTGGCCTGGGCGCGCGCCGTGGCGGTGCTCAATTGCTCTTCCGACAGGGTCACGCCATGGACCTGGACCCCATGCCGTCCCGCCAACTCTATCGCCAGCCCGCCCCAGCCGCAGCCGATGTCGAGCACCGTCTGACCCGGGCTGAGATCGAGTTTGGCGCCCAGATGAGCCTTCTTGGCCGCCTGCGCCGCGTCCAGTGACATGTCGGGCTGACTGAAATAGGCGCACGAATACTGCAGATCCTCGTCCAGGAAGCGCTGGAAGAGGTCCAGGGACAGGTCGTAGTGGTGACGCACGTTGTGCTTCGCCGCCGAGCGGCCGTTGCGCTGGTTCCAGAACCGCTGGACGGCGCGCAGCGAGCGCAACACAAAGCTGCGCGAAGGGTCGGCGCTCAGATTGTTTCGCCCGGCGATCTCCATCAGGTCCCAGAATTCGCCTTCGATGAAGGCGAGGTCGCCGTCCATGTAGGTTTCACCGACGGCCAGATGCGGATCCCTGAGCAGATCCCGCTCGGCCTTGGGCGTGAGTTTCAGGGCGACGCTGGGGCCGGAGCCGTCGCCGTAGGTTTCCATGCGCCCGTCGCTATAGGCGATGCGCAGGGAACCGACACGGATTTGACGGGACAGGACGTTACTCAGCAGCATCAACTGGTCTCCGCGCAATCGGCGCCGAGGCCTCGCGCATCGCTCCCTGGGCGGGAAACGCACGTGTCCTCTGGGCTGTTCCTTGCGGCGTTGGCAGTGATGCGGAGCGAAGGATACATCCTCGGTTCTGCCGTTCAACCAACGCGGTTTGTGTGGTCAAGCAAAGAATAACATATGTCGCCGTCAGCCATTGTCCAGCTTTGAGACCCTCCAGGAATAAACGCGGCGCCAGTTGAAGATCGCCGGGCCAGGAACGTGAAATCGGCTGATCGGTTCTCGGGCGATAAGTGCTGAGTTCAGAACCGATGGCGCGCCACAAGCATAGACATCCAGCGGCCGGTCGAGTCCCCCGATCGGCATAGGTCAGCACCACAGCTCGGGGCCGCTGGCGTAGCGCTTGTGACTGACTGCGTCCGGATCGCCTTTCAGCACCTTGAAATACGTCTTGTCCCCCTCTCGCCAGAACTGAAGGTCGAAGCCGTTCGGGCCGACCCGAAGATCGGTCAGCCTCAAGTCGGGCATCCAATCGGGCAGGGCGGGATCCAGATAGAGCCGTCCCGAAGGGGCGTCCGGCTGAAAGCCAGTGATCATCTGCAGAATGGAGAAACAGGACCCCGCCGCCCAGGCCTGTGGCGTGTTGGCTCCGAGATACTGGACGGGAAAGTTGCTCGGGGTCCGCTGCAGGCCGGCATAGAGTTCGGGCATCTGGTGGAACAGGAAGTAGCCGGCGGCGCTGCTGATGTCGCGAGCGACCAGGGCCGCTTCCGCATCGAAGCCGTAGCGGCGGAAGCCGAGGGCGATGATGGCGTTGTCGTGCGGCCAGATCGATCCGATCTGGTAGGAGTGCGGATTGTAGGCGGGATGCTCTGAAGACAGGGTGCGCACGCCCCAGCCGCTGAACATGTCCGGCCGCATCAGTCGCCGCACCACCCGTTCGGCGCGCTCGGGCGGCACGATGCCCGACCACAGGCAATGGCCGGGGTTGGAGGCGATGCTCATGACCTTCTTCTTCTCGCCGTCGAGGCAGAAGGCGTAGTAGCCGAGGTCTTCGTCCCAGAAGGCGTCGTTGAACCGATCGAACAGCGTCTCGGCTTTCTGCCGCAAGCCGCGGGCGCGGGCGCCCTTGCCCAGGGCTTCGTAGATCTGGGCCATGCGCAGCCAGGCATCGTAGACATAGCCTTGCAGCTCGACCAGCGCCGTCGGGCCCTCGACCAGCGATCCATCCGGATAGACCAGGGCGTCGCCGGAGTCCTTCCAGCCGTGGTTGGCGTAGCCGGCGGCCGATCGGGTCCCATATTCCTGGAAGCCGTCGCCATCGCGGTCGCCATGGTGGTCGATCCAGGCCAGGCACCTTTCGGCGACCGGCATCAGCCGTTCGACGAACGCCAAGTCGCCGGTGCAGCGCCAAGCGTTGTGCAGCACGATCAGATACAGGATCGTGGCGTCGGCGGAGCCGTAATAGGGCGTGTGCGGGATCAGCTTGAAGTGGGCCAACTCGCCCCGCCGCAGCTCGTGCAGGATTTTCCCGGGTTCGGCGTCCCGGTGGTCGTCGCGCTCATGCGCCTGGTAGCGGCCCAGCACCTCCAGGGCGCCGCGGGCGAAGTCGGCATGGACCATGGCGTTCTGCAGCGAGACGATCAGGCTGTCGCGGCCGAACAGGGCCACGAACCATGGCGCCCCCGCTGCTGGCACGAACTGAAGGTGGTCGGTGCCCTCGATCGGCAGCCTGAGGCTGGCCATGTCATCGACCGATTGCTGGTAGAAGCGGAAGAACTCGTCGTTGCTGGTCCGGATCTTCAGCGCCGTTTCCTGCCACATCCCCAGCCTGCGTCCGGCCGCCGTCTGAGCGCAGTCGTCGATACAGTGGGACGGGGCCTCCTCGACGCCCTTGCCGTCGCTGACCGCATAGAGGACGCAGGCGTGCCAGGACTGGCCCGACTCCAGCTCGATCTCGAAGGTGATGCGGCCATTGGCGAAGGTCGGTTTCGTGTCGGCTCGGCGGACGGAGACGGTGATCGTCCGTTCGAAGCTGTCGTTGCTGTAGCTGGTCTTCAGCCGCCCGCCTCGCGCCGACCAGTCGGACACGATGCGGCCGCGCCGCACGATCTTTCCGCTCTTGACCTCGAACAGGTCGGCGAAGTCGCTGCGGATGGCGATCTCCAGATTGAATTGCACCCTGGCCGGTCCGTGGTTGACCAGGTCGAGGTCCTCATGGATGCCGCCGCCGATCGAGCGGCTGATCGACAGCCCGAGCGCGCCCGCCGGAACCATGCCGCTTTCGGTCGGTATGGTCTGGTTGGTGAGGAAGATGCGGCTGGCGTAGTAGGCGACATTGCCGCTGTTGAGCAGGCTCCACGGCAACCCGTCGGCGAAGATCTGCCAGGAGGAGATCAGCCGCGTGTCGCAGTGATAGAAACCCTTGTCGGTCGGCCAGGGGATCTGCCCGTCCTGGTCGGTGACCAGCATGCTGTAGCCCTGGTTGATCGCCAATCGCGGCGGTCCGACGGCGATCTCGAGGGCCATGGCCAGGTGTCCCGATGCGCCTTGAGGCGTGGTCTCAACGCTTGAGATACGGCGGCGGTTGCTGTAGCGGCTCGGCTTGAACGCCGGTGCGCCGTCTTCGCTATGCTTAATCGTCCATTCGCTCGGCGAAGTCGGCCCTCGCCGCAGCGATGTCGGGTCGGTGGGCCCGGATCCAGTCGAACAGCCGGTCAGCTTCGCCCACCAGGCCCGCGCCCGTCTCGGACAGGCGGTAGTCCACCCGTGGCGGCACGTCGTCGGTCGAATGGCGCACCACAAAGCCGTCCCGCTCCAAGGCGCGCAGCTTCAGGGTCAGGACCCGCTGGGAGATGCCGCCTTCCGCGCCTAGCGCGCTGACCAGGCGTCGCAGCGCGGCGTAGCGAAAGACGCCGGTCCTGAGGACCAGCATGATCAGCATGCTCCAGCGGTCGCCCAAAAGGGCGAACACCTCGCGGATGGGATCCTCGCGCTGGTAGCCGTCCCGGCGCATGGCGCGGTCCAGCGCCTCCAGGCCCGCTCGCGCCGCCGGATCCTCGATCGCGGCGATGGCCGCCGCCCGCTCGACCTCCTCGTCCATCCTCTCTCCTGAACCAATTGAGCGGGCACAAAAAAGTGCCGTCTTCACGCCGCCCGGCGCGACAGACTAGCTAGAGCCCGAACTGGCGCAACAGCTGGCGCGGGAGGTGAAGCATGGGCGAGGCGTTTTCGATGGACGGACGCGTGGCGATCGTGACGGGCGGGGCCGGCGGAATCGGCTCGGCGACCGCGCGGCTGCTCGCCAAGCGCGGCGCACGGGTGGCGGTCGCGGATCTCGATCTGGAGCGGGCGGAGGCCGTAGCCAAGGACATCGGCGGTCAGGCCCTGGCCGTGCGGCTGGACCTGGAGGACGAGGCCTCGATCATCGCCATGATCAATCAGGTGGCGGGGCGTTTCGGTCGCCTTGACGTCCTGGACAACAACGCCGCCTTCCTCTCGCCCGAGGTCGCCCGCCGCGACCTGGACGTGGAGACCATGGACACCGCGCTCTGGGACCGGACCTTCCGCATCAATGTGCGCGGGGCGATGATCGCCTGCCGCCAGGCCCTGCCGCTGCTGGTCAAAAGCGGCTCGGGCTCGATCATCAACACCGTCTCCAACCTCGCCCTGCAAGGCCATGTGATCCAGGCGGCCTACAGCGCCTCCAAGGCGGCGCTGATCCAGCTGACCCGCTCCATCGCCGCCTCGCATGGGCCGAGGGGCGTGCGCTGCAACGCGGTCGCGCCCGGCCTGACCCTGACCCAGGCGGCGGCCGACGCCTTCCCGCAGGTGGTGCGGGACATGGTCGCCGCCGAGACCCTGCGCGACCGGCTGGGCTCGCCCGAGGATATCGCCCAGGTGGTCGCCTTCCTCGCGTCGGACGCGGCCTGCAACCTCACCGGCCAGGTGCTCGTCGCCGACGGGGGCCTCGCCAGCCACGTGCCCGGCATAGCCGGCTTTCGCGCCCTGACCGTTCACTAGAGCGGGATGAGGAAAAGTGCGAAGCGGTTTTCCGCCCGCATCCCGCTCTAAACCTTTAGAATCGATCACGTTTCATGATTTTGGATTGATTCAATCCAAAATCATCGTGATCTAGGAAACCGATCATGAGCCAATATGACATCGTCGCCATCGGGGCCGGGCACAACGGCCTCACCGCCGCCGCCTACATGGCCAAGGCCGGCAAGAAGGTGCTGGTGCTGGAGCGCAAGGGCCATTTCGGCGGCGGGGTCTCGACCCGCGAGCTGACCCTGCCGGGCTTTCGTCATGACGAGCACAGCAATGTGCACATCATGATCCAGGGCAACCCCATGCTCACCGACGACGAGCTGGGCCTGATGAGCAAGTTCGGCCTGGAGTACAACTATCCGGAGCTGCCCCACGCCACCATCTTCGACGATGGGACCTCGCTGCTCAGCTACAAGGACCTGGACCGCACCTGCGAGAACATCGCCGCCTTCAGCCCCAGGGACGCCGAGGCCTACCGCAAGTTCGTGAACAAGAGCATGGAGATGCTGCCCATGTTCATGGCGGGGCTCTATTCGCCGCCGTTCCCCATGGGCGCCTTCGTGGCCATGATGGACCAGAGCGACGAGGGCCGCTTCCTGCTCGACATGATGTCGCGCAGCGCCATCGACATCGCCAACATGTATTTCGAGAGCGACCGCCTCAAGATCCACCTTGTGCGGCTGGTCACCGAGAACCTGCAGATGCCGGACGAGCTCGGCACCGGCATGGGCGTGTTCCTGATGCCCGGCATCATCCACCGCTACGGCGTCTCCCAGCCGGTGGGCGGCAGCGGCCGGCTGAGCGAAGCCCTGGTGCGCTGCATCGAGCATCACGGCGGCGAGGTGCGCTGCGACGCCGAGGTGAAGCGCGTCATCACCTCGGCCGGCCGCGCGGTCGGCGTCGAGCTGACCGACGGCGAGACCTTCATGGCCAAGGACGCCGTGATCGGCGCCCTGCACCCGCGCGTTCTGCGCCGCTTCGTGACGGGCGTGCCCGAGCCGGTGCTGGAGCGGGCCGAGCGCGTCACCCCGTCGACCTTCTCCATCCTGCTCAGCCACTATGCGCTGAAGGAAAAGGCGCAGTTCCGCTGCGGCGACAACGCCAGCAAGGCGGTGATGGTCGAGCTGATGTCCACCGACCGCATGAGCGAGATGCTGTCGGACTATGACGAACTGCGCCGAGGCCGGGTGCCGAAGCGGCGGCTGATCGCCGGCGGCGACCAGTGCCACAACGATCCGTCCCGGGCCCCGCCGGGCGCCGGGACCTTCTATGGGGTGACCTTCGCCCCTTACGAGCTGGCCGACGGCGGGCCGGCCCGGTGGGACGAGATCAAGGAGGAGGTCGCCGACGGCAGCCTGGAATATTACCGCAAGTTCTATTCCAACCTGACGGACGACAACATCCTGCAGCGGGTGGTCAAGTCGCCGCTGGATATGGAGCGGGATTCGCCCAACAGCTTCGTCAAGGGCGACATCCATGGCTGCGCGCCCTTCATGTACCAGACCGTGGCCCACCGCCCGACGCCGGACCTTGGCCAATACACCGTGCCGGGGGTCGAGCGGCTCTATCTGGTGGGGCCGTTCATGCATCCCGGCGGCGGCGTGTTCGGCGCCGGGCGGGCGACGGCGATCCGCATGCTGGACGATATGGACATCGACTTCGACAAGATGGTGAGGGTGCGGGCGTGAAGATCTATGACGGCCAGCAAAAGGAACTGATGACGGTCCGCGCGCTGGAGCGGGACGGGGACTCCCTGGTGATCAAGGGCAAGATCTTCGGGGCCATGCCCATGTCGGCGCGGCTTTACCCGGAAGAGGCGCGGGCGGCCCTGAAAATGCTGACCCCGGGCCTGATCCTGTTCCTGCTGACCTTCCTGTTCCGGCCCGCCGGTAAACGCTGATCAGCCGCCTACGGCGTCGATAGCAGGCTCCCACAGAATGCGTTTCCGCTCGCGGCCCGCGGACGCTCTTATCTCCCGATAGGGAGCGAAAGTAGCGGATCATGAGCATTTTGGGCGTCGAGAGCGCGATATTCGGGGTCGACGACCTCGAGACCTGCACCCGGTTCTGGGAGGATTTCGGCCTGACGCTGGTCCACCGGGACGCGGGCGAGAGCGTGTTTGAGCTGCCGGTCGGCTCCAAGGTGGTCGTGCGCCGGCGCGAAGATCCGCGCCTGCCGGCCGAGAGCTTCGACGGGGTCGGGATCAAGGAGACCATCTGGGGCGTCGATACGCCCGAGAACCTCGAGCGGCTGGTCGCAGGCCTGGCCGTCGACCGCGAGGTGCGGCGCGATGCGGACGGCACGGCCCACACGGTTGCGAACGACGGCCAGCCCATCGGTCTGCGCGTCTGGGCCAAGAAGCCGGTGGTTTCGCAGCCGGATCCCGTCAACGCCCCCGGCTGCATCCAGCGCCTGAACCAGCACCGCAAGTGGCGGCGCCGCGCGATCCCCAAGACCATCAACCACGTGGTGTTCTTCTCGCCCGACTATGTGGGATCCTACGAGTTCTACCGCGACCGGCTGGGTTTTCGCTTCACCGACCACAGCAAGGGCGTCGGCGTCTTCGCTCGGGCCGACGGGACCAACGAGCATCACAGCATCTTCTGGGTCAACGCCGACCTGCCGGTGGCGCCGGGCCGCTTCGGCTTCATGCATATCGCCTTCGGCCTCGAGGACATCGACGAGGTCATGCTGGGGGCGAACATCATGGAGAAGAAGGGCTGGAAGAACACATCGCACAACTCGAGCGGCGGCATATCGCGCCACCGCATCTCGTCGGCCATCTACTACTACGTCGATAATCCGGGCGGCGGCGAGGCCGAGTACCATGCCGACACCGACTATCTGGACGACAACTGGGTGCCTCGGGCCTGGGACTTCAAGTTCGGCTCGCTGTTGTGGGCGAACAACACCCCGCCGATCTTCCGCGGCGACGACATTCCCTGGGACATGACCTTTGATCCGGACGGCGAGTCCTTCGAGCCCTACCGCAAGTCGTCGCCGGCAGTGGACTAGCAAACATGTCGATCAAGAATGCGCTCGTCGTCGGCGGCGGAATCGGCGGGCTGTCGGCCGCAATCGGCCTGCGCCGCCAAGGTGTCGCAGTGGACCTGGTGGAACTGAACCGGGCCTGGACCGTCTACCACGTCGGAATCATCATCCAGGCCAATGTGATCCGCGCCCTGAAAGAACTGGGTGTGGCTGACGAGGCGGTGGCTGTGGGCTTTCCCTATTCGGGTTTCGAGATCCAGAACGGGCGCGGCGAGACCCTGATGCGGGAATACGGCCCCAAGCTGGCCGGCGAAGACTATCCTTCGGACCTCGGCATGGCGAGGCCGGCTTTGCATGGGGTCCTGACCGAGGCGGCCCGAAGCAACGGCGTCGACGTGCGCCTGGGCGTGACCTTCGAGACCCTGGCCGACCAGGGCGATGCCGTGGAGGTCGCTTTCACCGACGGGACGCGTAGCCGCTACGACCTGGTCGTGGGCGCGGACGGCCTCTATTCGAAGGTGCGCCAAACCCTCTTTCCCGAAGCGCCCAAGCCCGCCTTCACCGGCCAGGGGGTCTGGCGCTACAACCTGCCGCGGCCGGCGGACATCAACCACACGGTGATGATGGACGGGGCCGGCGAGGGCATCATCGGCGGCAAGGCTGGCTATGTGCCCCTGACGCCCGAGACCATGTACGTGCTCTATGTCGGGGCCGAGCCCGGCAATCCGCGACACGACACCGCCAAGCTGGCCGAACTGTTCCGCCAGCGCCTGGCCCCCTTTGGCGGGCGCATCCCCGAATTGGCCCGGCTGATCACCGATCCGGAAGGGGTGGTCTATCGGCCGCTGGAGGCGGTGCTGGTCCCCCCGCCCTGGTATCGGGGCCGGGTGGTGCTGATCGGCGACGCCGCCCACGCGACCACGCCGCACCTCGGCCAGGGGGCCGCCCAGGCGATCGAAGACGCGGTGGTGCTGGCCGAACTGGCCGGCGGCCAGGATGAGGTTCCGGTCTTTCTCGACCGTTTCATGCAGCGCCGTTTCGAGCGCACCAAGTTCATCTGGGAAAGCTCGATCCAGATCGGCGAGTGGGAGCAGAGGCCGGTCCCCGGCGCCAATGCCGGCCAGCTGATGAAGAAGATGCTCGAGGTGGTCTCGGCGCCGCTATGAGCGGGCGGCGCTTCGAGGGCCGCATCGCCCTGGTCACAGGCGGGACCAGCGGGATCGGGCTCGCCATGG
>FTFU01001097.1_pt1 | contig 12336 bp, 14 predicted proteins | sample 1640511 | NCBI WGS metagenome assembly FTFU01 (sample SAMEA3914789, study PRJEB12502) | metagenome | biome: forest; material: soil | place: Canada | collected 2011-07-03 | depth 0.3 m | reverse complement strand
GCCTGACGCTCAGCCAGTTCAGCATTCCCGAGCCGGATCTGCCGCGGATCGGCTTCTGGATCGCCGCCCTCGTCGGGATATGGCCCTTGATGCGGCCGGCCTTCCTGCGCCGCCCCGTGCCGCTGAAGGAAACCGGCGGCGGGCGGCCCATGCCGGGCGTCAGCCCCGCCTCGGTCGGCCTGTCGCTGGTCCTGTTCAACGCCCTGTTCGCCTTGGAAAATGGCCTCGACATCGCCTTCCTGTGGAGCGGCGCGCCCCTGCCCCCCGGGGTGACTCTGGCCGACTATGCACACAAGGGCGCCTACACCCTGATCTTCACCGCGCTCCTGGCCGGCCTGTTCGTGCTGATGGCCCTGCGCCCCGGCTCGGCCACGGCGGGCCGGCCCTGGCTGCGGCGGCTGGTGGTCTTGTGGGTGATTCAGAACCTGGTGCTGGTCGCCTCGAGCGCGCTGCGCGTGCTGGACTATGTGCAGGTCTACGCCCTGACGGCCTTGCGCATCGCCGCCCTGGTCTGGATGGGGCTGGTGGCCGTGGGCCTGATCCTGATCTGCTGGCGGATGATCAAGGGGCTGAGCGCCGCCTGGCTGATCAACGCCAACGTCCTGGCGGCGGGGGTGGTGCTGGCGGCCTGCAGCCTCGTGGACCTGGACGCGGTCGCCGCCGAGTGGAACGTGCATCACGCCCGCGAGGTCGGCGGCGCGGGTGAGCCCCTGGACCTGTGCTACCTGCAACGCCTCGGGGTGGCCGCCCTGGTTCCGCTGAGCGAGCTGGAGGCGCGGCCGCTGAACGCCGCCTTCCGCAGCCGCGTCGACGGCGTCCGCTCCGAAGCGCTGCAAACCTTGATCCGTCAACAGAGCCAGTGGCGCGGCTGGAGTTGGCGCGGTCAGAGGCGGCTGGACCGCGCGCTGGTGCTGGTTCCAGGCGCGGCCCGTTGACGTCGCCGCCGGCAAGCTGAACATGGCGTCCATGAGCCAGACCATCCTGGTCGTCGACGACGATCCGCACATCCGCCAGCTCCTGGTCTTCGCCCTCGGCAAGGCGGGTTTCGAGACGCGCGAGGCGGAAGATGGCGAGGCGGCCCTGGCCCTGATCGCCTCCAGCCGGCCGGACCTGGTGGTGCTGGACATCAACCTGCCGCGCATGACCGGCCTCGACGTCTGCCGCCGGGTCCGCGCCGAGAGCGAGTTGCCGATCCTGTTCCTGTCGTCCCGCGACGACGAGATCGACCGGGTGCTGGGCATCGAGCTTGGCGCCGACGACTACGTGGTCAAGCCGTTCAGCCCGCGCGAAGTCACGGCTCGCGTCACCGCGATCCTGAGGCGCGCCTCGGCCAAGCCGGCGCACCGGCCCGGCGACGGCCTGATCACCCAGGGGCGCCTGACCCTGGATCCGGAGGCCTGGAGCGCCCGCTGGGCCGGCGAGGAGGCGCCGCTAACCGTCACCGAATTCAGCCTGCTGCGCACCCTGGCCGCCGCCCCGACCAAGGTCTTCACCCGCGACGCCATCATCGACCGCCTGCACGGGCCCGGCTTCGCCGTCACCGACCGCACCATCGACAGCCACATCCGCAACCTGCGCAGCAAGTTCGCCAGGCTGGGCGGCCACGACGTGGTCGAAACCCGGCCCGGCGTCGGCTATCGCCTCGGCGCCTGCCAGGGCCTGGTGGCGTGACCACCGGGATCAAGGATTTCCTCAAGCGGCGCTGGCCGGCGCTGAGGCTGCGCAGCATCCTTCTGGCCGTGGTCCTGTTCGCCGCCACCATGCCCGCGATCGAGGCCGTGTGGCTGAGGGGCTACGAAAACGCCCTGGTGCGCCAGACCGAAGCCGAGCTGGCGGCGCAAGGCGCGGCCCTGGCGGCGACCGCCGAGGCGCTCTGGCCTGGAGCCGCGCCGCAGGCGGCGCCGCCGCCTCCGGAGTCCGACGCCGCCCCGGCCAGTGCGCCGGCGATCGACCTCAATTCCGCCGAGGTCCTGGACGACCGGCCGCAGCCCCACCTCGCCACGGCGCCAGCCGATCCCCAGGCCGTGGCCACCGCAGCCCGGATGGCGCCGATCTTCGCCGACACCAGCCACAGCACCCTGGCTTCGATCGTCGTGCTCGACCGGCGAGGACAGGTGGTGCGCGGCCTGGGCCTGGGCGGCGATCTCGCCTTCCTGCCCGAGGTGCGCGAGGCCCTGGCCGGGCGCAGCGACACGGTGCTGCGCCGCAACGCCGCCTATCGGCCGCACTACGCCCTGGAATGGCTGAGCCGGGCCTCGGACCTGCGCCTGCACTATGCGCGCCCGATCGTCGTCAATGGCCAGGTGGTCGGCGCCCTCCTGCTCTCGCGCTCGCCGCGGGCGCTGTTCCGCGGCGTCTATGAAGAGCGCGGCAAGATGCTGCTGGGCGCGGCGGTGATCATCGGCCTGTTGATCGGCCTTTCCGGGCTTGTCTCGCGCGGCGTGACGCGGCCGATCGAGGCGCTGAGCCTGGCCACCCGCGAGGTCGCGGCCGGCCACGGCGAGGTCCCGGAAACCCCGCCGACGGCGGCGGTCGAGATCCGCGCCCTCTATGAGGATTTCCGCAGCATGGCCGAGGCGATCCACCGCCGCTCGCGCTACCTGCGCGACTTCGCCGCTGCGGTCAGCCACGAGTTCAAGACCCCCCTGGCCGGCATCGGCGGGGCGGTCGAGCTGTTGCAGGACCACTATGAAACCATGAGCCCCGCCGAGCGCGACCGCTTCCTGGCCAATATCGCCGCCGACAATGCACGGCTGTCGCAACTGGTCGCGCGGCTCCTGGACCTCGCCCGTGCCGACATGGCCCGGCCGGAGGCGGACGCCGCCACGGACATCGACGCCGCCGCCCGGCGAATCGCCGACGCCCGCTCGCATCCCGGCTTCCGGGTGAGCGTCGAGACGCCCAGCGACCTGCCCATGGCCGCAGCGCCGGACGCAGCGGTGGAGGCGGTGCTCTCGACCTTGATCGACAACAGCCGCCAGGCCCAGGCGCGCCAGGTGACCATAGCCGCGCGCCACGAGGGCGGGCGCATCACCCTGACCATAGCCGACGATGGCCCCGGGATTCCCGCCGCCGATCGTGAGCGCCTGTTCGAACCGTTCTTCACCACAAAGCGCGCTGACGGGGGCGCCGGCCTCGGCCTGCCGATCGCCCGCTCCCTGGCCGAGGCTCATGGCGGCCGGCTCGACCTGGGGGCCGCTGCAGCCGGGGCCGTCTTCGAGGTCATGCTCCCGGCGCTAGTGTGGCGATTCAGAAATTCGCCGGTAGATGATGGCGAGCGCGGTGCGAATTTCTGAATCTCCAGCCACACTAGAAACCTTTGAATCCTAGTGTGCTTTTTGGATCTGAAGTTCGCTCCCCGCTTGATCCCATCTGCTGGCGAACTTCAGATCCAGCACGCTAGAGCGCTTCCCGCCAAAGTGGGTCCGGTTTGGCGATCAGGAAGCGCTCTAACTCTAAGATTTAGAGCCTTGCCCACTTCGATCCATTCAATCGAAGTGGGCAAGGCTCGGGCTCCGCGTGCCTCATAGTGCGACGCATGCGCATCACTCGCGGGACAAAAGCGAAGCGGCCCTTGAATTGAAACCCGGTATCGTAAACTATAATTATCCTTAGCGAGGCCTTGGAGAAACAGACATGAGTTTGTTCTCAGACCTTCAGCTATATCTCGACGTCGCCAGGAAAACGCAATCCTCCGCCGATTTGAGAACGGCGACGGCTGCTTTTATATCTGAAATTGGTTTCGATTTTTTCGCACTCTTGCACCATGTGAGTACTACATCACCCCCACCCTCCGCCATTCGGCTCGGCAACTACCCGCCGATCTGGCGCGAAATCGTGGAGGAACGTCAGTATGTCTGCGACGACCCGATCTTGACCGCCTGTCAGGGCGCCATCTCAGGATTTCAGTGGCAGGATATCGAGCACCTGCTGGAGATGACGCCCCGGCAACGCGAAATCCTGGCCGCCGCCGCCGACGCGGGCCTGGGTGACGGTTTCACCGTTCCGCTTCACCTGCCAGGGGACTTCGACGCGTCCTGCTCCTTCGTGGTGGCCGGCGGACGGCCGGCTCCGGTCAGATCGTTCCCTGCGGCGCAGTATGTGGCTTGTTTCGCCTTCGAGCAGGCGCGTCGCCTGGTTTCGTTGGAGCTCACCCAGCGCAAGGCGGCGCCACGGCTGACACAAAGGCAGCTCGACTGTCTGATCCTGGCCGCGCGCGGCAAGAGCGCCCCGGTCACCGCCGAGCTGCTCGGAATATCGGCGGAGACGGTCTACGAGCACCTCGGCGAGGCCAAGCGCCGATATGGGGTCGCGACGATACAGCAACTGCTGGTCAACGCCCTTCACGACAGCCAGATCGTGTTCGCCGACGTGCTCTGACCCCCCAGGGTTGGGGGAGTGCCGCCGGCGATAGAAGCGCCCAACCTGCCTCAACTCCATTGGGGGGAAGAGGCCATGGTCTTCGTCATCGACAGGGAATCGCGGCGCCTGTTCGAGCACGCCATCGAACAGATGCATCAGACGCGCCGGGAGGTGTTCGTCGAGCGCCTCGGCTGGCGGCTCAAGGTTGACGAAGCCGGTCGCGAGATCGACGAGTTCGACACGCCCGACGCCGAATACATGTTGGACATCGAGCCGGACAGCGGGCGTCTGCTGGGCTCGCTGAGGCTGCTGCGCACCGACCAGCCGCACCTGATGAGCGAGCATTTCGCCGATCTTTGCGAGACTCCGATCCCGCGGGGAGAAGACGTCCGCGAGGTCAGCCGGCTGGTCACGGCGCCGGATCTGCCGCGCGAGCGGTGCATGCGGGTTCGCCATCGGCTGGCCAGCGCGCTCATGGAATACGGCCTCCTGCGGAGACTGCGCTCGTACACCTTCGTGACCCACACGAGCTGGCTGCCGACGCTGATGTGTGTCGGCTGGACCTGTCAGCCCCTAGGCCTGCCGCAAATCCGAGGCCGGCAATCCATCGGCGCTCTGGCGATCCAGGTCTCGGAGGCCGGCCTGACCGCCCTGCGCAGCTTCGGCGGCCGTCACCCCGTGCTGACCCTCACACCCAGGGCGGCCGCGAGCCGCACCGCGGAAGGAGTCCATCGTGGCCTTTGACCATATCGAACCCCCTGTGGGCGCAGGCTTGCTCGACCAGGCGTCCAGCACGCTGGCGGAGCGCGGCTATTGCCTGATCACCGACGTCGTCGCTCGCAAGCAGATCGAAGCCTTGCACGACGACCTTCGGCGTCAGTTCGAACTGACGCCCTTCAGCGTCGGCGATTTCTATGGCTCGCGCACCAAGCGTTTCGGCAGCGTGCTCAAGCGCTCGCCCCATGCCGAGGCGCTCGTTCGCCATCCGCTGATCCTGGACATCGCCGACCGCATGCTCGGACCCTGGTGCGACACCATCCAATTGAACCTGACCCAGGCCATCGAGATCCATCCCGGTGAACTGATTCAGGCGCCGCATCGGGATCAGGACATGTGGCGAGCCGGCGGCGGGAAGGTGGAATGCCTGATCAATATCATGTGGCCCTTCAGCGACTATACCGTGGACAACGGCGCGACATTGGTCTGGCCCGAAAGCCACAAACAGCCGAAGGACTATTGTTCTGACTTCACCAAGGCCGTGGCGGCCGAAATGTCGCCCGGTTCGGCCCTGGTCTGGCTGGGATCAACGCTTCATGGCGGCGGCGCCAACCGGACCGAACGGCCCCGCACAGGGCTGATCGTCAGCTACTGCCTGGGTTGGCTCCGGCCCTTTGAAAATCAGTTCCTCGCCTACCCACCGGACGTGGCGCGGCGCTTTTCGCCGGAACTGGCCCGCCTTGTCGGCTATCAGCAACACAGGCCCGGCCTCGGCAACTACGAAGGCCGCTGCCCCTCCGAATTGCTGTTCGCAGATGGGCCAGACGAGCCTGCGCCGTTCGTGGACACCTTGCCCGACTGGCAAAGGGACGCGGTCTCCCAGTTCAAAGCGGTCATCGCCCCGCACATTCGGATCACCAACCATGCCTGACTCATCACACCCCACCGCCGTAGCGCCCGCGACCGATTGGGAAAGCCTGGATTTCCTGGCGACCTGCGCCCGCCTTCCCCTTCGAACCCGCCAGGCGATCGTCTACCTGATCGAACAGGCCATCGAGATGGAGCGGCAAGGCGATCAGGACCGCGCCGTCAACATGCTGGAGAGCATCACGTTTCAACTGGCGCGCCGGAATTCCCGCAAGGGGTGGTTCTGATCGGCGCGTCTGCCTAGCTTGGTCTGCACCAAATCTTCACATCCCGCACATCGGCCCTGCCAAGCCCTCGGTTACAGGTCGGTCCAAGCAAGCGGGAGGCGGGATTGGGCCAGGACGAACGCCGAGGGAACGACTATCTGGTCCGGGTGCGCCGGGAGCCGGAAGGCTTTGAATGGATCGTCGAGCACGACGAGCGACGAGCCCTCAGCGGGCCGGCGCCCGATCCGGACAGCGCCTTGCGCCGCGGGGCCTTCGCCGCCGCGGCGCTGCGCAGCCTGGACCGGATCAGCCGGCGCAGTTTCTAGTCGCTAATGCTCGCCCGGCCGGCGGGGCTCCTCCCGGCGCTCCTGCCTAGGCGGGGCGCGTTGCGGCTCCGCCCGTTGCGGGGGGGCGTGGTACTGAGCCATGGCCGGCGGGGCGTGATATTGCGGCGGCGCATGGTAGGCTCGCGCTTCCGGCGGGGCTCGATATTCCTGGGCGCGATACTGGGCCGGCGGACGATATTCCTGCTGCGGCCGGATATAGGGCCGGTTGTAGGTCTCCGTCCGCGCGTAGCGATCTTGTGAAGGTGGCGCGTGCGGGGCGGAATGGGGACGCGCCGCCGCGGTTTCGCGCGGCGCCGGCCGCTCTTGGTTTGGCCGCGCCGCCGGCCTGTTGGCCGCGAAGGGCGCCTTGTGCTCGGCGTTGTTGAATGCGGTTCTCGGCGCCGCATGTCCGGGAGCATTGAACGCGGTCCTGGGCTGCGCGCCAGGGGCTTCGCGGCGGCTGTTCATGACGTTCGCCGCCGGCGCTCCGGCTCCGGGGCGGGCCATTGGCCGCCCGGCCGCCATTTGCGGCGGACGATACGCGCCGCCCGCACGCACGGCTCTGACGACGCCAGGGCCCTTGAAGGCGGCTGGGCGGGCGGTCGCCGCGATCGGCGGCGCGCCATGATTGGCGGCGGCGTGCAGCACCGGGTCGCGCGCTGCCAGTTGCTGATGATGGACCTGCATCGGCGTCGGGTTGAAATGCCGGACCCGCTCCGCCGACAGTTGCTGCGGCGTCGGCCGCATCGTCACCCCGCCGGGGCCGTTGAAGCTGACGTGGTTGAAGGTGTTGTTCGTCACCTGCCGGTTGTAGACGTTGGTGATGTTGACGTTGGTGATGTTGTTGACGGTGCGGTTGTAGAAGAACCGGTCATGCTGCCAATAGCCGCCTTCGTAGCCGAAGCCGGTATAGCCGAAGCCGTAGGGGACGCCGCCGTAGAAGCCGACTTCCGGTCCCCAATAGCCGGTGTGGAACAGGTAGACGCCATTGTCCCAGCCCCACCAGGCCGGGGTCCACAATAGGCCCCGCTCGGGCGCCAGGACCCAGGTCCCGGGCACCCAGTAATAGTCGTCGTCGCCCCAGGCCCAATAGCCGGGCGTCCAGATATAGCCGGGACCAGGGATCGGCGGCTGCTCATAGATCGGCAAGGGGGGCGGCGCGAAGCCGACGCTGATGCCGACCGAGACATAGGCCTGGGCGACGGTGGGGATGGTCACCGCCGTCACGGTTCCAAGTCCGAGGACGGCGGCGATGGCGGAACTGCACAGCCTGCGCATGGGTTAGCTCCTGGATGGGCGGCGCGGATCTTCGCCTGCTTCGCGGCCCGTTGCTGGTCTTCTCAAAAGCCCCCAGGATCCTGTTTGCCACCTTTCAGATGAACGTAAGCTGACAACCCTAAAAAACATCAATAGATACAAGGACGACTCAAGGCGGTTAAAGTAAACGCACAACCCGCCCGTTGGTTTCAGAAGACCGATAGCGATAATTTTTGGAGCAAGCCCTGGGTTTTCTGGCCACAGCGCGCGACTCTGACGGCTACTCCGGCACCTCCAACTGGGCGAACGCCTCCGGCCTGCACCCCCTGGCCTCGGCGGCGGCGAGGGCAGCCTCGAGGCCGGCCAGGCTGACGGTCTTGAGGCGCGCCTTGGGGCCAGGGCGGAACGCGACCTCCTTGGCGCCGGCGATCGCCTGGTCGGGAACAAACACCAGGCCTTGGTCGCTCTGGTTCAGCACCGGGTTCGGCATGACCACGCGATGCTGGGCCAGGGGCGCCTCGTCGTCGCGGCTGGCGTGGGGCGGCCCGCCGTCGATGCGATAGACCGCGGTCTGCGGGTCGAGGCCGTGGCCGAGGTGGAAAACCACCGCCCCGGAGACATAGGTCATGCGCACCCCCGACTTGCGGTCGCGCCCATAGAGCTTGCAGGTCTTGGTCCCGGTGAAGCCGTCGGTCCAGATCTCGTAGGTCCAGCCTTCGAGCTTGGCGCGCTGGAAGGTCGGCCTCGCTTCGGGCTTGGCGGCGTGGTGGTGCGGCCAGAGGCCGGTCAACAGGGCGAGGGACACGGCGGCGGCGATCATCGCTTCAGGCTCCACGGATCTGCGGGCGGCGGCGCTGGCGCCCCCCCCTATACCCGCGATAGATGCGGTTCGGAACCTATAGGAAACGTAAACCCGCCACTCAAGTCATGACGGTTTTCAATTGTTTAAATACTGCGACAGCCCCGCAACACTATGACGGACCAGAGATCTCTATCAGGCCCCTCGGTCATCAATTGACCTCGGACTTCTTCGGTGGCGCCGGAGGCAGGGGTGCGATATTGACCCCGTCCTCGACCAAGGACTTGATTTCCTTGGGCGTAGCTTCGCCGTAGATGCCGCGATCTTCCGAGCGGCCTTCGTGGATCTCCCGGGCTTCGCGGGCGAAACTGTCGCCGACATAGTCGAAGTTCTCTTCGACGTGGGCCCGCACCCGGCTCATCGCGTCCATCATCATCGCCCGGGTCGGCGCCGGCGTATCGGCGCCGTCGGCCCGCTTCTTGGTTCCGGCCACGGCCGGGGCCATGATCTGCTTGCGCACGGCCCGCGAGTCGCAGACCGGACATTCCAGAAGGCCCCGCGCCTGCTGGTCATCGAAATCCTGCGACGAGCCGAACCAGCCTTCGAAGGTGTGCTCGTGGTCGCAGGAAAGAGCGTATTTGATCATGGCGAAGCGTCGGGACCCGTGAAGGCGCGCTCGTTCTTCAGCGCCGGGATCGCCTGCCGCGCCTTTTCCACCGCGTCAAGATCAAGCGTGGCCAAGACCACGCCTGGCTCGTCGCCGGCCGCCTGGGCCAGGATCTCGCCCCACGGGGCGATGGCGATCGAGCGGCCCCACGTGCCGCGCCCGTCCTCGTGCCGCCCGCCCTGGGCCGGCGCCAGCACGAAGGAGCCGGTTTCGATGGCCCGGGCGCGCAGCAGGATCTCCCAATGCGCCTGGCCGGTCGGCCGGGTGAAGGCCGCGGGCACGGTCATGATCTGCGCGCCCGCCTTGGCCAGGGCGCGGTAAAGATAGGGAAAGCGCATGTCGTAGCAGATGCTGAAGCCCAGCCGCGCCATCGGCAGGTCGGCGACCACCGCTCGCGTTCCCGGACGATAGGTTTCCGACTCGCGCGCCTTTTCGCCGGTGGGCAGATCGACGTCGAACATGTGCATCTTGTCGTAGGAGGCCACGATCCGGCCCCGGGGATCGACCAAGAGGGCGCGGTTGACCGCCTGGCCGTCCGTATCGGCCACCAGGGCCGAGCCGATCAGCAGCCAGACCCCCAACTCTTCGGCCAGGGCGGCCAGGCCCTGGACGCAGGGATCCTCATCCACGGTCTTCAGCACCGGCATAAGCTGGACCTTGTCCCGCTGGAGGATGTTGGTTCCCTCGGGCGTCAGGATGAACTCGGCGCCGGCCGCCGCCGCTTCGCGGATCAGGGGCTCGGCCTGAGCCAGGGCCGCTGCTTGCGAGGCCGGGGTGCGCAGTTGGACGAGGGCGACGCGCAGCGTAGTCATACGGCTAACAGGGCGTCGAGTTCGCCGGCGCGGTCAAGGGCCAGCATGTCGTCGCAGCCGCCGATATGACGCTCACCGACGAATATCTGCGGAAAGGTGGCGCGGCCGCCGGACTTTTCGATCATTTCCTGGCGCTTGGCCGGATCGAAGCCGGCCTCGACCTCGGTCACGTCCACGCCTTTGGCGCCCAGCACGCTCAGCACGCGGGCGCAGTAGCCACAGAAGGGTCGGGTGTAGATCGTAACGCTCGCCATAGGGGTCCTCAGAGGGTTGAAGTCCCTCATATAAGGCCGGGATCGGCTTCGCGCACGCGCGCTACCGTCGCAAGGTCGACCGCAGCTGCGCCTGCCTGCAAAAGCGCCCTGGCGCAGGCCTCGGCGGTGGCGCCAGTGGTCAGCACGTCGTCGACCAGAAGGATGCGCCGGCCCTCGACCTGTTTGCGCCGGCCCTTGGGGACCGCGAAGGCGCCGGCGACATTGCGGCGGCGCCCCGAACCGCTCTTGCCGCCCTGGCTGTCGGTCGCCCGGCGGCGGATCAGGGCGTCAGCCAGATAGGCCAGCCCGTGGCGGCGCGCCAGGGGCCGGGCGATCTCGGCGGCCTGATTGTGGCGGCGTTTCAGCAGGCGCAGCGGATGCAACGGCACGGGCGCCACCGCGTCGGCCTCGGCCAGCAGGTCATGGGCCGCGCGGCCGATCCATCCAACGAACAACGGCGCCAGGTCCAGCCGGTCGGCGTGCTTGAACTGCAGCACCAGATCGCGGGAGAACTCATCATAGAGCACCGCCGAGCGGGCCCGCGCATAGGCTCTAGGCCGAGCCTGACAGGCGGCGCAACGCGCGCCCAGGGCGTATTCGAACGGTGCGCCGCAGCCATCGCACAGGGGCTCGGCGATGAAGCCGATGCGCGACCAGGCCTCGGCCGACAGCCCGTGGCTCAGCGGCCGGGCCCCGCCGTCCAGCGCCTGGGGCGGATAGACCAGGTCGAGCGCGCGCCGGGCGGCGGCGCGCAGATGAAGCTGCAAGCCTTGCGGCGCCGCTTTCCTCCGCCGCCGTTCCTCGCCATCTTGCAGCACCATGAACGCTCCGCCTCGCCTGTTCGACCGCGCCCTGCATCGCCGCCGCCTGGATCGCGCCGCCTCCGGCTTTTCCGCCGCCGGCTTTCTGAAGCAGCGGGCGGCCAAGGATGCGGTGGAGCGGCTCGAAGCGATCATGCGCGAGTTTCCCCTGGCCGTCGACCTGGGCGCGAGAGACGGGGCCTTCGCCGCCGCCCTGGCCGCCAGCGACGCCAAGCCGCGCGTCGGCCATCTGATCGAGAGCGACCTGTCGGGGGCCATGCTCGCACGCCGCCCCGGCCCGCGCGTGCAACTGGACGAGGAGCGGCTGCCCTTCGCCGACGAGAGCCTGGACCTCGTCGTCTCCACCCTGGCCCTGCATTGGGTCAACGACCTGCCAGGCGCCCTGATCCAGATCCGCCGGGCGCTGAAGCCGGACGGCCTGTTCATGGGCGCGCTCCTCGGCGGCTCGACCCTGACCGAGCTGCGTCAGGCCCTGACCGAGGCCGAGGCCGAGCTGACCGGCGGGGCGGGCCTGCGCATCGCCCCGTTCGCCGACACCTTCGACGCCGCCGGCCTTTTGCAGCGGGCCGGCTTCGCCCTCCCGGTGGCCGACCTCGACCGGGTGCGGGTGCGCTACGCCCACCCCTTGAAGCTGATCGCGGACCTCAAGGCCATGGGCGAGACCAACGCCCTGACGGACCGCGCGCGCCAGCCGCTGTCGCGCGCGGTGCTGGCGCGGGCCTGCGAAATCTATGCGGCCCGATTCGCCGAACCCGACGGGCGCGTCGTCGCCACCTTCGACATCGTCACCATGACCGGCTGGGCGCCCCACCCCGACCAGCAGAAGCCGCTGAAGCCCGGTTCGGCGAAAATGCGCCTGGCGGACGCCCTGGGAACGACGGAGCAGCCGACGGGAGATACTGCGGGATAGGCGCCCATCCAGGGATCGCGAGCCGAATCCTTTGCCGTCGGCGCGACTCTGGGCTTCTCCGACACGGGTAAGCTGTCGTAGTGATGCGGGATTGCGTTTGCGCCCGTAGCCTAGGGGCGCGCGCCAGGAGGGGTTTTGGAAGTGACGGGTAAGACGATCAAGGACCTGAAGCTGGTCCGTGAACAGCTCAACGACCAACTGATCCGCGCGGCCTACGCCCTGACCCAGGGCATCAACCAGCGCGCTATCGAACGCCTGGTGCAGATCAACGAGGCCAT
>FTFU01002454.1_pt1 | contig 12358 bp, 6 predicted proteins | sample 1640511 | NCBI WGS metagenome assembly FTFU01 (sample SAMEA3914789, study PRJEB12502) | metagenome | biome: forest; material: soil | place: Canada | collected 2011-07-03 | depth 0.3 m | reverse complement strand
GTGTGGTAGGCCACCGGCACCGGGATCGGCACGTTGATGCCGACCATGCCGACATCCACCTTGGAAGCGAACTCACGCGCGGCGCGGCCGTTGCGGGTGAAGATGGCGACGCCGTTGCCGTACTGGTGCTTGGTGGGCAGCTCGATGGCGTCTTCGAAGCTGTCGGCGCGCACCATCTGCAGCACCGGGCCGAAGATCTCTTCATGATAGGTTTTCATGCCGGGTTTGACGCCGTCGAACAGGCTCGGGCCGATGAAGAAGCCCTTCTCATAGCCCTGCAGGCTGAAATTGCGGCCGTCGACCACCAGCTCGGCGCCTTCGTCCTTGCCCAGCTGGATGTAGTCGGAAATCTTCTGGCGGTGGGCGGCGGTGACCACCGGGCCATATTGGGCTCCAGTGTCGGTGGAGATGCCGACCTTCAGGCTGGCGATCTCGGCGACCAGGCGCTCGCGCAATTCGTCGGCGGTCTTGCGGCCGACGGGGACCACCACGGGCAGCGCCATGCAGCGCTCGCCGGCCGAGCCGAAGGCCGCGCCGGACAGGTCCTTGACCACCTGGTCGAGGTCGGCGTCCGGCAGGACGATGCCGTGGTTCTTGGCCCCGCCCATGGCCTGGACGCGCTTCCCGTTCGCCGCGCCGGTCGCATAGATGTATTGGGCGATGTCGGAGGAGCCGACGAAGCTGACCGCCTTGATCGCCGGGTGGTGCAGGATGGCGTCCACCGCCACCTTGTCGCCGTGGACCACGTTGAGGACGCCCGCGGGCGCGCCGGCTTCCATCATCAGTTCCGCCAGGCGCACCGGCACGCTCGGATCGCGCTCGGAGGGCTTGAGGATGAAGGTGTTGCCGACGGCGATGGCGACGCCGAACATCCACATCGGGATCATGGCCGGGAAGTTGAACGGGGTGATGCCCGCGACCACGCCCAGAGGCTGGCGCATGGAATAGACGTCGATGCCCGGGCCCGCGCCCTCGGTATATTCGCCCTTCAGCGCATGCGGGATGCCGCAGGCGAATTCGACCACCTCGAGACCGCGCTGGATGTCGCCCTTGCTATCGGCGATCACCTTGCCGTGCTCGGACGAGAGCATCTCGGCCAGCTGGTTCATATTGGCTTCGATCAGCCGCTTGAACTCGAACATCACCCGCGCGCGGCGCTGGGGGTTGGTGGCGGCCCAGATCGGCTGGGCGGCCAGGGCCGACTTGACCGCGCGATCGAGATCCGCCTCGGCCGACAGGCCCACCTTGGCCTGCACTTCCCCGGTATTGGGATTGAACACGTCACCGAAGCGGCCGGACGTGGCCTCGGACGGCGCACCGTTCACGAAATTGGCGATCTGACGCATTGGAATTTCCTCAGGGCTTGTGCGGCGGGGGTAGCACTGGCGCGGGCCGCGGGCTAATGCATATTTGCGGGATATAATACGCAATTATGCAGATCCTTGACGCTGGACCATCCACAAAGCCGCTCATGTCCGCGAAATCTCAACCCTGCAATTGAGGACAGCCCCCTGTACGACTGGGACGACCTGAAGGTGTTCGTCGCCGCCGCCCGGGCCGGGTCCCAGACCGGAGCGGCCCGGCGGCTCGGCATCGACGCGGCCACCGTAGGCCGACGCGTCGCCCGGCTGGAGAGTTCCTTGCGCTCGACCCTGTTCGTCCGCTCGGCCCAGGGGCTGGAGCTGACCGCCTCGGGCGCGCGGCTGTTCGAGATCGGCCTCAACGCCGAGGCGGCCATGGCGGCGGTGGCCCAGGTGGGCGAGAGCGACATCGTCGGCGGCACGGTGCGCATCAGCGTCGCCGAGGGTTTCGGCACCGCCGTCCTGGCCCCCGCCCTGCCCGCCTTCCATCGCCTGCGCCCCAATGTGCGCATCGAGCTCGCGGCCCACGCCGGCTTCCTCTCGCCCACCCGGCGCGAGGTCGACATGGCCATCACCCTGGACACTCCGACCGACCCGCGCCTCTTCATCGAGCCCCTCACCGACTATCAACTCGCCCTCTACGCCGCCCCTGACTACCTGGCGCGTGCAGGAACCCCGACCGCGATCGCCGACCTGCACCGCTTCGACCTGGTCGGCTATGTGGACGACCTGATCTTCGCGGCGGCGCTGAAATATCTGGAGGAGTTGGACCCGGACCTCAGGCCCACCCTCTCCTCGTCCTCGATCCGCGCGCAGCAGCAGATCATCACCGCCGGCGGCGGCGTGGGCGTCCTGCCCTGCTTCATGGCCGAAGGCCTGACCCGCGTGCTGGCCGACCAGGTGCTGCTCACTCGCCGCTTCTGGATGAGCGCACACCGCGAGCTTTCCAACACTGCGCGGCTGAAAACCCTGCGCGACTGGCTGAAGCGGCTGGTGGCCGAGCAGCGGGGACTGCTGGCGCCGTATTAGAACCCTTCGCCCACAAGTGGAGAAGGGTTTTAGAACAACACCGCTGCTGATTTCGCACTTGCGCGAGTCTGCGCAATAGGGTGAAGCGAAGGCAAGAACACAAGAGGATCCGCCTTGACCATCGCCGCCGCGCCCGATGTTCCCGTCAACCGGGTGATGGTCACCATTTCGGTGATGCTGGCGACGATCATGCAGGGGCTGGACATCACCATCGCCAATGTGGCCCTGCCGCACATGGCCGGCTCCGTCAGCGCCTCGGCCGACCAGATCACCTGGGTGCTGACCAGCTATATCGTGGCCTCGGCGATCATGACGCCGATGAGCGGTTGGCTGGCGGCGCGCCTGGGGCGCAAGCAGGTGTTCGTACTCTCGATCATCGGCTTCACCCTCGCCTCGGCCCTCTGCGGCGCGGCCCAGACCCTGGCGGAGATCGTAGCGTTCCGGGTGCTGCAAGGCGTGTTCGGCGCGGCCATGGGACCCTTGTCCCAGGCCATCATGCTCGACACCTTCCCGGCCGAGCAGCGCGGCCCGGCCATGGCCATCTGGGGCATCGGCATCATGGTGGCGCCCATCGTCGGGCCGGTGCTGGGCGGCTGGCTGACCGACGATTTCAGCTGGCGCTGGGTGTTCTACATCAACGTGCCGATCGGGGCCCTCTGCCTTTTGGGGGTGATCGGCTTCATCCACGACACCGACCAGCCGTCAAAGGTTCCATTCGACCTTCTGGGATTCGCCCTGCTCAGCCTGATGCTGGGGGGCCTGCAGCTGTTCCTCGACCGCGGCCAGAGCAACGACTGGTTCAGCTCGGCCGAGACCCAGGTCGAGTTCACCACCGCCATATTGGCGCTGTTCCTGTTCGTGGTGCACACCCTGACCACCGACCGGCCGTTCCTGCCCAGGGCCCTGTTCACCGACAGCAACTTCGTCACAGCCTCGCTGATGAGCGTGGCGATCGGCATGCTGGTGTTCTCTGTACTGGCCCTGCTGCCGCCCATGGCCGAGACCTTGCTGGGCTATCCGGTGGTGACCACCGGCATGGTCATGGCCCCGCGCGGCTTTGGCGGGCTGGTTTCGATGATCGTCGTGGGCCAGTTGGTCAGCAGGATCGATGCGCGCGTCCTGATCGCCACCGGCTTCGCCTTCTTCTGCACGGCCTTCTTCCTGATGAGCCATTTCTCGCTGCAGATGAATGCGACGTCCATCGCCGTCACCGGCTTCATCCAGGGCATGGGGACGGGGCTGGTCTTCACGCCCATGACCATCTTGGCCTTCGCGACGCTGGCGCCGTCGTTGCGCGCCGACGCCGCCGGCGCCTTCGCCCTGGTCAGGAACCTGGGCCAGAGCGTGGGCGTATCGATCATGCAGGCCCTGTTCATCAGGAATTCCAACGCCGTGCATGCGCGCCTGGCCGAAGCCGTCCGCCCCGACAACCCGCTAATGCGCGCGCCCTGGCTGCGGGCGCCCTTCGGCCTGAACACCCCCGTGGGCCTCGCCGCCCTGGACGGCGAGGTCGCCCGCCAGGCGGCCATGGTCGCCTATATCGACGTGTTCCGCATAATGTTCGTCGCCACCGCCATCATGATCCCGATGGTGATGTTGCTGAGGCGGCCGAACATGGGCGTGCCGTTGCAGGTGGACATTTCGGAGTAGAGGCCCCCTACCCCACCCGCCTGTCCCGCCCGGCCCAGTACGGCGCCCGCAGTTCGCGCCGCAGCACCTTGCCGGATGGATTCCTCGGCAGCGCGGTGACGAAATCCACGCTCTTGGGGCATTTGTAGCCGGCGATGTGCGATCGGCAGTGGGCGATCAGGTCGGCCGAGGAGGCGTGAAGGCCGGGGCGCAGGACCACCACGGCCTTGACCGCCTCGCCCCAGCGGTGGTCGGGCACGCCGATCACGGCGGCGTCGGCCACGGCGTAGTGGCTGAACAGGGCGTTCTCCACCTCGGCCGGATAGACGTTTTCTCCGCCCGAGATGATCATGTCCTTCACCCGGTCGTAGATATAGAGATAGCCGTCGTCGTCGAAATAGCCGGCGTCGCCCGAATGGAACCAGCCCTCGGCGTCGATCGCCTCGGCGGTGGCCTCGGGGCGGTTCCAATAGCTTTTCATCACCGCTTTGGAACGGATCTGGATTTCGCCGACCTCGCCGGCCTCGGCGATCGAGCCGTCCGGCCGCACCACCCGCAGCTCCACCGCGAACCATGGCTTGCCGCAGGCCCGCAGCTTGCCTCGGCGCGGATGGTGGTCCTCAGCCGGCAACACGGCGCCGATGCCGGTGGTCTCGGTCAGGCCGTACAGCTGGGTGAAGGTGGCGTCGAACCGCTCGGCCGCGCGCAGCAGCACGTCCTCCGCGATCGGCGAGGCGCCATAGAACAGCCGTTCGAGCCTCGAAAGGTCGGCGGTGTCGATGCCGGGCGTCTGCAGCAACAGGTTGATCACCGCCGGAACCAGGAAGGCGTAGGCGATCTGCTGCGCCTCCAGCGCCTGCAGCAGGTTCGGCGGGGTGATCTCGCTCAGCACCACATTGCGGCAGCCTTGCAGCAGGCCCAGGAGGCCGACATTGGTCCCCGAAACGTGGAACATGGGCATGGCCACCAGCACGGCCTTGGCCGGATCGAAATCGGCCCACTGGCCCTCGGAGGCCGCCCCGAACACCTGCTCGAAATTGGCCTCGGTCAGCTGCACCCCCTTGGGCAGGCCGGTGGTGCCGGACGTATAGAGCTGGAGCACGTCGTCGTCGGGCGCCAGCGGCAGGCCCGGGTCGGTGTCCGGATAGGATCCGATCCAGTCATTGAACGCCGGCCAGCGGGGATGGCCCGCCTCGAACTGGATCAGCCGGTGCAGGTCGGGGCAGTCGGAGACGATCATGTCGACCACGCCCTGAAAGTCCTGGCCGCAGACCAGCAGCTTGGCGCCGGCGTCCTGCAGGATGAAGGCGATCTCCGGCGGGGCCAGCCGCCAGTTGACGGGAGCCAGGCAGACCCGGGCCTTCACCGCCCCGAACCACAGGACGAAGAAGTCCTCGGTGTTCTTGGCCAGGCAGGCGATGCGATCGCCCGGCCGCGCGCCGGCGTTGATCAGGGCGTGGGCGCATTGGTTCGTCCGCCGGTCGAACTCGGCATAGCTGAGTTCGCGTCCGTCACAGACCAGGGCTGTGGCGTCGGGCCGAAGGCGCGCCTGAACGCGAGGGATATCCGCCACTGTGCGGATGCTGTCGGAATCGTACATGGACCTCCCATTGGTTCCCCCGATCGTTTTTCCGTGGGGGATTTCCTGACAAAGTCCCACAGCAGTGGCCGGGCGTCCAGCGGCTGCCTCGCCGCACGTCACCCTGTGGTTTCACTCTTGCGCATTCGCCAAAGGCCCTGGCAGATGGAGCCCATTGATTGCGCCGTTCCATTCGAAAGATTTGAATCTTGACCATTTCCGCAACCAGGCCGGAGGCGTCGCAGCCTGCGGCCCTGGCCTCGGTCGAGGCCATCGTCGAGAGCCTGGCCGACGTCGACTACATCGCCTCCCGCCGCATCGCCACCGCCCTGTTCATGGCCTCGCACCTCACAAAACCGATCCTGGTCGAAGGATCGGCCGGGGTGGGCAAGACCGAGCTGGCCCTCTCCACCGCCGCCATGCTCGGCCTGCCGCTGATCCGCATGCAGTGCTACGAGGGCCTGGACGAGAGCCGCGCCCTCTATGAGTGGAAATACGGCAAGCAACTGCTCTACACCCAGATCCTGAAGGACCGCATCGGCGAGACCCTGGGCGATGCGCCGACCATGGAGCTGGCCATGGACCGGCTGCACGGCATGGGCGACCTGTTCTTCTCGGAGCCCTTTCTCGAGCCGCGCCCTCTGCTACAGGCCCTACGCACCGAAAAGGGGTGCGTGCTGCTGATCGACGAGGTCGACAAGGCCGACGAGGCGTTCGAAGCCTTCCTGCTCGAGATCCTGTCGGCCTACCAGGTCTCGGTGCCGGAACTGGGCGTGATCAAGGCGGTGACGCCGCCGGTCGTGTTCCTGACCTCCAACAACGTCCGCGACCTTGGCGATGCGCTCAAACGCCGGTGCCTGCACCTGCACATCCCCCTGCCCGACGCCAAGCTGGAGCGGAAGATCGTCGCCACCCGCGTGCCCGGCATCGACGCCGAGCTGAACCGGCAACTCGTGGGGTTCGTGCAGTCGCTGCGGGCGCTGGACCTGCGCAAGTCGCCGTCGATCTCGGAAACGGTGGACTGGGCGCGGGTGCTGCTGCTGCTCCACGCCCATGCGCTGGAGGGCGACATGGTGCGCGATACGCTGAACGTGCTGCTGAAGTTCGAACAGGACATCGCCGCCGTCGAGCCGCAGATCAACGAGCTGATCCGGGCGGGGTAGGCGGTGCGGGTCCAATATTCACCGCTCATCCCCGCGAAGGCGGGGATCCAGATTCAGCCACCGGCGGACGGTGGGTTTCACCTGGATCCCCGCCGGAGTTTATCCTCGGGTCGGCCTTCGGCCGAGCCCGGGGGCGGGGATGAGCGGAATATTGGCTGGGCTGGTTTCTAGCCCATGCAACGCACCCTCGAATCCTTCCTCCGAGCCCTGCGCGCCGTCGATGTCCGCGTCTCGCCGGCCGAGGCGATCGATGCGCACCAGGCGGTAAGGCTGGTGGGATACGCCGACCGCGACATCCTCAAGGACGCCCTCTGCGCCGCCACGGCCAAGAGCGCCGACGAAGTCGCCCGCTTCGAGACCTGCTTCGACACCTTCTTCCGGCGCGATGAGTTCAAGCCGGGCAAGGCCTCACCGGACAAGGGTGAAGGATCCACAGCGCCCGCCGGCGCCGCCAGCGAATCCGCCCTGGCCCAGATGCTGCTGGCCGGCGACGCCGCCGCCCTGTCCCAGGCCATGGAGTTGGCGGCCGAGCGCGCCCGCGTGGCCGACATCCGTTTCTCCATCCAGAGGCGGCCCCTGGCGCGGCGCCTGCTGGGCGAGATGGGCCTCGCGGACCTCGAAGCCCTGATCAGCCGGGCGCAGCAGGCGGGGGACGCAGAGGGGCAGGCCTTGGCCGAACGCCTCGCCGAACGCCGCCAGGCCCTGTTCGAGCAGGCGAACCAATACGTCGAGCGACAGCACGACCTCTATGCCGGCGAGAGCGGCCAGCGCCTCAGAGAACAGATCCTGGCCGACCAGCGCCTCACCGCCATGGACCCGCGCGACATCGGAACCATGCAGACCCTGGTCCGGCGCATGGCCAAGCGGCTGGCCGCCCGCTACAGCCACCAGCAGCGCCGGGCCCGGCGCGGCAAGCTGGACGTGCGGCGCACGGTTCGTCGCAGCATGGTCCATGGCGGGGTGCCGTTCGAGATCGTCTGGAAGCACGAGACCATCGAAAAGCCCAAGATGGTCGCGATCTGCGACGTATCGGGCTCGGTGGCCTCGGCCGCCCGTTTCCTGCTGCTGTTCCTCTACAGCCTGCACGAGGTGGTCGAGCGGCTGGACGCCTTCGCCTTCTCCAACCGCCTGGTCCCGGTGGGCGACATCCTGAAGGACGAGCAGGTCGAGGGGGCCATCGCCGCCGTCCTCGCCCGCGTCGGCATGCGCTCCACCGACTATGGCCAGGCGTGGGAGGACTTCTGCGCCCTGCATCTGAACGCGCTCGACCGGCATACCACGGTGATCATCCTGGGCGACGCCCGCTCGAACTACGGGAACCCGCGCGTGGACCTGATGCGCCAGATCCACCAGCGCGCCCGGGCGGTGATCTGGCTCAATCCCGAACCCGAGTCCTTCTGGAGCCGCGGCGATTCCGAGATGGAGCGCTACCACCGCTTCTGCCACGTGGCCAAGACCTGCAACACGCTGAACCAGCTGGAGCGGATCATCGACGACGTGCTGCGGACCTATTTGCCGCGGTAGGCCAAGTCTGGCGCCCTTTCCTCCGAATGGCAGCCCCCGGCGGCCCTACCACCGTCCAAGCCCTTTGCGGAGATTAGGTCATTTAATCTCCGCAAGATACGCGGATATAGTGATTGCATCTGCGGAGAGTAGCCTTCACAATCTCCGCAAAGGATGCGATGAATGCCGGAATATGTCCACGAATTGGCAGATTGGCCCAGGTTTCACTGGAGCGATGAAAAGCTCGCTGCACAGCTTGCGGCCGTCAGCCGGCGTCAGGGTCGCCTCATAGGCCGCATGGAGTCTCTCGGGCTTCAGCTTCGCGCCGAAGCCGCTCTCGAAACACTCACAGAAGAGGTCACTAAGTCGAGCGAGATCGAAGGCGAGGTGCTTGATAAAGACCAAGTGCGCTCCTCAATCGCCCGCCGCCTCGGCATGGATATAGGCGGTCTGCTGCAAGTCGACCGCAACGTCGAAGGCGTAGTCGAAATGATGCTCGACGCCACGCAGAGCTTCGAAGCCCCACTCACTAAAGAACGGCTCTTCGACTGGCACGCGGCTCTCTTTCCCGCGGGCCGCAGCGGCATGGCGAAGATCATTGTCGGTGATTGGCGTGACGACAAGCAAGGTCCGATGCAGGTTATCTCTGGCCCTATCGGGCGCGAACGCATTCACTACGAAGCGCCGCCCGCAAAGCTTGTCGACCGCGAGATACGGGCCTTCCTCAATTGGTTCAATGACGTCACCGCCATCGACCCGGTCCTCAAAGCGGCTATCGCTCATTTGTGGTTCGTCACTATCCACCCGTTCGATGATGGAAACGGACGCATTGCACGCGCCATCGCCGATATGGCGCTCGCCAGGTCGGAAAAGAGTCCGCGACGCTTCTACAGCATGTCAGCGCAGATCCGTATCGAGCGGAAGGGCTACTACGACACCCTCGAGGCCACCCAGAAGGGCGAGCTCGACGTAACCCTCTGGCTCGAATGGTTCCTCAACTGCCTCGACCGCGCGTTCGATGGAGCTGATGCGATCTTGGCCAACGTTCTGAAGAAGGCGCGGTTCTGGCAGTCTTTTGCGAACGAGGCGTTCAATGACCGCCAGCGCAAAGTTCTCAATCGTCTCCTAGACGGGTTCGAAGGCAACCTCACTTCGTCCAAGTGGGCCGCCGTCGCGAAAACCTCCCAGGACACGGCGGCTCGCGACATCGACGATCTCGTTCGCCGCAAAATCCTCTTCAAGAAGGCGGGCGGCGGGCGTAGCACAAGCTACTACTTGGTGGTGACGGCCGCCGACGCATTACGCGAAGTCGCCGAGTATACGCGCACCCATGCTGGCGTGACGGTTTGGGACGGCGCCAATATGCCGCCCTCAGAGAAGAAAGCGGCGCGCAAACGAGCTGTCATCGAACTGGCTGAGAAGATCGACGCGCTCGCAGATGAAGCTCTGCGGGATACTATCGGCTACCCATCATTTGAAGCGCTTCTCGAAGCCCTACACAAATTTGGCTTCTATCCTGACGGACAACTCGTCTCGGCAGTAGCCTTCACGATCCACCGTGATCAGCAAACGCCGCCTCTCCTCGCATCGGCGAGGTTCTAGCGGCTCTCCCGCCCGAGTATGGTGGCGTCAGTGGATGGCAGCAATCATTCAGTCGCCGCCGGGTTCGCACTTCGTTCTTGCTGCGCCATCGACTCTGGCTATTACATTAGGCGGTCTGGCCGCTCGCTCCCGAATGGCCTCTGGCGAGCATCCTTATGTCTGATCCGAACCGGTTCATCCGCGTGCGTGGCGCGCGCGAGCATAATCTGAAGGATGTCAGCGTCGACATTCCGCGCGACCAACTGGTGGTGCTGACCGGGCTGTCGGGATCGGGCAAGTCGTCTCTCGCCTTCGACACCATCTACGCCGAAGGGCAGCGCCGGTATGTGGAGAGCCTGTCGGCCTATGCCCGCCAGTTCCTGGAACTGATGAGCAAGCCGGACGTCGATTTGATCGAGGGCCTGTCGCCCGCCATCTCGATCGAGCAAAAGACCACCAGCCGCAATCCACGCTCCACCGTCGGCACGGTGACCGAGATCCACGACTATATGCGCCTGCTCTGGGCGCGGGTGGGCGTGCCCTATTCGCCGGCCACCGGCCTGCCGATCGAAAGCCAGACCGTCAGCATGATGGTCGACAAGATCACCGCCCTGCCCGAGGGCACGCGGCTCTATCTGCTGGCGCCCGTCGTGCGCGGCCGCAAGGGCGAATACCGCAAGGAAATGGCCGAGTGGCAGCGGGCCGGCTTCCAGCGGCTGAAGATCGACGGCGAGTTCTATCCGATCGAGGACGCCCCTACCCTCGACAAGAAGTTCAAGCACGACATCGACGTGGTGGTCGACCGCATCGTCACCAAGCCGGACATGGAGCAGCGGCTGGCCGACTCGCTGGAGACGGCCCTGCGCCTCGCCGACGGCATCGCCGTGGCCGAATGGGCGACGCTCGATGAGGGCCAGAAGGAGCCGAAGCGGCTGCTGTTCAGCGAGAAGTTCGCCTGCCCGGTTTCAGGCTTCACCATCAGCGAGATCGAGCCCAGGCTGTTCTCGTTCAACAACCCCTTCGGGGCCTGCCCGGTATGCGATGGCCTGGGCGCCAAGCTCGCCTTCGACGCCGACCTCGTCATCCCCGACAAGGACAAGAGCCTGCACAAGGGCGCGGTGTCGCCGTGGGCCAAGGGGCCTTCGCCGCTCTACACCCAGACCCTGCAGGCCCTGTCGCGGCACTATGGTTTCTCGATGGACGTCGCCTGGCACAAGCTGCCGCCGGAGGCGCAGAAGGTGATCCTGCAAGGCTCGGCCGGCCAGAAGATCCACTTCGTCTATGACGACAACGCCCGCAAATACGAGGTCAACAAGACCTTCGAAGGCGTGCTGCCGAACCTTGAGCGGCGCTGGCGCGAGACCGACAGTTCGTGGGTGCGCGAGGAACTGGGCCGCTATCAATCCGATACGCCATGCGAGGCCTGCGGCGGCTATCGCCTGAAGCCCGAGGCCCTGGCGGTCAAGATCGCCGGCAGGCACATCGCCGAGGTCTCGCTGCTGGCCATCCGCCAGGCCCGCGACTGGTTCGAGGGGCTGGAAAAGACCCTGTCGGACAAGCAGTTGGAGATCGCCCGGCGGATCCTGAAGGAGATCAACGACCGCCTGCGCTTCCTGGTCGATGTGGGCCTGGACTATCTGAATCTGTCGCGCAATTCCGGCACCCTGTCCGGCGGCGAGAGCCAGCGCATCCGCCTGGCCTCCCAGATCGGCTCAGGGCTGACCGGCGTGCTCTATGTGCTGGACGAGCCGTCGATCGGCCTGCACCAGCGCGACAATCATCGCCTGCTGACCAGCCTCAAGGGGCTACGCGACCTCGGCAACTCCGTCCTGGTGGTCGAACATGACGAGGAGGCGATCCTCACTGCCGACCACGTGATCGACATGGGCCCGGCCGCCGGCGTCCATGGCGGCGAGATCGTCGCCGAGGGCAAGCCGGCCGACATCATGGCCAATCCTGCCAGCCTCACCGGCCAGTACCTGACCGGCGAGCGCGAGATCGCCATCCCCGAGGACCGCCGGCCGATCGGCAAGAAGAAGCTGAAAGTGATCGGCGCCCGGGGCAACAACCTGAAAGAGGCCACCGGCGAGATCCCGGTCGGGGTCTTCACCTGCATCACCGGCGTTTCCGGCGGCGGCAAGTCGACCTTCACCATCGAGACCCTCTACAAGGCCGCCGCCCGCCGGCTGAACAACGCCTCGGATGCGCCGGCGCCCCACGAGCGGATCGAGGGGCTGGAGCATTTCGACAAGGTCATCGACATCGACCAGTCGCCGATCGGCCGCACGCCGCGCTCGAACCCGGCCACCTATACCGGCGCCTTCCAGCCGATCCGCGATTGGTTCAGCCAATTGCCCGAGGCCAAGGCGCGGGGCTACGGTCCCGGGCGGTTCAGCTTCAACGTCAAGGGCGGCCGCTGCGAGGCCTGCCAGGGCGACGGGCTGATCAAGATCGAGATGCACTTCCTGCCGGACGTCTACGTCACCTGCGACGTCTGCAAGGGCAAGCGCTAC
>FTFU01002392.1_pt1 | contig 12366 bp, 12 predicted proteins | sample 1640511 | NCBI WGS metagenome assembly FTFU01 (sample SAMEA3914789, study PRJEB12502) | metagenome | biome: forest; material: soil | place: Canada | collected 2011-07-03 | depth 0.3 m | reverse complement strand
GGGTGGTGAAATCGCAGAGCCTTAGGTGGTCGACCACATTGACTGGAACCCCCGCGGCGCGCGCGGCCTGGGCGGCGCCTTTGCGGAAGGCCTCGTCCGAACTGGCGACGAAGGCGAGACTGGCGCCGCGGTAGGCGGCGGCGTCCAGCGCCTCCTCCCCGGTCACGCGCACGAGCTGGGCCGGCGAGCCCTCGAACAGGCGGGCCTTGGCCTCCGCGCCCTCGCCTTCGCCGGCGATCACGACCAGGCGTCCGGCCAGGGGGAAGAAGGCGGGGAAAGCGTCCATGGACCCAAGGCTAGCGGCCTGCGCCTGCGAGGTCATTAATTTCGCTGGACCAAACCCGACTAAACGCCGTTAAGATGCGCCTCGCCGGTCGGCAAGGCGACCAGGCCGGCTCCACAGATCGGGAGGACGGGCGCATGAGCCTGGCGCTGAACATCAACGGCCGCAGCCTGACCGTGAACGCCGATGCGGACACCCCGCTGCTCTGGGTGCTGCGCGACGAGTTGCAGATGACTGGCGCCAAGTACGGCTGCGGCATCGCCCAGTGCGGCGCCTGCACCGTGCACCTGGACGGCCAGGCGGTGCGCTCCTGCCAGACCCCGATCGGCGCGGTGGGCTCGGGCAAGATCACCACCATCGAGGGCCTGGGCGGCTCGCACCCCCTGCAGGCGGCCTGGGTCAGGCACGACGTGCCCCAGTGCGGCTATTGCCAGTCCGGCCAGCTGATGTCGGCCGCGGCGCTGCTCGCCGCCAAGCCCAAGCCGAGCGACGCCGACATCGACGAGGCCATGAGCGGCAACATCTGCCGCTGCGGGACCTACCAGCGCATCCGGGCGGCGATCAAAGACGCCTCCGGCCAGGCCGCGTGAGGGGGAGAGAGGCCATGAACGCCATCACCAAATCCCCCAAGGCCGCTGAGACCACCCGCCGCGGCCTGATCGTCGGCGCCACCCTGGCCGGCGGGGCGCTGCTGGTCGGCTGCTCGCCGACCGATATCCTGAGCCTGGGGGCCCAGAAGCCCGACCAGACCACCTTCGGCCCCTTCATCAAGATCGCCGCCGACGGGGCCGTGACGGTGATCAACAAGCACCAGGACATGGGCCAGGGCAATCACGTCGGACTGGCGGCCATCGTCGCCGAGGAGCTCGACGCCGACTGGGACCGGGTCAAGGTCGAGCAGGCCGTGGCCAACGCCAAGCTCTACGGCAACACCCTGATGAACGGCATCCAGGGCACGGGTGGCTCGACCGCGATCAACAATAGCTGGGACCAGCTGCGCCTGGCCGGCGCCAGCGCCAGGGCCATGCTGGTCCAGGCCGCGGCCGGCAAATGGTCGGTTCCGGCGAACGAGATCACGGTCAAGAACGGGGTCGTCGCCCACGCCGCCTCGAACCGCTCCGCCGGCTTCGGCGAGTTGGTGGCCGACGCGGCCAAGATCACCCCGCCCCAGACCCCGATCCTGAAGTCGCACAAGGACTTCACCCTGATCGGGACCGACCGCGTGCGGCGCAAGGACAGCCCGGCCAAGAGCACGGGGACCGCCCGCTACACCCAGGACGTCCACCTGCCGAACATGCTGGTGGCCGTGGTCACCCGGCCGCAGCGCTTCGGCGGAACGGTCAAGTCGTTCGACGACAGCGCCGCGCGCAAGATCCCCGGCGTCGTCGACGTGGTCCAGATCCCCTCGGGCGTCGCGGTCCTGGCCCAGAACACCTACGCCGCCCGCAAGGGGCGCGAGGCGCTGAAGATCGAGTGGAACGAGGACAAGGCGGAAAAGCGCTCCACCGACCAGATCCTCGCCGACTACAAGGCCATCGCCCAGGGCAAGGGCGACGCCGCCATCAAGCCGCAGGTGTTCCAGTCGGCCGGCGACGCCAGCAACGCCTTTGGTGGCGAGCTGTTCGAGGCGACCTACGACTTCCCCTACCTGGCCCACGCGACCATGGAGCCGATGAACGCGGTGGCCATAGCCGACGGCATGCACGTCAGGCTGATCGCCGCCTCCCAGGTCCAGACCCTGGACCAGCTGAACATCGCCAAGGCCGTGGGAACCCTGCCGGGCTTCGTCGACATCGAGACGCTGCCGGCGGGCGGCTCGTTCGGGCGCCGCGCCAACCAGACCTCGGACTACGCCGTCGACGCCGCGCGCCTGGCCAAGCATGTGGGCCATGGCCGGCCGGTGAAGGTGGTCTGGACCCGCGAGGACGACATGACCGCCGGCCGCTACCGGCCCCTGACCCACCATGCCCTGGCCATCAAGCTGGACAAGGACGGCTTTCCCGCCGCCTGGCGCCACCGGGTGGTCACCCAGTCGATCACCAAGGGCATGCCCATGCAGAAGGGGCTGGATGAGACCACGGTCGAGGGCGCCCTGGGCTCGCCCTACCTCAAGGCCACGCCGGTGGTCGACGGGCAGGTCTATATGCCGGAGTTCCCCGTGCCCGTGCTCTGGTGGCGCTCGGTGGGCGCGACCCACACCGCCCTGGTCATGGAGCACACCGTCGATCGGCTGGCCAGGAAGGCGGGCAAGGACCCGGCCGACTACCGCCGCGCCCTCTACCAGAAGGCCGGCGCGACCCGGCATCTGGCGGTGCTGAACCTCGCCTGTGAGAAGGCGGGCTGGGGCTCGCCCCCGCCGGCGGGAACCGCCCGAGGCCTGGCGGTTCACGAAAGCTTCGGCTCGGTCGTGGCCCAGGTGGCCGAGGTCAGCCTCAAGGACGGCAAGCCCAGGGTTGGCCGGGTGGTCTGCGCCATCGACTGCGGCACGGCGATCGCCCCGGACCAGATCGCCGCCCAGATGGAGGGCGGCATCTGCTACGGCCTGTCGGCCGCGCTCTACGGCCAGATCACGCTGAAGGACGGGGTGGTCCAGGAGACCAATTTCGACAGCTACCGGGTGCTGCGCATGGACGAGGCCCCGACGGTCGAGACCTATATCCTGCCTTCCGCCGCCCACCCCACCGGCGTCGGCGAGCCCGGCACCCCGGTGATCGCCCCGGCGGTGGCCAACGCCCTCCTGGCGCTCAACGGGACAGTGACCAGCAGCTTGCCGTTCGTGAAGGCATAAACTCGGCGCGCCTCAGAAATAGGAGCCGACCTTGATGCGCAGGCGGTATTTCTCGAAGTCGTCGGCGTTGGTGATCCCGTCGACGATGAAGCCGGGGGCGGGATTGGCGTAGTCCTTGGCGGCGCCCAGCTGCACCAGGAAGGTCCCGGTGACGAAGAAATGTTCGCCGCCGAAGTGAAGGTTGGGGCCGACATAGAAGGCCATGTTGGTCCGCTTGCTGGGGTCGAACGGGTTCAGGCCGGCGAATTCGCGCTCGTTCAGCAGCTCCAGCCCCGCCGACCAGTTGGGGCGGAAGCGGTAGGAGGCGGCGACGCCGAAATTAACGTCGGTCTCCTTGTCCCAGTGGTCGCGAAAGTCGGCGGTGGCGGGGTCCGCCGTGGGATCGCCCTGCAGGTAGCGCCACTCCTGGCCGACCGTGACATTGGCCGCCAGCACCACCCGGTCGTCGTGGAAGTTCTTCTGCAGGATCAGCCGCGATTCCAGCTCCCGCGTGCGCGGCCCGATGGTCGGCTCCACATAGACCGCCAGGCCCACCGGGTCGGTATAGGGGCTGAGGACGCGATAGACCGCCTCGCCCGAGACGCCCTCGAATCGGCCCCGGTTCATGCGCTCGTTCGCGCCCACGGAATAGTCGGCGAACACCTCCGGCGGCGCAGTCTCGCCCGAGGGGACGTTATGAAACACGTTGGCATAGGCGAGGTTCAGATAGCCCGAGAGCTGCAGATTGTCGGTCAGGCCGTAGGAGACCTCGGTGCGGCCTTCCCAGAGATGGAAATCGCCCTGGCTGCGCCCCTCGCGCAGGGTCGACCAGACCTCGACCTCGCTCTTGCCCTTGGGCAGCGTATCGGTGGTGTAGAGATAGCCGAACAGGGGCTCGTCCGCATGGGCCGCCTGGCCAAGGCCCAGTCCCAAGGCCAGGGCCAAAACCGCGCCCAATCGTCCGCCAAGTCCGTTCGTCATGTCCGACCTCACCAAGATGCAATTGCGACTTATTCGCAACTTAGTGGGCCGTCAATGGCGAAGGTGGTCTTCCCCATAAGGTGACCGCTGCAAATTGACCGTGCGTCCTTCGAGACGGCCGCTATGCGGCCTCCTCAGGATGACTTAGCTTGTTGTAATTCCAAAATAATAGTCATGGTGAGGAGCGGTGCGCAGCGCCGCGTCTCGAACCACGCACGGATTGCGCACCTGTCCCGCAAACGGGGAAGGAAGACGCCGCTACGCCGCCGAGGGGCTCGCGGGTTGGGCCAAGAGGGCGTAGACGGCGTCGGCGCTGTGGGCCTGACGCAGCTGTTCGCGCAGGTCGGCGCGGCGCAACAGGCGGGCCACGCGGGCCAGGGCCTGCAAGTGCTCGGAGCCGGCTGCTTCCGGGGCCAGGAGGGCGAAGATCAGGTCGACCGGCTGATCGTCCACGGCGTCGAAATCAACCGGCGCCTCCAGCCGCAGGAACACCCCGCGCATCCGGTCCAGGGCCTTCAGGCGGGCGTGGGGCACGGCGACACCGGCGCCGACGCCGGTCGAGCCGACGGCTTCCCGCGCCAGAAGCGCATCCAACACCTCGCCGGCGTCGAGATCGAACCGGCGCGCCGCCATTTCCGCCACCAGCGACAGGGCCTGCCGCTTGGAGGACGCGCTGACCTTCGGCGTGATCGCACGCCGATCCAGCAAGCTTTCGATATTCATGAACGCGACGCCTGAATCCTTAAGCCCCACTGGTCGCCCCGGCGCCCGGCCCGGCGCATCAACGCTGAAGGCCGCCCCTACGTTTCAAGCGGCGCCTTCACCATTGAGCGTGGCCGTTCTTTCCGGGTCGATCCATCCGATATTCCCGTCGGGCCGGCGGTACACCACTGACAGCCCCCCGTGCGCGGCGTTTCTAAACACGATTGTTTGAGATTCAGTCAAGTCGAGCTGCATAACCGCCATCGAAACAGTCAGGGTCCGCAAAGGCTCGAGAGTCTCGGCGATGACCATGGCCGCTGGAGCGCCGTGACTGTCGGCCCCGTCCCATTCCTCGTCCGGCTCGGCCTCCTCCGGCGCCCGCAGCACATAGAGGGCGGCGGTCTCGGCCGCCTTGGCGTTGGCCGCCGTGGAATGGCTTTTCAGCTTGTTCTTGTAACGGCGGATACGGGTCTCGATCTTGTAGAGCGCCGCGTCGAAGGCCGAGTGCGCGTCGCCGCCCAGGCCATGACTCTGCAACTGCTGGCCAGAGGCAAGGCTGACCATACAATCTACTCGGAAGCTGTGTCCCTCCTTGCTGACCACGACATCGGCGTCGCCGCCGCGGTCGAAGTATTTGCCGATGCTTGCGAGGATTTCGTCGGTGACCCGCGTCCGCAGGGCCTCCCCGACGTCGACATGTTTGCCGGAGACTTGGACTTGCATGGGGCCACTGCAAACCCGCAGCGCTCCAGAGTCAAGCGCAATGGGACCGTGAAACCGATCTCCGTCAACAGGCTTCTTTGAGCATCCGCCGACGCTCGACCGAGGAGGGGATGCGCATGCCCTCGCGGTATTTCGCGACCGTCCGCCGCGCCACATCGATCCCGGCGGCGTTAAGGATTTCGACGATGCGGTCGTCGGACAGCACCCCTTCCGGATCGCGCTCGCCGTCGATCAGCTGCTTGATGCGGTGGCGCACGCTCTCGGCCGAATGATCGGCCCCGCCGTTGGAGGCGGAGATGGCGGCGGTGAAGAAGAACTTCATCTCGAACACCCCGCGCGGGGTGGCCAGGTACTTGTTCGACGTGACCCGGCTGACGGTGGATTCGTGCATGCCGATGGCCTCGGCCACCGTCTTCAGATTGAGCGGGCGCAGGTGCTCGACGCCGAAGGCCAGAAAGCCGTCCTGCTGGCGCACGATCTCGCTGGCCACCTTCAGTATGGTCTTGGCCCGCTGGTCCAGGCTGCGCACCAGCCAGTTGGCCGAGGCCAGGCAGTCGGCGACGAAGGTCTTGTCCGCCTCGGCCCGGGCGCCGGCCGAAACGCGGGCGTGGTAGCGCTGATCGACCAGGAGGCGCGGCAATGCGTCGCTGTTCAATTCCACGTGCCAGAGGCCGCCCGGACCTTCCCGCACCACCGCGTCGGGGATGACCGGCGCGCTGGGCTCGCCGCCGAAGGCCGCGCCTGGTTTGGGGGTCAGCCCGCGAACCTCGGCGATCATGTCCTTCAGGTCCTCCACGTCGACGCCGCAGACCTTGCGCAGGGCCACAAGGTCACGCTTGGCCAAAAGGTCCAGATTGTCCATCAGGGCCGCCATGGCCGGATCGAACCTGTTCTTTTCCTTCAGCTGCAGGGTCAGGCATTCCCGCACGTCGCGGGCGAAGACGCCGGTGGGCTCGAAGCCCTGCAGGCGGGCCAGCACGGACTCCACGGCGGCGAGGTCGCAGCCCAGGCGCTCCGCCACCTCCTCGATGTCGGCCCGCAGATAGCCGCCCTCGTCGACAGCGTCGACCAGCACCTGGGCGATCGCCCGCTCGGGCCTGGTGAAGCCGGCCATGGAGGCCTGTCTCTCCAGGTGCTCGGCCAGGGTCTCGGCGTGCTGCAGGGCGCCTTCCAGCCCCTCGCCTTCGCGATCGAAAGATCCTCCGCGGTTCGCCTGGGTCCAGTCGACGGCGCCGCCGGTCTGGTAGCCCTCGGCCATGTCCGCGGCTTCCGCGGCCGGCCGGTCGCCGCAGTCGCGCTCGCCGGGCGAGGCGTCGGCGTACATATCCGCGGACGAGGCGTCCATATCGGCGGCGGCGCGCTCGGTGGTCATGCGGTCCAGAGCGACCTCGCCGGTCTCGGCCTCCCGGGTAGGCGCCTCGGCCTCGCCGCCGCCCTCGCCCTCCTCGCGCTGCAACAGCGGATTGCGCTCGAGCTCGCCCTCGACATAGCTGTCCAGCTCGACGCTCGACATCTGCAGCAGCTTGATGGCCTGCTGCAGCTGCGGCGTGATGACAAGGCCCTGGCCCTGCCGGAGCTCCAATCTCGGACTAAGCGACACCCAGCTCTCCTGGCGTGATTCTTGCCTCGGAGCTTAGGCGCGGTGATCCCACCGATTAGTTAACGCACGCGGAGATTGGGCGTCTATCCGAACCTGTCGCCCAAATAGACCCGCCGAACTTCGGGATCGTTCAGGATCGCCTCGGGCGCGCCTTCGAACAGCACCTGACCGGCGTGGATGATCGAGGCGCGGTCGATGATCTCCAGGGTCTCGCGGACATTGTGGTCGGTGATCAGGATGCCGATGCCGCGGCCCTTGAGGTAGGCGATCACTTCGCGGATGTCCGAGATGGCCAGGGGATCGATGCCGGCGAAGGGCTCGTCCAGCAGCATGAAGTCGGGCTCGCTGGCCAGGGCGCGGGCGATCTCGACCCGCCGCCGCTCACCGCCCGACAGCGACACCGCAGGCGCCGACCGCAGATGCGAGATGCGCAGCTCGTCCAGCAGTTCGGCCACCAGCGCCTTGGCCTTGCGGTCGTCGGGCTCGCGCATCTCGGCCACGGCCATGACGTTCTGCTCGACGCTCATGCCGCGGAAGATCGAGGCCTCCTGCGGCAGATAGCCCACCCCCATGCGCGCGCGCTGGTACATGGGCTGGGCGGTGATGTCGTCGCCGTCCAGATAGATCTTGCCGTAGTCTACGGCGATCAGGCCGGTGATCATGTAGAAGCAGGTGGTCTTGCCGGCGCCGTTGGGGCCCAGAAGGCCGGCCACCTCGCCGCGGCGCAGGCGCAGGGACATCTTCTGCACGACCTGGCGGCCGCGAAAGGCCTTGCCGATCGCATCGGCGAACAGGCCCTCGCCCTGTTCGGGCGCGACGGGAGAAGCGCTCTCGGAGGTCATGACCGGCCGATCGCAGCTCAACCGTTGTGGTTGCGCGGCGGCGGGGGCTTGGGCGGCTCCAGATTGGTCGGGCCGCCTGCGGGGCCTTCCGTGCTGGGATAGAGCACGGTGCGCACCCGGCCGGATGCGCCGCGGCCCTTGACGCTCGATTCCATGGTCGCCTGGCCGAGGTCGGTGTTGATGACCAGGCGCGTGCCGGCCGAGACGTTCTTGCCTTGGGCCACCACCACCTGGCCGGTGACGACGATGGTCTTGGAATCGGCGCTGTAGACCGCATGGTCGCCCTTCACCACCCGATCGGGGGTGACATAGTACACGGAGCCGTCCGCCTCCATCCGGTCGAGCTGGCCGCAGCTGGAGCCGCCGCCGCTGCTGGCGCGGGCGCCCGCCATCTTGTTGAAGATGGTGATGGTGTCGGCGCGCAGGCGGCTGGTGTCCTGCAGCGCCTCGGCGGCGCCCTTGTAGCTGGCGCGGCACTCGCTGTTTTCGACCACCAGCTGGTCGGCGGTGACGTCGACCGGCGCCTTGCTGGCCGCGGCGAGCTGGGCCCAAGCGACGCCCGGCGCGGCGCAGGCCAGGGGCGCGGCGAGCACGGTCAGCGCGAATAGGGCCGTCAGGCGGTTCATCAGTCGACTTCCTCGTCTTGGCTCGGCGGCCAGCGCCTCTGCTTTAGACCATATTCCAGGGAAGCGGGGCGCTTCTTTGACCTACGATCTAGTTCGGATTGATAATGGAGTGAACATTGCCGCTGAACACCACCCGCTGTCCGCGGTCATAGATGCCGTAGGAGTCGGCGGTGATGGTCCCGCGGGGGCCGGAGCCGCGGACCTTGCTCCAGCCGGTGACCACGGCGTGGGTGGTGTCGACCACCGCGCGCTCGGTCTCGAAGGTGTCGCCGGCGCCGTCCACCAGCACCACGTGGTCCCAGAGGCTGAGGAAATGGGTGTCCTCGCGATAGCCGCCTTTGCGGGCGGTGATGCGGCTGGGCTTCAGCTGGTCGGCGTTGAACTCGAGAAGCGGAAAAGCCAGCGTGATCAGCTGCATGTCGCCGTTGCCGCGCGAGGCCTCGGCGGCCCCCAGGACGAAGGCGCGGCCCTGACCGTCGCGGCCGTAGAAATGGGCGTTGGTCATGTGGATGGCCGCGGAGCCCGGGCGCCCCTCGCCCATGCGGGTCAGCCAGCCCTTGGCCAGCACCCAGCCGGTCAGCAGCACCAGCACCGACGCGATCGAGGCCGGAAGGATGCGGCGCAGGCGCTGGATCAGCAGCGAGCGCCGCCGCCAGGCCCGCATCTGGCGGGTGCGCCGCGCCGCCCAGTGGGCCGGGTCCAGGGCATCGTGATGGTGTGTCGCGGACGCGGCCACCGCAGCGGCCTCAGCTATGCGCGAAGACGTCGGCGTCTTCCCAGCCGGCCAGGTCCAGCCTGGCGCGCCAGGGCAGGAAGTCGAAACAGGCCTGGGCCAGCTCCATGCGCCCTTCGCGCACCAGCATGGCGTCCAAGCGCTGTTTCAGGCCATGCAGGTTGAGCACGTCGCTGGCGGCGTAGGCCAGCTGCTCCTGAGACAGCTTGGCCGCGCCCCAGTCCGAGCTCTGCTGGGCCTTGGACAGTTCCACGCCGAGCAGCTCGCGGGTCACGTCCTTCAGGCCGTGGCGGTCGGTATAGGTGCGGGCCAGCTTGGAGGCGATCTTGGTGCAATAGACCGGCGTCGTTGTCACGCCCAGGTGCAGGGCGAACATGGCGATGTCGAAGCGGCCGAAGTGGAAGATCTTGAGTACGCCAGGATCGGTCAGCACGCGCCTGAGATTGGGCGCGTCATAGCCCGGGCGGCGCATCTGGACCACGTGGGCGTCGCCGTCGCCCGCCGACAGTTGCACGACGCACAAGGGGGCGCGCCCCAGGCGCAGGCCCATGGTCTCCGAATCCACCGCCACCGAAGCGCCGAAATCGACCGAGTCGGGCAGGTCCCCATCATGCAGATGAATGGTCACGCCTTAAGACTCAGCTCCGACTGTCCCCTGACGATAGGAGAGGGGGTGGTGCCCAGGAGAGGACTCGAACCTCCACGGCCGTTAAGCCACTGGCACCTGAAGCCAGCGCGTCTACCAATTCCGCCACCTGGGCCCGATCGCTAGTCCGATCGAAGGGCCGGACGGATAGGGCGGATGAATTTCACAGTCAATGGCCAAGTCGCACCTTTGCGCCGATCACGGCGCATTGCGCGGCGCGGGCGGCTCGGCTATCCCCTGATCAATATGATAGCCTGGAGCGGGATGCGAAAAAGTGGATGCCGGTTTTTCGCATCCCGCACCAAACTTGAGAATCGATCACAATGAACTTGGATCGATTCGATCCAAGTTCATTGTGATCCGGGGTGTCGAGGCGGATTGATGCAGGGATTGGTCACGGTTTTTGGCGGCTCCGGCTTTGTCGGCGCCCAGGTCGTGCGTGCGCTGGCCAAGCGCGGCTATCGCGTGCGGGTGGCGGTGCGCCGCCCGGGCCATGCCTACCGCATGCGCATGCTGGGCGACGTCGGCCAGATCGAGGTGGTGCAGGCCAATGTCCGCGCGCCAGAGTCGATCGCGCGAGCCCTGTCCGGCGCCGAGGCCTGCGTCAATCTGGTGGGCGTTCTCTATGAGGGCGGTCGCCAGAAGTTCCAGAGCCTGCACGCCATGGGCGCGCGCAACGTCGCCGAAGCCGCCGCGGCGGCGGGGGTGGGGCGCCTGGTGCAGATCTCGGCCATCGGCGCCGACGCCGAGTCGGAAGCCAAATACGCCCGGACCAAGGCGCTGGGCGAGGCCGCCGTGCGCGAGGCCTTTCCGGCTGCGACCATTCTTCGCCCATCGATCGTGTTCGGGCGGGACGATCATTTCTTCAACCGCTTCGGCCAGATGGCGACCCTTTCGCCGGTGCTGCCCCTGATCGGCGGCGGCGAGACCCGCTTCCAGCCGGTGTTCGTCGGCGATGTGGCCGCCGCGGTGGCGATCGCGGTCGCCGACGCGTCCACGGCGGGCAGGACCTATGAACTGGGCGGCCCCGCCGTCTACAGCTTCAAGGCGCTGATGCAGCTGATGCTGCGCGAGATCGACCGCAAGCGCATCCTGCTGCCAATCCCCTTCCCCGCCGCGCGGGTGATCGGCGCCCTGGCCGAGGTTCCCAGCGCCCTGCTGCCGATCCCGCCCCTGCTGACAGCCGACCAGGTCGAGCTGCTACGTTCGGACAATGTGGTCACGGCCGGCGCCCTGGGCCTCGCCGACCTGGGCATCGAGCCCACGGCGGTGGAGGCCATCATCCCCTCCTACCTGTTCCGCTTCCGCAAGGGCGGACAGTATGCCGAGGCCTTGGCCAGCGGGGTCTGATTCGAACCCTTCTCCCTTGTGGGAGAAGGGTTTCCCTCACGCCGCTCCGTGCGCGAAGAAATACAGCCACACCAGACCGCCGCCGCCGACCAGGATGCGCCAGATGGCGAAGACGGTGAAGCCGTGCTTGGCCAGGTAGTCGATGAAGGTCTTGATCGCCAGGAGGCCGGCGGCGAACGAGACCACGAAGCCGAGGGCGATGATCCCGGCATGGCTCATGTCGATGTCGTGACGGCTCTTCCAGGCGTCCAGGGCGAAGGCGCCGGCCATGGTCGGGATCGCCAGAAAGAATGAGAACTCGGCTGCCGCGCGCCGTTCGACGCCCAGGAGCAGCGAGCCGGCGATGGTGGCGCCGGAGCGGGAGACGCCGGGCACCAGGGCCAGGCACTGGGAGATCCCGATCAGGAACGACTTGACCCAGGGGATCCGCTCGGAATTGTCGATCACCGGCGCCGGGCGGAAGTGATCCAGCAGCCACAGAACGATCCCGCCGACCAGCAGCGACCAGCAGATCAGCTTGGGGCTCTCGAACAGCACCTTCTTGATCACGTCGTGCAGGCCGAACCCCAGCACCATGGCCGGGACCAGGGCCACGGCGAGGCTGATCACGAATCGCCGCGCCGCCGGATCGCTGGGCAGGCGCACCACCACGCCCCACAGGCGCTGGAAGTAGAGCGCGACCACGGCCAGGATCGCCCCCATCTGGATCAGCACGATGAAGGTGTCCCAGAAGCCGTCGGGCAGGCCCAGCAGCATCTTTGACAGAAGCAGATGGGCGGTCGACGAGACAGGGATGAATTCGGTGATCCCCTCCACAAGGCCGAGCAGGATCGCGATCAAACCGTCGTGCGTCATGAAGCCCCCATCAACAGTACCGTGAGCGAGTCGCGTATAGCCGCGCCGCGCGAAACGGTCTTGGCTTTTCGTCTTGGCGAACCAAACATCGTCGCCTGACAGCCACCTGACGCCTAATCGAGCGTCGGACCCGTGTAGCGCGCCCTTGGTCGGATCAGGTGCCCGGTCTGGACCTGCTCCAGCGCATGGGCCAGCCAGCCGGCGCAGCGGCCGGTCGCGAACAACAAAAAGGCCGCATCTGTGGGCAGATGTTGTGCT
>FTFU01001106.1_pt1 | contig 12366 bp, 7 predicted proteins | sample 1640511 | NCBI WGS metagenome assembly FTFU01 (sample SAMEA3914789, study PRJEB12502) | metagenome | biome: forest; material: soil | place: Canada | collected 2011-07-03 | depth 0.3 m | reverse complement strand
TCCGACACCAGGGCCTGCAGCGGATAGCTTTCCAGCGGCAGGCGCACGCCCGCCATGCCGAGCACCACGCTGGTGTGGCCGGCGGCGGAGACGCCGACCTTGGGCGTCCTGATCAGGCCGCGGGTGGTCTCGACCGCCTCGACCGCGCCGGCGGCGTTGCGGCGGATGCCGGTGACTTCGCAGTTCTGCAGGATGTCGACGCCGAGGTCGTCGGCCGCGCGGGCATAGCCCCAGGCCACCGCGTCGTGCCGCGCCGTGCCGCCGCGCCGCTGCAGGGCCGCGCCCAGGATCGGATAGCGCATGTTGGCGGCGATGTTCAGCGGCGGGCAGTAGGCCTTGGCCTCCTCCGGCGTCAGCCACTCGTTGTCGACGCCGTTGCAGCGGTTGGCGTGGACGTGGCGCTTGAACACCTGCACGTCGTGCACGGTGTGGGCCAGCATCATCACCCCGCGCTGGGAGAACATGACGTTGTAGTTCAGCTCCTGGGACAAGCCTTCCCACAGCTTTACGGCGTGGTCGTAGAGACCGGCGCTTTCATCGAACAGGTAGTTGGAGCGGATGATGGTGGTGTTGCGGCCGGTGTTGCCGCCGCCCAGCCAGCCCTTTTCCAGGACGGCGATGTTGCGCATGCCGTGCTGCTTGGCGAGGTAGTAGGCCGCGCCCAGGCCATGGCCGCCGCCGCCGATGATCACCGCGTCATAGGCCGGCTTGGGCTCCGGCGAGCGCCATTGCGGCTTCCAGCCGGACTGGCCGGTGAGGCCCTGTTTGAAGAGCTGGAGCGCTGAAAATTTCTGCATGGGCCTCGCCCAACTATCGATGGTCGACAGGGTGGGCCTGAGCGATCTTGGAAGCCATCACGGACGCGGCGGCGGACTTGTATCGGTCCGACATGCGTGTCGCATGTGTCGGGGGTGCGGCCTCTTGCGCCATGTCGTAATACCGCTATCTGATGTCGCTTTCAGGAATGTGAATCGCCTCGCGCGCACGTAAGGTCCGTTCCAGTCCAGCTGGCATCCCCCCGAGGCGCTTCGTTCATGACCCCTGTGAATCTACCGTCCATCCCCGATCTGATCGCGCACCGGCGGGCCGGGCACAGCCTGGAGGCGGGCTTCTACACTCGCCAGGACGTTTTCGAAGCCGACATGGAACTTATCTTCGGCCGACACTGGATCTATGTCGGGGTCGAGCCCGACGTGCCCGAACCGGGCGACGTGGCGGTGGTGGATATCGGGTCCACCTCGGTGCTGATCGTGCGCGACGACGACAACCAGATCCGCGCCTTCCACAATGTGTGCCGCCACCGCGGCGCGCGGCTGGTCAATGCGCCGAAGGCGGTGGTCGGCAACCTGGTGTGCCGCTACCACGCCTGGACCTACAGCCTGGACGGCAAGCTGATCTTCGCCGACCACATGGGCGACGACTTCGACAAGAGCTGCCGCGGGCTGAAGCCCGTGCACCTGCGCTCGATCGCCGGCCTGCTGTTCATCTGCCTGGCCGACGAGCCGCCTAAGGACATCGAGCGCATGGCCGAGGCCCTGACGCCCTACCTGACCCTGCACGACCTGCCCAACTGCAAGATCGTCAAGTCCACGGACCTGATCGAGCACGGCAATTGGAAGCTGACCATGGAGAACAACCGCGAGTGCTATCACTGCGGGGCCAACCATCCAGAGCTGACCATCCCGCTGTTCGCCTACGGCTTCGGCTTTTCGCCCAAGACCCTGGACGATGCGGAACTGGAGCAGGCCAAGCGCTATGAGGCGCTGGTCTGCGACTCCCACGCCCGCTGGGAGGCGGCCGGGGCGCCGTCGCGCGAGGTCGAGCACCTGGCCGACCGGGTCACCGGCTTCCGGGCCGAGCGCCTGCCGCTGGACCAGCACGGTGAGAGCCAGACCCTGGACAGCAAGGTCGCCTCCAAGAAGCTGCTGGGCCAGATCAACGACCCGGCCATGGGCGGGCTGTCGGTCTGGACCCAGCCCAATTCCTGGCACCACTTCATGAGCGACCACATTGTCACCTTCTCGGTGATCCCTGTCTCGCCCACCGAGACCCTGCTGCGCACCCGCTGGCTGGTGCACAAGGACGCGGTCGAAGGGGTCGATTACGACCTCGAAAATCTGACCACGGTCTGGCTGGCGACTAATCGTCAGGATGCGGACCTGGTGGAGATCACCCAGGCCGGCGTGAACAGCCCCGCCTACGAGCCTGGCCCCTATTCGGTTTACACCGAAGGCTTGGTCGAGAAGTTCTGTGACTGGTATCTGGGCCGTCTGTCGGCCAATCTGGCGGAGGCCGCGTGATGGACGGTATTCTGGAACGCGCCCACGACGCCCATTTCATCGAGGCCCTGATCGCCGCCCCGCCGCCGGCCTGGGACAGCGAGGTCGACGACACGCTGGTCTGCCGTGCGGTGCGCCGCGAGACGCACGATGTGATGACCTTCGTGTTCGAGGCGCCCGAGCCGCGGGTGTTCGCCTATCGGCCCGGCCAGTTCATGACCTTCGCCTTCGAGATCGGCGGCGAGACGGTCAACCGCTGCTATACCATAGCCAGCAGCCCGACGCGGCCGCACAGGCTGGAGATCACGGTCAAGAAGATCCCGGGCGGCCCGGTTTCGACCTGGCTGCACGAAAACCTGAAGCCCGGCATGCGGGTCACGGCCCTGGGTCCCATGGGCGATTTCACCTGCGCCGCCCACCCGGCGCGCAAATACCTGTTCCTGTCGGCCGGCAGCGGGATCACGCCGCTGATGTCGATGACCCGGGCGCATCATGACCTGGCCAGCGACGCCGACATCGCCTTCGTGCACAGCGCGCGCTCGCCGGTCGACCTGATCTTCCGCGACGAACTGGCCCTGATGGCGCGCGAACAGCCGCGGCTGCGGGTGACGACCATCATCGAGAACGACGCGCCGCTGTCCACCTGGACCGGCTATCGCGGCCGCATCGACCTAGCCCGGCTGGAGCTGATCGTGCCGGACTTCCGCGAGCGGGAGGTGTTCGTCTGCGGCCCGGCGCCCTACATGGAGGGCGTGCGCCAGGTGCTGGCCGAGGCCGGCTTCGACATGGCCCATTATCACAACGAGAGCTTCGATTTCAGTGATCTGGCGGATGACGCCGACGCCCCGGCTGAGCCGGCGAAGGTGGCTGTCCAGAGCTTCAAGGTCGAGTTCACGACGTCGCGCCGCAGCCTTGAGGTCCCCTCCGACCAGTTCGTGCTGGGGGCGGCCAAGACGGCCGGCATGCGCCTGCCATCCTCCTGCGCCAAGGGCATGTGCGGCACCTGCAAGTGCAAGCTGGTCTCGGGCACGGTGGAGATGACGCACGCGGGCGGCATCCGCCAGCGCGAGATCGACCAGGGCATGATCCTGATCTGTTGCTCCAAGCCGACGAGCGATCTGGTGATTGAGCGGTGACCATGAAACACCCGTCTCAAGGTTTTCCTTCCCCCCTTGCGGGGGAAGGTGGCCCGCGAAGCGGGTCGGATGGGGGGTGTAACGCAGTAGGAATTCACAAATACGCAGCGGCCCGAGTTGCTGGGCTGACTGCGACCTGGGTGTTTCACCCCCCATCCGTCGGCTCCGCCGACACCTTCCCCCGCAAGGGGGGAAGGGATGTTGTGGCCGCCCCATGACCCCCTCCGCCCTGCGCCGGTTCGGCTTCCTCACCCTGCCGAACTATTCGATGATCGCCTGCGCCAACGCCATCGAGCCCCTGCGCATGGCCAATCGGCTCAGCGGGCGGGGTGATTACAGCTGGACCATGCTGACCCTGGACGGGGCGGCGGCCGCGGCCAGCAATGGCCTGTCGCTCAGGCCGACCCTGGCGCTGGAGGCGTCGGGGCCCCTGGATGCGGTGCTGGTCTGCGGCGGGGTCGACGTCCGCCTCTCGGTCGGGCGGCCGGTCAAGACGGCGCTCAGGCGTCTCGCGCGCCAGGGGATGGCGCTGGGCGCGCTCTGCACCGGCGCCTTCGCCCTGGCCGAGGCGGGCCTCTTGAAAGGCTATCGCTGCGCCATCCACTGGGAGAACCTGCAGGCGATCCGCGAGGAGTTCCCCGAGATCGACTTCGTCCAGGACCTCTACGCCGTCGATCGCGACCGGTTGACCTGCACCGGGGGCGTGGCGCCGCTGGACATGATGCTGACCCTAATCGGCGGAGGCCTGGGGCGCGAACTGGCCGACCAGATCTCGATGCAGTTCATCGTCGACCGCACCCGCTCGGGCGAAGAGCGCCAGCCGAGCCTGGCGCAATCCCACGCCGTGGTCGGCCACCCGGCCCTGGAGCGGGCCGTGCGGCTGATGGAGGAGCGGATCGAATATCCGCTGTCCGCCGCCGAGGTCGCCGACCACGCGGGCGTCTCGCCCCGCCAACTCGAGCGCCTGTTCAAGCAGCGCCTGGGGCATAGCCCCAGCGCCTTCGCCCTGACCCTGCGGCTGGACCGGGCGCGGGCGCTGCTGCGCCAGACCGCCATGCCGATCACCGATATCGCGCTCGCCTGTGGCTTCAGCTCGCCAACGCACTTCTCGACGGCCTATCGGCGGCATTTCGCCCGCCCCCCGCGCGCGGAACGGGCGGCGGGGTAATAGCGACGTCGGAACGGGGCGAAGGCCGCGCGAACGAGGTTCCATTAAAACCTGTGGTTATCACAAAACAGTGATCACTCCTGTCGCTGTCGCGTCGGTCACTCTGAAAAACCCAAATATTTCAGCCTTTATCCGGCCGGAACGATGTCCGCAGCGATCGGGCGTCAGATCGGCTGGCGGAACCGTGCTGGATTGCTCCGAGTAGAGAGCAGGGTTAGGCTTCTACTGTTTAGAGGGGGTGTGCGTTAAATCGTTAACGGGCTGACGGCCTAGACAAATAAGCACTCCATCGAGTGCAGGCGATCATCGACAGCAATGATTATTAAGACCGGCGCGCCGTGTTGAGGATGGCGCGCATAACGTGTCTTGCGCCGGGTTCGAGTGATTATGGTGGCGGAGTTTGATTAGGGGCAACTGAGGGGGCTGACGTGTCGAATGTTACTGTCGATGGTTCCAACGGCGCCAAGGGCGCATCGCACGGCGGGGCAGAGGCGAGGAATATCGCCTCGCTCGACCTGAACAACAGCGCGGTCGCGGTCGGTCGCGACGGGGCTCCCAACAAGGCGGGCGCTGGCGGGCACGGCGGGCCTGCCAAGGCGATCACGTGGACGGCGGCGAATTCGGCCTCCGGTTCCTCCTCGGAAAGCCACGCCAGCGGCGGGGCCGGCGGTGGGTCCGGATCCGGGGGCGCGGGCGGCCATGCAGCGGCTTCGGCCTTCGATCTGAATCGGGGTGGGGCGGCCAGCGCCTACGCCTTTGCGGCCGGCGGTGCTGGCGGAAGCGGTTCAGGCCAGGGCCATGCCGGCGGCGCCGGCGGTACGGCGAAGGCCGCAGCCGGGGCGGTCTCATCGGCTTCAGGCGCCGGCGCAAGCATCGGGGTCGAGCAGGATGGCGGCGCTGGCGGAGCCGGCCTTGCCGGAGCTGACGGGGGCGCGGGCGCCGACAGCGTTTCGATCAACGCGGTGTGGGGCGAGACCAATGCCGGGGCCCTGCTTCTGAATCAGACGGCGGTGGGTGGCTCTGGCGGGAACAGCCAGGGGGGCGCGGGCGGCGCCGCGGGCATTGGCGTGAACAGGCTGACGTTCGACGATACCCGCAACCTCACTCAGAGCACGGACCTTCACGTGCTGAGCGGCGCGGCGGGCGGGGCGGGCGGCGCGGGCGCGAGCGGCGCCGACGGAGGCGCCGCGGCCTCGACCGTCATCATCACCGGGACGGGAGGGGTGAATTCTGAGTCTGACGCCGTCGCTGGAGATGGAGGCGCCGGCTCGTCCGGTGGCCGCGGCGGCGACGGCGGGGGGGCATCGGCCAAAGACGCCGTACTCGGCGGGACCGAAGTCTTCAGCGCGGCGAATGGCTATGGCGGAATCGGCGGATCGGTCAGCCTGAATGGCGACGGCGGCGCGGGCGGAACCGGCCGCGCATCCGCCACTGCTAATGGGGTCTCGGGAAGCGCCGGCTCCATCGGCACGGGCGGCGGCGGCGGCGATGGCGACGGGGCGGGCCATAGCGGGGGCGCCGGCGGCGTGGGTATCGCCAACGCCAAGGCGACAGGCTCAGGGGACGGCACGGTTTCGGTCTACGCCACCAGCTACAGCGGGAACGGTGGGGTCGGCTATGATTTCGCCAACGGCGGCGCCGGGGCTAGCAGCGTGCTGACCAGTGCGGTGACCGGCTCGACCAATGGCGGCGACCTCTATCTGACGCAGCAGGTGAACGGCGGCGCCGGCGGCGATAGCTATGGCGGGATCGCCGGCGCGGCCGGGGCTGCGATCACCAGCCTCAGCTTCGATGACTCACACAACGCCAACACCAGCGCCCTGGTTTGGGTCTTGAACATCGCCTTCGCCGGCGCTGGCGGCAATGGCCACGACGGCTCTGACGGGGCGGCCGGGGGCAAGGCCGTCTCAACCTTGAACTTGACCGGGCTTAACGCCGTCAACGCCATCGATACCGCCATCGCCGGCGCTGGCGGAGGAGCCGACTCGCCGGGCCAGGTCGGCGCCGGGGGCGCAGCCACTGCGGTGGGCGACGTGCATGGCGGCTCGGTTACAGCCTCGTCCTACGCCGTTGGCGGAACCGGGCTGACGGCTGGCGCCGCCAACGCCACGATGACGGCGACAGGCGACAGCGGCAGCGCCTACGCCAACGCTTCGACTGCGGATACGGTGGGTAATCTGATCGAGTCCACCGGCGCGTCGGCCACCAGCGTCGTCGAAGGGACCAGCGTAGCCCGAGCCCAGGCGGCCATCGGCGGGGCTCCGGCCACCTATGCCAGCGGCTTTCAGGCCCTGGCGCTGGAGACCGGTGCGCCCAGCGCCGCCGCGACCTCGGCGATCCTCTCGGCCAACAGCAACATCAAGGCGGCGTTCGGAGCCTCGCCGACCTTTTTCTCCGTCGGCGAGCTGGGGGGCGGCCATTCCAGCACCGGCGCGGACTCGCAGGTCACGACCAGCGAAATCGACCTGACGGTGGATCTGACCCAGATGGCGGTGCGCCAGGACCTGATGGTCGGATTCTATCACCCGACCGCTACGGGGGCCGGCTTCACCAGCTTGACCTTCGACATCTACGCTGACGGCGTCGACGTGTTGCACGAGGTGTTCAGCACGGTCGCGGCGGCGACCTCCTTCTTCACCAACCACGCCATCGACCTGGGCTCGCTGGCCAGCGGCGCCCTTAGCAGCGACACCCTGACTTTGTCGGCGGTGATGAGCATTACAAGCTCGACCGTCGGGTCGGGCTTCAGCGCGGGAATGATCTTCGCCGATCCTCCAGCCGGCGCCCACGTGGAGCATGCCATCGCGGCCAGCGGCATCGCCTCGGACAGGCCGTTCGATCAGGCGCTGCACCACGATTCGGCCGACCTGACCGGCGCCAACCTGGAGGTCGCTCACCACGGATTGGGGATGGGCGCCATTCACGCCCACGAATCTGCGCTTCTTTGAAGGAACGGGCCGTCGGCTGTCAGGTAATACGGTAAAGCCTCGGTCGGCGGCTTGACTTCAATGAGCCTGGCCGGCTCGAAGGGGGCGCCGCTCTTGTTGCGGGCGATCTCGAGCTGGGGCCGCGCGGCGGCTGACACCGGAGCCGTCCGCACCTAGTGTGGCGCTGACGTGAACCCCGCCGAGCGTGAATGACCGCAGCTTCTTCCGATCCGCCCGAGCGTCGGCCAAGGCGCCGGGCCCTAGGCGCCGCCGTGACTGTGGCCGTGCTCTTCGCCGCCGGCGGGGCGATCTATCTCGCGCGCGGCCGCATCGCCGAGGACCTCGCTCGCAATTGGCTGCGCGACCAGGGGATCGCTTCCAGCCTTTCGATCCGCTCGCTGTCCTTGACCGGGCTGACCGCCAGTCTGCGCATCGGCGCCGCTGCGGATCCGGACCTGACGGTGGAACAGGTCGAGGTCGGCTATGCGGTGGTGGGGCCGTGGAGCGGCTCGCCGTTCGGGGTGCGCACCCGCAGCCTGCGGCTCATCCGGCCCCGGCTGAAGCTGCGCCTGGAGGGGGGCGCAGTGCGCTACGGGGCGCTGCAGCCCCTGATGAACGCGCTGTCGAAACGGCGGCCCGGCGGCGGGCCGCCGCCGGACATCGCCGTGGAGCAGGGCGTCCTGGTGCTGGTGACGCCGAACGGCCAGGGCGTTTTTCGAGGCGGCGGCGAGCTGAAGGCCGGCGTGCTCACCAGCCTCAGCGGAAGCCTCGATCCCTATCAGTTCTCCGTGGCGGCCACCCGATTACAAGGCCAGGGGGGCGAATTCGATCTCCATCGAACCGGCGAGCGGATGTCGGTCGCGGTCGATCTCGGCCCGGTGACGGTCCAGAACGGCGCGGCCAAGCTGCATGCGGCGCGGGCCAAGCTGGCCGGGGAGCTTCCCTTTCCGGGCAGGAACGGATCCTGGCGCGGGCCGATCCGCCTGGCCCTTACGGGGCTGGGCGTCGCCGCGGACACCGGCGCCCTGCGCGCCACGGGCGGCGTGCTGAATGCGGACCTGGACGGGTCGTTGGAGGCGACCTTGGCGCGACAGGCCGTGGCGGGACGCCTGCTGATCACCAGCCAGATCGCCCAGGCCCAGCAGTCCGACACGCGCCTGCACGAGGCCGCCGCGCAGCTCGACTTGGCGCAGCTAAGCCTGGTTCACGACCAGACAAGCCTTTCGGCGACCGGCGAGGGCCAGGCCAGCCTGGAGGGCGGCGTGAATGCAGCCGGCGCCGAGGCGGAGGTCGAGACCGGGCCGATCCAGGTCCATGGCCTGAAGCTCCTGATGCAGGACGGCCGCCTGACTCGCGCCGCTACGTTCGAGGGCGGTCTTACCGGCCGGGGAGCCTTCGCCGCCGCTCCGGCGAGCCGCCTGGCCGGGCGGGTTCCGATCCTGTCGGACGAAAAGCCTTATGCTCTGGCCATGGAGCGGGCGTTGCGCGGCTTTCGCTTCGCTGAAGCCCGCTGGCGCGCCGACCTGTCCGGCCAAGGCCTGCGCCTGGCCTTCGCCGCCCCGGTGCGGATCGACGCAGCGTCTGGCGCGCATCTGACGCTCGTTGCGGCGCCGGCCACGGTCGGGCCGAAGGGTTTCGCCGGCGGCGGACAGTTCGTGATCGAGGGCGGCGGCCTGCCGTCGCTACGAGCGACGCTTGCGCGCGGGTCGCTTACTCCAGCAGGCTTTCGCGCGGACGTGACGGCCGAGGGCGAACTCGACGCCCTGTTCGCCCGCGGGGCGCAGGTTCGGGCCGAGGGCCGGCTGGCCGGCGAGGCAGGCCGCTGGCGGTTCGAACTGGCGGGCTGCGCGCCCGAGCGCGCGCGGCGCCTGGCCTTCGATCCCAACCCGGTGGAGGATTTCACCGCCACCCTCTGCCCGGGCGACGGCCCCCTGATCGCGGTCGGCCCGAACGGCTGGCAAGCGCGCGGCCGGCTGGAGGATGCGCAAGGCACGGCGGCAAGCTTCGGCGCCCGCTTCGCGGAAGCGGACAGCGCGTTCCAGGCCGGCGGCCGCCACGGCCTGGAGACCGCCGAGGTCACCCTGGACGGGGCGCAGTTGACCGATACGGCGAAACCGCTGCGGTTCCGGACGCTGAAGGTCGCGGGCGGCGCCAAACTCGCCGGCGGGGCCTGGACCGGCGCCTTCACAGCCGCCACGGGCTCCGGGCGGCGGATCGGCAAGGTCGAGATCCAGCAGGTCGTAGCGACCGGCGTCGGCCGCGCGGATATCGACACCGGCCCGCTGTCGTTCGCGCCGAACGCGTTGCAGCCGGCCGAACTGTCGCCGTCGGCCGATTTCGTGCGCGGCGCGGACGGCGAGGCCGCCTTCAAGGGATGGTTCGCCTGGGGTCGCGGCGGTGCGGTGCAGAGCGGCGGCGAACTGACCACCCGCGACCTGAAGTTCAAGAGCGCGGTCGGCGCCGTACTCGGCATCAACACCCACCTTCGCTTCACCAGCCTTTCGCCGCTGGTCACCGAGCCGGACCAGAAGCTCGGCGTGGACCTGGTGCAGGCGGTGACGCCGGTCAGCGGCCTTTCGGCCCAATTCGATCTCGACGCCCATGCGATCAGGATCGGTTCGGCCTCGGGGGCCGTCGCCACGGGCCACATCCGCCTGGAGCCCACCTCGGCCTCCCTGGCCGCCGGGGCGCCGTTCAAGGGCGTGCTGGTCTTCGACCATGTCAGGATCGGCGACCTGATCGCCGCATCGAGCCTGGCCGACTCCGTCAAGCTGGACGCCGTGGTGGACGGACGGATTCCGTTCACCGCCAGCCCGTCGGGCCTGACCATCGAACACGGCGAGTTGCGGGCGGTGGGGCCGGGGCGGCTGTCGATCTCGCCCAAGGCGCTGAAGGGCGGCGGCCCGTCGGCCCAGCCCGGCGTCGCCCAGGATCTAGCCTATCAGGCGATGGACAATCTGGCCTTCGAGTCCATGGACGCCTCGCTGAACACGCTTCCGGGCGAGCGGCTGGGGGTGCTGTTCCATATCAAGGGCCGGCACGACCCGCCCAAGCCCAAGCGCGCGACTATCGCGCTCGGCGACCTCTTCCGCGGCAAGCCCCTGGCCAAACCCCTGGCCCTGCCTTCGGACACCAAGATCGATCTGACCCTCGACACCTCTCTCAACTTCGGCGAGCTTGTCCGGACGTTGCAGAAGGCGTGGCGGGATAGCCTGAGCCAGGGCGGTTCACCGCCGGTTCAGGCGGGACATGATCCGGTGAAGGTCAAGAAAGAGACGGAGCCTCGATGATCAGACGCACCCTGATGACCGCCTGTCTGACCTCTGGTCTGGCGGCCGGCCCGCTGCTGGCCCTCGGGGCCTGCACGCCGACCATCAACGTCAAGGTCGAACCGATCAGCATCTACGCCAAGCTGGACGCGGACATCCGCATCCGTCTGGACAACGAGGTCCAGACCGCCATCCAGCAGAACCCCAACCTGTTCTAGCTTCTAGAGGCCGACCATGATCCGCCGCCTGTTCCTCGCCCAGACCCTTGGATTGACCCTCGGCCTGAGCCTCGCAGCCACGGGCGCGTCGGCCCAGACCTCCGCCGAGAAGGCGACGGTCGACGCCGCCAAGACCCAAGGCGTGGTCGGCGAGCAGGGCGACGGCTTCCTGGGCTTCGTCGCCGGCTCCGCCCCGGCGGACATCACGGCGGCGGTCGCAGCGATCAACGCCGGCCGCGCCAAGGCCTACAAGGACATCGCCGCCAAGACCGGCGTCTCGGAAGCCGCCGCCGGCGAGGCGACCGCCGTCCAACTGGTAGGGCGGTTGCCGGCTGGGGGCTACTACAGGCCACTGGGCGGGGGGTGGACGCGGAAGTAGGCGGCCAGGCCGGTTGCACTGTCCGGGCGGCGCGGGCGTGCGTGGATAGCCTCGCAGCCAGTGGCCGTCAGGAGGGCGCAATTCCAATCTTGCTGCGGCCAGCGCCCCGCGCGCGGCGATTTTGCTTCTGCTTGCTGGAGCGTGTCGCTCCAGATCACGATGATTTTGGATCGAATCGATCCAAAATCATAAAACGTGATCGATTCTAAAAGTTTAGAGCGGAATGCGAGCGGAAAACCGCTTCGCACTTTTCCTCATCCCGCTCTAGGCTCCACAAGCGGCGCTTTCGGCGCCTATACTCCTAAAAATTGAAGCGATCGCCCCGACCCTGAGAATTGCCGGCGGTCATGTCACTCCCCGGGGACAGCACAAGTCGATGGACGCCAAACTGAAAAAGGCCGTCAGAACGCTGCAAAGCGAACTGCCGTTTCTCAAGCGCGCAAAAGATAGCTTTTATCTCCACACTCGCCGTATGCTGCGCCAACCACATGAGAACGATTTCAGGGCCCTCGCCCTGATCCCCGACGGACAAGACAGATGCTATATCGATATCGGGGCTAACCAGGGGCAAAGCATAGAATCGATTCTGTTATTCAAACCATCGGCTCAATTGATTTCCTTCGAGCCCAACCCAAACTTGGCTATGGCGCTCGCCAATCGCTACAAAATCAAGACGAACATCAGCATTGTTGCCCAAGGCCTGTCGGACGCGCCCGGTGAGCTCACGCTGTTTGTCCCTTCGTATAAAGGTTTTGTCTATGACGCGCTCGCGTCTCTCGATCGTGACGCCGCCGCGTCTTGGATTAGCGAGCAGACGGTCTTAGGCTTCACTCCCGACAAGCTGACGATCGATGAAACGCGGTGCGAGGTCAACACGCTGGACTCTCATCAGCTCGCACCAATTTTCATCAAGATTGATGTTCAGGGGCATGAGTATAATGTTCTAAATGGAGGAAGGGAAACCTTACGGCGCTATGAGCCAATTTTGCT
>FTFU01002059.1_pt1 | contig 12374 bp, 12 predicted proteins | sample 1640511 | NCBI WGS metagenome assembly FTFU01 (sample SAMEA3914789, study PRJEB12502) | metagenome | biome: forest; material: soil | place: Canada | collected 2011-07-03 | depth 0.3 m | reverse complement strand
TGTACTGGCTGGCCTGACGGCTGTAGAAGCCGGGACGCTGCAACCGTTCCTGTTCACCTATCGCCAGGGCCGGCCGCACCTTCGCCAACTTGATTGAAGCCGCCGTTGACTTTCGGGGCGCAATGCGTATTTTCCGCGCCTCTCGGATTTCCCGGCGCAGGCGGCTGCCTCGCGCTCCCGCAAAGGTTACGTCATGGCCAAGCCAGCCTCCATCAAGATCCGCCTGAACTCCACGGCGGACACCGGCTTCTTCTACGTCACCAAGAAGAACGCCCGCACCATGACCGAAAAGATGGTGGTCAAGAAGTACGACCCCGTCGTGCGCAAGCACGTCGAGTTCAAGGAAGGCAAGATCAAATAGGCGTGCCCTTCGCCTGATCGAGTTTCCGACGCCCGGCCACACCGCCGGGCGTTTTTGATTCGGCCCTCCTTCACGGTTCCAGGCCCTCACGCAGTTCCAAGCCTCGCGATTCCGCGCCATGGCGCCGCGCGAGCCGGTGTTGTACGGCTTGCTTGCAGCGTTCGAGGACAGGTGATGAAGCGGCGTTGGCCTGTGGGTTTCGGTCTGGCTCTGGCGTTCGCCCTGGCGGCGGCTCACACCCCGGCGGCTTCAGCCGCGGCGCCGACGCTCGCGCCCCTGCCCGCCGTGTCGCTCCCGTACACGCAGTACACCCTGGCCAACGGCCTGACCCTGATCGTGCATGAGGACCACAAGGCGCCGATCGTCGCCGTCAACATCACCTACCACACAGGCTCGAAGGACGAGCCGCCAGGCCGCACCGGCTTCGCCCACCTGTTCGAGCACCTGATGTTCGGCGGCAGCGCCAACCATCCCCAGGTGTGGTTCAAGGCCATGGAGCCGGCCGGCGGCTCCGACATCAATGGCACCACCTATTACGACCGCACCAACTTCTTCGAGACCGTGCCCACCGCGGCCCTGGACCTGACCCTGTGGCTGGAGTCGGACCGCATGGGCCACCTGCTGGACAAGTTCGACGAGAAAGTGCTGACCACCCAGCGCGGCGTGGTGGAGAACGAAAAGCGCCAGGACGAGAACCAGCCCTACGCCCTCGCCGACGAGATCATCACCAAGACCGTCTGGCCCGCCCGGCATCCCTATAGCCATACGGTCATCGGAGAGATGCAGGACCTGGACGCCGCGGCCGTGAGCGACGTCAAGGACTGGTTCGGCAAGTACTATGGCCCGACCAATGCGGTGATCGTGCTGGCCGGGGACATCGATCCGGCGACCGCCAAGGCCAAGGTCGAGACATATTTCGGCGACATACCGCCGGGGCCGCCGGTGACCCGCCAGAAGGACTGGATCGCCAAGCGGACCGGCTCTCAGGCCGCCGTTGCGCAGGATCGCGTGCCCCAGGCCAGGCTCTACAGGGTGTGGAACACCCCGCCGGCCGGGACCGCGGACGACGACGACCTGACGCTGCTTTCCGACATCCTGGTGGGCGACAAGACCTCGCGGCTCTACCAGCGCCTGGTCTATGCCGACCAGACCGCGACCGACGTCTCCGCCTTCGTCGATGAGCGCGAGATCGCCAGCCTGTTCGAGATCGTGCTGACGGCCAAGCCGGGCGCCTCGCTGGACGCCCTGGACGCTGCGGCCAGGCAGGAGCTGACGCGCCTGCTGCGCGATGGACCGACGGCGGAGGAGGTGGAGCGGGTCAAAACCGCCCGCGTCGCCAATATCATCCGCGGCCTGCAGCACGTGGGCGGCTTGGGCGGCAAGGCCGACCTGCTGGCCTCCGGCCAGACCTTCGAGGGCACGCCGGAGGCCTTCAAGACCCAGCTGGCGCGGTTCGAAGCGGCCACCCCCGCCGACCTCAAGGCCGCCGGCCAGCGCTGGTTGAGCGACGGCGACTTCACCCTGCGGGTGGTCCCCTTCGCCGACTATGCGCCCGCTGCGACCGGCGCCGATCGCTCGGCGCCGCCGGCGCTTGGAACCATGGTCACGCCAAGGTTCGTCAAATTCTCCCGCGCCCAGCTCAGCAACGGCCTGAAGGTCATCGTCGCCGAGCGGCACGACAACCCGACCGTGACCCTGGACCTGGTGGTGGACGCGGGCTACGCCTCGGACACGCTTGGCAAACCTGGCGCGGCCAGCCTGACCACGCGGCTGATGACCGACGGCACGCAGAGCCTCGACGCCCTGCAGCTCAGCGCCAGGCTGTCCGAACTGGGCGCGACCCTGAACGCCTCGGCCGATCGCGACACCGACAGCCTGGCGCTCTCGGCCCTGTCCTCGCGCCTGGATCCCAGCCTGGACCTGTTCGCCGACGTGCTGCTGCGCCCGGCCTTCCGGGAAGGCGACCTGGCGCGCGAGAAGGCGCTGCAGATCGCCCAGATCCAGCAGGACAAGGATGATCCGGTGCAGATGACCTTGAGGGTGCTGCCCGGCTTGATCTACGGGGCGGGCCACCCTTACGCCGCCCCGCTGGACGGCCTGGGCGACGAGGCCTCGGTCGGCGGCATGACCCGCGAAGATGTGGTCCGCAACCACCGGACCGGGTTCCAGCCCGGCGGGGCCACCCTGATCGTCGTCGGGGACACCACCTTGACCTCGCTTCTGCCGAAGCTGGAGGCCCGGTTGGGCGAATGGCGCGGCGCGTCGGCAGCCACAAAGCCGGTCGCCGCGGTCGATCCGCCGCCGGCGGCTCGGGTCTACCTGATGGACAAGCCGGGCGCGTTGCAATCGCTGATCCTGGGCGCCATCGTCGCCCCGCCGCGGCGCGATCCCGAGCACGAGGCGATCGAAACCATGAACACCGCCCTCGGCGGCGCCTTCAACTCGCGGCTCAACATGAACCTGCGCGAGGACAAGCACTGGGCCTATGGGGCCAACAGTCTGTTCTTCGATGCCCGCGGCCCCGGCCTGTTCGTCGCCTACGCCCCGGTCGAGACGGACAAGACCGCGGAAAGCTTCGTCGAGGTGCGGCGGGAACTTACGGAGTATGCGGCTCAGCATCCGATGACGCCCGCCGAGCTGGATTTCGCGAAGGCCAGCATGGTCAACACCCTGGACGGAGAATGGGAGACCACCGACGCCGTCGCCGGGAGCCTCGCGGCCCTGGCGACCTATGGCCTGCCGGACGACCATTTCGACACCCTGCCGGCCAAGATCCAGGCCGTGACCGTCGCCGACGCCGCAGCAGCCGCCAGGCGCGTGGTGCGCGCCGACCAGATGACGTGGATCATCGCCGGAGACCGGCGCCTGATCGAGCCGAAGCTGAAGGCGCTGGGGCTCAGTCCCCAGGTGCTGGATGCGGATGGAAAGCCGATCCGATAGATCAGCCCGGATGCATGACGTCGACGCAGTACTGCCGCCAGCCGCGCAGGAACCGGGCGCTGCGTTCCATGGCTGCCGGGGACAGGTCGGCCGGGTCGTTGTCTTCGACGGTGAAGGCGACCTCGTTATCGTGCTCGGGGCCTTTCTGCACAGGAAAGGTCGCGAAGAAGCGTCGCCCCAAGGGCTGCCCCCGCGAGAGCTTCGCCAAGTCGACCCGCCCGCAGACTGCAACAACGGCCTTCGGAAGATCGGCGGCATAGCGGCGCGGCAGGTTCGTCGGCGCGGTGACGACATAGACGGCGTCGAAGCCCGTGACCCCGCCATCCACACCCGCAGCGACCACCGGCTCGGCGAGGGCGATGAGCCCGTCCGCCGTGACGTCGGCCCGGCTCTGACTGGAAAACGCGAGGCCAGCGACCACGAGCGCAAGCCTCAGTCGCCCAAATCGGTTCGCTGGCATCACAGGTTCACCCTTCTCAGGCGACGCCGAACTGCGCCGCCAGTGGCTCTTCGACCTCGTAACCATAGCCGAGTTTGTGCTTCAGGCGCTTGGCGAGCATGGCGTGGAGGTCCGCCCGCTGCCGATCCGAAAAGGCCGCCCTGTCTCGTTCCTGGTCGGCCGGGATGATCAACTCGCCCGCGTTGGGATCGAGCTCCCGGCGCATCGCCTCGCGGCCGGTGGCGGCGACGGCCGCGTCGATCGATTGGGCGGAAACAGGGACCTGGTAGTGGGCCAGGACCTGGGTCAGCCAATAGCGCGGATCGGCCCTCACCTGCTCGTAGCGCAGCACCAGAATGTCCTTGGGATATTTCTGGACGAACCGGCCCCAGCGATTGAAGAAGCTGATGTACCACCAGACGTCTGCGACGGTCCGGCGTCCAGGCGCCGGCGCATAGACATAGTCGGCCAGGGTCAAGCCGTGTTCCTCACGCCATTTGACGTAGTGGGACAGCATGGCCTGCTCGATGTCGCGGACCAGCACCACGATCGGCGGCAGCCGCAGCGCCCGGAACACGGGCCGCAGCCTGAGGAGCGAGGACGGCAGATTGTGCGAACTGCCGATGCGAGGGGCTTCAGGATATTTGTGTGGCCATTTGGGATTGCCGACGAAGTCGTTGGCGGTGCGCCCGCTGGCGAAGCGCGGCGGCGGCAGCTCCAGTTCCGCAGCGAGGGCGTGGCTGATCATGTATTTCAGCCAGTGAGTGCCGGAGTTCTTCGCAGTTACGAGGAATCCGTCGATATGGCGATAGTGGAGCAGATGGAAGTTGCCCAGGTCCACAGCCAAGTCCCGCGCGAACAGCGCATAACGGTCCGAGACATCCAGCTGTTCCAGAGCAGTCGTCATCCACAACTTATCCGAGAAAGTTGATGGCAGTGTTGCGGCCTACTGAGGTTCGCTTCAGAACCGAGGACCGAAACGCCCCGAGCGCTACAGCAACTCCCAACGCGATCAACGACCAAACGCAGGCCGGCGTTCCTGACACTCAAGTCGGATTTTCCCCTGAGTTGGGGTATGGCGGCGACGAGCATGAGTCACGGATAGCACCTGAACCTAGGCGCCCGTATTTCCACCGCGACACGGAAGATTGCTCACCTGAAACGCGGCCGCGCCAGAAATCGGAATGCTACGAAAATGGCAGAGCAGCTCAGATCTTAAGCGGCGTGCGCGACGACCTTGTTGCGGCCGGCGGCCTTGGCTTCGTACAGGGCCTCGTCGGCCCGTTTGAGAAGCGCGTCGGGCGTGTCGTCGGCGCCCAGGGTGGCGGCGACGCCGATGGAGATGGTCGCCGTCAGAAGCTCCTTGCCGCCAGCCACTCGGAAGGGCGAACCCGCCACATGCAGGCGGATACGCTCGGCGATGCGCTCGGCCGTGGCCAGGGGCGTGCCGGGCATGATCACCACGAACTCCTCCCCACCATAGCGGCAGGGCAGGTCCACGGCGCGGACGTTGGTCGCCACCCGGACGGCGAATTCACGCAGCACCTCGTCGCCCACGTCATGGCCGAAGCTGTCGTTGATCTTCTTGAAGTGGTCGATATCGATCAGCAGGGCGCCGACCGGCTCGCCTCCCTTGCCCGCCCGAGCCACCAGCGCGCCCAGCTGGCCGACCATGTAGCGGCGATTGTGCAGGCCGGTCAGCTGGTCGGTGACCGCCAGCTCCAGCGAATGGTCCAGGTTCTTGCGCAGGAAATCGGTGTAGCGCTTGCGCTTGATCTGGGTGCGCACCCGGGCGGCCAGCTCCTGCGGGTCGATCGGCCGCGGCAGGACGTCGTTGATGCCGATCTCCAGCGCCTTGACCATGCGCGGGCGCTCGCCCGGATCGATCACGGCCAGGATCGGCAAATGCCGCGTGGCTTCGTCCGAACGGATCTGGGCGGCCAGACGCAGGCCATCGAAATGGCGTGCGTTGGCGTTGATGATCAGAAGGTCCACCGGGCCGCGGGCGGTCAGATGGGCCTTGTCCGCGTCGGTCTCGATCACCGGGCGGTGCTCCACACCCAGCTCGGCGGCGATCCGCTGGGCCTGGCGCTCGTTGTCATCGCAGATGACGATGCGCCCGCCGGTGCCCGCCAATCGCGCGGCGGCGCCGGCGATGACCCCGATGCGGCGGCCCGAGGCCTCCCGCTCGCGCAGCTCGTCGATCACGGTCTTCAGCCGGGTCAGGCTGCGCACGCGCGAGAACAGCATGACATCGTCGATCGGCTTGGTCAGGAATTCGTCCGCCCCGGCCTCAAGGCCCGCAATCCGGTCGTTGCGCCCGTCGAGCGCGGTGACCAGCACCACCGGAATATGCCGCGTAGCCGGATCGTCCTTCAGCCGGCGGCAGACCTCGAACCCGTCCATGCCGGGCATCATGACATCGAGAATAATGATGTCGGGGTGCTCGGACTGAGCCATGGCCAAGCCGGTGGGGCCGTCCTGAGCCAGCAGGACTTCGTAGTATTCGGCGCTGAGCTTGGCGTCGAGGACGCGCAGGTTCGCCTCGATATCGTCGACCACCAGGATGCGAGCGGTCATGGCCGGATCACCCGAGATATCGGCGGATGGTGTCGAGGAAGTGTGACACCGATATCGGCTTGGAGATATAGGCTTGGCACCCGCCTTCCCGAATCCGCTCCTCGTCCCCCTTCATGGCGAAGGCGGTGACCGCCACCACCGGAATGTGGGACAGGTCGTCATCCTCCTTGAGCCATTTGGTGACCTCGAGACCGGAGATCTCGGGCAACTGGATGTCCATCAGGATCAGGTCGGGGCGATGCTGGCGAGCCAGGGCCAGGGCCTGCAGGCCCTCGCGCGTCTGCAGAGTCTCATAGCCCTGGGCGTCGAGCAGATCATGAAACAGCTTCATGTTCAGCTCGTTGTCCTCGACGATCAGGACTTTCTTGCTCATACCGAACCCAGGCTCCGAGGCGCGTCCGACAAAGGCCTCAACCTCTTCATCAGCTACTGCTAATCACACGATATCCTTAAGCCCGTGTTGACTACGGAGCGATCGTTGCCTTCCCCCGCCGATATCGATCTGCCCCGAATCCCCGAAGATCGTCCGCTGCTTATCGTGGATGTCGACGAAGTTCTGGGCCTGTTCATGCACGGCTTCGGCGCATTCGTGGCCCAGAGAGGCTACGAGTTGCGACTCGAGCGATTCGCTTTGTTCCAGAACCTCTACCGCCCCGGCGACTCCCTGCCGATCGATATGGAGACCGGGCGGATGCTGTTCAATGAGTTCTTTCGTCACGGCTCCGAAGAGATGCTGCCGACCCCGGATGCGGTCGATTCGCTGGCGGCGCTTTCCGAGCACGCCAGCATCGTCATCCTGACCAACGCGCCGGACCATTGCCGCGAGCCGCGCAGCCGATGGCTGGCGCGTCACGGCATGGACTATCCCCTGCTGATCAATTCTGGGCCCAAGGGGGCCGTTGTGGCTGCGCTGGCGGCCCGGACCCGGGCCCCCAGCGCCTTCGTCGACGACCTGATCGTCAACCTGGATTCGGCGGCCGAGGCCGCGCCGGCGGTGCATCGTTTCCAACTGGTGGCCGACCGGCGCCTGGCCGCCCTGGCGCCCTCGAACCCGGACCGGCATCCTCGGATCGACGATTGGCCGAGCCTCCGCCGCGCCATCGCACGCGTCCTCGGAGCCACCCTCGAATGAGCCGCGTCCGTGCAGACCGGCTCGGACCGCTGCGGTGAACGGGCTCTGTCGCGACTGCCTGACCCTGGACGAGCGGCCAGGCGGCCGCTGCCCACGCTGCGCCTCGCCGAGGCGGATCGTGCACGAGGAGCTTACGCGGCTTTCGATCGCTCACATGGACTGCGACGCCTTCTACGCCTCGGTGGAGAAGCGCGATCGGCCCGAGCTGCGCGACCAGCCGGTGATCGTCGGCGGCGGCAAGCGCGGGGTGGTTTCCACCTGCTGCTACATCGCCCGCATCTATGGCGTCCGCTCGGCCATGCCGATGTTCCAGGCGCTGCGCCTCTGTCCCCAGGCCGTGGTGATCAAGCCCGACTTCACCAAATACCGCGCCGACAGCCGCCGGATCATGGACAAGCTCGCGGCCCTGACGCCCCTGGTCCAGCCCCTGTCGCTGGACGAGGCCTGGCTGGACCTGTCGGGCTCGGAGCGCCTGCACGGCGGGCCGCCGGCCCTGGTCCTGGCCCGGCTGCAAGCCGAGATCGAGCATCAGGTCGGCATCACCGTCTCCGTCGGCCTCGCCGCCAACAAGTTCCTGGCCAAGATCGCCTCGGACCTCGACAAGCCGCGTGGCTTTTCAGTGATCGGCGCCGGCGAAGCGAAGAGCTTCCTGGCGCCCAAGCCGGTGCGGATCCTGCCTGGCGTCGGACCAGCCCTGGCCCTGTCGATGGAGAAATCCGGCTATCGCACGGTGGGCGACCTCGCCCGCGCCGACCCGCGCCACCTGGCCCAGCGCTGGGGAGCCCACGGCCTCAGGCTCGGCGAACTGGCCGTCGGCAAGGATAATCGTCCTGTCGATCCGGAGCAGGCGCGCAAGTCGATCAGCGCCGAGACCACCTTCAACGACGACCTGAGCACCCTGGAGTCGCTCGAGGACCAGCTCTGGCCCCTGTGCGAGCGTGTAGCCCGCATCGCCCGCCGCGAGGGCGTCGCTGGCCGCGTGGCCAGCCTGAAGCTGAAGACCGCCGGCTTTCATTCGATTTCGCGCCGGCGAACCCTCTCTGCCCCCACCCAGACCGGCAAGGTGCTGTTCGCGGTCGCCCGCGAGATGCTGGCCGGCGAGGTTCGCTCTGGCCCATTCCGCCTGATCGGGGCTGGCCTCTCCGACTTCGTCGACGCCGCCGAGGGCCTCGACCTGTTCGCCGACGAAGAGCGCCGCGCCCGCAAGAGCGAAAGCGCCATCGACGTCCTGCGCGGCAAGTTCGGGGCCTCGGCGGTGGTGACGGGGCGGGCGCTGAAGGGAGAGTAGAGAGGTGATCGAGCGCCCGAGCATTGTGCTCCCGATCAAAAAGGTCGTCATCCCGGCCGGAGCGCTCGCAAGAGCGCGGAGAGCCGGGACCCAGCAGGCGCGATCTCGAAGCCGCGCGTCTTTGCAGCGTCGGGGACGGATCTGCTGGGTCCCGGATCTTCGGTCGCTTCGCTCCCTACGTCCGGGATGACGGCGCTTTGGGGGGCGAAATGGATGGAAGGCGTTGCTTCACGCCACTTCATCTGAAAGCGCGCATCACAGCACCTGGGTCTGCGCCTCTGGTCCCAGCTGGACCAGCCGCAGGCCGTCCGGCCCCGCCTCGAACACCGTGATCGAGCAATGGTCAGGGCGGAAGGCCAGCACCTTCTCCTCGCCGGTCACCGTGGTGACTGCGGCGTTGATGGCGACGAAATGGCTGAACACGGCGGCGCCGGACTGCTCTGCGACGGCCTCGGCGATCGTCCGGCGCCACGCATCGTAGTCCAGATCGCCCGCGGCCTCGCTCCAGCGGCCGGTGAAGACCTGGCGCAACCAGGGGCCTCGCTCGGCTTCCGACAGGGCCGCCGGCGTCGGGATTTCTCCGAACCGGGGATCGATTTCGGCCGTGACGCTGAGGCGCTCGGCGAAGGGCTGGGCCGTCTCGCGGCAACGGCGCAGGGGCGATGACAGGACCCGCGTTGGCCTCTGTCCGTCAGGCATGGCCATCAGCGCATCGGCGGCCGCCCGCGCTTGGGCCTGGCCCTGCAAGTCGAGCCCAGGGTCGGGATCGGCCTCCTCTCCCCAGGTGGAGGACGGCTTGCCATGGCGGATCATGTAGATGCGGTTCATGAGGTGGGTCCAAGGGCGCTCATTTTGGGTTTTCCGCCGCAATCTTGATCAGACCTCCACGACAAACGCGACAGGCGCCCGCAGCGGCATGACGCGTTTATGGTCGCTTTTTCGAGATCGGCGCCACTCGAAGAGCCCCCGGAGTCTCGCCGATCATCCACAGGCGCCTGTTGCACCGACGCAAAGCCCCCGACCGGCCCCAATCCGGAAACGATGACGATTTAGGCGGCGATTGACTAAGATATATGCACACGACAAAACCGAGACCTCTGTAAGCAAGCCCGGTGCATTGGCCCCTTGTGAGTCCGCAGTCGCCCGTGCTGCTTGCCCAAACTCAACCCGGCGCACCTGGTTCGCGCCCATAAAAACGGCCGCGTAGCCCCGATGAAGAAGATCGAAGCCATCATCAAACCGTTCAAGTTGGACGAAGTGAAGGAGGCGCTGCAGGATCTGGGCGTGCAGGGCATGACGGTTCTGGAGGCCAAGGGCTATGGCCGCCAAAAGGGCCATACAGAACTCTATCGCGGCGCAGAGTATGTCGTCGACTTTCTGCCCAAGATCAAAATCGAGGTGGTGATCGCCGACGGCCAACTGGCCGCCGCGCTGGAAGCCATCCAAAACGCGGCCCGGACGGGGCGCATCGGGGACGGCAAGATCTTCGTCTCCGAAATCACCGACGTCGTGCGGATCCGCACGGGGGAAAGCGGCTCCGCCGCTATCTGACAATCGCAACACAGCTCCACCTAGGGGAACCAAGAGCATGGCGACTGCAAAAGAAATCCTGGCCCAGATCAAGGACGAGGAGATCGAATATGTCGACGTCCGCTTCACCGACATGCGCGGGAAGCTGCAACACGTCACCTTTGACATCTCGCTGGTCGACGAAGAGTTCCTGACCGACGGCACCATGTTCGACGGCTCCTCGATCTCCGGCTGGAAGGCCATCAACGAGTCGGACATGAAGCTGCGGCCGGATCTGGCCACGGCCAAGATCGACCCCTTCTACCAGCAGAAGACCCTGTTCCTGTTCTGCGACGTGCTGAACCCGGACACCAACACCCCCTACAACCGCGACCCGCGCTCGATCGCCAAGGCGGCCCTGACCTATGTGAAGTCGGCCGGCGTCGGTGACACTGTGTTCTTCGGCCCGGAAGCCGAATTCTTCATCTTCGACGACGTGAAGTGGTCCACCGCCCCGCACGACACCGGCTACTCCTACGACTCGACCGAACTGCCGATCAACACCAACAAAGCCTATTCCGAAGGCAACATGGGCCACCGCCCGGGCCCCAAGGGCGGCTACTTCCCGGTCAACCCGGTGGACTCGGCTCAGGACCTGCGCGGCGAAATGCTGTCGGTGATGGGCGAACTGGGCATGGAGCCGGAAAAGCACCACCACGAAGTGGCGCCCGCCCAGCATGAACTGGGCCTGAAGTTCTCCGACCTGATCACCATGGCCGACCGGCTGCAGCTCTACAAGTACGTGGTCCACAACGTCGCGGCCGCCTATGGCAAGACCGCGACCTTCATGGCCAAGCCGATGTTCGCCGACAACGGCTCGGGCATGCACGTGCACCAGTCGATCTGGAACGAAGGCAAGCCCCTGTTCGCCGGCGACAAGTATGCCGGCCTGTCGCAACAGTGCCTTTGGTACATCGGCGGCATCATCAAGCACGCCAAGGCGATCAACGCCTTCTCCAACTCCACCACCAACAGCTACAAGCGCCTGGTGCCCGGCTACGAAGCCCCGGTGAAGCTGGCCTATTCGGCTCGCAACCGCTCGGCCTCGATCCGCATCCCGCACACCGACAGCCCCAAGGGCAAGCGGATCGAAGTTCGCTTCCCCGATCCCATGGGCAACCCCTACCTGACCTTCACCGCCCTGCTGATGGCCGGCCTCGACGGGATCGCCAACAAGATCGATCCGGGCGGCCCGGCCGACAAGAACCTCTACGACCTGCCGCCCCGCGAGCAGAAGAAGATCCCGGAAGTCTGCGGCTCGCTGCGCGAAGCCCTGGAATGCCTCGACAAGGACCGGGGCTTCCTGAAGGCCGGGGGCGTGTTCGACGACGAATTCATCGACAGCTACATCGAGCTGAAGATGGAAGAAGTCTACCGGCTGCAACTGCACCCGCACCCGGTCGAATTCGACATGTACTACAAGTGCTAGATCTGGCCTTTTAGGCTCGGATACTGACGAAGGCCGCGGAGCGATCCGCGGCCTTTTTTCATGTCAGGATAGGTGTGACGCGAAACGAGAGCCGTTCGCGCTTGCCAAAAGGCCTATTCTGCGGCTCAATTTTGCGGGCGAGTTGGCGCAACCGGAAAACCGGGGCCAGTCGGCGACAAGCCGGCGAATTCGCAAAGGAGGAACACCGCTTGACCGCCATCGGCTCGCACCATTCCCGCGTCTCCGTCCCCCTGCCGGCGCAGAACCATCGCGCGATCCCGCGCGAGGTGATCGCCATGGTCGGCACGGCGTTCGGCATCCTGATTGCGGTGGGCTCGGGCTCCCTTATCGCCGCCCGGGTCCCGGAAAATTCGCCCTGGCTGTTCATGTCGGCGTACGCGGTCCCGGCGGCAATGGTGTTCGCCGTCTTCTGGCTGATCTCGCGGCGGCTTTAGAGCGGGATGCGGGCGGAAAACCGCTTCCCACTTTTCCTTATCCCGCTCTTGGCGCTAATTCGCTCTCTCGCCGCATACCCGGCGATCGAGAATCAACCGAATCTAGCCGCATGTCCAAGGCCACGCCCCAAGCCTCCCTGTTCGACGACGCGCTGAATCCCGCGCCCGCCCCGCCCCTCGC
>FTFU01002361.1_pt1 | contig 12430 bp, 5 predicted proteins | sample 1640511 | NCBI WGS metagenome assembly FTFU01 (sample SAMEA3914789, study PRJEB12502) | metagenome | biome: forest; material: soil | place: Canada | collected 2011-07-03 | depth 0.3 m | reverse complement strand
GCGCCGGTGATCGGCATAGGCTTGCTCGGCCGGGGTGTGGCCGTGAACCACGATCCGCTCGAAGCGGCGGTCGTCCTCGAGGAAGGGCTTGCGGATCCACATCAGGTCCTGGGCGCTCTGCCGCCCCAGCGGGATTCCCGGCTGCGCGCCCGCATGGGCGAAAAAGTAGTCGCCCCAGGTGAAGGTCAGGTTGAGATTCTGGAAGAAGGCGAGATGGCGTCCGGCCAGGCCGGCCGCGAAGGCGTCGCGGGCCTTCAGCCACTCGTCCATCCGCTTGCGGGTGGCCGGCGCCTCCACGCCATAGGCCTGCAGCGTCTGGAGGCCGCCCACCCGGCGCCAGTAGGGGCCCAGGCTGTGGTCGTCCAGGAAGTCGAGCAGGATCTGGTCGTGATTGCCGCGCAGGAACCGGGCCTCGATTCCCGGTCGATCCGCCAGGTCCAGCAGCAGGTCGACCACGCCCGGCGAGTCCGAACCCCGGTCGACATAGTCGCCGAGCCCCACGACGATGGTCTTCATGCCGGAGTCGGCGTCCCGCTCGGCCGCTTCGAGCAGCGGCTCAAGCAGATCGGAGCGGCCGTGAATATCCCCGATGGCATAGAGCGCCACGCCCTTGGGCGTGCTCGGGCGGACCGGAGCGCTGAGCCGCCGACGCAGGGCCTCCAGAAAGCGAGGGATCATGACTGAATCCTAGGCGACCCGGCCGCCAATGACGATGGCCTCGCCACCATTGCCGGGACACGGCGGCCCAAGGGCGCCCTGCCGATTGACATAACGCCGATCGAGCCCAATGTTCAGCTCAGCTTCGGAGACCTGAAATGGATAGTCAGAACCGCTACCGGCAATTGGTGCTTCGACTGTTCGGCGCAGTGGCCGCGGGCGCGACGATCAGCGCCGCCACGGTCGAGTCCGCCGCCGCCCACGGCAAACCGTTGCCCGAAGTTGCATCGACCTCTCAGAGCCAGTCCGTCGCCGCCAGGCTCGGAGCGATCCGGTCCGCCGTTTCCCAGGCGGTGCAGGCCCGCGCCGCCAGCGGCATGAAGCTCGCCGATGACACCTTCCACGACGCTTTCCACGACAAGTTCCACGACTCGCAGCCCGCCTGACGCGCCGCGGCTGCGCCCAGGCGCAGCGGCCCGGCCAATCTGACGACACAATGGAAGGCTGGCCCCAACCATGGCCATCGCCCCCGGAACCCTGCGCTACGTGGTGGTCCAGCCGACTCCATTCTGCAACATCGACTGCAGCTATTGCTATCTGGGGAACCGCTCGGCCAAGGACCGGATGTCCTTCGAGACCCTGGAGCGGGTCTTCGACCAGATCCTGACCTCCGCCTGGGCAAACCCCAACATCCAGGTGATCTGGCACGCCGGAGAGCCCCTGACCCTGCCGCGGACCTATTATGACCGCGCGTTCGAGATCATTTCGCGGCTCGCCGGCGACCGCATCAAGGTCGGCCACGGCTTCAATTCCAACGGCACCCTGATCGATGACGACTGGTGCGACTTCTTCCTTCGCCACGACGCCGCCATCGGCCTCAGCATCGATGGGCCCGCCCAGATCCACGATCGCAACCGGCTGACCCGCTCTGGGCGAGGCACCTTCGATCAGGCGGCGAGGGGACTGCGGCTGCTCAAACAGCGCGGCGTGCCGTTCTATGTGATCTCGGTCCTGACCCTCCAGTCGCTTGGGATGGCCGACGAGCTCTACGACTTCTACAAGGCCGAGGGCGTGCCGCGGGTTTGCTTCAACGTCGAGGAGATCGAGGGCGTCCATCGCCGCAGCACGCTGGAAGCCGACGAAGCCCAGCTCGAATTCGAGCGCTTCCTGCGGCGGTTCTGGAACCGCATGCTGGAGGACCGGGGGGGCATCTGGGTGCGCGAGTTCGACCACATGATCAAGGAGATCATGAAGAACCCCGAGGCGCCCGTGGTGCGGACCTTGTCCGACCCGTTCGTGCATCTGAGCGTCGACTGGCAGGGGAACTTTTCCACCTTCTCGCCCGAGCTCCTGGGGCAGGCGAGCGAGGCCTTCGGGAACTTCGTCCTGGGCAACCTGACCTCAGGATCCCTGGCCGACGCCGCCGAGACGCCCCTGTTCAGGCGCCTGGACGACGAGATCCGCCGCGGCGTGAGCAACTGCCGGGAGTCCTGCGAATATTTCGATGTGTGCGGCGGCGGCGCCCCGACCAACAAGTTCTGGGAGACGGGGAGCTTCACCGCCACGGAAACCATGTTCTGCCGGCTGATGAAGAAGGCCGTGGCCAATGTGGCGCTCGATATCATCGACGGACTGGTCGCGGACGGCGTCGATCCCAGCCAGGACGCGCCGTCAGCCGACGAGCCTGTGATCCAGCAGTTCGCCTAGTTCGGACTGCGCGCGACGACATCGCGATAGGCGTCGGCCAGGGCGCTCATGTCGCCCTTGCGGGCCAGGACGCGCGCCAGGGACGCCCGGCGGTAGCGCCAGTCCCGCCAGGTTTCGTCGGGCCAGCCTTCCCGCTGGGCCCGCCGCGCGGCGAGGGCGTAGCCTTGGAAGGCCTTCAACAGGATCGCCGTCCTGTCGCCCGGCTTGACGGCGTCGAGCGCGGCGCGTTCGTCCCTGCCGGCGGCGTGGGCGATGGCGCCCGGCTCCCCGGCCTTGACGGCGCGGTCCAGCCAGCTCGCGGAGCGGGCGGGGTCGGGCGCCAGGACCTGGCGGCCGTCCGCCGTCCGCACACCGTGCTCATACAGGGCGCCCAGGTCGTAGGCGGCGACGGCGACGCCGTGGTCGGCCGCGCCTCCAAGCTCTCGCAGGCCCCGATCGATGTCGAGCTGGCCCGTCGCGGGATCGCTCAGCAGCCGCCCCAGGCCTTCGCCCGCGGCGGCGTAGCCTTGCGCCAGGGCGCGCTCGAAGGCCGTTCGCGCCTCCCCGAACCGCCCCGCCGCGGCGAGGGCGCGGCCGCGCTGATAGGCCGTCCTGGCGGAATCGCCGCCCGCCGGCGCGCAGGCCCTGATCGCGCTCAGCGCCGCCGAGGGCTCCTTCAGGCGGGACAGGGCGACGCCGGCCGCGCGCCGGGCCGGATCGGACGGATCGGCGGCCGTCTCGTCGCAAGCGGTGGGGTCCTTGGGGAAGGACAGCCGTGAGGAGAGCCGTTTCAACCCCAGTTGGGTCCGCGCGTCGCCCGACATCTGTTCGAACTGGGCGGCGTCGGACCAGGCCAGCACGTCCGAGACCGGAATTCGCCCGACGTCCAGCAGCGTCTCATTGCCCGGCGCGGGCGTGCGGATGTCCCAGACCCGGGCGGTCCTGTCGCTGGATCCGGAGACGATGAAGTCGCCCTTGGGCGAGAAGGCCACGGCCCTGACCGCGTCGGTGTGGCCCTGGAGGATGGCCAGGGGCTGGCCGTTGGCGGCGTCCCAGATCCGGATGGTCTTGTCGTCCGAGGCGGTCGCGATGCGTCGCCCGTCGGCGGAATAGGCTGCCGCCTCCACGATGGCCGTGTGCCCGAGCAGCGGGAACAGGGGCGCCGCCGTCTCGGCGTCCCACACCCGCGCCGTCTGGTCGACGCTGGCCGTGACGATGCGCTTGCCGTCCGGGGAGAAGACGGCGTCGAACACCCTCTCGGCGTGGCCGCGGAGCACGGCCAGGGAGGTTCCCGTCGCGGAGCTCCAGATGCGGCTGGTGTTGTCCAGGGAGGCGGTCACGATCCGCTGGCCGTCCCGCGAGTAATAGGCGCTGGCCAAGGGTCCGCCGTGGCCGGCGATGATCTTCTTCACCGCGCCTGTGCTCAGGTCCCAGACCAGGGCGGTCCGATCGCGCGAGGCGCTCAGCAGCTGGCGCTGGTCCGGCGAGAAGGTCGCGGTCTCGACCATGTCGGTGTGGCCGATCCCGCCGCCGCCCAGGACCTGGGGGGGCTGGTCCGGCGAACCCAGGCGCCAGATCCGCACCCGGCCGCCGTCGGAGGCCGTGGCCAGATAGGCCAGGTCGCGAGACATCTCGGCCGAATTCAAGCCCTTGCCGGACTTGTCGTCGAACACCGTCGGCGCGCCCCCGGCGATGGGGAACACCCGCGCCTTGCCGTCGGAAGAGGCCGTGGCCAACCGCTGGCCGTCGGCGGAGACCTGCACGGAATTGACCGCCTGGTCGTGGCCGCCGAAGAGGCGCGCCTGGCGTCCCGCCGGCGCGTTCCAGATGCGCGCCGTGCCGTCGCTGCCGGCGCTGACGATCCGAGTCCCGTCCGGCGAGAAAGCCGCCGACTGCACCGTGCTCCTATGACCCCTGAGCCGCGTCACCTCCCTGGCGGTGGCCACGTCCCAGACCCGCACGGTCCAATCCATCGACGAGGTGATCACCCGCTTCTGGTCGGGGGAGAAGGCGGCGGAGGTCACGTCATCGGTGTGCCCCGTCAGCACCGCGGGGTTGGCCGGGTCCGACAGGGTCCAGATCCGGGCGGTGTGGTCGCGCGAGGCGGCGACGACCAGGGTCCCGTCCGGCGAGAAGGCGGCGCTGAGCATGGGGCCGCTGCCCTTGAGCTCCTGCCGCACCGCCCCGGTCTGGGCGTCCAGAATGCGGACCTCGCCATCGTCGGAGGCCGCGGCCAGCCTGGTCCCGTCGCGGGAAAAGCGGATGCACTCCATCGGCGCGCTGGCAGGCTTGGCCAGTAGCCGGCCGGCGCTGGTCCGCACGCTCCAGATCATGGCCGCGCCGTCCGCGCCCGCGCTGGCCACCACGTCCGGATCGACCGGCGAGAAGGCGGCCCACCGCAAGGGCGCGGAACTCCTGGCCTGCCAGAGCTGGCGTCCGGAAGCGATGGACCATATCCGCAGCGCGCCGTCGTCGCCCGCGGTCAGCAGCCGCGCGCCATCCGCGGAGAAGGCCGCCGACATCAGCTTCGACCCGGGCGCGAACCTTGCGACCTCGACGCCGGTCTCGGAGTCCCAGACCCTGGCGGTTCCGTCATAGGAGGCGGTGGCGACGCGTCGGCCGTCGGGGGAGAAGCTCGCCGCCTTGACGATGTCCTGATGTCCGGCCAGCACGCCGAGTTCCGGATCGGCGACAATGATCTGCTTCAGGTCACCGACCGCTTCAGGCTCCAGGGGGCGGCCTGCGCCGGGACGCGGCACGCCCTCCAGCACCGTGCTCAGCGCCGCGGTGAAGTCCGCCTCGCGCACGCGATCCTCGGCGGTCGCGGCCAGGAAACGCGATTGCGACAGTTGGGCCTGGCGCCATTTCAGGGTGGCGAGCTCGCCAAGGCCGGCCGAGGCGACGGCCAGCACCGACATCACCGCCGCGATGGAGATCGCCAGCCGTTGCGCGCGGCTCTTGAACCTCCGGTCCTCGGCGCCTGATCGCTCGACATAGGCCCTGGTCTCCGGCTCGAGCTCGACGCCGCGTTCCCGCAGCAGTCGCTCCGCCTCCTGAAGGTCCAGATCGACCAGCAGTCCGGGCGTGCGCGCCATCCCGGCCATGAACGCGCGCCAGAGCCCGCCGGGACCTCGAGCCGCCGGCGGGAGCGCCCCCTTCGGCCCGGCCGAAGCCCCGCGGGCCAGCCGCTCCTCGACGCGCTGGCGGATCTTCAGCAGCTCGGCGTTGTTCTCGAAGAACTCCCTGGCGAGCGACCAGCGGGTCAGCAGCGCTTCGTGGGCCACACGCACCGTGGGCTGGCCGCCGGTATCCACATCGGAGACCAGCAGACGGGCGGCCGGATCGAGGAAGGCGTCGACCAGACGTCGCTGCGCCGTCCCCTCGGGGAAGCTGGAGAGCCGCACCCGCCGCGCCAGGGCCCGCTGGACGTCGCCGTCTCCGGAGCCGATCTGGATCAGCGCGAACAGCACCGGCCCCAAGGCGGCGCGGTCGGCCTCGGGCAGGCCCGCCAGGATCTCCTCGGCCTTGGTCGCGATCGCCCCATCCAGCCCGCCCAGCCGGTCGTAGGTGGCGAAGGTCAGCATATGGCCGCCGGCCTCCAGGACGTCGGCCTGGTAGAGCTGGCTGAGCAGATAGGACAACAGCGGCAGCGATCCCGGCTGGTGAAACAGCGCTTCGGCGATGACCTCGTTCAAGGCGATGCCGCTGCGGCGGGCGACCGGCGAGCTGGCGCCATCACCGGGCTCGAAGCTGACGCCGGCGGCCTCGGCCGGCATGCGGATCATCTGGCTGATCTGGGCCGGGCTGGGGGGAAGCAGCTCCAGGCGTCCCGCCCCCTCGGCCAGGCGGACGAGCACGGGGGTCTCGTCGGCGCGGTGCCAGAAGTCCTTGCGCATGGCGCCGATCACCCAGACCAGGCCCGAGCCCGCCAAGGCCGCCAGCAAATCCACGAAGCCGACGCGGTCGGCCGGCGTGAACCGGTCGTTGGCGTAGAGTTCCTCGAGCTGGTCGATCACCAGCAGCAGGCGGCCGGACTCGAACTCGAGCAGCTTGCCCGCGGCGCGCTCAGTGGCGGCGACCTGGTCGAGCGCCATGGAGAAGGCGTAGGCGGGATCGCCTCCGCGCAGGAGCCGCGCCAGATCGTCGATGGTCCGGCCGGGCCCGACCAGCTCGGGCAGCCCCTCGTTGTGGGAGGGCGTGGCGACCAGCCTTTGGGCCAGGGCCTTGAAGATGTCCTCGCCTTCGCCGCTGTCGGCGGGGCGGAACGTCACCCGGCGCAGGAAGGCCGCGCCAGGAACCCGGCGCGGGACGAACAGGCGCGGCGCCAGGCCCGCCTTGGCCAGGGACGACTTGCCCGATCCGCTGGCGCCCAGCAGCAGCAGGAAGGCCGGACCCGCCGCCGCGCCCGAGGTGAGCTGCAGCATGGCCCGGCCGCAGGCGTCGTCCTGGCCGAAGAAGATCGGTGCGTGCTCGAACTCGTAGCTCTCCAGGCCGCGGAATGGCGACTCCGTCCAGAGCAGGGGCGTCGGCGAACTCCTGGCCGCCTCGATGCGGTTCTCGATCAGGCGCCGCAGATGGGATTCCAGCGTCGAGGCGAAGATCTCGAGCGATTTGAATTCGGTATAGGCCCCCAGGAACAGGCCCTTGTTGGCGAAGTGCCTCGCCCAGAACTGGTCGAGCGCGGTCAGCTGATCGAGCTGTTGCTGGCGCTGTTTGGCGTCCCAGCTGTCGACCGGGACCGCTTCGCGGCTGCGGTAGACCAGAAGGTCGGGAACCCCCGTGGCGCGGGTGGCGCGAAGGGCGTCCTCGTATTCCCACTCCGTGCCGGTGACCGGCGCGCGGCCGTCGATGCCTCGGTATTCGCGCTTCTTGGTGCGCTCGGGCAAGGGTGTGCCGATCCGCGAGTGCAGGATCAGGATGACGATGTCGAAGGTGCTCGGCGGCTCGATGTCGTCCTGGAAGTGCCGCGCGGCGTTGAGCGGCTCGTTCTCCCAGAGGTGCAGGTCGATGGTGTAGAAACGGGCGTAATCGCGCGCCAGCCGCTCCACGGTCTGGGCCGCGACCTCCCGCTCCCGCTTCACATCCGAGGGCGAGGACACGAATATTCGAAGCAGATCCGGCATCAGACCGACTTCGGGATATCGTCACCTCGCCGGCGCGAGCGAGCCTTTGCCGGGCTGACGGCGGCCGGCGCGGCGGGAGGCCTGCGAAGCGCGCCTAGCCCCTCGCCGCCCGCCACATAGGTCGCCAGCCAGTCGACGATGGCCAGGTCGTAGGCCTGCACGTCCTCGGGCAGGTCGTCGAAGGGGCGCAGATAGGGCTGGATCTTCTTCTCGTTGTCGCGCTCGGGGCCCCAGCGCCAGCCGTTGACCCGACGGTCGGCCATCCAGCGGTCGTGCTCGAGCCGGGCGGCGGCCAGACGGTCGGCCTCGCCCAGGAACAGGCGCTGGCCGGCGGCCAGCTTCGGCGGCCAATGGCGCTGGTCGTCGGGCAAGGCCAGCCAGGGCTCCAGGTCGAAGCCCAGGCTCGCCAGTTTGGCCGGCACGTGGCTGATCACCCGGCGGTTGCTGACCCTGAGCTCCTCCGCCAGCTCCGCCCACGGCGTGGCGGCGAACCCCCCGACGTCGGCATAGACCTGGTGCACCCGCTTGGCGTCGACGTCGGGGTCGTCTTCCAGCGCCCAGGAGCTCGAGGCGGCGTCTGCCAGGGCTCCGAAACTGCAGATCTGCCTCGGCTTCAGGTTGGCGACGCCCGCGGCAGGGCGCAGCGGCCCGCCCGAGCGCAGACGTACGAAAATCGGCCCCTGGATGTGGCCTTGGCGGCTGGCGCGCTCGCTGAGGCTGATCGCCGCCGACAGAGCCTCGGCGGAGTCCTTCAGGCAGACATAGGCCGCGCAGACCGGCGGCCGGTCCTCGCCGAGGCCCGCCTCGTCCAGGTCTTCGCAGAAGACCATGCGGCCGCCCTCGCCGAGCTCGGGATGGGTGTGCGCGAAGGCCTTCCGGGCTTCCTCGGCGCGCGGCTCGATGATGGTGAGGTGCGGCGGGTCCAGGTCGGAGACCAGGCTGTTCAGCGCCACGTCGCGGGCCAGGGCCTGGCCGACATTGTCGAAGCCCTCGATCAGGATGTGCGCGGCGCCGGCGCCCAGTCGCCGGGCCAAAAGGAAGGGCGGATGGCGCAGCATCACCGCGCCGGCGGCGGCCTGGGCCTCGGAGAAGGCGTAGAGGTTGGCGCCGCCCGGGGTGTGATGGATCCGTTCGGCGACGATCGGATCGTCCAGGTGCACGGCCACCCGGCTGGGGCCGACAGTCGGGTCGGCGAGCTGGTTCAGGGCCAAGAGCGCCGTCTCGATCGAGGCGCCGAGGTCGGACTCGGCCACCACGATGCGCCGCGCCCAAGCCCCGCCTCCGGCCGCCAGCAGATCCTCGCCGGTGGTTCGCGGCAGGGTGATCAGCCGGCCCGTCATTTCGGGTTCAGAGGCGCCGGCGCTAACGTGGACCACGTCCAGCCCCCGTCTCACCGCCTCGCCGACCAGGGCGAGGGCCATCTCGTGATCGCCAACGACCAGGGTGTGGCCGCGGCGCACGGCCGCCACCACCGCGGCGATCTGGGTGCGGAACAGGGCGATGGCGCCGGCCACGACGGCGCTCAGCACCAGGCCGAGGCCCGTCCAGCGGCCGATGATCAGCCGCGGATCGGCGCCGTTCTCGTTGAAGTGGTCATAGGTCTCGTCGAATCCGAACGCCCGCAACGCCAGGAACAGGGCGTTCTCCACACGCCGCCAGAACTCCAGGTGCGGATAGGCGTCCCACCAGCCGAGCCCGGTCAGCACCAGGGTCAGCAGCGCCGCCGCCGCCCAGGCGCAAAGCAGCCATCGGCTCGCCTTCCGCCCCGGCAGCGACAGCTCGCTCACCCGCCCGCCTCCCAGGGGGTCATGCCGATCCGCCTCAAGGGTTGATCACCGACACCACCGGCGAGATCGGCAGCTGGGTCTCCTCCTTCTGCAGGCCCCAGACCTGGTTCAACAGGGCGATGGCCTGGAAGCTGGTGTGCCGGCCCTCGGGATCGCTGCAGAAGCTGGCGGAGGCGCAGGCGGCCGGGATGCCATATTGGCGATGCATGAATTGCACCGCGATCTGGCCGTTCCCCGGGCGCACCTCGAACAGGTTCCAGGGCTCGAACCTCTTTCGACCTGTGTTCCAGACCCAGAGCTGGACAGGGACGTCCGGCCCCGGACCCGCCACGCTGGCCGAACGCAACACTTCGCCCAGGTAGTAGACCATTCCGTCGAGGGACCGGGTCGAGAACTCCAGTTTCAGCGCGCCGTTCGAACCGGCGCCGAGGCCGGGAGCTGCGGCTACAGCAGGCTCCGCCACGGCCGCTGCGACAGGCGGTGAGGTTGGAGCGGCGCACTTGTCCTTCACCTTCGGCCCGGCGGCAGCGAAGGTCAGGATCGATCCCGGGGTCTGGTTTGCGGCCGGTTGACCGTTCGCGGCGGCGGTATCTTGCCGAAGCTTCGCCAGGGCGATGCCCGCGACGTCGTGCTTCTGGCAGACGTTGTAGACGCCGGCCCCAAAGGCCACCTGATACTTGGAGGTCAGCAGGCTCGAGACGGCCGCGCCAGGATTGTCGCCGGCCGGCACGTTCTCCACCACCGTTTCCTCGGTGCTGGTGGACTTCAGCTCCGGCTGCAGCGCGATCACCACCCTGAGCGCCCACTGGAAGCATTTCATCTGCTCGATGTTGGGCGGATAGTTCAGGAAGGTGATGGTGTCGGCGTCGCGACCGTCACGCGAACGGTCCATGGCTACGCCGTCGCTGTCGATGCAGGCCTCCATCTGCTGGGCGACATATTGCTGGGATGGGGAGGATGGCAGGCCAACCGGGATATCGCCGTTGCAGTAATCCCCCTCCGGCTGTTCGCGGCAGTTCTTGTCGAGCGAGTCGAGCAAGTGGTGAACCTCGCCGCGGGTCACGGAGATCTTGGAGATGGTCATCGAGAACAACAGCTCGGGCGGCCAGCCCTGGCCCATGAAGAAACCCAGCTCGTCCAGCGGCACCGGCGTCAGGACGCCGCGCATGAACTTCTGATCGTCCAGCGTGCCCAGGGTCAGCGAGTTCTGGGTGTTGCCCGTCAGGCTCAGCATATAGCCGACGCCCTTCTTGGCGATGTCGCGCCCGATCGCGCCGGTCTGCTGGTACTGGCCCTGGTCGTAGAACAGCGAGGTGTCGCCCTCCAGGCGCGTGTAATAGGTGGGCAGGCGCTGGCTGGCGCGCAGCGCGTTCAGCAGCAGGAGCTGGTTGGACGTTTCGGCGACGGCGACGTTGTAGCCGGTCGCCCGGGCGCTCATGATCCCCGGCGTTTCGCAGGCCGCCGTCGCCAGGGTGATGGCGAGCACGGCCGTCAGCCGGATCAGCTTGGCGAACATCGGCTTTCCCCCTTATCGCCGACCGAACGACCGGATGTCCCCAGATCAGGCGGCCCGCAACATAAGAAGCTGAACAATATCACGGCCGCAAGCCAACTGTCGGAGCATGCCGCGCCGCGATGACGCGGGCGCCCGAATCTGGGCTTGGCGCCGCCGGGCCATGCTCTAGCTTGGCGAGGTCTTCATCGGGGAGGGTGGACCTCAGTGCCTTCCGACCTGTTCCGCATCAGGGACTGGTGGCTGATCGTGCCCCTGGCGGTCCTGGCCATGTTCGTCGGGGCGTGGGGGTTCGTGTTCCACTGCGGCGGCCACCCCCCGCACGACGCGGCGGGGCTGGCGGGCGCGTTCGGCAGCGGCCTGGCCAGGACCATCGGCCTGATGTTCCTTCGCGGCCTGGGCGGAGAGACCTGCAAGCCGCTGCCGACCCAGGTGCTGGTCGCCCAGTTCGCCCTGCCGGTGTTGGCCCTGTTCGGCGGGGCCAAGCTGTTCCTGGCCAATCTGAAGCGCGACGTGCGCGTGGCCATGGCCCAGCGCGCCCACGACCATGTCATCGTCTGCGGCCTGGGCGAGACCGGCCGCCAGATCGCCGAGACCCTGCGAGGCGCCGACCGTTCGGTGGTGGCGGTCACCCTCGATGTCGATGCGCCCAACGCCCTGGCCTGCGAGGCGCTCGGCGTGGCGGTGCTGAAGGGGGATGCCACCCACAAGGTGATCCTGCACCACGCCGGGGTCGGCAGGGCCGCTGCGGTCGTGGTGACCACGGGAGAGGATTCCAAGAACATCGAGATCGGGCTCGGCGCGGCCGCGGCGGGCCGCGGGCTCGGGCGAGGTCGGCTGAAGATCATCGCCGAGATGCGCAGCGGCTGGATGATGGAGCGCCTGCTGACCCACGACACCGCCGCGCTCGGGCGATCGGGCGCGGATTTCGAGCTGCTCAACCTGCCGATCAACGCCGCGCGCCTGCTGCTTCGCTCGCCGCCGGTGGAACGGGCCTTCGCGGGCGCCGCGGACAGCTCGAGGCCGAGGATCGCCGTGGTCGGCTTCGGCGCGGTCGCCGCCGAGTTCGTCCGGCGTGCCGCCTGCCTGAGCCTCGCCCAGCCGGGCGTGCGGCCGAGGTTCCTGATCCTGGGCGACAACGCCGGCGAGGCGGAGGACGCCCTGCGCCGGCTCTCGCCGGGGCTGCTCGAGGTCGCCGATTTCGAGTTCGAGCCCTCGCGGTTCGGCGCGGGCAATCCGGCCTCGCGCCTGGCCATCGAGGCCCAGCTCCAACGCGAGGCGGTGGACGCGGTGGTGGTGGCGCTCGGCGAAGACGACGACGCCTTGCACGCCGCCTTCCAGTTCCGCATGGCGCTCGACCTGCAGGAGCGGCTGGTCACGCCCGTGTTCGTCCGGCTGAAGCGGCAGCACAAGCTCGGCGGCTTCCTCGGCGAGGTGGAGTCCCACGTCCTGGCCCCGGACCGGCTGGTTCCCTTCGGCGCGCTGAGCGAGCTGGCGTCGCCTGAGGTGCTGCTGGACAGCGAGCTCGACCGCATGGCCCGGGCGCTGCACGAGGTCTATCTCCGTGGTTTGCCGGCCGGGGCGTCTTCGCCCGCCGCCGTGCCATGGGAGCGCCTGCCCGAGCGCTTCAAGGCGTCCAGCCGCGACCAGGCCGACCACATGGC
>FTFU01001954.1_pt1 | contig 12480 bp, 8 predicted proteins | sample 1640511 | NCBI WGS metagenome assembly FTFU01 (sample SAMEA3914789, study PRJEB12502) | metagenome | biome: forest; material: soil | place: Canada | collected 2011-07-03 | depth 0.3 m | reverse complement strand
GGGCGCGTTTCCGGACGGGATCTGCTTGGATGCGGAGGGCGCGATTTGGGTGGCCTCGCCGGCGAGCTCCGAGGTGCTACGCATCCACGAGGGCGGCGAGGTGAGCGAGCGCATTGCGACCGAGCAGCTGGCTGTCGCCTGCATGCTTGGCGGTGACGATCGCAAGACGCTGTTCATCCTCACGGCGGAAAGCACCACGCCGGATCACTGCGCCGAAAACCGGACCGCGTGCATCCTAGCCACAACGGTCGAGGCGCCCGGAGCAGGTCTGCCCTAGCTTGAAAGGCGATATGCGAACGGGACTCACACGTCGTTGAGCTCCAACCTGATCAGGTGGCGGCGCTTTCCATGGTGGGAGCTCTGGAACGCATCGCCCTTGCGCCGTGGCGCCCTCCCCTGCCACCGGCACACTCTCCGACCGATGGCGCCTTGCGCCATCGGTCGGATCTTTTCTTCAATTCAGCTTGATTGCGGCGCAATGCGCGCATCGTCCCGCGGCCCCACGACGGTCGTCAGGCCGCCACGTTGGATCAAGTTGCGACAAACGCCCCTCAGCTGGACAAGAAGTTCGCCAGAAACAAAAAATGACGCTAGCGTCACTTAGTAGTTTTTGCTATCACATCCAAATTGGAAGTTCGTCATAGCCCTGGCTGGAGGCCGTAGTGAGCACATCGACCGCGCCGTTGGACCTGAGGATCCTGCCCCGAGATATCGCATTTGGGCGCAACGCCAGCCACCCACGCTGGTGGAATGGCGGAGATCCGGTCGCGACCAATTTTTACAATGCTCTGTCACTTAGCTTCCCACAGGGAGAGTCGTACTTCGTCCAGAGCGTGCGCCACTATCTCGACGAGCTGCCAGAGCCGCTCCGCTCGCAAGTGGCGGATTTCGCGCAGCAGGAGGCCTACCATTCAAGGGAGCATATGGCCTTCAATCGACAGGTCACAAACGCCGGCTACGAGGTTCGGCGGATCGACGAACTCATCCGCGAGGACATCCGGCGGACAAAGGACGAGCCTCCCGAGGTTCATCTCGCCGCCACCGCCGCCCTTGAGCACTTCACCGCCATGATCGCCCACGCCTTCCTGAAGGATGCGCGGCATTTCAAAGATTGCCCGCCAGAAGCGCAGCGTCTGTGGCAGTGGCATTCGATCGAGGAGATCGAGCACAAGGGCGTCGCCTTTGACACCTTCATGTACGTTACGCGTGACCTTTCGCCCCTGCAGCGCTGGCTGTTTCGCGTGGCCGTCATGCGGCAAGTGACGCTCGACTTCTGGCGAGAGCGGGTGCGTGATTTGCACATCCTGTTCGAGCAGGACGGGATCGACACGCCCAGGACCTGGCGCCGCTTGGCGGCATACCTGTTCTTTAAGCCGGGCCTGCTGCGCCAGATCCTTCTGCCGTACCTGGCGTGGTTCCTTCCGGGTTTCCATCCCTGGAATCATGACGACCGCAAGCTGGCGGCGAAGGTCGAGCAGGATCTGAAATTGGACGGCGCGCTGGCCGCTTGACGGGTGAAGGACCTTTCAGTTCGAAAACGGCCTTTGCTGCGCCAGGCAGTCCTGGCCCGCAGTTCGATCATCTCTAGGCCTGTCGCAGCAAGCCGGAGGCGGCGTCATTGAGATGCCGCCTCCGGCATGCCAGCATAAAGACTGTATGGATGGCGACGCCAACCTCGCGCGGCGCTTCCGGGCCCGCGAACTGAAGCGCGTCTTGGGCCAGCGCGGCATGGACGGTCGGCGCTGGATTTGGACTATCGAGAATGGCCCGCATGCTGTGGGCATGCTCCCGACCCGTCCGCGCGACCCCGCCGTCACCCCGTTGAGAGGTGTCATTCTTCGCATTCGATGCGAGTCGCATTTTCCGAGACGGTTTCGTTCGAAATGAATGCGATTACGTCCTGCGGTCTGATGACAGGCTCGTTGAGAACAATTGAGCGGCGATCCAAAACTTCGGCTGGCGTTCAACGACTTGATCCCGGTTCAGCCCGCCGACGGACGGTGGATGGAAGCCGCGCACGTTGAAGGTGCTGGGTAAATCGTCGCCGAATTCTGAATCGAATGGGAACCAAATAGGCCAATCAATTCGAACGAGTCGCATTCATCGCGAACCCCCTGACGAAGGAAAATCAATCACTTGGTGGGCACGGCCAGTCGCACTCAATTCGAAGGCTGACACGAAATCAGCTTGTTTGGAAACTCAGGTCGCTGGCCGGCGAGCGAGCCATCCAGACTCGAGCAGCAGCATGGAGAGACCTGTGCAGAGCACTGCGGCGCCCGCTGTAAACCAGAACAGCGTCGTCAAGCCCAAGGTGTCCGCGGCCCATCCCGCGCCGAGGGGGCCGGCGACTCCGCCGACCAATTCACCAGCGCCCATGATCATGGCGATGACCGTGGCCGCTTGCCGCGGATTGACGGACTCACCCGGAATCACCACGCTGTAGATGGGGAGCGCGCCGACACTCAGCCACCCGATGGACAGAATCGCCGCGAGAATCGGCGCTGAACCGTGGAAGAAGAGTACGCCCAGGGGCGTCAGCGTGGAGCAGCCCATGGCGATGAGCATCGTTGCCTTCCGGCCAATCCGGTCCGATAGCGTCGGATAGATCAATCCGCCGACGCATCCCGCAACGCCAAGCGCGCTCATGAGGAAGCCCATCTGGGTCGGGGCCATGCCCCTCACCTTCACCAGGTAGAGCGGCAGGAAGGTGCTATGCACTACCAGCCAGCACATGAATGTCATGGACACGGCCGCGCAGACCCAGACATTGCGTCCCATGTCCTCGCGCGGTTCGCTGCCAGCCATCGAGCCGGCAGCGGTCGTGGCGGTCGCCCCACCCTTTAAGATCATGGCGCTGGCGAAGGCCAGCAACAGGGCCGGCGCAGCCGGCGCCAGCAAGGCCGCACGCCAGCCCCAGGTATCCGCCAGGTGGGTCAAGATGATCGGGCTCAGCATCTGGCTGACCAGGAACATAACAAGAGTGAGAAAGCCCATATTGAGGCCGCGGCGATGGGTCGAGGACTGCATGCTGACGATCGATTGCGTTATCGCGGCGATCGGCCCTTCGATGCCGCCCATCACGAAGCGGATCGGCAAGAGCATCGTGAATCCCCGGGCCGCAGAAGACGCCACGGCGCAGATACTCATCAAGACGAGGCATGGCGCTACGATCTGCTTCCGCCACCCCTTTGCGTCCGAAATCATACCCGCGACATAGCCCCCCACGGCGGCCGCCAGAGCCTGGACCGAATAGAGGGCCCCAAGGCTGGTGTTGCTGAGAGAGAACTCCTTGACGAGGTAGGGCCCCAGATATCCGATAGCTAGCCGGTCGAACGCGACGAAGGCCACCATCAGACTGGTGACGGTCAGCATGCGGTTTTCGTAGTTTCGATCAGGCGTCTTGACGACATCCGGCGCAACGACGGTCGAGGAAATATCGCTCAAATGGGGTCCCCTGGCTCGGCCGTCGGTTCGACGGGCCCAAGCCCAGCCGCGCCCTACAGCATACCGAAATCGTCAAACAGTCTGCGGCCGGGGCGGCGGGAAACACCTATCCGAGACGATAGGCGCCTTTGGCCGCCGCCATCGCGGCCCTACTGAGTCAGGCCCAGCCGACGCACCTTTTCGGCGGCGCGAACCCGGTCGCGGATGCCGAGCTTGTCGAACGCCTGCTGCAAGTACCACTTCACCGTTCCCTCGGTCAGGCCAAGCTTGTCGCCGATCTGCCGATTGAGCAGGCCCAACCCTGCCAAGGTCACAATCTGGATCTCGCGGCTGTTCATCTGGCCCATGATAGCGCTGGCGTCGTCGTCTGTTTCGGCGGCCGCATCCTCCCCGACAGCCAGGCCTTCAGCGTCCGCGGCTTCGAGCAAGACCTGTAGAAATGCCGCGGCGGCGGCGTCGATCGCGCCGCCATCCTTCGCCAATCGCCGAAGCAGGAAGGCGACGGGCTCCCCCTCGTCGAGGAACGGTCGCACGAGCCGGCCGCGAGCAGCCCTGGCCACCGCTTGCCACATCGCCCGTTTGGCGGCGGTCGGATCGCCGGACACCAAGAGCAGTTCCGACAGGGCGATCTCCCATTCGACCGCCGCGTGCGCGGCCTGGGCGGACACGACAAACGACCGCCACTGGCGGGCGACGCCCAGCGCATCATTCACGCGGTCCCGGGTCGCGACCAGGCGGCACCAGGCCAGCGCGATGGCGCCGTCCTGAGTGGTAAATCGGCTACGGTTCGCCGCCCCGGAATGCGCATGCGCCAGTATGCCTCTGCGGCGGGCCAGCCGGGCCGCGTCGTCCGGCCTGCCCATCCGCAGCAGGACACGGACGTGCTCGGCCGTGGCCACAATCCGCAGCCGTTCCAGTTCGTGCCGCCCGGCGAACTCGACCGCCTCTTCCAACACGGATCGCGCGCTCGCCCAGTCCCGGCGCATCCGCAAGAGCCGCGACCTGGTGATCCAGCCAGCCACGAGCTGGTCGACAAACCCGGCGGTTGTCGCCAGCGGCATGTATTTCTCGAGCAGATCCCAGGCTTCGTCGGTCTCATTACATTCATAGCGAACGCGGGCGAGGGGAATGGCGGCGATCGATCCGATCGGCGCATCGTCTCCGGCCCATTCCCGAGCGACCGCCAGCCCATCGGACAAAACCTCGATCGCCCGGTCCGTCCGGCCGAGCAGGAGATAGGACGGCCCGCTGATGGCCGCTGCAAAGATCAGCCCATGGGCTGAACCCGTGTTTTGCCTGTATTCGCCGGCGAGCGCTTCCAGCTTCTCGACGTTGGCGAGCCTGTACTGCTCTCGCTGCGCATACTGGAGCGAGTTGTGGCAACTGGCGAGAAGGTAGGGATCATCAATAGCCGCGGCGTCCTGAATCAGCGCGGTGGTATGGGCTTCGAGCGCAGGCAGGTCATAGGCGGCCATGGCGATCTGGCTCTCGCGATGAAGCGCCAGCCAGTTCTGCCGCCACAGGAACCCTGGGTCCGCCCCGCCTTGCGCCAATTGCGCCAGTCGCGCCCGACTGACGGCCACCAGGTTGCGCGCTTCTTCCAGGCGCCATTGCGCCGTCAGACGCCATGCCAGCGCCAGCATGATCCGGGGATACATGGCCTGGACATGGGCCGGTATCCTGGCCGCGAGCCTTTGGACCGTGGATTGATGCCCTCGCGCCCAGAGCGACTCACAGCTAGCGTCCAGGATGTCGGCGGCGGCGACGGGATCACCGCCCTTCAGCGCATACTCGAACGCTTCAATGTGCCGTCCCTCGCCCATGAGCCAGCCGCTCGCCTTGCGGCAAAGCTGATCGGCGCGACTTGGACTGCGGTCGTGGAGGGTGCGTCGCAAATGTTCCGCGAACAGGTGATGGTAGCGATATGCCGTTCGGGTGTTATCGAGCTCGATCAAAAACAGGCCGGAACCCTCGCACCGGTCGATCAGATCGCGGCTATTGCGAATATCAAGGACATAGTCGCAGAGGGCCGGAGACAGCCAATCGAGCACTGAAGTCAGCAGGATGAATTCCTGCAACTCGGGCGACTGTTGGGATAGAACATCCTCGACAAAGAAGTCGGCGACCTGCCGCAGTTCGCCCGAGAAGCTTTCGAGGACCTGTGCATAGTCGCGGTCACCACGCAACGCCATGCAAAACAGCTTCAGGCCAGCTGCCCACCCCTCGGTGCGCTTCTGCACGAGCGCGATGTCTTCGTGGCCGAGATCCTGATGACCTTCACGAGCAAGGTAAAATGCCGTTTCGGCGAGGCTGAAGCGGAGATCCTCGGCTTTCAGCTCGATCATTTCGCCGATGGCTCTCAACCGGTCGAGCGGCAGGTCGAGCCCCTCCCGCGTTGCAACCACCAGCTTCAGCTGGGGTGGGGCCACGTCGAGCAGAACTTTCAGGCAAGCGAAGGCGTCAGAGCCCTTCAGGTGCTGGGCGTCGTCGACCATAATGTAGATTGGCGCCAAGCCGCCGGCGAAACCGCTTGCCATGGCGGTGATGACGACCCGGGCCGAGTAGTTGCCTTCCAGCGACAGCAACTGGCTCAGGCGCAGCTCCGGGGGGACGCCGGCTTGCTCAAGCGCCCTCAACAATCTCCTCGCGAACAGGGCCGGCTCTCGGTCGGAGGCGTCCAGGCTCAGCCACGCCACCGTCGAACCGGTAAGCGCAAGATAGGAGGACCACTGTTGCAGCAGACTGCTCTTGCCGTAGCCGGCCGGGGCCTGCAGCAAGAAAAGGCGGGCGTCTCGGCCGTCGTCCAGGCGTCCAACCAGCCTGGGTCGCTCCATCAGGGGTTGGCGCGCGACGCGCAGCTTGGTTCGGCTGACGCCATGCGCGAGTTGCCAACCGGCGGCTGCTTCCATCGCTTCCCTCCCCGCGCCGCGTTTTTTATGCGGCTTCGGACGCCACTCGGCGGAGCTGACCTATGGGCCGGCCCGCTCCGCTGAAACGCCAGGACAGGTCACATGCGGCGCCCGGTCCAGCAACGCACCTATCTCGAAAGATAGGTCCGATCCCGCGACGACGCCGAAGCCGACGAACCATGCCGCCGGAAGAGACGGGCCATCGCCATGGATGACAAGATCGCCCCTCGCGGCTGCGACGGATCAGAACATCGTATTGGTGTTGGCGGACTTTTCCGGCACCGGCTGACCAACGTCCCAGTGCTCGACCACCTTGCCGTTCTCGACACGGAAGATATCGACCACCGCCATCCCCCGATCCTGGGGGCTGGTCGTCACATGGGAGTGCACAGCCACGAGATCGCCGCTCGAGACGAGATGGACGATATCGTAGTGAAGCGCCGGCACGGTCGGCAGCCATTGGTGCAGCGCCCCGATGATCGCATCCTTGCCATCGGCCACCGTAGGATTGTGTTGCCGATAGTAGGGGCCCACATAGGCGGCGAACGCATCGTCCGGCTTCTTCTGATTGAAGGTCGTGTCGAGAAAGGTCACGACCAGTTGCTCGGCGGGCGTGTTCGGCGCCGGCGTCTCGGCTAAGGCGGCCGTTGGCGCCGCCAGCGCCAGCAGCCCCATCACCGCCATCCCCCATCGCATCGATCGATTCATTATAAGCCTCTCCCTCTGCTCTCTTCGCTACGCCGAGAGTCGCTTGTAGGCGCGTAAGGTGCGACGCCAAGCGGCGGGGGACACCTATCCGGCGGGATAGGGGCGCCGCGGCTGAGCGGGATCCTGCCCTGACCGACTGGCCTATCTCGGAGGATAGGAAACTCGGATGCGCCCCCCCCCTAACTTCGGATTCAGCCACAAAATGAGTCTTAAGGGGGAAACGACCAATGACTCGCCGCTCTAGTCAGTTTGTCGCCGGATGCAGTGTCCTGGCGTTGCTTGCAATCGGTTCGACCCAGGCCAGGGCGGATGACGCCGCGCCGGCCGCCCAACCATCTTCGAACACCAGCACCGTGGAAGAAGTCGTCGTCACCGCGCGATTCCGCAAGGAAGGCGCTCAGAACGCGCCGACCGCCATCACCGCGATCTCCGGCGCGGGCCTGAGCGCACGCAATCTCACCAACGTGCAGGACCTGGGCGCCGCGGTTCCGAACGCCTTCATCGCACCGCCCACCGCCGCGACTGGCGCGTCAGCCTACATCAGCATGCGCGGGGTTTCGCAATCGGACTTCAATTTCGCGTTCGAGCCCGGTGTCGGGGTTTATATCGACGATGTCTATCATCCGACCCTGATGGGGTCGGCGCTTGATCTGATGGACGTCGACCACGTGGAGGTCCTTCGCGGCCCACAAGGCACCCTGTTCGGCAAGAACAGCATGGGCGGCGCGATCCGTTTGTTCTCCAAGGAACCGCGCGGCGACAATTCCGGATATCTGGAGGGGACAATCGGCTCTTACGATCGGCTCGATTTCAAGGGCGCGTTCGACACGGCCCTGATCCCCGACAAGCTGTTCCTGCGCGTTTCCGCCGCTGAAAAGCATGTCAAAGGTTACGTCAACCTGCTCGACTTCGCCTGCGATATGAAAAGGCGCGGCACGTCCAATCTCATTCCCGCCGGCATCTCCGCTAATCCGTCCGCCGGCCCATCCTGCAGCACCGGCCGGGAAGGCGGAGAGGATCTCAAAGCGGGCCGGATGATGTTACGCTACATCGCCAGTCCGAAACTGGAGTTCGGCCTGACAGGCGACGTGACCTATGACGATCGCGAAGCCAACCCCGACGTCCTGATCGACACGGTGCCGGCCGCCCAACTGCCGTCCTTGATCCCCAGCATCGCGCCGTGGAACGGCAACCTCGCCAACGGTCCGACGCCCGTCTACGACAGCCGCTTCGTCCCGCCGAACCACTATTCATCCTACGCGAACATCACGACCGGCAACACCTCCAGCATCCACGAATGGGGCGTTTCAGGCTCCGGCAAATACCAGATTACGAGCGACATTCAGGCCAAGGCCGTGTTGGCCTACCGCGAGTTCTCTTCGGATTTCTCCTACAATCCCGATGCCTCGCCCTATGGCTTCGGCGAGAACTCCAACCCCATCACGCGCGATCAGTTCAGCGCCGAACTCCAAGTCACGGGTCAGGCGCTGGACAAGAAGCTCGACTGGGCGACGGGCCTCTATTATTTCGATGCCAACACCCATCTTGGCGGCCACATTATCTATACTTCACTGAACTTCGACCAGGATGATCACTACACCGACAAGAGCAAGTCCGCGTTCATCCATGGCGTATACCACGTCACGGACGCTCTGAGCCTCACGGTCGGCGCTCGATATTCAGACGTAAGCAAGGGTTATACCTTCCACCACCCCGGCATCACCGACCAGAGCTTCAGCCAAGCCGCCAAGGAGAGCCGCTGGGATTGGCTGGTCAACCTGGATTATAAGATCACGCCGGACATCTCGATCTACGGCCAGGTCGCGACCGGCTTCCGCCCCGGCGGCGTCAATCCTCGCCCGATCATCGTCCCCGACCAACTGGTCTCGTTCAAGGGCGAAGAACTCACGTCCTTCGAGGGCGGCATCAAGACGAAGCTCTTCCACAATCGGGTGATCTTCAACCTCGCGGGCTTCTACAGCGATTACAGCAGCCACCTCAGCCAGAGCACGGTGTTCGAGTGCCTTGCGACCAAGGCCGTCACATTCACCGGTCCCGGCAGCTGCCCGGTTGGGGGGGCGGCGCCCTGGTTCTACTACTTCAACGACAAGGCCGAGGTGCACGGGATCGAGGCCGAACTGGACGCCGAACCGATCGACAACCTGCATGTCAACGCCTCGCTCGGTTGGAATGGGGCCAAGAGCCTGGTGACCGACAAGACGGCGCCCAACTATCGGGATCCCAGCAACCTGTTCCAGCCGGAATGGAACATCAGCGGCGGCGGTGAATATCGCTTCGATCTCGGCGGCCATGGGTCGCTCACGCCCCGCCTCGATGTAGTCTATCAGAGCAAGATGACGTTTAACGGCAATCTGGCTAGCCCCGCGACAGCCGAAGTCACGGCGGCGGCGCGCACCGTCGTCAATGGCAAGATCACCTATGTCAGCCCCGACAGAAACTGGAGCGTCTCCCTGTCCGGGACCAACCTGTTCGATCAATTCTACTGGTATAACAAGTTCGCTCTGAACGGATTTGCAATATCCGGTGTGCCCAGCCGTCCGCAGGAATGGTCGGTGACCGTGCGCAGGGACTTCTAGAGCGGGATGAGGAAGAGCGCGAAGCGGTTTTCCGCCCGTATCCCGCTCTAAACTTTTAGAATCGATCGCGATGACTTTGGATCGATTTGATCCAAAGTCATCGCGATCTAGCTGGCGCTACAACACTCCTCCCCGGAGGCGCCTTCGGGCGCATTCAGCCTTCGAGGCTTGGCCTCGAAGGCTTTCTTTTTTGCGGGCTTCTGCGGAGCCCGGCCGCTATGCCAGCGTCAAACCAGGATCTTCCCGCCTCGGGTCACGATGCGCCCGTCGATGCTGATCTCAGGTCGGGAGATCACGCCCTCCAGTGGCAGCCGCGCATGGCAGGCTCCGCCGAGGGCGATCGTGTCGCCCAAGCCGATGTGCGATGTACCGTATTTCTTTTTGTCTGAGCGCATGCTTCCGGTCGGCTTGACTTTCGGATTGGTGCCGATGGCGATTTCCGCGGGGCAATTGTAGCTGTTGGCGTCACCGTGGCGGTCGAGAACCTCCCGCCAGAGCGACGCCTCCCGGCCGCCAGCGATCTCCACGGCCCTGCCCTTTTCGACGGTGACGCGGATCGGCTCACCGATTTTGCCGACCACGTGCGCCGTCATGTCGAACACGATCACGCCTTCACCGGCGCCCTCGACCGGGCAGACATGCGCCTCGCCATCGGGAAAGGCGCAGCCGCCCCCAAGGCCGGGCCGAAGCTGCAGCGGAACGCCCGAAATCGACCGTCCCGGTCGGCCGGCGATGCTGGCCGTAAGATCCGTGCCGTTCGGGCAGGTGACGCGGACCTGGCGCCCGTCAGTGAACAGCTTGGCGAGCTTGTCCCCGAGCACCTTGATTGCGTCGTAGTCAGCGCCAGCGGGCCCGTCCGGGTCCAACATGGCGGTCGTCAGCTCCTCCATCAGAATGAAGGATTTCCGGTGCTGGACCAGGTCCTCGGTCATCGGGGCATGAGCCATGGCCGTGCTGGTCAGATACACGCACAGATCGATTTCCGGATCCAAGGCGGCTCGGCGGATTGCGCTGACCGGGTCTGTCGATGGCGCCTCGCGGGGGGGCATGATCGCGACCACGGGCTCGATGCCCATCTCGCGCGCCGCCGCCGCGAGCCCCTGCCAGAGCACCGGCTCCATGCCGGTGTCGGTGATGATCAGGATCTTGTCGCCGGCCTTGCTGTTCAGCTCAAGCGGCTTGCGCAGCATCCGGGTGACTTGGGCGAGATCGCCGTCCAAAGCACTTCTCCGATCTGATCGCCGCTCGTTGACGAGCCCGGCGGCTCCCCGACTTTCAGTTCACCCCACCAACGCAAATGGTCTTCAGGTCGAGATAGTCTTCGATCCCATGCCGGGATCCCTCGCGGCCGAGGCCGGACTCCTTGACGCCGCCGAACGGCGCCACCTCCGTCGAGATCAGGCCGGTATTGACGCCGACCATGCCGCAGTCGAGAGCCTCGGCGGCCCGGAAGTACTGATTGAGATCACGGGTATAGACATAGGCGGCGAGCCCGGCCGAAACGTCGTTGGCCATGGCGATCGCCTCAGACTCGGTTTCGAAGCGAAACAACGGCGCAACCGGGCCGAACGTCTCTTCGCGGAACAGTCGCATGCCCTGATGAGCGTTCGCGAGGAGAGTCGGGGTGAAAAACAGTTCGCCCGCGGGGTGACGGTGGCCCCCAGCCATGACACGGGCCCCCTGTTCGATCGCGTCGGCGACATGAGCCTCCACCTTCGCGACCGCTCCGGGGTTGATCAGCGGTCCGATATCGACGCCATCCTGCAGACCATCGCCGACTGTCAACCGCTCCACGCGCTCGGCTAGGCGCAGGGCGAAGCGGTCATAGACGCCGGCCTGCACCAGGATACGATTGGCGCAGACGCAGGTCTGTCCCGCATTCCTGAACTTCGACGCCATGACCCCCTCAACCGCCTGGTCAAGGTCAGCCGAATCGAAAACGATAAATGGCGCATTGCCGCCCAGCTCCAACGAGACCCGCTTTACGGTCGCAGCGCACCGGGCCATGAGCCCCTTGCCGACGTGGGTCGATCCCGTGAAGGTCAGCTTGCGAACCGCGGCGTGGCTGGTGAGGATCTCGCCGATCGGCCGGGGCTGGCCGGTCACGACATTGAACACCCCGTCGGGAATGCCCGCTTCCTGCCCGAGGCGCGCCAGGGCCAGCGCGGAAAGCGGCGTGAGCTCGGAGGGTTTCAGCACCATCGTGCAGCCGGCGGCGAGCGCTGGGGCAAGCTTGCGCGTAATCATGGCGGAGGGGAAATTCCAGGGCGTGATCGCCGCCACGACACCCACCGGCTGACGGATGACGGCGATCCGCCGATCGGCCTGCGGCGCTGGGATCGTCTCGCCGTAGACGCGCCGGGCCTCCTCCGCGAACCACTCCAAATAGGAGGCCGCATAGATGATCTCGGCGCGAGCCTCGGCCAGCGGCTTACCCTGCTCGAGCGTCATGATGCGGGCCAAGTCTTCCTGCCGGCCCCGCATCAGCCCGCCAAATCGCCGAAGCACGGCGGCGCGGTCTTGCGCTGTTCGGGCGCGCCAGCCGCCGAACGCGGCCTCCGCCGCCAACACGGCGTGTTCGGCTTCAGCCGGGCCCAGGTCAGGGACCTGGGCTATGACCGCTCCGGTGGCCGGATTCTTCACGGCGATGGTCGCGGCGCTGGCCTCGATCCATGCCCCGTCGATGAGACAGCGCGTTTCAAGAAGATCCGGCCCCACCAGCGCCTGCGCGCGCCCCGATGATGTCAAATCGCGCTCCCGCCAGCCGCAGGATAGTCGATGTAGCCGTCTTCCTCGCCTTGGTAGATCGTCTCGGGGTTCGG
>FTFU01001437.1_pt1 | contig 12493 bp, 12 predicted proteins | sample 1640511 | NCBI WGS metagenome assembly FTFU01 (sample SAMEA3914789, study PRJEB12502) | metagenome | biome: forest; material: soil | place: Canada | collected 2011-07-03 | depth 0.3 m | reverse complement strand
TGCTGCTGATCGCCGCCGCGCTGCTGCGCGACTATGGCCGCGAGCGGACGGCGCGCCTGGGCGCGCTGTTCGCCATTGGCGGCGCAGCCCACGCGGTCGCTTCGGCGGCCGGGTTCCGGCCGCAGCTGGGCTGGTGGGCGCCGATCCTGATCGGCCTGTCCAACGGCAACAATCCGGTTCTGTGGCTGCTGGCGAAGTCGCTGTTCGACGACGGCTTCAGGCTGCGCGCCTCGCACGGGGCGCTGTGGGCTGCGGTCACGGGCGCGAGCCTCGTGGGCTGCCTCTGGCTCTGGCCGACGCATTCGCCGTTCGGGGTCCTGCTCGACCGCGGCCTGACCTGGGCGGCCCTCGGCTTTGCGCTCCTGGCCGCCGTCCAGACCCTGGCCTCCTGGCGCGCGGATCTGATCGAGCAGCGCCGGCGGCTTCGGGTGATCATCATCGCCGGCTCGGCCGCCTATACCGGCCTTACCGCCATAGTCCGCCTGAGAAGCGGCCATGGCGACGGCGGGCCGAATGTCGAGCTGGCCGGCGCGGCTGGCCTCGCCGTTGTCGCCACCGTGGTGGCCTGGTCGCTGTTCCGCGTCGGCGATGTCGGGGCGCTGTTCGGGGCTCCGGAAGCTAGAACGTCAGCGCCGCCCCAACCATTGGCTAGCCTCGACCCGACCGACCGGGCGCGCGTCGCCGCGCTGGAGCAGGCCATGAGCCACGACCGCGCCTATCGCCGCGAGGGCCTGACCATCGGTGAGCTGGCGGCCCTGCAGGGCCTGCCGGAATACCGACTGCGGCGCCTGATCAACCAGGGCCTCGGGCACCGCAATTTCAACAGTTTCCTCAACCGCTACCGCATCGCCGACGCCAGGGCGGCTCTGGCCGATTCGAGCCAGGCGGCGGTGCCGATCCTGACCATCGCCCTGGACGCGGGTTTCAACTCGCTGGGCCCCTTCAACCGCGCCTTCAAGGCCGAGACCGGCCTGACCCCCAGCGAATACCGCCGGACCCACGGCGGCGAGGCCGCGCCGGGACCGGCCGATTTCGAAATCGGCGACCCGGTTTCAGTTTCGGCGAGGCCGAGTTCGAACATGGCGTGAAGCGGGAGGCGTGAGGGTCCAGGTGTGGCGGCGCGGACGATCGGTGTCCGCGCTACCGGAGACACCTCTCATGCCCGCTCTCGCCCAGCGCTTCGCCTCGCCCCTGCTCTGCCTCGCCAGCGCCGCCGCCCTCTCCGGCTGCAGCAATGTCCGCGCGGTCCCCAGCGTCGCCACCGGCCTCGTCAGCCATCAGCTGTGCTCGGCGACCTTTGTGGCCGGCCTCGATCCGGAAGCCTTCTACGCCCAGGCGGTCCATCCGACGGTCGCGCCGGCCGAGCCCCTGATGAGCCACACCGTCGACCGCGAGCACGGCGAGGTGACCGCGACCTTCGCCGGCGTCGCCAGCCGCGCCGTCTATCGCGGACCGCTGGGCTGCGTGGTGGTTCGGGGCGAGCCGCCCGCCCCGGTCAAGCTCGACGCCGATCCGCCCGCGCCGCCGATCCTGCCGCCCATCGCGGGGCCGAAGGTGGTCGAGCCCCAGGATCCTGCGCTCAAGGCCGCCCTCGACCACGCCTTCGCCGAGCCGGACAAGGGTCCTCACCGCTGGACCAAGGCGGTGGTGATCGTCCATGACGGCCGCATCATCGGCGAGCGCTACGCGCCCGGCTACGGCCCCGACACCCCGATCACCGGCTGGTCGATGACCAAGTCGGTGACCAACGCCCTGCTGGGGGTCCTGGTGCGCGAGGGCAGGCTCAACATGGACGCCCCGGCGCCGATCCCAGCCTGGTCCGACCCCAAGGACCCGCGCCACGCCATCACCCCGGACAGCCTGCTGCGCATGGCCAGCGGCCTCGACATGGGCCAGTCCCTGACCGCCACCTGGACCGACGGCTTCGACCCCACTGCCCGCATGGCGTTCGCCGAGCGGGACATGGCCGGTTTCGCCGAAAAGGCGCCGGCGCGCTGGACGCCGGGCGCCCGCTGGACCTACGCCAACGGCAACACCCTTTTGCTCTCGCGCATCATCCGAGACCAGGTCGGAGGCGACGCCGCCAGCGTCTACCGCTTCGCCCACCGCGAACTGTTCGACAAGCTGGGCATGAGCCACGCGACATTGGAAATGGACTCGGTCGGCACGCCGATCGGCGCCAGCCACCTGTGGGCGCCGGCCAGGGACTGGGCACGCTTTGGCCTGCTCTATCTGAACGACGGCGTGGTCGGCGGCGAGCGCATCCTGCCCGCGGGCTGGGTCGACTATTCCGCACGGCTGACCCCCGGCAGCGAGGCGTTCGGCTATGGCGCCGGCTTCTGGACCAACCGGGGCGATGCCGGCGCCGCCAGGCGGAGGGTCGCCGCAGGCATGCCGGCCGATTCCTTCATGGCCCGCGGCAGCTATGGCCAGGCGACGGTGATCATCCCCTCCGACCGCCTCGTCATCGTGCGCATGGGCTATGCCTACACCCCCTATGGGGACATCGCGGCCCTGGAGCGGCTGACGGCCGAGGCGATGGCGGCGGTGAAGCGGGAATAGGGCTGCTTGTCCCCGCTTGACGCCGGCGCGAAGCCCTGCTCTTAACGGCCGACACGTGAAGCTCCCCGCTGTCGGCCTCGCCGCCGGGTCTCGCGCGCCCTACAACATGCTGCACGTCCCCCCGCCGAGTCCTGTCGAAGGGCGGTCGGACGCCTCCCGGGCAGGTGAGGAGGGCTATCCATGGCCAATGTGACCGTCGTCGGCGCCCAGTGGGGCGATGAGGGCAAGGGCAAGATCGTCGACTGGCTGTCGAACCGCGCCGACATCGTCGTGCGCTTCCAGGGCGGCCACAACGCCGGCCATACCCTGGTGGTGGATGGCAAGGTCTACAAGCTGGCTCTGCTGCCCTCAGGGGTCGTGCAAGGCAAATTATCTGTCATCGGCAACGGCGTGGTGGTCGATCCCTGGCACCTGCTGGGCGAGATCGAGAAGATCGAGGCGCAGGGGGTTCGCATCACGCCGGACCTGCTGGTCCTGGCCGACAACGCCGCCCTGATCCTTCCCATCCATGGCGACATCGACAAGGCGCGCGAGGCCCAGTCCAGCCAGAAGATCGGCACCACCGGCCGCGGCATCGGCCCGGCCTATGAGGACAAGGTCGGCCGCCGGGCGATCCGGGTGGCGGACCTGGCCGACCCCGAGGCGCTGAAGGCCAAGATCGGCCGCCTGCTGGTCCACCACTCGGCCCTGCGCCGGGGCCTAGGGTTGCCGGACGCCGATGGCGAGGCGCTGTTGGCCGCGCTGCTGGAGATCGCGCCCAAGATCCTGGCCTACGCCCAGCCGGCCTGGCGCCTGCTGGACGCCAAGGTTCGCGAGGGCAAGCGCGTGCTGTTCGAGGGAGCGCAAGGCGCGCTCTTGGACGTCGACCACGGCACCTATCCCTTCGTCACCTCCTCCAACACCATGGCTGGCCAGGCGGCGGCGGGCTCGGGCCTTGGGCCGCGCTCGGTGGGTTACGTGCTGGGCATCGTCAAGGCCTACACCACCCGCGTCGGCGAGGGGCCATTTCCGACCGAGCTGAACGACGAGGTCGGCCAGCATCTGGGGACCGTGGGGCGCGAGGTCGGGGTCAACACCGGCCGGCCGCGCCGATGCGGCTGGTTCGACGCGGTGCTGGTGCGCCAGACCATCGCCATCAACGGCATCCATGGCATCGCCCTGACCAAGATGGACGTGCTGGACGGGCTGAAGACCCTGAAGGTCTGTATCGGCTACAAGATCGGCGACCAGGTGCTGGACTACCTGCCCTCCGGCATGCGCGACCAGGCGGCGGCGACGCCGGTCTATGAGGAGCTGGAAGGCTGGAGCGAAACCACCCAGGGCGCGCGCAGCTGGAAGGACCTGCCCGGCAATGCGGTGAAATACGTCCGCCGCATCGAAGAGCTGATCGGCGCCCCTGTGGCCCTGCTCTCCACCAGCCCCGAACGCGAGGACACCATCCTGATGAGGGACCCGTTCGAGGATTGAGGAAGGCATCCGCCATCATGCCCGCTTCCGTACGCAGGGTGTTGATGTCGCCGATCTGGGCGGCGCAGCTGTTCACCGGCGCCGCCTCCTTCGTCGACAACCCGATTCTGGGCAGCCGGTGGCTGAACGGGATGGGCCTGCATACGCTGCGGATGCGGGCCGCGCAGGCCATGGCCGGCTTCAGACGCGCCCAGCTCGGCGGCATGATCTCGGCGGAGGACCGCGCCGCCTATGACCGCGACGGCTTCGTGCTGAAGCGGGATTTTCTGCCGCCCGAGCTGTTCAGCGCCTTGATGGACCAGCTGCGGGCCTATCGCGGGCCGATGCGCGAGACCACCCAGGGCGATTCCATGACCCGCCGCCTGGCCTTGGATCCCAAGGCCCTGGCGCGGATCCCCGCGGCGCGCGCGGTGCTCAAGGACCCGGTCTGGCGCGGGCTGATCCGCTATGTCGGCGCGGCGGGGGTCGAACCGATCAACTATGTCCAGACCATCCTGACCCAGATCGACCAAGCCGCGCCCGACCCGCAGCTTTCGCTGCACGCCGACACGTTCTTTCCCACGGTCAAGGCCTGGCTGTTCCTGACCGACGTGGCCGATGACGGCGCCCCCTTCACCTATGTGCCGGGATCACACCGCCTGACGCCGGAGCGCCTGGCCTGGGAGAAGGAGAAGAGCATCGGGGCGGCGACCTCGAACTGCCGCTTGACCTCGCGCGGCTCGTTTCGCGTCACCGAGGCGGAACTGCCGGCGCTGAAGCTGGCGCCGCCCAAGCGCTTCGCCGTGCCGGCCAACACCCTGGTGGTGGCGGACACCGGCGGCTTCCATGCCCGCGGCCCCAGCTCGGGGCCCACGCGCCGCGTGGAGATCTGGGCCTATGGCCGGCGCAATCCGTTCCTGCCCTGGGCCGGGATCGACGTTCTGGGCTGGACGGGCCTCGCCTCACGCCAGGCGCCGGCCCTGTGGTGGCTGCTGGACCGGATGCAGGAGGCGGGGCTGACGCACAATGTCTGGCACGCCCAGGCCGACAGGTCGGCGTTCGACCCGTCGTTCCGGTAGGGCGCCGTGAGTGCGTTCTTCGAGGCTCGCCGCTACGCGTCGAGCACCTCAGAATGAGGAAATTTGTTGATCGGGATGTGGGCGGACAGCCGCCCCCTACCGCGTCGGGACCGGGTGCTCGCCGCGATAGTCGTAGAAGCCGCGGCCGGTCTTGCGGCCCAGCCAGCCGGCCTCGACATATTTGGTCAAGAGCGGGCAGGGCCGGTACTTGGAGTCGGCCAGGCCCTCGTAGAGCACGTTCATGATCGACAGCACGGTGTCGAGGCCGATGAAGTCGCCCAGTTCCAGCGGGCCCATGGGATGGTTGGCGCCCAGGCGCAGCGCCGTGTCGATGGCGTCGACCGTGCCCACGCCTTCATAGAGGGTATAGATCGCCTCGTTGATCATCGGCACCAGCACGCGGTTGACGATGAAGGCCGGGAAGTCTTCGGCGTTGGCGGTGGTCTTGCCCAGCGACTTGGCGAAGTTGACGGCGGTCTCGTAGGTGCCGACATCGGTGGCGATGCCGCGGATGATCTCCACCAGCTTCATCAGCGGGGCGGGGTTCATGAAGTGCAGGCCGATGAAGCGCTCGGGCCGGTCGGTGTTCGAGGCCAGGCGGGTGATCGAGATCGAAGAGGTGTTGGAGGCCAGCAGCGTGTCCGCGGTCAGGTGCGGCTCAAGCGACTTGAAGATCGCCTTCTTGGTGACCTCATTTTCGGTGGCGGCCTCGATGGCGAGGTCGGTCGTGCCGATCTCGGCCAAGGTCTCGGCCGGCTTGATCAGCGCCAGGGCCGCATGCATGGCCTCGTCGGTGATCAGGCCGCGATGAACCTGCCGGGCCATGTTCTTTTCGATGGCGGCCAGGCCCAGGTCGATCCGCTCGCGGCTCAGGTCGTTCAGCCGCACCTCGTAGCCCGCAAGGGCGCAGACGTGGGCGATGCCCGAGCCCATCTGACCGGCTCCGATCACCCCGATGCGACGGATATCGACCATTCAAAGACCTCGATGCTGGCGCCGGCCGCCAAAATTGCGCTGACGCGCCCCGCAAACCTCATTTCTAACACGCGTCCGTATCTCGCCAAGGGCTTTGCTGCATCGCAGCGAGAATCTGTCGCAGCTGTTCGCGCATGCGGGGAAAATTTGCGGCTTCTGATCAAAACCGCTCGCATGGAGGGTATCATTGCGGGATCAAAAGAATCCCCTGCGGACGAAATAAAGGCCGCGCCCGGAACACAGGCGCGGCCTTCTCAAACGCTCAAGACTGACTTTCCGGCTTATTTTCCGGCGGCCGTCAGGGCTTCCATCAACTCCGGCACCGCCGTCTTGTAGTCCTGCACCAGACCATAGTCGGCGACCTGGAAGATCGGCGCGTCGGCATCCTTGTTGATGGCCACGATGACCTTGGAGTCCTTCATGCCCGCCAGGTGCTGGATGGCGCCGGAGATGCCCACGGCGACATAGAGCTGGGGCGCGACCACCTTGCCGGTCTGGCCGACCTGGTAGTCGTTGGGGGCGTAGCCGGCGTCCACCGCAGCCCGGCTGGCGCCCACCGCAGCGCCCAGCTTGTCGGCCAGGGGCTCGATCACGCGCTGGAACTCTTCCGCCGAGCCCATGGCGCGACCGCCCGAGACCACGATCTTGGCCGCGGCCAGTTCGGGGCGGCTAGACTTGACGATCTCGTCCGAGACGAAGCGGGTCTTGGGCGCGCCGGCGCCCTCGCCGACCTTCTCGATGGCCGCCGAGCCGCCCTCGCCGGCCGCCTTGAAGGCGGTGGCGCGGACGGTGATGACCTTCTTGGCATCCTTGGACTGGACGGTCTCCAGCGCGTTGCCGGCGTAGATCGGCCGCACGAAGGTGTCGGAGGAGACCACCTCGATGATTTCCGAGATCGGGGCCACGTCCAGCTTGGCCGCCACGCGGGGGGCGAAGTTCTTGCCCGCAGCGGTCGCCGGAACCAGGATCGCATCATAGCCGCCGGCCAGGGCCAGGACGGCTTCGGCCGTGGCTTCGGCGATATGCTGGCCGAGCGCGTCGCTCTCGGCGACCAGCACCTTGCGCACGCCTTCGATCTTGGCGGCTTCGGCGGCGACGCCATCGACGCCCTTGCCGGCGACCAGGATGTCGACGTCCACGGAAAGCGCTTTCGCGGCGGTGACGGTCTTGTGGGTGTTGTCCTTCAGCGACGCATTGTCGTGATCGGCGACGACGAGAACAGCCATTAGAGAACCCCCGCTTCGGTCTTCAGCTTGGCCACCAGTTCGGCGGCGTTTTCGACCTTCACGCCCGCGGTGCGCTTCGGCGGCTCGGTCACTTTGAGCACCGTGAGGTGGCCCGACAGGTCGACGCTGTAGTCGGCGGCCGGCTTGGCGTCGATCGGCTTCTTCTTGGCCTTCATGATGTTGGGCAGGCTGGCGTAGCGCGGCTCATTGAGGCGCAGGTCGGCGGTGACCACCGCCGGCAGGTCCAGTTCCAGGGTCTGCAGGCCGCCGTCGACTTCGCGGGTGACCTTGACGGTCTCGCCGGCGATTTCGAGCTTGGAGGCGAAGGTGGCTTGCGGCCAGTCCAGGAGGGCCGACAGCATCTGGCCGACGGCGTTGTTGTCGCCGTCGATGGCCTGCTTGCCCATCAGGACCAGGCCGGGCTGCTCCTCGGCCACCACGGCCTTGAGCAGCTTGGCGACTTCCAGGGGTTCGACGTCGGTGTCGCTCTGCACCAGGATGCCGCGGTCGGCGCCCATGGCCAGCGCGGTGCGGATGGTCTCCTGGGCCTGCTGCGGGCCGATCGAGACCACGACGATCTCGCTGGCGACGCCCTTCTCCTTCAGGCGGATGGCCTCTTCGACGGCGATCTCGCAAAAGGGATTCATGGACATCTTGACGTTGGCGAGATCCACGCCCGTCTGGTCGGGCTTCACCCGGACCTTTACGTTATAGTCGATAACCCGTTTGACCGGGACCAGAACCTTCATCGGTTTTCACGCCCTCAGCGTTTGGAAAAATGGACGGTTGGCGCAATCCGGGCGCCGCGACTGCGAAAAGCGCGGCAAACTGACAATGGAGCCCTGGCCTGTCAACGCGCCCGAGCGAAAGTTTGCATATGCGGTATAGCGCGCCGACTTGCGGACAGCTCCCAAGGCTTTCTATAGAGCCGTCATGAAGAGCAATCTCTCGAAGATCGGCCTCGGCTTTCTGATCACCTTCGCGCTCTTGTGCGTGGCGATCATCGCTTTCCAGGCCTACTACATCTGGCCGGCCAACCGTTGCGAGGCCAAGGGCGACTGGTGGGACCCCGAGGACCACGTCTGCGCCGTGCCCATGCCGATCTCCCATTTCACCGGGCGGAAGATCGGCGACAAGGAGGTGGTCGTGCCGAAACCGGCCACACCCCCTGCGGCCCCGAAACAGCCCTGAAGCCCTACCGCGTCGCCCCCGGCGACCACAGCACGTCGTCTGCGCCCTTGGCGTTGGCCCAGCGGGAGGCGACGAACAAAAGGTCGGACAGGCGGTTCAGGTAGCGCAGGGCGGGCTCTTCGACCCGCTCGCCCTCGATGGCGGCCAGCCGCACCACCTCGCGCTCGGCCCGGCGGCAGACCGTGCGGGCCAAGTGCAGGGCCGCGGCGGCGGGCGAACCGCCCGGCAGGACGAAGGAGCTGAGCGGCGCCAGTTCGCCGTTCAGTTGGTCGATCTCCTGCTCCAGCCGGTCCACCTGGCTTTGCACGACACGCAGGGCGCCGGGCGCGTCACCCGGCGTCGCCAGGTCCGCGCCGAGGTCGAACAGCTCGTTCTGGGCCCGGCCGAGAATGGCGTCGAGCACGGGATCGTCCCCGGTGTGCAGCCGCACGAGGCCCAGGCAGGCGTTGGTTTCGTCCACGGCGCCATAGGCCTCGACCCTCTGGTCCGCCTTGCTGACCGGCGCGCCGCTGGCCAGGCGAGTCAGGCCTTTGTCGCCGGTGCGGGTGTAGATGCGGTTGAGCGTGACCATGGCTAATGGCGGTGTCCAAACCAGAAGGCTGCGACCAGGATCAGCACAGCGATGAACTGGAGCAGGACCCGAAGCCGCATCAGCTTGTTCGAATAGGTGCGGCCGAAATCGCCGCCACGGAACAGGGCGTAGATGCCGACGCAAAGCGTGATCAGAACCGCCGCCAAGGCGATTGGAATCAGGAAATTGAAAGGACTCGTCATGGCGCCAGCTTAGGCTGGGCGGCCATCCTAGGCCACCACCAACCCAAAGCTGTGACGCTTCTAGAAAAATGTCACAGGGAGCTGTATTTGTGAATTCCGCGCTGAGGATCGAGCGACGAAATGCACCAAGACTCAAGCTTTGAGAGAATTGTGCGGCGATCCGACGCTGGGGCGGGCGGTCGCAGCGCATTTCCTCAACCGCTGGCGTAACGCTGGTCAACCTGGCCGTTCCCGGCTCGAAACTAACGCTGCGCCTGGCCCCGAAGCAGCCGGGCGTCGCCCTGAGTGAGCGCTTCAAAGCTTTGGGACCACCGATGAATCACCGCCCTGTCCAATCCGTCGTCGCCCTCAGCGAGCCGCCGCTCACCCGCCGTGCGCAGGCCAAGCAACGGACCCGGCAGCGCCTGCTGGACGCGGCGCGCCGCCTGTTCGCCGAGCGGGGTTATGAAGCCGCCACCGTCCGCGACATCGCCGCCGCCGCCGACCTGTCCACCGGGGCGGTCTTCGCCAGTTTCGCCGACAAGGCCGAACTGTTCACCGAAGTGATCATCTCTGACTACCAGAAGCTGGCCGAGCGCCTGACGGACCTAGACCTCGCAGGTCTTTCCGCGCGCGATGCGCTGGTGAAGATCTTCGCGGTCGCCTACGACTGTCACCTGGAAAAACTAGGTTTGATCCAGGCCGTGATCAGCTTTTCCTGGCAGCGCGACCAGGGCGCCGAAATGCGCAATCGCCAGGCCATGCGGCTCTTGCTGTCGCTGCTGTCCGACATCCTGCAGCGGGGCGTGCAGTCCGGCGAGCTGTCCGACCAGTTGGACATCCGCCTGACCACGGAAATGCTGTGGGACTGCTACCAGGCCAACTATCGCCGCGCCATCTTCGACGACTGGAAGGCCGAGGCCCTGTCCGAACACCTGTCGAATCAGATCGACCTTCTGCTGGCCGGATTCCGCGCCGCGGCCTGACGGACTTTCCCGCCTCTCAGCCCCGAGGCCTTGGGGCGCGCCCTTTTGGCGGCCCTCGCCGTGGAGCGCCCGGCTTAACCGGAGGTCGGGCGGCCGCTTTCGGCGATCGCCCCTCCGGCCCCCCGCGCGCCGTCTTGGGCGGCGGGTGCGAGGCGCGCTTTTTCGGCTTGGCCCAGCCGGGCTTGTATTCGGTCTTGGGCTTGGCCGGCTTTTCCTGAGCCGCCTTTTCCCGAGCCGCCGGCGCCTGCCCGCGCGGCGCCGATGGGCGAGGCCCGCGGCGCTGTCCCGACGCCTGCTCCTGAGCGCGGGCGGGCGCCGCCGGCGCGATCTTCCGGGTCGCCGAAGGCAGGGAGCCGGGGGCGATATGCTCCGCCAGCTGCTCGCGGATCACCCGCGGCCCCACCTCCTCGACCTGGCCGATCTCCAGGGTTCCGAGCTGGAAAGGGCCATAGGACAGGCGGATCAGGCGGTTGACGATCAGGCCCAAGGCTTCCAGCACCTTGCGCACCTCGCGGTTCTTGCCCTCGGTCAGGGTCACGGTGATCCAGAGGTTGGCGGCGGTCGCGCCCTCCTTGGCCTTGTCCAGCCGCGCCTCGATCGGCCCGTAATGCACCCCGTCGACCGTGATCCCCTGTTGCAGGGTGTCGAGCTTGGCCTGGGTGGCGTGCCCGCGCGCCCGGGCGCGGTAGCGGCGGACCACGCCGGTCGCAGGCATCTCCAGCGCCCGGGCCAGGGCGCCGTCATTAGTCAGCAGCAACAAGCCCTCGGAATTGAGGTCCAGCCGGCCGACCGAGATCACGCGCGGCAGGCCCTCGGGCAGGTGTTCGAACACGGTCGGCCGCCCCTTGGGGTCGCGGTGGGTGGTCACCAGGCCCGTGGGCTTGTGATAGCGCCAGACGCGGGTGGGCTCGGCCTCGCCCACGGCCGCGCCGTCGACGGTCAGAAGATCGTCCGGCCCGACCTTGACCGCCGGCGTGGTCAGCACCTGGCCGTTCAGCGCCACCCGGCCGGCGGCGATCAGTTTCTCCACGTCGCGGCGTGAAGCGACCCCCGCGCGGGCCAGCACCTTGGCCACGCGTTCGCCGTCCCCGGCGCCGCCGTCTACGGCTGAGGCTTGACCGGCGCTGGAACCGGCTATTGGGTCAAAGGCATGATCGACCATGATCTTCGCACCATGCGCATCGCGCTTGATTTGGCGCAAGCCGCCGCGGACGCCGGGGAGGCGCCGATCGGCGCCGTCGTCGTCGATCCCGCGACGGGAGAGGTGATCGCGGCCGCCCACAACGCCCCGATCGCCCGCCACGACCCCACCGCCCACGCCGAGATCCTCGCCCTGCGCCAGGCCGCCGAAAAGCTCGGCAACTATCGCCTGACCGACCTGACCCTGGTGGTGACCCTGGAGCCCTGCGCCATGTGCGCCGGCGCCATCAGCCATGCGCGAATCGGCCGGGTGGTGTTCGGGGCCGAGGACCCCAAGGGCGGCGGGGTGATCCACGGCGCCCGCGTGTTCGACCAGCCCACCTGCCACTGGCGGCCCAAGGTCGAGGGCGGGGTGCTGGCGGAGGAGAGCGCGGCGCTGCTTCGGGGTTTTTTCAGGGCGAGGCGGGGAAAGGCTGCGCCTCATGCCTCATAGAGCGCGGCGTATTCCTCCGCATACCGCGCATAGGACTCCTTCATCGACGCGCCGTTCAGCAGCATGGTCGCCAACACCGCCTCGCCGCCGGGGTGATAGAGGCGGGTCTTGACCCACAGGCTTTCTGTGCGGCGGCTGCCGGACAGGGCGACGATCTCGCGGTCCAGCTCATAGGCCTCGCCCACGAACAGCGGCCCCTTGATCAGGCGGATCTCCTGGTCGGCGAACAGGCCGACGGCGGGGCCGCGCACGGGAAAGCGGTCCTCGTGCGCCGTGTGCTGCATCAGGACGCTGATCATCTCCATGGGAAGGATCGCGCGGCCGAACGGTGGGCCCTCGCCGGTCTCATACAGGGGCGAGGGCTCGGTGATCACCTTCAGCTTGTCCGCCAGCGAGAAGGGATAGAGCGCGCCCATGTTCTGGTCCGCGTCCATGCGCACCGCCTGGCGGCCGGTCTTCATGCCCACCTTCACGTCATGCAGGATCACCGGATCGGCCAGGGGCTCCAGGCTCGCCAGCCGCGCCTCCAGCGCCGTCGGCGCGGCGTCGGCGCCGACGCTGGCCGTGCCGCGCAAGACCTCGGTCCCGTCACGCTTTTCCATGCGGATCGCCGTATGCATCGCGCCGGGCCGGGGTTTTTCC
>FTFU01001393.1_pt1 | contig 12532 bp, 13 predicted proteins | sample 1640511 | NCBI WGS metagenome assembly FTFU01 (sample SAMEA3914789, study PRJEB12502) | metagenome | biome: forest; material: soil | place: Canada | collected 2011-07-03 | depth 0.3 m | reverse complement strand
CGTTCGGCCTCCTGGGCGGCGACCTGGGCGGCCAGGGCCTCCAGCGCCGCCTCGGCCTCGGCCCGCGCACCCTCCGCAGCCTTGGCGGCCTCGGTCAGTTCCGGCAGGCGTTCCGGCGCCGCGTCGGCCTCGCCGGACAGCTCGGCCAACTCCGCCTCAATTCGCGAGAGGGCGATCCTGGCGTCCTGCGCCATCTGCTCCTCGCGCGCCTGGTCGTCGTTGAACCGGGCCACGTCGCCTGACAGGCGGTCGACCTCCGCCTGGGCCTGCTCGGCCTCGCGCTCCAGCCGATCGTTCTCGATCGCCAAGCGATGCAGCACGGCGCCGGCGATCTGGGCCTCCTCGCGCAGCGCCGGCAGGCCGGCCTCGGCGTCGGCGGCGGCGGTCTGGGCGGCGGCGGCCTCGCGGGCGCTAGCCTCCACCCGCTCCATCGCCTCGCGCGCCTCGGCCTCGGCCCGGGTGAGGGCGGCCTAGGCGTCGCGCCAGCGGGCGTAGTGCAAGGCCCCCTGCAGGGCGCGGATCTCAGCCGACAGGCGCTTGAACTTCTCGGCCTGGCGCGCCTCGCGCTTCAGCCGGGCCAGGGCCGTCTCCAGCTCCTTGGCCACATCGTCCAGCCGCTCCAGATTGGCCTCGGCCGCGCGCAGGCGCAGCTCGGCCTCGTGCCGGCGGGTGTGAAGGCCGGAGACGCCGCCGGCCTCCTCCAGGATCATGCGCCGGTTCTGCGGCCGCGCGGCGATCAGCTCGCTGATCTGGCCCTGGCGCACCAGGGCCGGGGAATTGGCGCCGGTGGAGGCGTCGGCGAACAGGAGTTGCACGTCCCGCGCCCGAAGCTCGCGCCCATTGACCTTGTAGGTCGAGCCGGCCCCGCGATCGATCCGCCGCGCCACCTCCAGCACCGGCTCGTTGATGAACTGGGCCGGCGCGGTACGGTCGGTGTTGTCGATGGTCAGGGTCACCTCGGCGTGGTTGCGCGAGGGCCGCGAGCCCGAACCGGCGAAGATCACATCGTCCATGCCGCCGGCGCGCATGGCCTTGGCCGAGTTGGCCCCCATCACCCAGCGCAGCGCTTCCAGAAGGTTCGACTTGCCGCAGCCATTGGGGCCCACCACCCCCGTCAGCCCCGGTTCGATACGGAACTCGGTCGGCTCGACGAAGGACTTGAATCCGGAAAGGCGCAGCTTCTGGAAGTGCACCGGCTGGCCCCCCTAGATCACGATGAATTTGGATCGAATCGATCCAAATTCATAAAACGTGATCGATTCTAAAAGCTTAGAGCGGGATTGACGCGAAAAACCGGTTTCCACTTTTTCGCATCCCGCTCTTAGTGCGCCTTGCGCGCTTCGGCTATGGCCGCGTCCAGGCCGGCCAGGGTGGGTTCGCCGACGTCCAGCCGCTTGCCGTTGATGATGAAGGTCGGCGTGCCGGTGATCTCGTCGCGCTTGGCGTAGGTGTCGACACGGGTGTTGAGCGCGCCCAATGCGTTTCCATCGAACACGCAGGCCTCGAACTGCGCCTGGGTCAGGCCGGCCGACTGCGCCGCCCGCCCCAGCACGCCATTGACGTCGCCGGTCTGGTAGATCTCCTGCTGGTGGCGGAAGATCTGGTCGAGAATGGGAAAATACTTGTCCTTGCCGCCGCAGCGCGCGGTCAGGAACCCCGCCGCCGCCACCTCGGTCGGGGGCGTCAGGATCTCGCGCATCACATAGCGCACCTTGCCGGTGTCGATGTACTTGGCCTTGAAGGCGGGTAAGACGTCGTTGTTGAACCGCGCGCAGTGCGGGCAACTGGCCGAGGCGTATTCGATCACCGTGACCTTGGCCTTGGGGCTGCCCAGCGTCATGTCGTCGGGTGCGACCCGCCAGTCGGGAGCCGCCAACGCCACGCTGGCGAAGGCCGCCGCCAGAAGGCCGAACACGGCCGCAGCTCTACGGTTGAACAGGCGCAACGGGCTCAAAGCCTCACTTAAGGGTCCGATCGCGGATTAAACCCCGATTCTGGCCAGACTTGCGCATTTCTCGCTCTCCGACAGGAGAGTCGCGGCCCCTACTTCCCGGCCTGGGCCGCCGCGATAGCCGCATCCAGGCTGGCCAGGGTCTGTTCGCCGTCGAGCTTCTTGCCGTTGACGAAGAAGGTCGGGGTGCCGGTGATGTTGTCCTGCTTGGCGAAGCGCTGCACCCGGTCGTTCAGGGCGGTGATCGCCTTGTCGTCTTCGACGCAGGCGGTGAACTGGGCTTCGCTGAGTCCGGCCGACTGGGCGATGCGAAGCAGGCCGCCGCGGAAGTCGCCGGACTGGTACATGGCTTCCTGGCCATGGAAGATAGCGTCCAGAACACTGAAATACTTGTCCTTTCCGGCGCAGCGGGCGACCAGGAAGCCGGCCGTCGCCACCGCTTCCGGCGGGGTCAGGAACTCGCGGAACACATAGTGGATCTTGCCGGAGTCGATGTACTTGGCCTTGAAGGCGGGGAACACCTCGTTGTTGAACCGCGCGCAGTGCGGGCAGCTGGCCGAGGCGTATTCGATCACCGTGACCTTGGCCGTGGCGTTTCCGAGGCTCATGTCGTCGGCGGTCACCGCGTCCTTGTGGCCGAACAGCTTGTCGCAACCGGCCAGGCCGACGGACAGGGCGGCGGCGAGGACGAGGATACGGCGGTCGATAAGGCGCATGGGCTCAGGCTCCAGCCACGCGCGCGGCGAAATGGCGCGCGCGTGGCTGCGGCTTCGCCGCTCGCGCTGCGCTTGTCAACGGGCCTGATGGCCCAGGATCGGCTTCTTTGGCTCAGCTTCTTTGGTTCAGCTTCCGTGGCGCAGGACTTCACGGCCGAGGCGTCGCAGCGCCGCGTTCAGGCCCGCGTCCTTGCCACCCGCGAGCCCGGCCTCGAGTTCGGCCTCCGCGGCGGCGTCCAACGGCTTGGCCTTTCGGCGACGGGCTTCGGCGGCCTTGGCTTCGGGACGGGGCGAGGGCCGCCGCACGACCCCCTGGACGATGCGCAGCCGCTCGACCGAGCCGGGCCCCAGGAACAGGTTGACCCGGGCGATGATATCCGCCGACTGGTGCTGGATCAGGGTGGCGGCGGGGCCGTCGACCTTGAGTTCCAGGGCCGCCCCGCCGCCGGTCCTCGGCTTGCTGAGCTTCACCGGCTCGGTGCGGGCCGCCAGGGCCTCGCCGACGATTTCGCGCCAGCGCGCCTTCAGGCCCTCGGGCCCGCGGCCGAAGCGCTCGTCCAGGCTCTTGATCAGCCCGACCAGGGCCTTGCCGGCGGTCGGCGGCGCCCGCCTGAGGGGGCGTGTGCGCTTGGCCGACAGGATGCGGCCGGCTTCCTCGAGGCTGGGCAGGGGACGCGTCATGTGGAAGAGGATAGCTGCAGGCTGGCCTTGAGTCTCGCCGCCAACTGTGGAGCCCATGCCCTCACCTGCCGAGATCCGCCGCCGCCTGCTGGACTGGTACGACCTGAACGCCCGCACCTTGCCCTGGCGCGCCGGGCCGAAGGCGAAGCGGCGGACCGATCCCTATCATGTGTGGCTGTCCGAGGTGATGCTGCAGCAGACCACAGTGCCGCACGCGACCCCCTATTTCCTGAAGTTCCTCAAGGCCTGGCCGACCGTCACCGCCCTCGCGGCCGCGCCGGACGCCGAGGTCATGGCCGCCTGGGCAGGCCTTGGCTACTACGCGCGAGCCCGCAACCTTTTGGCCTGCGCCCGGGCTGTGGCGGCGCGGGGCGGCGCCTTTCCGGACCAGGAGGACGCCTTGCGGGCCCTCCCCGGCGTCGGCGCCTATACGGCCGCTGCGGTGGCGGCGATCGCCTTCGACCGGCCGGCCAATGTGGTCGACGGCAATGTCGAGCGCGTGATCGCCCGCCTCTACGCGGTCGAAAGCCCCCTGCCCGGGGCCAAGCCTGAGTTGAAAGCCCTGGCCGCGGCCCTGGTCACCGACCAGCGCCCCGGCGACTGGGCCCAGGCGCTGATGGACCTGGGCGCCGTGGTGTGCCGGCCCAAGTCGCCGTCGTGCGAAGCCTGCCCGCTGGCCAAGGGTTGCCTGGCCCGCCTCCGGGGCGATGCCGAATCCTATCCGCGCAAGGCGGCGAAAGCTGAGCGGCCCCGCCGCCATGGCGCGGCTTTCGTCATCACGCGCGGCGATCAGATCGCCCTGGTGCGCCGTCCGCCCAAGGGCCTCCTGGGCGGGATGCTGGCCCTGCCGACCACCGACTGGCGCTCCGACGCCTGGAGTTCGAGCGAAGTCGTTGGCGCCGCCCCGATGAAGCTGGCCTGGCGTCAGGCCGGCGAGATCGAACACGTCTTCACCCATTTCGCCCTGACCCTGGCGGTCTGGCGGGCCGAGGGGCACGGCGGGGCCGAAGGCCTGATCTGGTCGCCCCGCTCCGATTTGCAGGGTCTGCCGAGTGTGTTCCTGAAGGCGGCGCGGGTAGGGCTCGAACTTAGGCCGCGCGGATCCCGCTGGTGATGCTCTCGCCCTGCACGCCCAGCAGGGCGTCGTAGCCCAGGATCATGTCCACGTCGCGGCCGTTGCTGGCCAGCGGCAGCCGCAGCCAGAGGATCGACAGGTGCCCGGCGCCGCGCCAGGCGAAATTATGCACGCCGACGCCGGGGCGCCGCTGCTCGACCACCTTGTCCAGTTCGGTGCGCCAGTACTCGGCCGAGGCGGTGTTGTAGACCTCGCCCAGCGTATGTCCGGTGATCTCCCGGCCATAGACGCTGTAGAGGCCGGTGCCGGCCAGGCGCAGGCGATAGTCCCGGGGCTCGGGCAGGACGTCGATCAGGCTGACGGTGGGCAGGTGGCGCTTGAAATGGGAGGGATGGATGTGCCGACGCGCAGGCAGCCTGCCGCCCTCGCGGCGCGACGCCCAGTAGGCGAAGAGTTCTTCGTGGGCCCTCACCGCCGTAGCGGGTCCGCCCGATTGCGCCAGCATCTGCGGATTCCTTAACAACCCGTTGGAATCACAATAATTCAATATCGCTTAACCAGCGAATCGCTTGCAAGCGGAATTCGGTTAACGCATCGCGATTGCCGCAGAAATAGGCGCAATGGGCCACGGCGCCCCGGCTACGGGGGCCCATCCAGATCCCCACCAACGGCCGCCCTGAAACAACAAAACGCCCGCGGGGTTCCGCGGGCGCTCTGCAATTGGCGGTAGTGGAGTCTAGCGGCCGTTGCCGGCCGCCTGGCGGCCGCCTTGGCCCAAGCCCATCTGCTTGGCCAGGTCCGAGCGGGCCTTGGCGTAGTTGGGGGCGACCATGGGGTAGTCCTTCGGCAGGCCCCATTTCGCGCGGTACTCTTCCGGGCTCATGTTGTACTTGGTGCGCAGGTGCCGCTTGAGCGACTTGAACTTGCGGCCGTCCTCCAGGCACACCAGATGATCGGGCGTGATCGAGCGCTTGACCGAAACGGCGGGTTCCTTCGGCGGAGCCTCGACCGGTTCCGGGCTGGCGGTCACGCCTGAAAGGGCCCGATGGATGCTCTGAATCAGCGAGGGAAGATCAACGGCCGATACTGAATTGTTGCCGACATAAGCGGACACGATATCCGCCGTCATCTCGATAATTTCCGATTTATCGTCCATTTTATCTCTGTCCGTCTCGGTTGGCGCCATCGTTGCGTAAGCATCCCTACGCCGGGCGCCGCCTTGCATATAGAGCTTCACAGGCGGAGACAACAGGCAAAATCGGACCCGGAACAACAATCTTGAACAAGAAATGGCCAAGATAACGCCACAACCTCAAGAAGGTCGCAAATCCAGTTAGATAGATTTCTCGATTGAAATCTCCGCCTCAGCTTAGGCGGCGAACCCAGCTGGCGCTCCGGCGCGTGCTTGCGCCTCAGCTTACCGGCGCAAGTCGCCGGAAAGCGCCAGGAGCGCGGCGCGTTGTGGCGGCGAGTATTCGTCGGTCACGACCTCGCCACCCTCGCGAATCGCCCGCAGAAGGGCCGGCGTCAGAGCCGAAGTCAGCGACCAGTTCCAGTAACGCAGCACCGTCTGGGCGCGGTCGACCGCGATCATGTCGTAGGTGATCAGGACCCGCTGGAGCACCGGATCGGGCGAGCCGTCGTCCGTCGTCTCCGGCCGGCGCAGACCGCGCCAGAGCGCGCGCAGAGCCGATTTGGGCAGACCCGTGGCCTTGCACAGGATGGCGACGGGCTCGCCGCCGACGTCGGTGAAGATCTTGGCTCCGGTCGTCGGCTTGATGCCGGAGAGGTACGAGACCTCCTCGGCGATCTCGCGGCTGAGGCCGGTCTCGCCTGCAGCGACGGCGGCTTCGAGGCTGTCATACGGACTCTTGTCGATCGCCGCACGGTTGCGCTGGCGCCGTTCGATGAACTGCAGCGCCTTGCGCGACAGGGGGTCGGCCCATCGCTCTTCGGCCGCGAGAGAAAAGACGTCGCCGGCGGCCTCCTGCATCACTTCGCGCGAGACCGCGAACCGCTGCAGGATCAGCTTGCGGGCCTCGGCGTCGGCCCACCAGAACAGCATATAGGCGTGGGAGGGCCGCAGCTCAGCCCGCTTCAGCAGCAGGGGCAGGATGCGGGGCTGGTCTCGCGTGGCCGCCACCAGGGTCTCGACCGCGTCGGCCGACAGTCGGGCCTGGTCGTTGCGCAGCAGGGCCTCGACCACCTCAGGCTCCAGGGCCTGGACCAGCGCTTCAGCCACCACGTCGCCGATCCCGCGCCGCTGGGCGATGGCGCGGCGATGCTCGGCGGTCGTGCGGCGGGCGCAATCGAGCAATTCCGCATCATTGAGCGAGCTGCTGGTGGTCAAGAGGATGCCAGCCACCTCGAATGCGTCGCGCAGCAGCAGCCGCGCCAGGGTCGCGGGGATCTCGGTCAGGCTGGCCAGCCGCTTGGCGACGCGGGCCCGTTCCTCGCACGAGGCTTCGCTCAGCATCTCCAACAGCAGGTCGGCGGTGACGCTGCGCTCGAAGGCGTTGACCCGGCTGGAGGGCAGGCAAACCACGTCCGCCAGCCGCCGCATCAGGGCCCGGCGCGCGCGGGACGGCGGCGCATCCGGCTCGTTCGAGGTCTCTAGGCTGAGGGTGGCGGGTTCGCTCATGGCGCTCGGCTGTGCTTGCAGGCGCTGACCATGACCCGCTGCGGTTAACCCGGAGTTTGCATTGTGCGTGGTTCGAGACGCCAGCTGACGCTGGCTCGTCACCATGACTATGGTCTGTTGCGCCCCACAAACCTAGTCATGGCGAGGAGCGGCCCGTGAGGGACGCGTCTCGAACCATGCACGGTTGCAACCGCTTCACCTGAATTCCGGCGGCGTCCAGTTCGGCCAGATGTCCGGCAGGTCGGTGGAGACATGGTTGGGGTAATCCGGCGGCCGCTTCTCCAGGAACGAAGAGACTCCTTCCCTGGCGTCCTCGGCCCGGCCGCGGAACTGGATGGCGCGGCTGTCGGCCCTGTGGGCCTCCATGGGGTGGGCGGCGCCCAGCATCCGCCACATCAACTGCCGGGTCAGGGCGATCGAGACTGGGGCCGCATTGTCGATGATCTCGCGGGCGATGGCGCGGGCGGCGGGCAAGAGGTCTTCCGGCTGATGCAGCGAGCGCACCAGGCCCCGCTCGTGGGCCTCGGCGGCGGGGAACACGCGGCCGGAATAGCTCCATTCCAGGGCCGTCGAGATGCCGACGATGCGCGGCAGGAACCAGGACGAGGCCGCTTCCGGGGTGATGCCCCGGCGGGCGAAGACGAAGCCGAAGCGGGCCTCCGTCGAGGCGATGCGGACATCCATGGCCAGCTGCATGGTGGCGCCGACGCCCACTGCGGCCCCGTTCACCGCGCAGATCACGGGCTTGAGGCTGTCGAAGATGCGTAAGGTCACCCGGCCGCCGCCGTCCCGGAAGACCTCGCCCACCCGGAGTTCGTCACTCGCCTTCGCCCCGCGCGCGGCGTAGTCGAAGGTCTGGCCGCCGGCGGAGAGATCGGCCCCGGCGCAGAAGGCGCGGCCCTGGCCGGTGACGATGACGGCCTTCACCGCATCGTCCGCGTCGGTCGCGTCGAAGGCCGAGATCAGGTCCAGCATCATCTGGGCGGTGAAGGCGTTGAGCTTTTCCGGCCGATTCAGGGTGATCGTGGCGATCCCGTCCTCGAGCGAGTACAGCAGGGTTTCGAAGCTCGGCGTCGCCATCGGCGCGTCTCCTCTTTTTTTGTCGGTCTAGCGCGGGCACCACATTAGTGAACAACGATAAGACGTCCAGCCGGAGACTGTGCAGGGCGCTTGCCGGACCTGGCGAAATGGGCCATCAAAACGCGCGTTTGATATCTGGAGGGCGCTGATGGCCGCTGTTGAATTCAAGGATCTGCCGGGACTGGTCGGCCAGGAGGTGGGTGTTTCCGACTGGCTGGAGATCACTCAGGAGCGGGTCAACCAATTCGCCGAGGCCACCGGCGACCACCAGTGGATCCATGTGGACATCGAGCGGGCCAAGCGCGAACTGGGCGGGACCATCGCCCATGGCTATCTGACCCTGTCGCTGATCCCCTTCCTCAGCTACGGGTTGCTGGAGGTCAAGGGTGTGGCGCGCGCCCTCAACTACGGCTCGGACAAGATCCGCTTCACCGGCATGGTCCGCGTCGGCAAGCGCGTGCGCATGCGCCAGAAGCTGATGAGCGTCGAGCCCAAGGCCGGCGGCCTGCAGATGAAGAACGAGTGCACGATCGAGATCGAGGGCGAAGAGCGCCCAGCTTGCGTGGCCGAAACCATCAGCGTCATCTACGGGGGCTAAGGAGAACCATGGCCGATTTCCGCAAAGTCACCGACGACTTCACCGTCGCCCCCCAGATCGCACCGGAGGACCTCGCCGAGGCCGCCGCGCGGGGCTTCACCCTGGTGATCAACAACCGGCCCGACGGCGAGGCGCCCGACCAGCCCACCAGCGCCGAAATGCAGGCTGCGGCCCAGGCGGCGGGGCTGGACTATGTTTACGTTCCGGTCAGCGGCGGCCCAGGCCCGGCCCAGGTCGAGGCGGTGCGCAACGCTGTGGCGACCGCCAAGGGCCCGGTGCTGGCCTTCTGCCGCTCGGGCACCCGCTCGATCGTCACCTGGTCGCTGGGCCAGGCCGCCAGCGGCGCTCGGCCGCGGGACGAACTGGTTCGCCTGGGCGCGGCGGCGGGCTATGACCTGTTGGGGGTCTTGAGGTAGCAAGGAAACGGCCCGTGATCCCCTTCGTCCGCGAGATCGAGTTCGACTATGGCCGGCCCGACCAGGTCTCGCCCCTGATCCGGCGGGTGGTGGCGAACAATCCGAGCGCTTTCACCTACAAGGGCACCGGCGTCTACATCATCGGCCGCGGCGAGGTGGCGGTGATCGATCCCGGCCCCGACCTGCCCGAGCACCTTGAGGCCCTGTTGGCCGCCACCGCAGGCGAGCGGATCACCCATATCCTCACCACCCACACCCATTCCGACCACTCACCCCTGGCTCGGCCGCTGGCGGAGCGGACCGGAGCAGTGGTGATCGGCCGCGCGGCGCCCCAGGACCCGGAAGGCGCCATCCGGCTCGACGAGGCGCACGAGGCGGGCTTTCGCCCCCACATCGAGGTCGCCGACGGCCAGGTGACCCGGGGACCCGGCTGGACGCTGGAGGCCATCGCCACCCCCGGCCACGCCTCGAACCACGTCTGCTACGCCTTGGCCGAGGAGAACGCCCTCTTCACCGGCGACCACGTGATGGGTTGGTCCACGACCGTGATCAGCCCGCCGCACGGCGACATGACCGACTACTACGCCAGCCTGGACAAGGTGACGGCGCGGGGCTTCTCAACCCTCTGGCCCACCCACGGCCCGCCGGTGACCGAGGTCGCCCCGTTCCTCGCCGCCTACAAGGCCCACCGCCTGGAGCGCGAGGCGCAGATCATCGAGCAGATCCGGGCCGGGCGCAGCCGCATCGCCGAGATGGTCCCGGTGATCTACGCCGCCGTCGACCCCCGCCTGCACCCAGCGGCCGCCCACTCGGTGCTGGCCCACATCATCCACCTGGAGCGTCAGGGCGCGATCACCAGCGATGGGCCCGTGGGGCCTGAGGCCGCCTATCGCCTGCCATGAGGGAGCAGCGCCGCTGCGAAGACGATGTCGCACCCTCCTCAGTAAACGAACCGTGATAAGCCGCAAATTGTCGCAGCCTGCGGCGATCCGAGCGGAGTCTCGGCCGAAGCGATTGAGATTTACCGGAAATTTTACTCGCGGCGATAGGTGTACGTACTTCTACGTATACGGCCATCCGGCTGCTCTTAATTTCAGGATAAACTTATGCGTGTAGTCTTATGTCGTTAAGTTCGTAAACTCATAGAATACGATGATCCCGCGATGGCGACGAACGCCGAGAGCCTCCCGCCGAGCCGCCCTCGCAACCCCCTCGTCGCCTGGGAGGGCGACCGCTCGCCACCCATGTCGGACGAAGCCCGCTTCCGGATGCTGGCCGAACACACCAACGACGTCATCATGCAGGTCGATGCGTCCGGAGTGATCACCTTCATCACCCCGGCCTGCCAGGCCCTGCTGGGCTACAGCCCCGCGGAGATGATCGGCACGCGGGTCCTCACCTACAGCCACCCCGACGATCTGCCCGAGATCAGGTCGGTCATGTCCGCCTTCATCGCCGCCGGCCCCGAAGCGGCGCCCATCGTCACCCAGTATCGCGCCCTGCATAAGGACGGGCGATGCATCTGGATCGAGGGACGCCCGAAGATAAGTTTCGACGCCGACGGCGCCCAGGTTGCGCTGCACGACGTCATTCGCGACATCACCGCCCAAAAAGAAGCCGACGCCGCCATCCGCCGCAGCGAAGAACGCTTCCGCATGCTGGCGGAGAAGGCCTCGGACATCCTCTGCGTGATGGACATGACCGGCGCGATCACCTTCGTCACCCAGGCCTGCGAGCAGCTCCTGGGCTACACGCCCGAGGAGATGATCGGCGTCAGGGCCCAGGACCGCATGCACCCTGACGACGGCCGGCGGATCATGGCGCAGACCGCCGAATATGTGGCCGCCGGCCCGGGGGCGGAGTGGATCACGATCGAATACCGCTCCAAGCACAAGGACGGCCATTGGGTCTGGATCGAGGGCAAGCCGAAAATCATCTTCGACGCCAAGGGCAGGCCGGTGGCGATCCAGGACGTCGTCCGCGACATCGGCGTGCGCAAGGCGGTCGAGTTCGAACTGGCCCGCGCCCGGGAGGCGGCGGAGGCGGCCACGGCGGCCAAGTCCGATTTCCTGGCCAATATGAGCCACGAGATCCGCACGCCCCTGACCGCGATCATCGGCTTTTCCGCCCTGCTGGAAGCGGCCCCCGAGCTGTCCGAGGATTCGCGCCGCAATATTCGCCGCATCGTCACAGGCGGTCAGACCCTGCTCACCGTCGTCAACGACATTCTCGATTTCTCGAAACTCGAGGCTAACCAGCTTGAGTTGGACCCGCAGGCGTTCGATCCTGCCGAGTTCGTCCGCGGCGCGATCGAGCTCGTCGCGGGGCAGGCCGACAGCAAGGGGTTGGATCTGCAGCTGCGATTGGATGCAAGCCTGCCGGCCTCGATCCGGGCCGACAGCTCGCGCCTGCGGCAAATCCTGCTCAACCTTTTGAACAACGCCATCAAGTTCACCGCCGCCGGAAGCGTGACGGTCGCGGCCGGCTATCGCCCCGGCGACCAGGCGCTGCATATCGCGGTGACCGACACCGGGGCCGGAATCCCTGCGGACAAGCGCGAGCGGCTGTTCGAACGATTCTCGCAGGTCGACAGCTCCGTCAGCCGGCGTCAGGGCGGAACCGGCCTGGGGCTGGCCATCTGCAAGAGCCTGGTCGGGCTGATGGGCGGCGAAATCCACGTCGATTCCGCCGAGGGCCGGGGTTCCACCTTCAGCTTCACCATCGCCGCGCCGCCGGCCGACGCCCCGGTCGGGAACAAGCCGGCCGCCGACGTCGATATGGACGCCCCAGGCGCGGCGGCGCAGATCCTCGTGGTCGACGACCTGGCGGAGAACCGGGAGCTGATCCGCCTGCTGCTGGAGGCGATCGGCCACTGCGTCCAGGAGGCGTCCGGCGGCGGCGAGGCCGTCAGCGCCGCCCTCGCCCGCCCTTTCGACCTGATCCTGATGGACATCCAGATGCCGGGGATGGACGGCCTGACCGCCTCCCGCCTGATCCGCCAGACCGCGCCGCTGAACCTAACCACCCCGATCCTGGCCGTCAGCGCCAATGTGCTGGCCGACCAGGTCGCCCAATGCCTGGCGGCCGGAATGGACGACCACATCGCCAAGCCGATCCAGGTGGTCGACTTTGTCGGCAAGGTTTCGAGCTGGATCGGCGCGGACAGGGGCGAGGCGGGTCTCGGGGCTCAGACGGTTGGCGGGTGAGAACGCCGGACTTTGAGCGGTCGGTTCGCGTGAGCTGATTGGAATATGCTGATGGTGTGCGACGGCTACACTCGCCGATAGACCAGCACCCGCGCCCACGGCGCCAACTGCTGCAGGAAGTCGAAATCGCTGACATTCCGCGTCAGCAGCACCCGACCGGTCTCAGCG
>FTFU01001552.1_pt1 | contig 12613 bp, 13 predicted proteins | sample 1640511 | NCBI WGS metagenome assembly FTFU01 (sample SAMEA3914789, study PRJEB12502) | metagenome | biome: forest; material: soil | place: Canada | collected 2011-07-03 | depth 0.3 m | reverse complement strand
GGAAAGCGAGCCTTGAGGATGCGGATCAGGTCGATGGTGTAGCGCACGCCGAGCCGGGTCTCGATGTCCGAGACGATCATCTTCGGCCCGCGGGCGAAACGGCGCGCCGCAGCCATGCGCTGCGCCAGGCTCTCGGGGCGGCTGGTCTTCAGGGGATTCTGCGGCGAGATGAGCCAGATCACCCGGTCCAGGCCCAGGCGCACCCGGGCGGTCTGGGCCACATGGGCGTGGCCCTCATGCGCAGGATTGAACGAGCCGCCGAACAGCCCGACCCGCATGCCGGGCTTCAGATCGAAGCCCAGTCTCAGCGCGTCGGGACGGCCCGCTTCAGGAATGCGCCGGACCGGTCCCGCGAACCACATGCTGACTTGATGGGGGTGATTGGCGATCCAGGGCCAGGTCGCTCTGGCGCACGCGAGCGCGGATGGTGAAGACGCTGTCGCCGGCCAGGACCCCGCCACGGGCCAGCAGCCGGCCGTTCTGCCAGTTGGAGAGGCCAAGCTCGGGCCGTTTCAGCGCATATTGCCCGTCGACCCAGCGGGTGAAGCCGTCGCCGACGAAGGGGGCGTCGACGGCCTCGAAGAAGCGTTTCTGGGCCAGTTCGTCCTCGGCGATCAGGCTGATCGCGAACTGTGGGCTGAAGCGGTTGAAGAGGCCCGCCGCCGCTTCGGCGCTGTCCACCAGCACAAAGCTGATCTCCGGCGTCTCTTCCCACTCCCACTCGCGAGCCAGGCCCTCCAAGGGCAGGGTCTCGACCGTCGGCTCCTCGCGCTCCCCGTCGGCGCGGCGCACGCGGCTCCTGGCCGAGCGCCATTCCGCGGGCAAGGCCGTCTCGTCGCCTTCGACCACATGCAGTTTCACATCACCGCCCCGGCGCTGGCCCGCGCGGGCGATGGCGTCCAGGAACAGGGGGACCAGTTCATCGGCCCGCTCGCGCACGATGCAACAGACGTTCAGGGTGTTGCAGACCTTGCGGTCCAGCGAGTGATAGACCGCCTCGGCGAAGCGGACGGGATCGGCAGAGCGGTCGGCGACCATCCAGGCGCCGCCGGTCCCGTGCAGGCTGACCGGCGTGCCCGACTGGCGCGCCACCCCGCCCAGTTGCGCCACGGCGGGGCCGGAGCCGCGCGCCACAGCCAGAGACAGGCGCGGATCGGCGAACATGGCCCAGCCGGCGGCGTGCTCGGCGCTCTCGACCAGGCTGGCGGCCCCATCCGGCAGGCCGGCTGCGGCGAGCGCCGGATCCAAGGCTTCCGCGACGATGGCCCGGGCGGTCCCCAGGGCGTCGCCGCCGATGCGGAACACCACCGTATTGCCGGTTCTGAGGACCCCGGTCGCGTCGGCGAACACGTTGGGCCGACCTTCGAAGACGAAGCCGACGACCCCCAGGGGCGCGGCCACCTGCTCCAGGCTCCAGCCGGCGTGGTCGATCCGCTCCAGCACCCGGCCACGCGCGCCCTCGGCCGCAGCCCATTCGCGAAGGCCCGAGATCATATCCCGCCGCATGCCGGCGCTGACCGCCAGCCGCGTGGTCGAGCGGCCGCGGGCCTTGGCCCTGGCGACGTCATCGGCATTGGCCGCGGTGATGGCGGCCCAGGCTGCTTCGTCCTCCAACCGCGCGGCGAAAGCCTCGAAGAACCGGCTGATCTGGGCGTCCGACACCGCACCCATGCGGCGGAAGGCGTCATGCGCCCGCTCTACCGCCCTCGAAGCAGTCGCCTGCACCGCCGCCGGCACGTGCAACAGGGCGCCCGTGTCCTGCATCACGATCAGGCTGTCGCCGGCCATGAAGCGCTCGGCCAGCTCAGCCGAGACGAACGCGACCCGGTTCCCGCCAAAGGGAATCGATTGTCCAGGCGCAAGCTTGTCCAAGGCGGCGACGCTCATGGCGCCCTCATAGGCGCAAAATCGCTCCGGATGAAGATGGTGTCCTTCATCCCCGCCCCAGCGCCAGGTCGTCCGCATGGATCAGGGTCGGGCCCTCGGTGTAGCCGAGTACGGCTTCGATGGCGGCGGATTTAAGGCCCTTGATGCGGTCGGCGTCGGCGGCGTCGTAGCGGGAGAGGCCGCGGGCGATCTCGCGGCCGTCCTCGCCCTGGATGACGATGGCGTCGCCCTTTTCGAAGCGGCCTTCGACCTGGCGCACGCCGGCCGGGAGCAGGGACTTGCCGGAGCGCAGAGCGGCTTCCGCGCCGGCGTCGACGATCACCGCCCCTTGCGGCGCAAGGGAGCCGGCGATCCAGGCCTTATAGGCGGCGGCGGGGGAGACATGGGGCTCGAACAGGGTGGCCTTGGCCCCGGCCTCGACCGCGCCCAAGGGGGCCGGTCGGCCGCCGATGGTGATCAGGGTGGCGCAGCCGGCGGCGGCGGCGATGCGGGCGGCCATCAGCTTGGTGGCCATCCCCCCTGTGCCGACCCCGGCGGCGGCGTTGGCGCCGCCAGCCATGGCGTCGATCTCGGGCGTCAATTCGCGCACCACCGGGATGTGGCGGGCCTCGGGGTCGCGGCGCGGGTCGCCAGTGTAAAGGCCGTCGACGTCGGACAGCAATACCAGCAGGTCGGCGCCGATCATCTGGGCGACGCGGGCGGCCAGGCGGTCGTTGTCGCCGTAGCGGATCTCCTCGGTCACCACCGTGTCGTTCTCGTTGACGATGGGGACGACGCCAAGGCCCAGGAGGGTCTCGGTGGTGGCGCGGGCGTTCAGCCAGCGACGGCGGGTTTCGGTGTCGTCGCGGGTCAGCAGCACCTGGGCCGCGGTCATGGCGTGGGGCGCAAAGGCCTCCTCCCAGGCGTGCATCAAGAGGGACTGGCCGGCGGCGGCGGCGGCCTGTTTTTGCGGCAGGTCCAGCTTGCGGCCGGTCAGGCCCAGGCGCTTTCGGCCGAGGGCCACGGCGCCCGACGAGACGATCAGAAGCTGCTGGCCCCGCGCCTTCAGCCGGGCGATGTCGGCGGCCAGGCTGGCCAGCCAGGCGCGGTCGGCGTCGGCGGTCCTGGGATCGATCAGAAGCGCCGAGCCGACCTTGACCACGATCCGCCGGGCGGAAGCGAGGTCGGTCAAGGCCTCCAACCCTCGTCCTTGGGGGCCGAGAGCGCTCGCTCGCCCTCGCGCGCGGCGCGGATCTCGATATGGGCGGCGCGCAGCACCTCGGCCACGCCTTCGCCCGATACGCCCGAGACCAGCATCGGCATGCGGCCCGCGGCCTCGGCCAGCTCTTCAGCCTTCAGCGTGCGAAGATCCCCGTCCAGGGCGTCGACCTTGTTCAGGGCCAGGATCTCGGCCTTTTCCGCCAAGCCTTCGCCATAGGCTTCCAACTCGCCGCGCACGGTGCGCCAGGCCCCGACCACGTCATCCTGGGTGGCGTCCACCAGATGGATCAGCACCGCCGTGCGCTCGACATGGCCGAGAAAGCGCGTGCCGAGGCCCGCGCCGTCGGAGGCGCCTTCGATCAGGCCGGGGATATCGGCCAGCACGAAACGCTCATTGGTCGACAGGTCGACGACGCCCAACCCCGGGGTCAGGGTCGTGAAGGGATAGTCGGCGATCTTGGGCCGGGCGGCCGAGACGGCGGCGAGGAAGGTCGACTTGCCGGCGTTGGGCAGGCCGACAAGGCCCGCATCGGCGATCAGCTTCAGCCTGAGCCAGATCCACTTTTCCTCGCCGGCCAGCCCGGGGTTGGCGTGATCGGGGGCCTGGTTGATCGGGCCCTTGAAATAGGCGTTGCCGAAGCCGCCGTTGCCGCCCTTGAGCAGGCGAATGCGCATCCCGGCCTTGTCGAGGTCAAAGAGCAGGGTCTCCTTGTCCTCGTCCAGCACCTGGGCGCCGACCGGAACCTTCAGGACCACGTCCTCGCCATTGGCCCCGTGGCGGTTGCGGCCCATGCCGTGGCCGCCGGTCTGGGCCTTGAAATGCTGCTGGTAGCGGTAGTCGATCAGGGTGTTGAGGCCATCCACGGCCTCGATCCACACATCGCCCCCACGCCCGCCGTCGCCGCCGTCCGGGCCGCCATATTCGATGAACTTCTCGCGCCGGAACGAGACCGCGCCCCCGCCGCCGTCGCCGGAGCGGATGAAGATCTTGCACTGGTCGAGGAATTTCATGGCGTTGTTGTGCTTGAGGATTGGGGCGGCGTCGAGGTGGTTGTCCGCTCGTCCCCGCGAAGGCGGGGATCCAGATTCATCCACGGGCTTCGGTGGGTTTCACCAGGATCCCCGCCTTCGCGGGGATGAGCGGTGTAAAATCATGCGATCCAGACCATCATCCGCGTCCTGACGACCTCACGGCGCGCCGTCGAAAATCGCGGCTCGATGACGCCGGTGTAGAGGAACCCCGCCTTCTGCAGCACCCGGCCCGAGGCCGGGTTGTCATCGAAGTGGCCGGAGATCACCGCCTTGGCCCGGCGTTCGGTCTTGATCCACGACAGCAGCCCGCACGCCGCCTCGGTGGCGTAGCCGCGGCCCCAATAGGGTCGGCCCAGCCAGTAGCCGATTTCCGGGCCGAAGGAGCCGCTCGGGTGCATGCCGATCAGGCCGACCGGGCCCTGATCCTCATGCTCGATGACGAACACCGCCTCGCGCCGATAGTCCAGGGCCGCCATCCGCGCCAGGAAGGCCTCGGCGTCGCCGCGCGTATAGGGGTGCGGCAGGCGGGTGGTCATGCGGGCGACTTCGATGTCGTTGGCCAGACCAGCGATCCGCGGGGCGTCCGTGAAAGACGGCGCGCGCAGGGCCAGGCGGCGGGTCTCGATCCTCGGCGTTCGTTCGATGACGCTCATCACTATCGCCTCCGAGGCCCTCAGGCGGGCCATAAAACCAAAGCAGGGAATCCGGCGTCCCGGATTCCCTGCTGGAGGTTCTAGATCCGGATCGCTGCGTTTTTACGGCGCGATCCGAAACATGATTTCGGATCGGCCTAGTTTTCGGCCTGTTCGGCGGCCGGCATGACGACGTTTACATAGGTGCGGTCATCGCGCTTGGTGACGAACTTCACAGCGCCTTCGGCTGTGGCGAACAGGGTGTGGTCCTTGCCGAGGCCGACATTGGCGCCTGGCCAGAACTTGGTGCCGCGCTGGCGGACGATGATATTGCCGGCCAGCACGTGCTCGCCGCCGAACTTCTTTACGCCGAGGCGGCGGCCATCGGAATCGCGACCGTTACGCGAAGAGCCGCCGGATTTCTTGTGTGCCATGGGAGGTCTCCGGGAAGGTCAGATATTATGCTTCGTCGCCGGCTTCAGCCGCGGGAGCGGCTTCGACCGGGGCTTCGGCGACCGCCATTTCCGCAACAGAGGCGGCGGCGACTTCCAGCTTCAGGCCGCGGGCGCGGGCGTTCAGCACCGAGCGCGGGGTCAGGTCGACCACGCCGTCCCAGCTCTCGCTCTTGCCCTCGCCGGCCAGGCCGGTGACGCGCACGACGCTTTCCAGCTGGCGATGGCCCTGGGTGCGGCGATAGCCCTGGCGGCGGATCTTCTTGAACACCTTGATCTTGTCGCCCTTGCGGGTCTCGATCAGGGTCCCCTCGACCACGGCGCCGGCCACGGTCGGGGCGCCGACGACGACATCCGCGCCTTCGCCGACCATCAGCACGTGATCGAACGCCACCTTGGCGCCCGGCTCGCCGTCCAGCTTTTCGACCACGAGCAGGTCGCCAGCCTTCACTCGATATTGTTTGCCGCCGGTTTTGATGACCGCGTACATCGCGTTCGCCTTAAGATTATTCGCAAATGGAAGCGCCCGCGAGTTTGGCCCGCGGGCGGAGAGGCGGGTCTTATACAAGCACGCGCGCTCAAGTCAACGGTTTGGCTCGATCCGAACGGCCCTAGATTCAAGCGCGGCGCCTGGACACCCTGGCGGCGCGGCCCCTCCTCCACTAACTAGTCGCTCATGACTCAAGCTGCGCCCGTTAAGACTCCCGTGACCGTGCTGACCGGCTATCTCGGCGCCGGCAAGACCACGCTCCTAAACCGCATCCTCTCCGAAGACCACGGCAAGCGCTACGCCGTGATCGTCAACGAGTTCGGCGAAATCGGCATCGACAACGACCTTGTGGTCGGGGCCGACGAGGAAGTGTTCGAGATGAACAACGGCTGCGTCTGCTGCACGGTGCGCGGCGACCTGATCCGGGTGGTGCAGGGCCTGACCAAGCGCAAGGGCGGCTTCGACGCCATCATCGTCGAGACCACCGGCCTGGCGGACCCCGGCCCGGTGGCCCAGACCTTCTTCGTCGACGAGGACGTCAAGGCCAAGACGGCGCTGGACAGCGTCACCACCGTGGTGGACGCCAAGCACATTCTGCTGCGCCTGTCCGACTCCAAGGAGGCTCGTGAGCAGATCGCCTTCGCCGACCAGATCGTGCTGAACAAGACCGACCTCGTTTCGGAGGACGACCTGAAGATGATCGAGGCGCGGCTGCGCCGGATCAATCCGCTGGCGCCGATCCACCGGGCCCAACGCTCCAACGTGCCGCTGGAGGCGATCCTCGGCCGCGGCGGCTTCGACCTGGAGCGGATCGTCGATATCCAGCCCGAGTTCCTGGGCCCGGCGCACGGGGAAGAGGGCCATGTGCATGACGAGCACTGCGACCATGATCATGACCACCATCACCACGACGGCCACGACCACGCCCGCCACGACGACGACATCAAGGGGATCTCCTTGCGCCTCGACCGTCCCGTCGACGCCAACAAGGTGACCCGCTGGCTGAACGAGCTTCTCGCCGCCCAGGGCCCGGACATCCTGCGCGCCAAGGGCATACTGGACGTGAAGGGCGAGGACCGGCGCCTGGTGTTCCAGGCCGTGCACATGATCCTGGAGGGCGACATGCAAGGCCCCTGGCGCAACGAGGCCGACCGCTACAGCCGCATGGTGTTCATCGGCCGCAACCTGGACGAAGCGGCGCTGAAGGCCGGCTTCGAGGCCTGCGCGGCTTGAGAATGGGTCTGCTCCCCTGTTTTAAGAACGGGGGAGCAGTCAGGGCGCAGCCCTGACTGAGGGGGCGCCACGGTCTACGGTTCGCCCCTTCCGTCACGGCGCTAGTGCGCCGCGCCACCTCCCCCGCGCTACGCGCATGGGAGGAGAAGAAAACCCCCGAACGAAAACGGCTCCCGCCAGGGGAGCCGCCTCGAACTCAAAGCTGAAACGAAAACCCTCAGAGGTTCTCGGTGATCAGCGAGACCTTGTAGAAGCCTTCCGTCTGCAGCTTGTTCACCACCGACATGAACGCTTCGTAGTGCACGTCGCGGTTGGCGCGGATCAGGATGGTTTCGTTCTTGGGGTTGGCGACGTTCAGGCGGCCGGAGAGGTCGGTGGTCAGGTTCGCCAGGGTCGTCGGGGTGTCGACGATGGTGATGGCGCTGTCGCTCTGGATCGAGATGTAGATCGGCTTCTTCTGCTCGCTCTGAGGCGTGTCCTGAGCCGGCGGCAGGTCGATCTTGATGGCCACGGTCGCCGCGGGGATCGACACCATGAAGATGATCAGCAGCACCAGCATGACGTCCACGAAGGGCGTCACGTTGATATCGGAGTTCTGGCCGAGACCGTATTTCCCGCCCGTCTTTCCACCCAGCTTCGCAGCCATGCATTCTCTCCGATAAAGCCCGCGCCCAGCGGACTCGCGCAATTGGCGGAGACTTCAATCACACCCGCCCCCCCGAAGTAAAGAGGCCGCGCGAAAGAGCCTGCCGTTGCGTCCGAATGCGATCCTGCTGGGCAAGGCGGCGCCGGATGGGCTATTCGCGCGCCTATGAAGCAAGCTTTCGACGCCCCATTCGACGCCTATGTGACCGCCGCCCTGTTCGACAAGTCCGGCCAGGCCCTGTTCGCCCTTGGGGACGGCACGGTCCGCCTGGAGAGCGGCGAGACCCTGGCCGCCCACGACGGCGCCGTGCTCTGCGCCTGCCTGCATCCCGGCGGCGAGGGCCTGATCACCGGCGGCGACGATGGGCGAGTGGCCTGGAGCAAGGCCGGCGCAACCACCCCCATCGCCGAGATCAAGGGCCGCTGGATCGATGCGGTGGCCGCCAGCCCCGCCTCCGGCCTGATCGCCTTCGCCGCCGGGCGCGAGGCCCGGGTGCGTGACGCGGCCGACCCCGCCTTCGCCCGCGCCTTCGCTCACGACAAGAGCGTCGCCGACCTGGCCTTCGACGCCAAGGGCCGGCGCCTCGCGGCCGCGACCTATGGCGGGGCGGCGCTCTGGTACGCACGGATCGCCGAGCAGACCCCGGTCAAGCTGAACTGGGCCGGCAGCCACATCGCCGTCGCCTTCAGCCCCGACGGCCGATTTTTGATGTCCTCGATGCAGGAGAGCCAGTTGCACGGCTGGCGCCTGTCCGATTCCAAGGACCTGCGCATGGGCGGCTATCCGGCCAAGGTCAAAAGCCTGGTGTTCCTGGCCAAGGGCATGCTGATGGCCACCTCCGGCGCGCCGGGCGTGGTGGTGTGGCCCTTCGGTGGCGCCAACGGCCCCATGGGCAAGGAGGCGGCCGAGATCGGCTTCGATGAGTCGACCCTGGTGGCCCGCGTCGCCGGCACGCCGGACGGGACCATCCTGGCGGCGGGCCTGGACGACGGCCGCGTCTGGGCCTGCGACCTGACCTCCCGCCGGATCGAGACGCTGAAGGCGGAGAAGGGCTCGCCGATCACGGCGCTGGCGGTGACCAAGGACGGCAAGCGCCTGGCCTGGGGCGACGAGGACGGGCAGGCGGGGGTGGTGGAGCTGGCGGGGTTGTAAAGCCCTTCTCCCACACCAAGCCGTCATGGCCGAGCTTGTCTCGGCCATCCATGCCGTGAAGTTTCGGCTGGCGACAGTCTCGCGGCGACGGCACGGCATGGGTCGCCGCGACACACGCGGCGATGACGAGATTTGTGCTTAGAACCCCCGCATTTCCGCGAACGCCTCGAACGGGTCGCGCCGGGTCCGAAGGCTGTTGATCGGCGCTTTCTCGTCGCGCCAGCCCATCGCCATGCCGGAGAACAGCATGTGGTCGTCCGGCAGGCCGATGAATTCGGCCACCGTCCTGGGCACACGCGCCCAGAATTCCTGGGGGCAGGTGTCCAGGCCGCGTTCGACGGCCAGTAGCATCACGGTCTGCATATACATGCCGAGATCCGACCACTGCGGCGGGCCGAGCTTGCGGTCGAGGGAGAAGAAGATCCCGACCGGGGCGCCGAAGAATTCGATGTTCTTGGCCAATTGGCGCAGGCGGCCGGCCTTGTCCTCACGGGCGATGCCGATGGTGGCGTAGAGGTCCTCGCCGCAGACGAACCGGCGGGTGCGAAAGGGGTCCCACAGGTTGGGCGGATAGACGTCGTATTCCGCCTCTTCCCCGCCCTCGGCCATTTTCGCTGCGGCCAGGGCCTTGATCTCAGCCAGCGGCTCGCCGGCCAGAGCGCAGACCTTCCACGGCTGCAGGTTGCCGCCGGAGGGCGCGCGGGCGGCGGTTTCCAGGATCTCGCGCACCACCGCGCCCGGCACGGGATCGGGCTTGAAGGCGCGGGCGGAGATGCGGCGCTGCACAGCTTCGGTGACGGTCATGGGGCGGGCTCTTGGTGTGCGAGACAGACTTGGGCGTGCGAGACAGACTTGATCGACCTCGCTAGCATTGGTCCCCAGCGTCAAGGCAAGCGGTTCGAGTCGGGGGTTTTTGTGGCGGTGAAGAAAGCGCGCGGCGGCTGCCTGGGCCGCCTGATCGGCGCGGTGCTGGCAGTCGTGCTGGTGGTCCCGCCCGCCGGCGTCCTGCTCTATCGCTTCGTTCCGCCGCCGGTCACCATCCTGATGATCCAGCGCCTGATCGAGGGCCATGGCCTGGACTACCGCTGGCGGCCGCTGTCCAAGATCTCGCCGGCCCTGGTCCAGGCGGCGGTGGCGTCCGAGGACGCGCATTTCTGCGAGCACCACGGTTTCGACTTCGACGCCATGGAAAAGGCCATGCGGCACAACGAGCGGCGGCCGAAGCGGATCAAGGGCGGCTCGACGATCAGCCAGCAGACGGCCAAGAACGTGTTCCTGTGGCCGGGCCGCGACTATGTGCGAAAGACCGTCGAGGCCGGCTACACGGTCCTGATCGAGACCATCTGGGGCAAGCGGCGGATCATGGAGGTCTATCTCAACGTCATAGAGTTCGGCCCCGGCGTCTACGGCGCGGAGGCCGCAAGCCAGCGCTTCTTCCACGTCCACGCCGCGGACCTGACCCCAGCCCAGGCCGCACGGCTGATCGTGGTTCTGCCCAAACCCTTGAAGTGGAAGGCCGAGGCGCCGGGGCGCTATGTGGCCAGGCGCACCCAGGTGATCGATGGGCGCATCGGGACCGTGCGCGACGACGGACTGGCCGAGTGCGTGCTGCGATAGCCCGCTTCTGAGGCGAATTGTTGCGCAGCGGCGCCTTGTAACCCCTCCGATCAGAGCGTATCTCCCCCGGACTCTGATTTCAGCCGAAGGAGATGCGTGATGGGTTACCGGGTGGCCGTAGTCGGCGCCACGGGCAATGTGGGCCGCGAAATGTTGGCGATCCTCGAGGATGTGAAATTCCCCGTGGACGAAATTTACGCCGTGGCCTCGCGCAACTCCATCGGCGTCGAAGTCAACTACGCGGATAAACGCATTTACTGCCAGGCGATCGACGACTTCGACTTCTCCAAGGTCGACGTGGTGCTGATGTCGGTTTCGGGCTCGTTCTCCAAGGAATGGTCGCCCAAGATCGGCAAGCAGGGCCCGATCGTGATCGACAACTCGTCGGCCTGGCGCATGGACCCCGACGTGCCGCTGATCGTGCCGGAGGTGAACCCGGACGACGTGGCCCTGGCGCGGCGCAAGAACATCATCGCCAACCCGAATTGCTCGACCGCCCAACTGGTGGTGGCGCTGAAGCCCCTGCACGATGAGGCCAAGATCAAGCGGGTGGTGGTCTCGACCTATCAATCGGTGTCTGGCGCGGGCAAGGCCGGCGTCGACGAGTTGTGGGACCAGACCAAGGCCGTCTACACCTTGGGCCCGACGGAGCCTAAGAAGTTCCCCAAGCAGATCGCCTTCAACGTCATCCCCTTCATCGGGTCGTTCAACGACGACGGCTATACCGACGAAGAGGCCAAGATGTGGAACGAGACGCACAAGATGATCGACCCGGCGATCAAGCTGACGGTCACCTGCGTGCGCGTGCCGGTGTTCGTCGGCCACTCGGAAGCGGTGAACATCGAGTTCGAAACCCCGCTGGATGAGGACGAGGCCCGCGAGATCCTGCGCGAGGCGCCGGGCGTGCTGGTGATCGATAAGCGCGACGACAAAGGCTACATCACGCCCAAGGAAGCCCAGGGCGAGTACGCGGTCTATGTCTCGCGCATCCGCAACGACCACTCGACCCCTAACGCCATCAACATGTGGGTGGTGTCCGACAACCTGCGCAAAGGCGCGGCGCTGAACGCGGTGCAGATCGCCCAACTGCTGCATGAGCGCGGCATGCTGGAAAGAGCCCACGCCTGATGTCGTCGCCCTCCGCGCCGGCTCAGGCGCGGGGGGCGCTGATGGCCGGGATCGCTTGCTACACCCTCTGGGGGGTGCTGCCCCTCTATCTGAAGGCGATCGCCCAGGCGGGCCCGAGCCCGATGGAGATCATCGCCCATAGAGCGGCCTGGTCTGCGCCCTGGGCCGGAGTCCTGGTCCTGATGGCGCGCCAGGGCGGCGATGTCGTGGGCGTGTTCCGCTCGGGCAAGACCCTCGGCCTGCTGACCCTGTCGGCCCTGTTGATCGCCGGCAACTGGGGCCTGTTCGTGTGGGCCGTCAGCAACGGCCACATCATGGAGTCGAGCCTCGGCTACTACATCAACCCCTTGCTCAACATGGCCATGGGGGCGGTGCTGTTCCGCGAGCGGCTGGACGCGTTCGGCAAGACGGCGATCGGCTTTGCGGCGACAGGCGTGCTGGTGCAGGGCCTGGCCCTGGGCCACCCGCCCCTGATCGGCCTGGCCCTGGCGCTCAGTTTCGGGGGCTACGGCCTGATCCGCAAACAGGTCGCCGCCGACGCCCAGACCGGACTGTTCGTCGAATGTCTGGTGCTGCTGGCGCCGGCGATGGGCTATATCCTGTGGCTGCAAAGGGACGGCGGCGGCCATTTCCTGGCCGGCCCCACGACCGCGGTCATGCTCGCCCTGGCCGGTCCAGTCACGGTCGTGCCCCTGGCCCTGTTCGCCTGGGCGGCGCGCCGGCTGCCGCTCTCGACCGTTGGCTTCCTGCAGTTCATCGGCCCCACCCTGCAGTTCATCATCGGCGCCGAGGGCGGCGAACGCCTGACCCCGGCCTTGATCGCCTCCTTCAGCCTGATCTGGATGGGCGTGCTGGTGTTCATCGCCGGCGCCTGGCGGGCGAGCCGGCGGGTTCAGTGGCGGACGGCCTAAAGCCCCTCGTATGCCGCTTCGATCAGCCGCTTCGCCCGCGGATCGCCGATCAGGTGGACCGACTGCCGGTTCATCACATAGGCGCCCGACACCCGACGCTCCGGATCGGCGAAGGCGCAGCTACCGCCCCAGCCGGAATGGCCGAAGGTCTCCGGATCCGGCCCGTAGATCCCAAGGCCCTGGTTGCGCATCAGGCCTGCGCCCCAGGCGATGTCGTAGGGCAGGACCAGGTC
>FTFU01001966.1_pt1 | contig 12634 bp, 12 predicted proteins | sample 1640511 | NCBI WGS metagenome assembly FTFU01 (sample SAMEA3914789, study PRJEB12502) | metagenome | biome: forest; material: soil | place: Canada | collected 2011-07-03 | depth 0.3 m | reverse complement strand
GTCGCCGCCAGTTGCTCAAAAATCGCGACCAGACCCTCGGGATCGAAACGGCCAAGCGGTGGATATTCGATCTTAGCGTCAGGGGTGAAGCAGGCGCGGATGCCGGGCACGTCCTTGCGGTCGCAGGCGTTCAGGTAGCGGGCCTTGAGGCGGCGAATGGCCGACTCCGCCTCGAGCCGCGCGATCCGCGCCGCCAGGTCGCCCATGGCGGTCAACTCGTCCAGTTCCGGTTCGCGGTTCATCGGACGACCGCCGGGTGCGGCAGACGCGGCGCGCCCAGCATGTCTCGGTAGGAAGGTGGAGCGCGGCCGCCTTCGTCGGTCAGACCGTAGCGCGGCGCCAGCTCGGCCCCGATCAGGGTCTGGCCGGAGAGGGACATCACCTCCGGGTCGTCATAGAGCGCGGCGATCAGCCGGCCGGTGAATTCCGGCGTCTCTGCCTGGGCCATGAAGCCCTCATATTGTTCCGGCCGCTCCGCCAGCGAGCGCTTGGCCCGTTCGGTCAGGAGCGGCCCCATCCAGAGGGAGACGGCCGCCACGCCATGGTCCTTGAAATCCACCGCCATGTCCGCCGCGAATTTGTCGACGCCAGCCTTCTGTGCGCCATAGGCAGGCCCGTGCATGTAGCAGACCGAGCCGAATGAGGAGGTGAACGCCACAAGGCCGCGCCCTTGGCGGACCAGCAGCGGCGCGGCGTGGAAGCTGGCGATGTAGTGGCAGCGCAAGCCGATATCGAGGATGTCGGCGAGATCGATCGAGCGCTCCCAGAAGGCGCCGGGCTTGATCAGGTCGTCATGGATGGTGGCGACGTTGTTCACCAGGATGTCCAGCCGGCCTGACTGGGCTTCGACGCTCCTGAACAGCGCGGCGATCTGCTCGTCATCGCCGTGGTCGACGGCGACGGCCACCCCACGCCCGCCCGCCGCAGTCACGGCGGCGGCGGTCTCGTGGATGGTTCCGGGCAGGGGCGCCTCCCCCGCCGTCTGGGTGCGCCCGGTCACATAGACCGTGGCGCCTCGTGCGCCCAGCGCGCGGGCTATGCCAGCGCCTGCGCCGCGACTGGCTCCGGTGACGACTGCGACGAGCGTTTCGCTTTCATGCACTTTGGGTCTCCATGACCTGTTGAGCCTCGCCCGTCGCTCGCCGCCGCCTCAACCGAAGCTGCGCTCGACTTTCAGCGCCGGCGGCGCGCCTGGCAGTTGCGCATGATAGTAGCCGGCCGCGGCCCAGCCCCCGTCGACCGACAACTCGGCGCCGCTGATGTAGCTGGCCTCGTCGCTGCAAAGAAAAAGGCTGGCGGCCGCCACCTCCTGCGGCTCTCCGATCCGCTGCAGCGGCACGCGTCCATAGTCGGCGTTGAGCGCCTCGCCCTTCAGCCCCATGGGATTGCCCATGGCGGTGTCGACACCGCCCGGATGCACCGAATTCACCCGGATCCCATGCGGCCCATATTCCATCGCCGCCGTTCGGGTCAGGCCGCGCACCGCCCACTTGCTGGCGGAATAGACCCCAAGGCCGTTGACGCCGCGCAGCCCATCGACTGAGGAGACGTTGACGATCGCGCCCTTGCCGGCGGCCTTCATCGCCTTGCCGACGTGCTTGAGGCCCAAAAGCGGGCCTTTGACATTGACGCCGAACACGCGGTCGAAATCGGCCCCGGCCGTGTTCTCGATGTCGCTGAAATGCACCAGCCCGGCATTGTTGACGAGCGCGTCGATGCGGCCAAAGCGCTGCAGCGCGCTGGCCGCGAGGGCCTCCCAATCCGCCTCCTGCGCCACGTCGAGCCGGATGAAGGCGGCTGAGCGGCCCAGCGCCTCCGCCAGGGCGGCGCCGGCCGCCTCGTCGCGGTCGGCGATGATCACCTGCGCGCCTTCGGCCACGAACAGCCGGGCCGTCGCGGCCCCCATGCCGGCCGCAGCGCCGGTGACGATGGTCACCTTGTCATTCAATCGTTGCACGTTCTGCTCCTTGGAAGGCGAGGGCGGCCGGGCTGAAGATTTGCGGACCGGTACAGGCATGGCGCTGAGGCTTGAGGTTCGGCATGGCGATCCTGCAGACTAGCTCCTCCCGGGCCTGGCCCGTCTCCTGGTGGCTGCTCACGTTCGACGCGTGCTGCAGCTTGTGTTCGGCGGCCTTCAATTCCGCCCAATGGTAACGGACTGGCGGCCGCTTGCAAGAATGCGCGAAAAAGATATCACCGAAAAACGCAAATGGTCGCTATTGCGGGTATTATTTCACGCTTCGCGAATTTGCAGGCTTGGGCTAAGATGCCCCAAAGGCGCAATCGGGAGGATGGCGTGGCGCGTACGGCAGATTACGATCTCGGAGAATTCGCCTTCCCGCGAGGCTGGTTCATGGTAGCGGTCGCCGACCAGGTGACCAGCACGCCCATGGCGGTGCGGTATTTTGGTGAGGATCTGGCGCTCTACCGCGGGGAAAGCGGCCGGGCGTTCATGGTCGAGGCCTACTGCCCGCACATGGGCACTCACCTCGCCAAGAACACCACCTCCTATGTCGTCCGCGACAAAGTCCAGGTCGAAGGCGACTCGATCCGCTGTCCCTATCATGCCTGGCGGTTCGGTCCCGATGGCCGCTGCAACCAGATCCCGTATTTCGATGGTCCGATCCCGCCTGCTGCGAAGCTGAAAACCTGGCGCCTGCAGGAGCGCTACGGCTGCATCTTCGCCTGGCATGACCCGGAGGGCGCGGAACCCGAATTCGACCTGCCGGCCATCCCCGAGTGGGACGACCCGGCCTATGTGCACTGGAAGATTGATGAACTCGGACAGATCCCCTGCCATCCTCAGGAGATCGTCGACAACATGGCCGATGTCGCGCACCTCGGCCCGACCCACGGCGGACCTTGCGAGTATTTCCACAACGATATCAACGGTATCGTTCTGCGCCAACGCCAGGGCGCTCCGCACCGGTCGCTGGCGCCCGGAACCATGCTGGAGACGGACACCTTCTATACCGGCCCTGGGGTGCTGCTGTCGTATTTCAACGGCGGCATGTCGGTCATGTTTATCACCCACACGCCGGTGGAGGACGGCTCGGTCCAGGCGTGGCACGGACTTCTTGTGCGTTCGCCGCATGCGGTCGCGACCGATGAGGACGTGACCATGGCCCGGGAGGCGCAGGCGGGCAGCCTTGCGGCCTTCGCCCAGGACTTCGAGATCTGGTCCAACAAGCGCGCCTGCCTTCAGCCCCTGGCCGTCCCCGGGGATGGGGCCTTCAACAAGATCCGTCTCTGGTACAAGCAGTTCTATAATCCAAGGGCACGGGCTCATGAGTTCCAGGTCCGGGCCAACGGCGTTCATCCCGTGCGGGGCATGCCGACGACCAATCCTCGCGTGGCCTAAAAGCCTTTGCGGGTCGGACGCCGGCGCCTGACCCGCAGGGCTCTCTCCCATTTCGATAGGTAACGCCCGGTGACCTGGCCGCGAGCCTACTCCCAGCCCAGGGAGTCGCCACCCTGGATGCCTTCGCCGGCTCCCTGAAGCGCCCGAGCCGTCTTGGTGGTCGATCCGGCGCTTAGGTGGTTCAGCCGTAGCCGCCGAGGAACTGCGCTGACCATCTTCAACGCAGAAAAAGGGGGAAACCGCCGCAATGGCCGCCGCAGAGGGCTTTGACTTCATCATTGTCGGCGCCGGTTCAGCCGGCTGTGTGCTCGCCAACCGGCTCTCGGCGGATCCCTCCAACCGGGTGCTGCTTCTGGAGGCGGGCGGCCCCGACCGCAGTCTCTTCATTCATGCGCCCGGCGGCCTGTTACCGATCATGCACCAGGGCTGGTTCAGCTGGATCCATCAGACCGCGCCCCAGCGGCACGCCAATGACCGGGTGATCTACACGCCCGGGGCAAGGTGCTTGGCGGCTCGAGCTCCATCAACGGCATGGTCTACGACCGCGGCGCGCCGCGTGACTATGACGGCTGGCGCCAGCTGGGAAACGAGGGTTGGTCTTACGAGGACGTCCTGCCCTACTTCTGCCGGCTGGAGGACTATCAACCCGGCGGCGACGTCATGCTGCACGGCAAGGGCGGACCGGTTCATGTCAGCCGGCCGGGAATCCGCCACCCCTTGGCCCGGGCGTTCTGCGAGGCGGCGCAAGCGGCCGGCGCGCCCTACAATGACGACCTCAACGGCGCCCGCCGAGAGGGGGTCGGGCCCACGGACGTGACCGCATCGGCCGGCCGACGCTACAGCGCCGCTCAAAGCTATTTGCGGCCGGCGCGGCGGCGGTCGAACCTCAAGATCGCGACCGCCGCCCAGGCCACGGCGTTATTATTCGAGGGGCGACGCGCCGTGGGCGTGGAGTGGCGGGAGCCGGGCGGGCGGCGGACGGCGCACGCGGCCCGCGAGGTCATCGTCAGCGCCGGCGCGATCCACAGCCCGCATCTTCTGATGGTCTCGGGGGTCGGCGAGGCCGAGCATCTTCGGGCGCATGGGATCGAGGTCGTCTGCGGTCTGAAAGGCGTGGGGCAAAACTATCGCGACCACGTCGCGGTCAGCGTGAAACAGGCCTGCACCCAGCCCGTCTCCCTGTTCAACTTCTTCAATCCGCTGGTGGCGGCGAGGGCGGGGGTGGAGTTCGTCCTCTTCCGGCGCGGCCCCTTGGCGGCGCCGCCCATGGAGGTGGTGGCCTATCTGCGCACCATGCCTGGATCTGACGAACCGGACATCAAGATCCACCTGGCCATGGCGCTCTACGAGGCCATGGGCCGAAAGATCATCCGCCAGCATGGCTTTTTCGCCCATATCGATCTGCTGCGGCCCGAAAGCGTGGGCGAAATCCGGCTCGCCTCGCCCGATCCGCTCACGGCGCCGATCATCGACCCCAACATCCTGGCCAGCGACCATGATCTGGCGCTCGGGCGTTCGGCGATCCGGGCGGTGCGAAAGATCTTCGCTGAGGCGGCGTTCGACGCCTATCGGGGCGCCGAGCTGGCGCCCGGCGAGGCGACCCAGAGCGATGAAGCGCTTGACGCCTATCTTCGCGCCACGGCGGCCTCGGACATCCACACCACGGGCACCTGTCGCATGGGCCACGATCCGCTCGCGGTCGTGGATACGCAGCTGCGCGTCCACGGCGTGGCGGGCCTTCGGGTGGTGGACGCCTCTGTCATGCCGCTTGTTCCCGGCGGCAACACCAATGTGCCGACCATGATGGTCGCAGAAAAGGCGGCTGACATGATCCTGGCGGGAAGCCCAGTCTGAGGCGGACGGCGGCGCGAAGGGGGGAACTGAATCAGCCAATGGATGAAAGCGGATGCTGAATCTCGAACCGAAGCTCGACTCGCCGGGTACCGGCGTTGTCGTCACCGGAGCCGCGTCGGGGACCGGCCTGGCGGCGGCCCAGGCCCTGGCCGCAGTCGGGCGGTCGGTGGCGCTCTGTGACATCACCACTTCGGGCGCTGTCGCCGCCGCCGAGGCGATCTCGAAGGACTACGACGTGCCTGCGATCGCGCTGACCGTCGATCCGCAGGCGATCATGCCGGCGGTGAGCCAATCCCGCCGCGCGCTCGGCCGCATCGGCGGCCTGGTCCACGCGGCGGGTTCGGTGGATAGCACTGGCATCGACGGGGTGACCCCGGACAATTGGGACGCCGGCCTCGCCCTACATGGGCGCTCGATCCTGCTGATCGTCCAGGCGCTCAGGGACGACCTGAGGACCAATCCGGGCTCGGCGATCGTGGCTCTGTCGTCGATCAACGCCACCTTGGGATCGGGTCTGATTCCGATCTACAGCGCCGCCAAGGGGGCGGTGAACGCCCTGGTCCGCTCGATGGCCGACGAACTGGCGCGGGATGGCGTGCGGATCAACGCCGTCTCGCCTGGGCAGATCGAAACGCCTTTGATGCGTCCGGTGATCGAGGGCCTCCCCGAATGTTTCTTCGAGCGGCGGATTCTGCTGGATCGCCTCGGCCAAGCCGAAGAGGTCGGCCGCCTGATCCGCTTCCTACTGTCGGACGAGGCCAGCTATATCACCGCCGCGGAGATCGTGATCGACGGAGGCAACGTCTCCTCCGTTCGCCAGTGATCATCCTCCGCTGGTGACCAAAGCAAAGACTCCTCAAAACGGGGGCGCTGAGGCTTAGTGCGGCGGCAGCGCCCGGAGTTCAGCATCAATCTGCTTGGCGACCGCCTCCGACATCTCCGGCAGGTAGGGCTGCAGGCTTCGAAGCGAGGCCTGGGGCGCCAGCGCCGTCGCGTCGGCGGACTTCAGGCTCGGCAGGCGGCTATCGAGAATGCCCCTGGCCTCTGGGTCTCGCAGCAGATCGCTGAGGAGGGAATCAAGGCTGAGACGCCCGCCTGGGCCGGCGTTGGCCCTGCCATGGGTCAGGGGATCGAGTTCGCCGAGCCGAACGGCGTGCACACAGGAGCGGTCCGCGCCGCGATCGGCGCGCACCAGCATCATGACCGCACTCGGCGCGGACAGGATGCGCCCGCCAGCGATCTGGGCGCGATAGCCGCCCGGAAAGCTCGGCATCGGCATGACGATCCTGGTGATGCGGCCTGAACGGTCGACGCCGTCGGGCCCGCGCGTGGACCAGCAATAGTCGAACATGCCCGCATCGGCGTCGAAGGCGAGCTTGGCCGGCGTGCCCGCGGTCGCGGCCGGATAGGGCCGCGCCAAGGCGCGCAGCACGGCTTGCCGGTTCGCGCGGACGGGGGCCGCCTGTGGATCCACCATCGCCTCCAACGGCTCGCGGCCCCAGGCCAGCCAAGGGATCATCTGGTCGTCGAAGTCCTGGGCCTGGGCGGCGATGTCGCCTGCGTCATCGCTGTTGCCCCACTCGGTATTGAGAAGCGCTGCTTGGCGACCCGCCGCATCCGCGAGCGCAAAAGCGCTCACCTTCATCCGGGTCTGGCGAAATGGACCGTAGTTGTGGAACGAAAGGCCCTGGCGGGCGAGGCCGGGCATCGGCGTATGGATCGGAACGCCCAAGGCGCCCTGCAGCATGAAGGGCTCGACGAACAAGATGGTCTGCGGCGCCGCCGCGGCGATCGCCCTGCCAGCCTTGGCGTAGAAGGGCGCAAGAAGCGCGTCCTCCAGCTGCGGGCAGTCGGCGGCTTTGGGGGTTGGCTGGCTGCACGGGGTTCCTGTGGCCGGCTCGTTCATCAGATCGAGGCCGAAAACGGCCGGCTCCCTGGCGAACCGCCCGGCCAGGGCTGTGGCGGCGGCCAGATAGGCCTCCTGCACGCCCAGGCCGCTGGCGGCCGGTTTGTCGGCCCAGAAATTGTCGAACGCCGCCTGCACCGCCGGATCGTGGAAATAGCCATTGGGGAAGGCGAGGCCGGGCGCGCGTTGGCGCCCATCGGTCAGGGTCATCCAGCCGGGCATGCCGCGCACGCCGACCGAAGGCCCATACTCGTCCTGGTGAAGGTCGAGCAGGACGAAAATGCCTTCAGCCTTATAGGCGGCGACCGTTTTCGCCACCGCGTCGAGATAGGTCGCATCTATTCGCCCCGGTTCCGGGGCGATGCGGTCCATGAACACGATCAGCCGGACGCCATTGAAGCCGGCCAGCGCCACATCATGCGGAATGCTGGCGCGCCAGCGGCTCTTGTCGGCGCCGGCCCCTCCCAGCTGGGCGTCGCCCACGAGCGCGATCGCATTGCTGCCGTGAATGATCACCACCCGGCCCTCAGGGTCGGTCAGCCAGCGTCCCGCGGTCGACAGGCGCGGCGTCGGCGGCGCCGTCGCCCCGTGCGCATTGAATGAGCCTGCGCCCAGGATCATGGCGGCCAGCAGGGCAGGCGAAGGCCGAAGGCGTTTGGGGCGGATCATTGATGTTTCCCTGGTTTCGGCTGCGACGACGCTATAGAATAGAACGGTTACGTTCAATTATTCCGGCGGGCGTTTGTGGCGCGGCGTGAAGCGGCTGCCGGGAACCCCCGAAGGCTAGGTCGACGTCTCGTTCGGCACGAACTCCACGGCCGTTCACGATCGCAGAGCGGGGCGAGACGGCACGGGGAACGTCGGATTGCGTTTAGTATTGCGCAAAATTTGGACGAAAAATTGGTTCATTAGCCTTTCAAAAACATGAAATGCGTATTATTGGTTCCCTTAGAGCGGTGTTGAGCGCTCTTCGCCCCGTCGGGGTTTCCTCCTGCGAAACTGCCGCGCCTGTGGGCGCGGCTTTTTTCAAAAGTCGCTGCGACGTCCGCAGTGCGCAGGGCGGGGTCGAGCTTGTCGGTGAAGTGAGTGAAATTATGCGCAAAGGTAGGCCGTGAGCGGCTTACACCCGTGAATATGCCGCATATGTTCGTGAGTAGATACGCATATGGTGATTTCATTGCGCTCCTGCGCTTGCGGTCCGACGAACGCTCGCCTAAGGGTGCTTCGAAGGCGATCCGGTCAGGCGGTTGAGATTGTTTCAGGGAGAAAATGATGTTGAGCGAACGTCAGAAGGATGAACTGGCGCAGGTCCTGCGGCCGGCGGCCCCCCCTCGCGAACTCGACGCCGTCTATTCCGCAGATCAACTCAAGCGGCTCCTGGGCGTGGTGCACAATTCCGGTCCGCACAAGCTGATCATCGCCCAGCATTTCGCTTCGGTCGACGAACTGATCGCAACCATGTCGGGGTCCTTCCCGGAAGGCTTCACGCCGACCCTGGACATGTTCCTGACCCCGACGTTCAGGAACTATTTCGCCAACTATTCGACCTGCCTTTATCCGGAACTGTTCGACTGCTTCTACAATGAGAAGTTCATCGACCTGGCCAAAGGCTATTGGGGCGCGAAATACGCCAAGCCCACCATGATGCTGTTCAACGTCAACGGGCCCTGCGCAAACACCGACCCGGGCCACCTGGATTCGCCGAGCTTCCGCGGCGTGCGCCACGAAAACTCGCCGACATGGCTCTGCAGCGTCATGGCCAAGTCAGGCCTGTTCCGTGACTACCTCATCAAGATGGCCCAAGTGATCACCTGGTGGTCGCACGATCCGAACAGCGGCTTCACCTATTGGCCCGCCGGCCCGCGCGCGGCGCCAAAGCGCCTGGCCGCGCCGATCTATAACCGCGGCGTCCTGGTCCAGAATGAGATGATGGTGCATCGCGGCGAGGCGAACGGTCCCCTGGATCAGCAGTTCCCGCCCGGCCTGGCGTTCGACAGCGTCTTCTCCGGCGATCCGTCCAGTCCGGAGCACTGGATCGTCACCACTGGCGACAGAACCATCGCCCGCTATCATACGGACGATCTGCGGTTTCTGGTGCACTGGTCGGCGGAGGTGTTCGAAGACCTGGCCGAGCTGAAGAAGAACATGGACCACACCGACGATCTCACCATCGAACGTGTGTTCGATACGCTGATCAAGGACGTGCGCTCCAAGGGCGTTCAGATCGAGACCCCGACCGATCCGCTGCACGATCCGCTGTTCATTCACACGTTGAACGGCGCCTACGATATCGGCGCGCCGAGCCTCTATCCGCCGGAAGCGCCGGTCTCGCCGCTTCGCCTGGCGGCCTAGCGCCATCGCTTAAGGGGAGCCTCGTTACGGCTCGATCCGATCGCACGGATGGAGCCGATGGGGACAATTGTGCGTCACCGCGCTTTGCGGTCGCCCCTACAGACAAGGCAAGGAGAAGGTCGTGGGGATTCCACAGACGCATTTCGGGTTCACCAAATTGCTGGTCGATGACCTTGAACGGTCGGCGGCGTTCTACAAGTCGGTGTGCGGCCTAGTGGAGACCGGCCGGGTCGATGCCGCGATCGGCGGGCGCGAGATCAGCGAGATCCTGTTCGCCCCGACGGGCCAGGGCGGCGCCACCTTCGTCCTGTTGAAGTTCATCGGCGCCCCTGTGACCCATAAGGACGAGGTGATCCTGGGGCTCATCACCGATCAGGTCGACGCCTTCGTCGAGCGCGTCAAGGCCGCGGGCGGCGCATTGGTGGATCCGCCGCGCGACGACGTGGAACACGGCGTCAGGGTCGCGTTCGTGACGGACGTCGAAGGCCACCTGATCGAGGTCGTCCAACTGCTGGCCGGCGGCTGACCTTGGGGGTGGGCCGGACGGTTGGGTGAGGCGGTTGATCGATGTGGGTTCGGAGGCGCTGATGGGGGATCGATTGACTGGCCGGGCGGTGATCGTGTTCGGATCCGCCACCGGCATCGGCGCTGCGACGGTTCGCCGTCTGGCGGCCGAAGGCGCCCGGATCTGCGCTGCGGACATCAATTTCGCCGGGGCTGACGCGCTGGCGGCCGAGCTGTGCGCCGCTGGCGGCGATGTTTTCGCCACGCCGGTCGACGTTGCGGACGAAAAGTCGGTGAATGAAGCGGTCAAGGCGGCGGTCGCGCGCCTGGGATGCCTTGATGGGGCGCATCTCAACGCCGCCGACCTGAGGATCATCCACGAAGACAGCGACGCCCTTGCTCTGGACCTTGCGGTCTTCGATCGCACCCTGGCGGTCAATCTGCGCGGACAGCTCCTCTGCACCCGCGCAGTATTGCCGCATCTACTGGCGAGCGGAGAGGGGGCGATCGTCTATACGAGCTCCGCCGCAGCCTTCAGCGGCGAACCGGCCCGCCCCGCCTATGCGGTCGCCAAAAGCGGCCTCAACGCCTTGATGCGACATGTGGCCTCCCGCTGGGGCCGTGAAGGCCTGACCGCCAATGCGGTCGCTCCAGGCTTCACGATAACCGCCGAAATGAGGGCGGACGGCCAGATTCCTGAAGCGTTCGAAGCGATGATGCTGGCGAAGACCCCTGGACGCAGGCTCGGCTCCTCCGAGGACATCGCCGGGGTCGTGGCGATGCTGCTGTCGCGCGACGCCCGTTGGATCAATGGTCAGGTCTACGACGTCAATGGCGGTGAATTGATGCGGTGAGGCGCGTGATCGCCACGATCACCAGGCCTGGCGGGCGGCGATGAAGAAATCCACGGCCCGGTCGGCGAAGGCGTTCGCTTCCGCCTCGGTGATGTCGCGGCCTATATCTTCGATATAGTGCCAGCCGACGAGATTGGTCATCAGCATTTCGGCGGCCTTTTCCGGCGCGCGCGCCGGCATGGGATCAGATCGCGTGCCGGCGGCGATTTCGTCGGCGAGCATCCGCACGGTGTAGCGATATCCCGTTTCATAGAGGGCCCGGGCGAAGGTCGGCAGCGTGCGGGACGCGCCGTTGACGAGCTTGGCGAAGCCGCGGATCTCCTCCGAGCCCAAGGCGGTCACGATCGTTCGGGCGTGATAGCGCAGCCTGTGTTCGAGATCGTTGGGCATGAGGTGATCATTACGGCCATTGGCGGCGGACCAAGCCGCCACCCGATCCTCGATGACGGCGCGAAGCAGGTCCTCCTTGCTGGGATAGCGGGCATAGAGGGTGCCCTTGGACACGCCGGCCTTCGCTGCGACCACCTCCATCGGCGTGGCGTCGAACCCGGCGGAGAGAAACACGTCCGCCGCAGTCGCCAGAATGGTGCGCTTGATCGCCTCCACCTGCGACGCGGTCGGGCGGCCGCGCTTGGGAATGAACGAAGCAGGATCGCTCTTGGCGCCCGCCGCTGGACGTCCCTGGATTCTGGCTGGCGGCGCCGTTTGTTTCAGCTGTCCTGCGAGATTGGATGGCTTGGCCAAGGTTCAATACCGGTGAATGTCGAAGGCCACACAGAAGGCTGTCTATCGCCTCTGCCGGCTTTACCTCGCCGGCGCAGGATGAGGGAAGCTTGGCGCACCCGGCGCTGGAAGGCAACTTGCACCGGCTGGCGCCGCCAATCGTCGGTATGGGCGAGTCCTATCGCCTAATTTCTGCGCGGCCCGTGTCTTTGGATGCGTGGGCTTGTGGAATTGCGTAATAATGGGCCACAATCGAGCATCAGGGGCCGGGCGCGCCCGAATCGTCCGTCGTCGAACCGCAACGACGCGAACGACCAGGGCCTTGAGGGCGCATTTTGCGCCGCGCAATGGGCTGCCCAGGGGCCAGTATGCAGATCAGAAACAGTAAATCGGCGGCGAGCCAGGGTCAGGACGGACTCGACAGCAGAATTATCGAGATGCTGCGCACCAATCCCCGGGCCGCGAACCAGGAGATCGCCGAAAAGCTCTCAGTCACCGCTGCGACGGTGTCGGCTCGCCTGCGTCGCCTGGAGGAGGCCCGGGTGATGCGAGTGGTCGCGGTCACCGACTTTTCCGCTCATGGCTATAACTTGCTCGTCGCCGTCGGCGTGAAGGTCCAGGGGCGCGAAGTCGCCCAGGTCGCCCGTGAACTCGCCGGCCTGCCGGAAGTGTTGAGCGTCAACATCATGAATGGCGTTCACGACCTCGAACTCCTGGTGGCGCTGCGCGATTTCGCCGAGATCAACCTGTTTCTCACTGATCATCTGGCCCAGATCGAAGGGGTGGCCTGCCTCACCCCCGGCATTGCGGCCGACATCGTCAAATTCGAGTTCAACGTGGCGCCGCTATGAGCGAGGACCTTCTCGACAGTCTCGATCATCAGATCATCGAGCACCTGTCCCGGGACGCACGCGTGTCCAATCGGCATATCGCCTCCGAGCTCGGCGTCACCGAAGGCACCATCCGCACGCGCATCAAACGCATGCAGGCTGACGGTCTGATTCAGTTCACGGTGGTCACCGGCTTTCGCATGGCGGGGTCGCCGAACCTGGTCATGATGGGCATCCATGCCGATCCGCG
>FTFU01001712.1_pt1 | contig 12690 bp, 9 predicted proteins | sample 1640511 | NCBI WGS metagenome assembly FTFU01 (sample SAMEA3914789, study PRJEB12502) | metagenome | biome: forest; material: soil | place: Canada | collected 2011-07-03 | depth 0.3 m | reverse complement strand
CTTGCTCATCAGCATGTCTGAAAGGAAGTGGTCCTTCTCGCCGAAGCGCGGAACGCGGCCGCCCAGATGGATGGTGATGGTCATGTCGAGATTGCTGAACTCGGCCCACAGCCGGTCGAAGTCCGGATCGCTATACTGCCGTCCGCCCGTGGGGTCCCCGGTGAGCGCCGCGCCCTTGCCCTGCTCGATCGCCTTGACCACGGCCGAGGTCGCAAAGCCGCTCGGGGCCTGGGGGAAGGCGGGGATGTTGGCGCTGCGGAAGCCGAGCTTCGCCGCCTGGCGCAGCAACTGGATGATTTCTTCTACATCGCGCATCGGCAGATAGGCGACGGGAACGAGCCGGCTGCGATCGGCTTCGCAGAAATCCCAGACCCAGCGATTATAGGTCCCGAAGCTGGCGATATAGAGTTCGCTGTCGGTGGTTCCGAGGGGGCCGCCGCCGAACAGCACGGCCGCATCGATTCCGTCCTGGTCCATGTCCGCGAGGCGTTGCTCCGGGACCCAGGCGGCGCGCATCTCCGAGCGCTTGCCTTGCATCTTGAAGTCGTCGCCGGTGCGGCCCGCCTGGTTGCTGATCATGCGGATCGGCCGGCGGCGGCCTTCGAAGACCACCCAGTCGCAGTCCTCGCCTTCCTCCACACGCGGCGCGCGCTCGCGCAGGTGGACCGGCAGGTATTCGGCCCACATCTCATAGGGCGGGTCGATGTGGGCGTCGGCGTCGATGATGCGGTGGCGCAATCGGTCGGCGGCCTCGGTGGGACGCTCGGAAACGGCCTGGTCCATGATGTCTCCTCCCGCATTTAAAGCGCTCCAGAGCGCTCTATTGCGACAAGTTATTCGTAATTTCGAACTTAGCATCATGATTGCGGCCTTGAGAGTCAAGTCGGGCGCGCGGCTGGCACGTAAATTTGCGAATAAAAATTCGCGATGACGAAAAATGATTGCCTGTCTGATGCGAGGCCGATATCCCTAGCTCACAGCGGCGCCGCCCGAAGCGCCGTGTGACGAGAGGTCCAGGACGCCATGTCAGAGCTGGCCGTACGATCCGCCCCGCCCACCACCGATTTCGCCGCGGCCTTGTTCATCGACGGGAAAGCCGTGCGAGGGGAGGGCGAGGTCATCACCGTCATCAGTCCGGGCGACGAGCAGGTCCTGGCGCAGGTCGCCGGCGCCTCGCCCGCCCAGGTCGAGGCCGCCGTCGCCGCGGCGCGGCGGGCCTTCGACGGCGCGGCATGGAGCGCGCGGCCCGTCGCCGAGCGTGCGGACATCCTGCGCCGATTGATGGTTTACCTCGCGGGCCAGCGCGAGCGGCTGGTGGATCTGGCGGTGCGGGAGGCCGGCTGCCCTGTCAGCGCCTCCACCATGGCGGCCCAGGTGCACGCGCCTCTGCAGCACGGTCTGGATGTGATCGACCTGTTTCTCAAGCTGCCCGAGTTCGAGGAGAACCCGCTGCCGTTCGAGCAACGGATCACGCCGCGCGGGGGCGCGATCCAGAGCCTGAGGCGCTATCGGCCGGTCGGCGTGGTGGCGGCGATCTCCGCCTACAACTTCCCTTTCTACACGAACCTCTGGAAGGTGCTGCCGGCCTTGATCACAGGCAATTGCGTGATCTTGCGGCCGAGCCCGCTCACCCCGCTCACCGCCCTGATTTTCGGCGAGGCGGCCGAGGCTGCAGGGCTTCCGCCGGGGGTGCTGAATGTGGTGGCCGATGCTGGCGCGGCAGGCGGCGTGATGCTCTCGACCCATCCGGGCGTCGACATGGTGGCCTTCACCGGGTCCAGCGCCGTCGGCAAGCAGGTCATGGCCCAGGCCTCGGCGACCATGAAGCGGCTGCAGCTCGAACTCGGCGGCAAGTCGGCCCAGATCTATCTGCCCGACAGCGTGGCGGAAGCCCGCACGGCGGCGGCCCAGGTCTGTCTCGCCCATGCCGGCCAGGGCTGCGCGCTGGGAACGCGCATCTTCGTACCGGAACAGGCGAAGGCCGAGGCGATCGAGGCCATGGCCGCTGCGCTAGGTTCGGTGAGGATCGGCGACCCGGCCGATCCCGCCACGACCCTAGGGCCGGTGATCAGCGCCGCCCAGCGGGCGCGGTGTCAGCGCTATGTCGACCTGGCGGTCGAGGCCGGCGCGCGGGTCGTCTGCGGCGGCAAGCCGCCGGCTGCGCCATCAAGGGGCTTCTTCTTCGAGCCCACGATCCTGGACACGCAGGACAACCGAAATCCGGCGGCGCAGGAGGAAATCTTCGGCCCCGTGGTCAGCGTCATCGGCTACCGCGATCTCGACCATGCGGTCGATATGGCCAACGACAGCGTCTACGGCCTCTCCGGCTACGTTTTCGGCAAGGACGTGAGGCAGGCGATCGCCGTCGCGGCGCGCCTGCGCACCGGCACGGTGAACGTGAACGGCGGCCTGCTCAGCGCCTACGCCTCCTCGGGCGGTTGGGGCGCCAGCGGTGTCGGCCGCGAGCGCGGGGTCGAGGGCCTGCGCGTCTATCAGCAGATCCAGGCGATGAACATCCAGGGAGTCTGAACCGTGATCGAGGGCCTTCTGCATCGAAAGAGCGTGGTGATCACCGGCGCCGGCTCCGGCGTCGGGCGCGCGGCGGCGGAGATCTTCGCCCGTCACAGCGCGCGGCTCGTCTGCGCCGATGTTCGCGCCGACTGGCTCGAAGAGACCGTCGCCCAGGTGACGCAGGCGGGTGGGACGGCGCAGGCGATCGTTTGCGATGTCAGCCGCAAGGCGGAGGTTGACGCAGCCGTGGCGGCGGCGGTCGAGGCCTATGGGCGGCTGGACGTGATCTACAACAACGCCGGCATCGCCTCGCCGCTGACGGCCGAGGGCCGGGTCGCCACGCTCGTCGAAACCACGGAAGAGCAGATCGAGCGCCTCATCGCCGTCAATCTGCGCGGGGTGATGTACGGCTGCCAGGCGGCGATTGCGCGTTTCCGCACCCAGGGTGGCGGCGGCGCGATCGTCAACACCGCCTCCGTGGCCGGCCTGATGGGCTGGGGCGGGGTGCTGTACGGCTCGACCAAGGGGGCTGTGGTGAACCTGACCCGGGCGCTGGCCATGGAGGTGGCGGGGGAGGGCGTTCGCGTCAATTCGGTCTGCCCGGGGGCGATGGCGACCCATTTCGGCCCCGGGGCGCGCGCTCCCTGGGACACAGCGATCCTGGAGAAGATGGCCAAGGCCCAGCCGCTGGGCCGCATCGTCGATCCGGCGGACGCCGCCAACGCCGCCCTGTTTCTCGCCTCCGATCTCGCCTGCAGCATCACCGGCGTCAACCTGGCGGTGGACGCCGGCATGTCGGCCGGCCGCTGAGAGGGGGCGATCATGGTTTCGCCGCAGGTTCCCCACACCCTCGCCGAGGCGCTGGATCCGGCGTGGCTCAGCGCGGCCTTGAAGCCGGTGACCGGCGGCGCCCCCGTCACCGCCGTGGAGACGGTGGAGGTGATCCGCACGGTGGCGACCAAGGTCCGCTTCACCGCCGCCTTCGAGGGCGCAGCGGGCGGGAAGGAGGCCTTCTGTCTCAAGGGGCTGCTGGATGTCGATCCCGAAATGGCGAGGGGCGGGCCGGTCACGGTGCTGGAGGCGGACTTCTACGGCAAGCTGGCCTCGCAGCTGACGGTGCGGGTCCCCGACTGCGCGGCGAGCGTCATCGACCGCGAGGCGCAGTTCGCAGTCGTGATCATGCGTGACCTGATCGTGCAGGGCGCCCAGTTCTGCACGGCGCTGGAAGCCTTCAGCGCAGATCAGGCGGCTGAGAGCCTTGAGCAGATCGCTCGCCTGCATTCCGCCTGCGCCCTGCTCGGTGAAACCCCCTGGGTGCGCCGGCGCGTGGCCGACCTCGCCCGCGCCCAGTATGTGCCTCTGCCCTTGCTGCAGGAGATGCTCCATGGTCCGCGCGGCGAGGGCCTGCCCGACCGTACGCGCGATGCTGGCCTGCTGATGGAGGCCCTGAAGGCGCTGGCCGCGCGCGACGAAGCCGGTCCGCAAGTGCTGGTCCATGGCGACAGCCATGCGGGCAACATCTTCCGCACGGCGGACGGACCCGGGCTGATCGACTGGCAACTCCTGCAGCGTGGCGGCTGGGCTTTGGACGTGGCCTATCACATCGGCGCCGTGCTGCCGGTCGAGATCGCCGAGCGGGAGGAGCGGGCGCTGCTTTCCCACTATCTCGGGGCTGCAGCTCGTCTGGGCTGCGAGGTCCCACGGGCGGAGTCGGCCTGGGCGCAGTATCGCGCCGCAGCCGTCTACGGCTATTATCTCTGGTCGATCACCCGGCGGGTGGATCCCGCGATCATCAATGTCTTCGTGGGCCGCCTCGGCGCGGCGGTGACGCGGCACGACAGCTATCGCCTTCTCGGGATCTAGGGCCGCGCCGCGCGCGAGTTGACGGGCCGCTGCGATCACCGTATCCCGCCGGTTCGAAATAGCGAATGGCTAAATGTCACGTTCCTCTCCCGGCGTCCGCCGCGTGGCCGCCATCCTCAACTTCGTCGCCGATCATCCGGGGCAGGCCTTCACCTTGACGGACCTGGTGCGCGCCCTGAAGCTCAGCCGCGCCACCTGCCACGCCCTGCTGGCGGGCCTGGTCGAGGTCGGATATCTCTACCGCGCGAGCGACAAGAACTATGTGCTCGGTCCCGCGCTGGTCGCGATCGGCCGCACCGCCGCCGAGCACGCCTCGCCTCTGCAGGTCGCCCAGCCCGAGATGCGCGCCTTGGCCGACGAGTTCGAGGCGATCTGCTCGGCCTATTTCCGCGAGGGCGACGACGTCGTGGTTCGCGAGCGCGCCGCCTCGGCGGCCCATTTCGGCTGGTCGGTTCCCCAGGGCGCGCGCCTCAAGCTGCGGGCGCCCTTCCACACGGTGTTTTTCGCCTGGGGGTCCGAAGCCGAGGCTGAGGCCTGGCTCACGGGGGCGACGCCCGCGCCCACGTCCGAGCAGAGGTCCAGCGCGCTGAACGGCATGGCCTTCGCCCGGCGGCACGGCTTTTCCACCTTGGTGCGCAATCCCCAGGTGTCTGCGCAGGGACGCTCGCCCGAACAGGTGTTCGGCGGAGAGCAGACCGAGTTTCCGGTGACCGTGCTCAGCGAACTCGATCCGGACAAGGACTATGCGGTCTCCTCGGTCACCGCCCCGGTGTTCGACGCCAACGGCCAAGTGGCCTTCGCGCTGGGGCTCACCGGATTCGCCCGCCCGGTCGTTGGCGCGGAGATCGAACGGATGGGCCGACGCCTGCGCGACGCCTGCGACCGGGTGACCGCCTTTGTCGGCGGCCATCAGCGCCAGCCCCAGCTCGCGCCGGCCTGATACCTCCGCGAACGAATCGGCGGTCGCCCGATTCAGCATTGCGATTGACCTTTCGCGTTGGTCCTCCTACGCATTATAATCAGAATAAAAGTTCGCAATAGTGAATATTGGCCTCGGCGAGCGGCCACGAATAGAGGGAGGCGGGTATGTCGCAGGTGATCGTTGCGCCTGAGGTCCGGGACCTGTCGGCCCTGGCTCGCCAGCTCGCCGCCTGGTTCGCCGACCACCTGCCCGGGGCCAGCGATATCCGCATCGAGAACCTCGCCTATCCGTTCGGCGCGGGCCAATCGCACGAGACGATCCTTTTCGACGCGAGCTGGTCCGCGGACGGGCGATGCTGCGCGCAAGCGTGCGCAGTCCGCATCAAGCCCACCCGCCATCGCATGTTCCCGGACGATCTGTTCGAGCAGCAGTTCCGGCTGATGCAGGTGCTGCATGGGCAGGGGAGGGTGCGCGTGGCCCGGCCGTTGTGGTTCGAGAGCGACCCATCGCTCCTGGGCGCGCCGTTCTTCGTGATGGAGAAGGCGTGTGGCCGCGTGGCCGTGAGCGTCCCGCCCTACGCCCAGGTCGGTTGGGTGGCCGAGGCGACGCCGGCGCAACGCCGCACGCTCTGGGAAAACGGCGTGCGGCAGCTCGCGGCCGTTCAGAGCACGCCACTGTCCGCCGTCGACTTCCTGCGCGGCCCGGAGGGCGCGCGCGACGGCTTGGCGCAGGAATGGGACAAATATGTCCGCTTCGTCGGCCTGGTGAGCCGCGATCGACCCTGGCCCGTACTCGAGTCCGCGCTGGAGCGGCTTCGCGCGCGCTGGCCGGCCCATCAGCCGCCGGGCCTGGTCTGGGGCGACGCGCGCCTCGGCAATATGATGTTCGACGAGGCGTTCGAGGTCGTCGCGGTCATGGATTGGGAGCAGCCCTCGCTCGGCGGCGCGCTGCACGACCTCGCCTGGTGGCTGGTGCTGTCGGACAGGATGCACTCCGCCGCCTCGGGCCGTCCGCACCTTGAGGGGATGGGCTCGCGGGACGAGACGGTCGCCCTCTGGCGCCAGGAGACGGGGATCTCGACCGACGACCTCGAATGGTACGAAGGCTTCACCACGCTCAAGCTCGCCTGTCTGGCCATTCAGATGGCGAAGCTGAGAGGGACCCCGCCGCCGAGCGAGACTGAACTGGCGCAACGCATCAAAGCGTAACCGGCGTGGTTTCGACCAGCCCGTGAAGGTATCTCAAGCGTTGGCTGCGCCATTCGTGAGGATGTGGGCGCCGGAGACCCAGCTCGCTTCGGGCGAGGCCAGGAAGGTGACGACCGCGGCTATTTCCTCGGCTCGGCCGATGCGCCCGAACGGTGAAGCATTTTCAAAGAACGTGCGGAAACCCTCGGGCGCGCTTTCCATCATGCCTGGGCTTGTCGCTCCGGGGATCACTGTATTGACGGTCACGCCTTTGCGGCCCAGCTCCTTCGCCCAGCTTTCGGTGAAGCTCTTGATGGCCGCCTTGGTCGCCGAATAGACGCCTGAACCCGCCATGGGGAATTCACCCAGGCTCGAGCCGAGGTTGATGATCCGCCCGCCGGCCGTGAGGCGCTTGGCTGCTTCGGAGGCGACGAACAGCGGCCCCCGCAAATTGACGCCCAGGAGCCATTCGAACTGCTCCTCGTCGAGGTCTGGCAGCGAGCCGCCGGCGCTCACCCCGGCGCTGTTGACGACGATGTCGATGCGCCCGGGCGCCTTGTCGATGTCTTCGAACAGCGCTTTCACGTCCGCCCGCCGCGCGATGTCGGCCCGGTAAGCCACCGCCTCGCCGCCCGCCGCCCGAATGGCGGCCACGGTCTCTGTCGCCCCGGCCTCGCTTCCGCTGTAGTGGACCACGAGGTTCGCCCCATCGCGCGCGAGCCGAAGCGCGATCTCGCGGCCGATGCCGCGTCCCGCGCCTGTGACCAGCGCGACCTTGCCGGCGAGCGGTTTGTCCGTCATCGGCCTTTTCTCCTTCTGTTAACGCAGGGCCGGATCCGGCTCGGCGAGCCAGACGCCCTTTTCGATCAATCGCGAAAGCACTTTGACGGTCAGGTCCTCGCAGCGGATGGACGCATGGGTCACGACCTGGCTGCGGTTGCGCACCAGGCAGAGCGTCCGCCGGATCACGCCGCCGCCGATGCGGGCTATCGAAATGCGCCCGGCGCCCAGCGCGTCGGAGATGACGGGCAGCGGCAGGACGGAATAGCCGTGTCCTGCTGCGACCAGGTCGCCGATATAGGCCATGGCGTCGATCTCCTGGCGAACCTTCAGGACCACGCCGAAGCGCGCCGCTTCCTGCTCGATGACTTGCCTGAGGCCATGCGGGAGACCGGGGAGGATCATGGGCAGTTCGGCGAGGTCGGCCACGGGCGCATCCGGCATGGCCTCGATGTCGCCGTACCTGCCGGCCGGCCCGACGAGGGAGAGCTCCTCTGTCGCCAGACGCCGGGCGGTGAGGTGGCGCAGGGGGCCCAAGTCATGGAGGACGCCCAGGTCCACCTTGCCATCGTCCAGCCATCCGCGGATCTGCCCCGTGAAGGCCTCGACCAGGCGGAACGAGACCTGCGGCGCATGGCGCAAAAAGGCCTCCACAAGCACGACCCCGGCCACCTTGCAGATCGAATAGGGCGCGGCCAGGATCACCTCGCCCGTCGGCTCGGCGCCAAACCGGCGGCCATCCTCGATCGCCTGCTCGGCGCCGCGCAGGATCTGCCGCGCGTGTTCCTGGAAGACGCGTCCGGCCTCGGTCAGCGAGACGCCGCGCGGCGTGCGGCGCAACAGGTCAAATCCGAGCTCGCTCTCCAGCCGCAGCAGCTGCTGGCTCAAGGAAGCCTGGGCGATTCCCAGTGATTCCGCCGCACGGGTGATCGAGCCGGTGTCGGCGACCTTGAGGAAGCTGCGGAGATGGCGCGTATCCATTAGGCGTTCGAAACTACTCCGCAGCGACGCTCAGCGGCATCGCCTGCTCAGTCGGGCGATGGTCGATCACCCATCGCACATTGCGGCGCATGGGCTCGATGCCGTCATGCGGCATGCCCGGCGGAAGTTTATGCATCTCCTCGAAGATCCGCATCGGGTCCCCACCCTTGAGCGGGACCATGCGCTGGACGCCTGCGAGCGCGAACGCATCCAGGATCCGGTCGCGCAGAGCCTCGGGATAGACGCCGACGGTCTGGGTCGTGTCATCGCACCACTGCGCCACGTCGAGCAGGTTCGGCATCGGCACGAGATTGACAACGCGGTTGTTGAGCTTGTCGTAGAAATCGATCCGGCCGGAGAAGCGCGAAACCACGAAGCCGCCGTCCACCGTATCGCCTTCGACATGGTAGAAGTCATCGTCGAGCGCGATCGCCTGCATTTCAGCGTCGAGTTCCTTGTTCGGGGCGGAGGCCGGCGTCGAGATCACGGACGGCAAGGTCTGATAGGCGGCGACAATCCTGCGGCCGAGTTCGACGATGCGCTCCAGCGACGCATCGTCGGTGTCGCTTTCCACATAGACGATCCGCGTGTTAGCGCAGGCGGTCTGGTTGTAGAAACCGGAGATCAAGGCGAGGCCCGTCGCCGCCTCCTGCATCGCCTCTTCGCTTTGCAGCGCCTCCTTGCCGATCATCGACATCGAATACTTGGGATTAAGGGCGGTGAGGTCGATACCGGGCGAGAGGAATTTCTGTATGTGCTTGACCGACGACATCCCCCCCCAGGCCGTGATCTTGTCGATGCGGGAGGTGCGGACGATCTGCGATTCCATCTGCTCGTCGCCGCCCTTCCAATAGGCGACGGCGATATGCCTGGTCACCGGGTGGCTGGCGTCCACCTCGATCATGGTCCGGGCGATGGCGTTGGCGGTCAGCGGATCGTTCGACGGCGACTTGATCAGGCAGTCTGACTTGGTCAGCGCCGCCCGGACGATGGTGAGCGCGGCCACGACCGGAACATTGCCGGCGGTGATGTGCAGTTGCCGCGCGCCGACCGCCCGTACACGGACATTGGCGTGTTCGCCGCCTGCCGGAACCCACCCGTCGAGGTAGGCGATGCCGATGGTGCTGTCGACCAGCTGCGTCAGGCTCTTGGGGTCGAACATGTGCGGCAAGCCGTCGTAGACGCCGCGCAGGATCGGTTCAGCCAGGCCGCCGGCCTGAAGCGCCAGCGCGAAGGATTGCTGCAGGTGGAGGTTGTCATCCAGGCGCAGGCGTTTGCCGACTTCCGCCAGGAAGGCGATGATGTTCGCCATCTTGGTGTCGTTGAGGTCGGCCAGCAGCGCCTTGTCGCCCAGCACGAGGTCGTGGACGTGCTTGTGCGGATCGGGCGAGCGGAAGTTCGCGCCGCCGCGCCCCTTGAAGTCCACGGCATCGTCGCCGGCGGGCATGATGATGCGGCCGCGCGAGATGATCGGAATATTGATGACATCGCTCATCAGGCTTCTCCCGCGACAAATTCCATGAATTCGTTGTAGGCCTGCTGGGATCCCGCGCAGGTGATCTTGTCGTCCCCGCCTTCGCTTTCCGCGAACCGGCGGATGGTCTTGGCCGCCCGCGGCCCGCCCCAGCCGCACGGGCAATCCTCCTCCCAGTGCAGGGTGACCTCGTCGCCCGAGACGAAACCGCCCCAGTAGGAGGTGGGGATCGGGTCGACCAGCACGAGGCGCCCCTTCTGAACGCCTTCGCGCGGCAGGGCCTTGCCGTCCTGGTCCATCAACAACGGCACGGCGTAGGGCAGGAAGTGAAAGAACCCGGCGTCGCATAGCGGCGCATTGCCGATGCATTCCGAAAAGCCGTACTGGTTGCCCAGCTTTTCGACGCCGAAGAAGTGTTTGACCTGGTCTTCCCAGTCCGCGGGCGCGTCCTTGTAGCCCTTCATGCCGCCGCCGCCGATCATGATCGAGTCCGGGGCGAACTCGCAACGCATCCCCTTGTCGAGGCCGGCCCTGGCGACGCGATAAAGGTCGGCGAACGTGCCGCCGATCTTCACGCGCTGGCCTTTGAATCGTTCGATGAGCTTGCCGAACCAGGCCTCCATGGCCTGCTCTCGGCGCCGGCCCTGTTCCAGCATGGCGCGGCGCTGTTCGAGCAGGGCCGGGTCGAGGCCCAGGCGCTCGATCTCGCCCCTGTCCTCCGCCGATTGCAGGCGGCCCGAAAGCGCCATCAGGTCGGCCGGAATATGGCTGTCGTAGAGCGTATGGTAATGCTCCGGCCCGCCCGACATCTCGAGGTTGAACAGGCTCATCATCTTGAGCATCGTCTGATACCCGCCCCGATAGCCGGGGAAAAAGGTCGGCAGCTTGGTCGTGTGCGGGTCGACGCCGCTGCAGGCCCGGTTGACGCTGAAGAAGTGCGCGCGCCAGGGCCCGAACTCGTCGAACGAACGTGGCACGAAGCTCAGCTTCCCCGTGGTCCCGCTCGAATAGGTGACCAGCATGCCGTAGGCCTCGAGCCGGCCCAGCCACTCTTCGATGGTCGTGACGCCCGTCAGATCGACCTTGGTCAGATCATGCGCCGTCAACTTGTCGAGCCAGTTGGTGAGCTTCGGGAAATCCCGGTTTTCGATGATCTGGATCGGATAGTTCTTGAGCACGCGATGATCGAAGCAGACCGGGAGCACGTCCTCGAGCTTGTCGATACGCTCCACGCCCTGGCGGTCGGCGAGCTTCCTGAGCGCTGGAATCCGATTGCGCATGCGGGCGAAATTGATGCGGACCGCCTCGAGCTGGAGCCGCTCGCGCTCTTCGCGCGGGATGGCGTACAGGTCCTCGAAGCGGCGATAGGTCCAGGCGCCAGGGTTGTCGGCGAGTAGCGAGACAGCCATCGCATTTCCCTCTGATGTTGGTGTCTGGCGCGAGGATATGAGACAGAAATTCAGTGGGCCAGCTCCATTCAAAGCTCGCAGCGATCGGAAATTCCTTTGGCTGGGTGTTTGGCGTGGCGTCCAAGAGATGCCGATGGGGCGGTCGCACGGAGAGGCCTGACGGACGACCGCACCCCGATAGATCATCGTTTCGGTTCAATTCGCCCCTTGCAGCGCAGAGGCCATCCAAAGATGACAACACCAGAGATCCGCCATCTCCCCCAATGATTGAATAACCTACAATTGCCCTTAGAGTGCGGGCGTGCTGGATTGGGACCGGCTGAGGCTGATGAGGCCCACTGACCGGGCCGGTGAGGTTCCACATGTCCGACGTCACGGTCACCGGAACGAACGGGGCAATTGGCGCGAACGGCGCTTCGCCGGGAGCGCCCGGCGGTGACGGGGGCTCCGGCGCGGCGGCCACCGCGACCAATTCGGGAACGGCCGATCCGGCTAATACAGCATCTGCGACCGGCGGAGACGGCGGCGCTGGCGGCGACGGCGCGGCGGCTGCATCATCGGCCGGCGGTGACGGCGGCTCCGGAGGCGGTGGCGGCGCCGCGGCGGCGACCAGCGAGACTACGGCCTCGGACGCCGCAGGAACCTCGTCGCAGAGCACCGCCCAGGGCGGCGCCGGAGGCGCAGCTGGTGCGCCGGGCTCCGGAACGCCGGACGGGACTGCGGGCGGCGCAGGCGACGGCGGCGCGGCGTCTGCGGCGGCTGCGGACCAGAACGCGACCGGCGGCGGGACGGCGAGGGCGAGTTCGACCGGCGGCGCAGGGGGCGCGGCGATCGGCGCCGGTCATGCCGGCGGAGCGGGCGGCGTGGCCACGGCGACGGCTTCCGCCTCCTCCGGCGTCAATGTTGCAAGCTACGCTACGGCCAATGCGGTCGGCGGCGCCGGGGGCGCCGGCGTGGACGGCGCGGACGGCGGCGTGGGCGCGGACACGGCGCTCAGCAACGCCGTGACCGGTTCGACCAAGGGCGATTGGCTTTACCTGACCCAGGCCGCCACGGGCGGCGCCGGCGGGGCGAGCGATACCGGCGTCGCGGGCGCCGCCGGGTCGGCGAGCTCCGCCCTGACCTTCGACGACCACAGCAGCACCAACCGCAGCAAGGCCATCTGGCTGACAGTCTCGGCCACCGGCGGCAAGGGCGGCGATGGACCGACCGGCGCGGTGGGCGGCGCAGCGAGCCTCACCGTGGCGGAAACCGGATCCGAGGCGGCCGTCGGAACACTGATAAGCCAGGGCGGCGCGGGCGGCGATGCGACGGGATCGGGAGGCGACGGCGGCGCTGGAGGAGCCGCCACCAGCACCTCGACCGCCTCCGCGGCGTCGAACCTGACCGTCACGGACGGCGTCTTCGGCGGCGCCGGCGGCAAGGGCGTGGGGGCGGGCTTCACCGGCGGCGCGGGCGGGGCGGCGACCGGCTCGCTGCACGACAACGCCGGCGACTTCAACCTCCAGGGCGGCTTCGGCGTCGTGGGCGGCGCCGGTGGGGCGGGGACGCACGGGGCCGACG
>FTFU01001158.1_pt1 | contig 12725 bp, 12 predicted proteins | sample 1640511 | NCBI WGS metagenome assembly FTFU01 (sample SAMEA3914789, study PRJEB12502) | metagenome | biome: forest; material: soil | place: Canada | collected 2011-07-03 | depth 0.3 m | reverse complement strand
AGCAGCTTGATCAACTGCGCCTTGGCGACGGCCTTCGGCGCCACACCCCCCATCCGACCCGCTTCGCGGGCCACCTTCCCCCGCAAGGGGGGAAGGAAGGCAAGCCGCAAACCGTTGATCGAAAACGTCTATTGGAGATGTGTGAACGCCGTAGCGCGAAGGCGGGGATGAGCGGAGTTTTTATAGTCTTCTCCGGGAGGGCTTCTTCACAGGCTCGCCCGCCAAAGGACATCACCGCCCGCCGAGGGCGGCCCATCGCTCCGGCGTCATCCAAGTATATTCGAGATAGTGACCCAGGAAATGGCGGGCATCGAGATAGACATATTTGAGAGCGTCGCTCCCGCCCTCGAGCACGACCGGATATCTCTGCCGCTCGACCTTCGCGCGGAAGGTGTCCCAATCGTCGACCCTCATGCACACGTGATGGAACAACAGCGAGTCGTCGGCGGGCAAGGCGTCCCGATAGACGTCGACATAGCCGGAAACAGGCTGGATCAGTTCATATTGCAGGTCGCCGATCCAGATGAAGGCGAGCTTGTTCACCGCCGGACCGCGGCCGCGGGGCGTGATGACTTCGACTTCCCCTTCATAGCGCATGACATCCGTGACGCCCGCGCGGGTGCGGAAGCTCTCGACCGCCTTTTCGATGTCGCGGGTGATGTAGGCGTTCTGGTAGTGATGTCCTTCGAGCATGGTCAGCCCTCCCGTTCCACGTCGTAGCGCGCGAGATAGCGTTCGAAGAGCGGCGCCAGCGCCTCTTGGCTGAGCCCGTACTGGGCCAGCTTGTATTCATGCTTTCCGAACTTGTCCTGGGGGTTGTCGTCGACCCAGGCCTGCATGCCTGCTTCCGCCCCCGCCGTGAAGTCGTCGCCCAGAGCGCCATAGACCCGGCGCATCGTCCCGATGGGGTCGCGCATCAGATCGCCGTAGTGGACGTCGATGATACGGTCTTCGCCGATCGCATCGCGCGCATCCATCGCCCGGTTGGCGTGTTCGGCCGCTTGGCGGGGGTAGTTCTGCGCCAGCCACTCGACGTCCACCTTGCCGGCGTATCCCTGGTGCGCGAGCGAGATCAGGCTGCAGAGCGAGCCGGTCGCCGTGTAGGGGTCGCGGTGCGTCCAGATCAGCCGCGCGTCCGGATAGACCTTCAGCAAGGTCGGGATGAACAGCGCATGCGACGGCATCTTCAGGTTCCAGACGCCGGGCGCGTCGGCCTGAAGCAATTGCAGGAAGCGCTTGTGATATTCATAGGCGGACGTGACGTCGGTCTGGAATATCCACTCGCGATAGGCCGGCAGCTTGCCGCGGGATTCCCACATCAGTGTCTTGAAATCATGCGCCATGATGAAGACGCACTCATTGGGATAGGTCGCCGAGCCGCGATAATACTTGCCCATCTCGGGCCGTGCGGCGAGCATCTGCCGCTCGCTCTCAAGGCGGGCCAGCGCACGGGGATCGGTGTAGAGCGTGGCGCTGGTCGCCGGGGGCGTCGGATCGTCGATTTCCCAGGTTAGCGGCGAGCGGCGCGCCGGATCGGCCGCCAGCAGGTTGCTCAGCAGCGTGGTGCCGGTGCGTGGGACGCCGAACACGAACACCGGACGCTTTATCGGGCGCTCGAGCAATTCCGGCCGGCCATCCAGATAGGCGGTGACCTTCAGCCGGTCCGCCAAGGCCTTGACCAGATCATTCTTGAACCGCGTCACCAGCGGTTCGGGCCGGCCGCCGCGGTTGATGTCGGAGATCAGGATTTCCAGACCTTCGCGAAAGCTCTCGCTGTCGAAGCGATCGAGCCCGGTGGTGCGGCGCGCTTCCGCGATCAACGCGTCCGCGACCAAATCCTGCGCCATGGTCGACTGCTCCCTCTACGACTTTTCCGGACGGCGCTTGCCGCACCCCGCTGATTACTCGCCCTTTTTGGGGCGGGCGGCGGCGGCGTGGCAATGTGTTTCATCTTCGAGGCTCGGCCAGACTGTCGCGTCCGGGCCGTTACGCAGTGACGCGGTCCGCCGCCGCGCGAGCGTCAGCGGTTCACGCGGACGAGACGCTGCCGGAATTGACGGGGCGTCGCCCCGGTGGCCCGCCGAAAGGCGAAGGAAAAGCTGGACGGCGAGGCGAAGCCCATCGAATAGGCGATTGTCTTTACCGTTTCGCCGGTGCCGAGCAGCCGCTTGGCGTTCTCTATGCGGCTCTGCTCCACATAGTCGCCGATCGAGCAGCCGCGGCTGGCGCGGAAGCCGCGCGTCAATTGCCGCACCGACAAATTGCAGAGCGTGGCCAGTTCGGCCAGGGCCGGCGCGTGGCGGATTTCCCTCAGCCGCTCGTCGATCAACCGCAGGCGCCAGGAAGCCAGACCACCAGCGGCCGGCCCTTCGGCGATCGAATTCCAGTAGCGGCCGAGTTCGATCGCGATCTGACCGGCGACCAGTTCGACGAGCATGTCGCTCGCGAACCCGGGATGACGCACCTCCGTCGCCAGCCGAAACAGCAGGCTTCGGATATTGGTATTGGAAATGTCTAGGCTCGCCTCGAGCCGGCGGTCGGTCCATTGCAACTCGCCGTCGAACGATTTGCGGATCAGCTCAGGCCGCAGCTGACAGACGATCGAGGCCTGACGGCCGCAATCGCTCCTGGTGTGCATGGCCTCCCCCGAGGGCGCCAGAAAGATGTCGCCTAACGGCTCGAAGCGATGCGGACCCCAGTGGTCGCGGTAATTGGCGCGCGCGTTTACGGGTCTTGGCGTCAGGCATAGGTCCAGCCAATGGGCCCCGTCGTCGCGGCGGACGCGATTGCTGGGTTCGGTCAGGTCGAAGCGCAACAGCTGGACCGTCGCGTCGGGCACGCGAATTTCCGCCTCTATCGTGACCATTGGGTCAGCGGGGCGATCGATCTTGTCGATACCCGTTCTCCTCTGCTGGCCGACAACAACCGGCCCGATCGCAAGGTATCGCAGGGCGAGCGGGCAAGAACTGTCTTTGCGTCCGGACAGCATCACTATGGCCCGCTACCGACACTTTGTGAAGTTGCGGCCCACCCCACGGCTCCCCGATGCTGGCGAAAGGGAGCAATGATCGCCCGGGCGTCATGACCCGTTGGTCCGATATCAAGGCGCGCGACGTCTGCGAACTGATCTGGCCATTCGAGGCGACATCGGTTTCTGGCGTTAAGGCAGACGGGGATGGATGGAGGAAGAAATGTCCGCAGGCGCAGGGCAGGTCGCGTTCGACGACTTCGGGGGCCTGATCGACTGGTCCCAACTCAATGCGTGGATCGCATCGCACGACGTTCCCGGCTCCGGCCCGGTGACCGGCGTGCAGAAGCTGGCTGGCGGGTTGCAGAACAACATCTTCCTGATCGATAGGGGCGGCCAATCCTTCGTCCTCCGCCGGCCGCCGAAGCATCTGCGCCCGAACAGCAACGAAACCATGGTGCGGGAAGCGCGCGTGCTGAAGGCGCTCGCGGGCAGCGCCGTGCCCCACCCCCGGTTCTACGCGCTGTGCGACGACGCATCCGTCATCGGCGCCTGCTTCTACCTGATGGAGCCGCTCGAAGGGTTCGCCCCGATGGGCCGGCTGAAGGGAGACTATGGGACCGACCCCGCCTGGCGCCGCGCCATGGGCGAGGAACTGGTCAAGGCGGCCGCCGCGCTTGGCGCCGTCGACCCCAAGGCGGTCGGGCTCGAAGACTTCGGCAAGGCCGAGGATTGGCACAGCCGTCAGGTGTCGCGCTGGCGCTCGCAGCTTGAAGGCTATCGGGAGACCCCGGGCTACGACCCCGAAGCCCTGCCGCATGTCGATGCGGTCGGCCGCTGGCTTTCCGACAACCTGCCCAGTGATCGGCGCATCGGCGTCATCCACGGTGATTTTCAGTTTCCCAACGTGATGTTCGCGTTGGCGGCGCCGCGGATCTCCGGCGTGGTCGATTGGGAGCTGGCGACGCTGGGCGATCCGCTGCTCGATCTCGGTTGGGTGCTGAGCAGCTGGTGGGAGGAGGGCGATCCGGAAGGCAAGCAGCCGATGGTCCGCCCGTGGGAAGGCTTCCTCCCACGCGCCGAGCTCGTCCGCCTCTATGGCGAACTCAGCGGGCGCGACATGAGCGCCATGTCGTGGTTCTCCGCGCTCGCCTGCTACAAGCTCGCCTGCCTGCTTGACGGCACCTATGCGCGGTCGAAGGCCGGGCAGGTCCCGGCCGAGGTCGGCGAGCAGGTCCACGCCTATGCGGTGTGGCTGATGGCGAAGGCGATGCAGATCATCGCGGCCTGATCCTTCAGGCGATCCAATAAAAGGTTAGGGTCATGGACTTTTCAATCGACGCCGATTTTCAGGAACACCTCGACTGGATGAAGCGCTTCGTGCGCGAGGAGGTCGAACAACTCGATCTTCTCTTCCCCTATGACGGCGCCCCGTACGACATCGCCAACACGAAGGCCCGGGACATGCTGGAGCCTTTGCGGAAGCAGGTCCGCGCGCGTGGGCTATGGGCTTGCCACCTCGATCCCAGCCTCGGCGGCAAGGGCTATGGGCAGCTCAAGCTGGGGCTGATGAACGAGATCATCGGCCGCTCGTCCTGGGCCCCGACCGTGTTCGGCTGCGCCGCGCCCGACACCGGCAACGCCGAGATTCTGGCGATGTTCGGGACCGACGAGCAGAAGGCCCGTTACCTGCAGCCGCTGCTCGACGGCGAGATCGTCTCGACCTTCTCCATGACCGAGCCGCAGGCCGGCGCCGACCCCAAGGAGTTCACCTGCAAGGCGTGGCGGGAGGGCGACGAATGGGTGATCGAAGGCGAAAAATGGTACTCCTCCAACGCCCGTTACGCGGCCTTCCTGATCGTGATGGCGGTCACCGATCCGCAGGCGGCGCCGCACGAACGGCTTTCGATGTTCATCATCCCATCGGAGACCCCGGGGATCGTCATCAAGCGCAATGTCGCCGGGATGAGCGAAGGCGAGGGAGAGGGCATCCACGCCTATATCCACTATGACCGCGTCCGCGTGCCCCTCGATGCGATGCTGGGCAAGCCGGGCGGGGGCTTCAAGGTCGCCCAGGCGCGGCTCGGCGGCGGCCGCATCCATCATGCGATGCGCGTGGTCGGCCAGTGCAGCCGCGCCCTGGAGATGATGCTGGAGCGCGCCGTGTCCCGCCGCACCCAGGGGCGCCAGCTTGGCGACCACCAGTTCGTCAAAGGCTTCATCGCCGACTCGGCGATCGAGCTGGAGCAATATCGTCTGCTCGTGCTCAAGACCGCATGGATGATCGACACCCTGCCGCACGGCGCCGCGCGCACCCATATCGGCATGTGCAAGGTGGCGATGGCCAAGGTCTATCACGATATCGTCCAGCGCGCGGTCCAGCTTCACGGCGCGCTCGGCACCACCTGCGAAACCCCGCTCGGCAAGATGTGGATGGGAGTCCCCATGCTCGCCGTCGCCGACGGTCCGACCGAGGTCCACAAGGTCCAGGTGGCGAACGCGCTGCTGCGCGACGTCAAGCCCGCGACGGGATTGTTCCCGACCGAGCATATCCCGACCAGGCGGGAGGCGTTGCTGGCCCGTCAGGCGCGGCCCGCCACTGAACGGGCAGCGGAGCCGGCGGCATGATCGCCGGCGCCGTTCCATACCCGGTAAGCGACACCGCGGCCTTCACTGCGCTGGTCGCCATTTGCGGCGATGGGCGTCACGCCATTTGCGTCCCGTCCTCGTCATTGCGTCCTAGCATCGACAACAAGCGCGGTTGCGACAATCCCGCCGATCAGCAGAACTGAGCGCCGAAAAGGGGCTCCGCGAAGCTTCAGCGCGACTGGGAGGATGGAATGGGAAAAGGTCTCTTCGATCTTAGCGGCAAGGTCACGGTGGTGACGGGCGGCAACGGCGGCCTCGGCCTGGGGTTTGCGCGGGGCATCGCCAAGCAGGGCGGGGATCTGGAGATCTGGGCCCGCTCGGAAGAAAAGAACGCCAAGGCCAAGGCTGAGCTGGAATCCTTCGGCGTGCGCGTGATCACCCGCCAGGTCGACGTGTCGTCCGAAGACTCGGTCATCGCCGCCTACGACGCCTTGATGAAGGATTTCGGCCGCCTCGATTGCGTGATCTCCAATTCCGGCGTTCCGCCGACGTCCAAATCCACGCTCGATCTGACCAGCGAGCAATGGCATCAGCTGCTCAACATCAACCTGCACGGCGCCTTCTACACCCTGCGCGAAGGCGCGCGCCTCATGGTCAAGCGGGCCGAGGCCGGCGAACCGGGCGGCTCGCTCATCTTCTGCGGCAGCCTGTCGATGTTCCACGGGCTTGCGGGCAAGGGCAACTACGCCGCAGCGAAGGCCGGCATGGGCGCGGTGATCCGGTCCATGGCGGTGGAGTTCGGCAAGTACGGCATCCGCGCCAACACGATCGCCCCCGGCTACATCAAGACCGAAATGACGGGCTCAGGCGAGGCGTGGAGCCCGGTCGACCAGTTCTTCGCCTCCAGGACGCCGATCCCGCGTCCCGGCTTGCCGTCGGATTTCGAAGCGATCGCCGCCTATCTGGCCAGCGATTCCTCTTCATTCCTCACGGGGGACACGATCGTGATCGATGGCGGTAGCGTGATCTATCCGCCCTACAGCGTCTGACGCGTCGGACCGGAACAAGGAGACTGTGCGATGCGGGTTTTGAACATTCATGGCGTGGGCGACGTTCGTCTGGATCCGCGCGATCCGCCGAAAGCAGGCGAGAACGATGTCGTCGTGAAGGTCAAGGCCTGCGGCATCTGCGGCAGCGACCTGACCTATATCAAGGTGGGCGGCATCAACCGGCGCGAAGGCGGCGTCACGCCGATCGGCCATGAGGCCGCGGGCGAGGTGATCTCGGTCGGCAAGGCCGTGGAGGGTGTGTCCGTCGGCCAGCGGGTGGTCATCAACCCGATGCAGACCAGCAGCTTCATCGGCAGCGGCGGGCCCGAGGGCGCCTTCACCGACGAGGTGCTGGTCGCCGATGCGCGTGTCGGCGACAGCCTCTTGCCCATCCCCGACGATCTGCCCTTCGAGGTCGCCGCCCTGGCCGAGCCCCTGGCGGTCGCTCTGCACGGCGTCAACCGGGCCCTGGTGAAGCCGGGCGACAAGGTGGTCGTGTTCGGCTGTGGTCCCATCGGGCTTGGCATGGTGCTGTGGCTGGTGGACCGGGGGATCACCGACGTGGTCGCCCTCGACCTGTCCCCGGAGCGGCTGGAGCGCGCCATGGCGCTCGGCGCCAAGGCCGTGATCAATCCCGCCAAGGAAGACGTTCGGGCGCGGCTGCTGGGAGTGCACGGCGCCACCCGCGTATTCGGCCGCGAAGCCGTGGACACCGACGCCTACATTGACGCCGCCGGCGCGCCGAACATTCTCAACGACGTGATCCGGATGGCCAAGGCCCATGCCCGCCTGGTCGTGACCGCCGCCTATATGAAGCCGGTGGAGATCAACCTCGGCGCCATGCTGACCACCGAGATGACGATCACCACGGCGGTCGGCTATCCGGACGAGATGCCCGAGGTCGTTGCGGCCTTGCCGCGGCTGAAGGAGAAGGCCGGGTCGCTGATCAGCCACCGCTATCCGTTCGACGACATCATCGCGGCGCTGGGCGTGGCCGCCACCCCCGCGTCCGCCAAGGTGATGATCGACTTCGGAGGCGCCTCAGCATGAGCGTGACGGAGAAAGACGGCAAGCCGCCGCTGGCGAGCCTCGTCCTCGCGGGGGACGAACAGGTCGAAGCGGTGGCGATCACCGACTTCATCTTCATGGCGAAGGATATTTCCAACGCCTATCTGGTGACCACCGCCGACGGCGACGTGCTGGTGAACACCGGCTTCATGGACAATGCCGAGCGCAACAAGGCCGTGCTCGCGCCGGTCCGCAGCGGCCCGTTGCGCACGATCATCCTGACGCAGAGCCACGCCGACCATTTCGGCGGCGTGCCGGTCCTGCGCGAGCCGGAAACCAAGCTGATCGCCGAGCGGCGCTTCACCGGAAATGCGCGCGACACCGTGCAGCTCATGCCGTTTTTCGGCCCGCGTTCGCGCAAGCTGTGGGGCAGCACAATCAAGCGCAAGGGGCCGGTCGCCCCGCCGCCGGAGGTGGTTCCCGACATCATCGTCGACAGCCAATACGCATTCACCCAGGGCGGCCGACAGTTCGAGCTGATCTCCACGCCCGACGGGGAGACGACCGACTCGCTGACCGTGTGGATGCCGCAGGAGCGCGTCGCCTTCACCGGAAACCTGTTCGGGCCGGTATTCCTGTCGATGCCGTTTCTCTGCACCTTGCGCGGGGACAAGCCGCGCTCGGTGAGGAGCTATCTCAGCTCTGTCGACCGGATCCGCAATCTCGGCGCCGAGCTGCTCATCACCGGCCACGGCGAACCGATCCGCGGCGCCGAGCGGATCCGCGCCGACCTCGACAGGATGTACGCCGCCGTCGCCTACGTGCGCGATGCGACCCTGGCCGGGATGAACGCGGGCAAGGACGTGCACACGCTGATGCGCGAGATCAGCCTGCCCGAGGCGCTCCGCATCGGCGAATATCACGGCAAGGTGTCGTGGGCCGTGCGGACCATCTGGGAGGAATATTCCGGCTGGTTCCACTATGACTCGACGACGTCGCTCTACGGCGTGCCGCGATCCAGCATCGACGCCGACCTGGTGGAGCTGGCCGGTGGGGCGAGCGCCCTTGCCGCACGGGCGTGGAAGAAGCTGAGCGATGGCGGGCCGCTGGAGGCGATGCATCTGCTCGACATTGCGCTGGGGGCGGAGCCGGCGAATGCTGACGCCTTGGCCGTGAAAAAGGACGTGCTGCAGCAATTGCTGTCGCAATCCGGCGGGTCAAATCTCAGCGAAACCATGTGGCTGCGGTCCGAAATCGCCGCGACGGAGCAGAAACTGGCGCCGGAAAACGCCGGCCCGGCGTAACCTTCGCCTTCGCGCCGGCGAGGCGAGGGCGAAGGCGTGCTCGGCAGGGCAGGCTGTGCTCAGAAGAGCAGCAGGAGCATAGGCGAATGTCTGACGCGCCAGTGAACGGTTCGTCTCCCGTGGCGAGCGGCACACGGCCCCTGGTGGCGCCTGAACTTCTGCCCTGGCTGGATATCTTCCCGTCCATCAGCCTCAGCGATGAGAGCCTGGCCCTGATGCGCTCTGGGGGCGGGCGCGGGATGACGCCGCCGCCGCTGTCACCCGAGCAACAGGCCGTAGGCTGCGAAGAGCGGTTTGCGCCAGGGCCCAGGGGCGCGCCCGACGTTCGGGTGCTGGTCTACACGCCGCCCGATCGCGCCGCGCCGTGCCCGGCCTATCTCCACATGCACGGCGGCGGCTATGTGCTGGGAGATCCGGAGATCAATGATGGCTCCAACCGCACGATTGCAGCCGAACAGGGCTGCATCGTCGTTTCCGTCGACTACAGGCTTGCGCCCGAGACGCGCTTTCCCGGAGCCCTCGAAGATTGCTACGCGGCGCTTCTCTGGCTCCATGCGGAGGCCGGGCGACTGGGCGTAGACCGCGCCCGCATCGCGATCGGCGGCGAAAGCGCCGGCGCCGGTCATGCGGCCGCGCTGGCCCTCTTGGCGCGCGACCGCGGCGAGGCGCCGATCTGCTTTCAGTTGCTTGATTCGCCGATGCTCGACGACCGCACCGGCAGCGGAGCCGATCCGCACCCGTATTGCGGCGAGTTCGCCTGGACGCCGGCCCACAACCGCTTCGGCTGGAGCGCGCTGCTCGGTGTGGCGGCAGGTGGACCCGATGTCCCGGCGGCGGCCGCGCCGTCCCGCGCCACAGACCTGGGCGGCCTGCCGCCGACGTTCATCGCCATAGGCGCGCTCGATCTCTTCCTTGAGGAAAGTATGGAATATGCCCGTCGCCTCATCCGCGCGGGCGTGCCGACCGAACTGCATGTCATCCCCGGCGCGTTTCACGGCTTCGCCTTCGCCGGCGGCGATGCGCCCCAGGTTCAGGCGCTCCTGCGCTTCCGCGGCGATGCGCTGGCTCGAGCCTTTGTCCCGGCTCAAGATTGAACCAGGGGCTAGCCAGCCACACCAGCCGGCGGGACCCCGGGCATACAGCCGCAGCCGACGCCTCAGGAAGCGATCAAAACCTTCACGCCGGCCTTTTCCAGCAGGGCTTGGTCATGAGGCTTGATGGCGTCATCCGTGATCAGCACGTCGATGTCGCCAAGGTCGCAGACCACATGGCCTGCGGGCGCGTCGAACTTGCTGGAGTCCACCAGCACGATGACCTCTCCGGTCCGTTCCAGCATGCGCCGCTCGGCCTGGACCAGCAGCACGTCGCTCTGCATCAGGCCATGTTCGCCGATCGCCGCGGCGCCGATGAACAGCTTGGACGCGCGATAGCGGCCCATGCCGTCGTCTTCGAACGGCGACAGCAGAATGTTCTGCTCCCGGAACAGGGAGCCGGCGGGAACCGATATCCGTGTGCCCGCCTGGGACATCAGCGCGCTGACGATGTGCAGGGAATTGGTCAGCACATTCAGGCCCAAAGGCTCAAGGTGCGGACACATCTGCAGCGTGGTCGAACCGCCGTCGATGATCACGGACTCGCCTGGCCGGCAAAGCGCCGCGGCGGCGCGCCCGATGGCCGCCTTCTGCCGCGGAAACCGGCCGATGTTTTCGTGAAAGGGGACCCCGCCGAGCGGGCGGTCCCCCGGAGCGGGCTCCGGCTCGGCTGAGTTCAGGTGGGCGCCGCCGCGGACGCGGGTGATGACGCCGTTAGCCTCCAGCCGGTCGAGATCGCGCCGCAGGGTCGCGGGAGAAGCGTCCACGCGCTGCTCCAGGTCCTGGAAGGCGATGAATCCGCTCCCCCGCATGAGATCCAGGATACGTTTTTCACGCTCGGCTGCGTGCATGGGTATCTCCCGCCCGATCTCCCCTTGTTTCGCGCTTGACTGTCCAGGGCAAGCAAAACCGATCAAAATGCTTCATCGGGTCAGGCGATGCCTGCGCCGAGCCCCACGGGTTTGCGCGCCTGGGCCTTGCAGCCGAGATCGATCAATTGATCCTCGAGCATCGTGGCCACCAAAGCTTGGTCCTCCACCAGCAACAGGCGCAGACCGCGATGGATGGTGACGGCGTCAAGCGGCCAGGCCCGGCTTGGCCGACAACGGCGTCGACCGGTCGATTGCGACCACATCGCCATCTGCCGCCCCATCACTCCAACCTGTCCGCCCGCCTTGGGTGGGGCGGCTGGCCGATATGGTCGATAGCGTAAACCCCGAACGAGCGCGGCGAACCGAAAAGCTTCAACGACTCCCGTTGGCGAGTCATGCTCTACGGCAGAGGCGACAGGATCGATGTCGGCGCCGAGCGGAGGTGGCCATGAACCTATCGACGACCCACCGGCAGTCCATGGCTCAGGTCCACAGGCGCGGTCTTCAGCCGCCCCGGGCGCCGCGGACGGCTCGGGCGGCGCAGCGAAGCGGATCGTAGATGTCGCGATCGACGTTTGTGACTGGAGGTCGCGCCTCGCTGAACCCCGCCGTAATCCTGGCGATGGTGGCGGGCGCCATGCTCTCGGCCTGCTCGACCGTGGCTGGCGGGGAGCCGCCTCGTCTCGTGTGGACGCCGACCTGGTACGCCAGTCCCGAGCCCAGCGGCGGAGCTGCGCTCGTCCTGAACCACCAGACCATTCGGCAGATTGTCCATGTCAGCGCCGGAGGGCGCTATGTGCGCGTCAGGCTGTCCAATGCCTACGGAACGACGCCCCTCCACCTCGACGCCGTCGGCATTGCCCTGCGGGATAGGGCCGACAAGATCCGTCCCGCCTCGTCGGTCCGGCTGACCTTTCAAGGCTCCGGCGACGTGACCATTGCGCCCGGGGCCTATGCGATCAGCGATCCGATCGCGTTCGACCTCCCGCCCCAGGCCGATCTCGCCGTCAGCACCTATGTTTCCGGACCTGTCGCGGCGTCGAGCGCGCACCTGGTCCAGCGCAGCGCTGTCTATCTGGCGAACGGCGACGCCATCGGCGCTCCGACGCTGCCGATGTCGGCCTCGCACACTTCGCCCAATCGGCCGTGGGTCTGGGTCGATGAGGTTGAGGTCGCCGCGTCACCGGCCCGGTTGGCCGTTGTCGCGTTCGGCGATTCGATCACCGACGGCGTAGGGCCGGGCGCCGACAGTGACGCGACCTGGCCCGATGTCCTCTACGGCCGGTTGCGCGCGGCCGGTGTGGAGTTGAGCGTCATCAACGGCGGCATCAGCGGAAACCGGCTCCTGCACAGCGGGTCATGGGCGCCATTCGGGGCCGCGGCCCTGGCGCGCTTCGACAGCGACGTCCTGGCCCAGCCGAGCGTGGGAGCGGTCATTGTTCTGATCGGGATCAACGACATCGGTCAGGTCAGGAACAGCGGCGACGCCGATTTCGTCTCGGCCGAGGAGATCGAACGCGGACTGGGGCAACTGGCCGAGCGCGCCCATGAAAAGGGCCTGAAACTCTATGTCGGCACGCTGACGCCGTTCAAGGCGTGCATCATTCCCGGATACTATTCCGAGCTGAAAGAACAGGAGCGTCAGGCCGTCAACGCCTGGATCAGGTCCAGCAGCGTGTTCGACGGCGTTGCGGATTTCGACAAGGCGCTGGAGGATCCGGCTGCGCCAGGCCAGATGCTGCCGCTCTACGACTCGGGCGACCATCTTCATCCCAGCGCCGCCGGCGATACGGCCATCGCTGAAGCCGTTCCATTGAAATGGTTCAAGGCGTCCGACAGGCGGT
>FTFU01001101.1_pt1 | contig 12809 bp, 11 predicted proteins | sample 1640511 | NCBI WGS metagenome assembly FTFU01 (sample SAMEA3914789, study PRJEB12502) | metagenome | biome: forest; material: soil | place: Canada | collected 2011-07-03 | depth 0.3 m | reverse complement strand
CGCCGACTTCGACGGCGACCAGATGGCCGTGCACGTCCCGCTGAGCCTCGAGGCCCAGCTGGAAGCGCGCGTGCTGATGATGTCGACCAACAACATCCTCTCGCCGGCCAACGGCCGCCCGATCATCGTGCCCTCGCAGGACATGGTGCTGGGGCTCTATTACCTATCGCTGGCCAAGGACGGCGAGCCGGGCGAAGGCAAGGTGTTCTTCGGGCTGTCCGAAATCGACGCCGCTCTCGACGCCAAGGTCGTCACCCTGCACTCGAAGATCCGGGCGCGCTACGCCGAATCCGACGAGCACGGCAAGGTGCACACCCGGGTGATCGAAACCACCCCCGGGCGGATGAAGATCGCGGCTCTGCTGCCGCATCACCCGGCCATCGGCCACCGGCTGGTTGAAAAGCCGCTGACGAAGAAGGAAATCGCCAACCTGATCGACGCCGTCTACCGGCACTGCGGTCAGAAGGCGACGGTCATCTTCGCCGACCAGATCATGGGTCTGGGCTTCAAGGAAGCGGCCAAGGCCGGCATCTCGTTCGGCAAGGACGACATCGTCATCCCCGAGCGCAAGAAGGTGCTGGTCGAAGAAACCCGCCAGCTGACCGCCGAGTATGAGCAGCAGTACGCGGACGGCCTCATCACCCGCGGCGAGAAGTACAACAAGGTGGTCGACGCTTGGTCAAAGGCCACCGACCGCGTCGCCGACGAGATGATGACGGAGATCTCGACCAAGAAGAAGGGCGCCGACGGCCGCGAGCTGGAAGTGAATTCCATCTACATGATGGCCCACTCCGGCGCCCGGGGCTCGCAAGCCCAGATGAAGCAGCTGGGCGGCATGCGCGGCCTGATGGCCAAGCCGTCGGGCGAGATCATTGAGACCCCGATCATCTCGAACTTCAAGGAAGGCCTGACCGTGCTGGAGTATTTCAACTCCACTCACGGCGCCCGTAAGGGCCTGGCCGACACCGCGCTGAAGACGGCCAACTCCGGCTACCTGACCCGCCGTCTGGTGGACGTGGCGCAGGACTGCATCATCACCGAGGAAGACTGCGGCACCACCCGGGGCATCACCCTGCGGGCCGTGGTCGAGGGCGGCGACGTGCTGGTCTCGCTGGCCACCCGCATCCTGGGCCGCTCGACGGCCGAGGATGTCAAGGACACGGCCACCGGCGAGCTGATCGTGCCGGCCGACACCTATCTGGACGAACAGCTGGCCGAGCAGATCGAAAAGGCCGGCGCCCAGTCGGTGAAGGTCCGCTCGTCCCTGACCTGCGAGGCCAATACCGGCATCTGCGCCGCGTGCTACGGCCGCGACCTGGCCCGGGGCACGCAGGTGAACATCGGCGAGGCGGTCGGGGTCATCGCGGCCCAGTCGATCGGCGAGCCGGGCACCCAGCTGACCATGCGGACCTTCCACATCGGCGGCACGGCCCAGGTGGCCGAGCAGTCGTTCTTCGAAAGCACCAATGACGGGGTGGCCAAGGTCACCGGCCCCACCGTCATGGCCGCCGATGGGCTGTTGGTGGTGATGAGCCGCAACACCCAGATCGTGGTCCAGGTCGACGGCAAGGACCGCGAGACCTACAAGCCGCCCTATGGCGCGCGCCTGCGCGTCAAGGACGGCCAGGCGGTCAAGAAGGGCGCCCGCATCGCCGAATGGGACCCCTACACCACCCCGATCCTCACCGAGGTGGGCGGCAAGGTGCGGTTCGAAGACCTGGTGGACGGCCTGTCCGTCCGCGAAGAGGCCGACGAAGCCACCGGCATCTCCAACCGCGTGATCATCGACTGGCGCGCCAGCCCCCGCGGTGCGGACCTGCGTCCGGCCATGGCGGTGCTCGACGCCGACGGCGCCTACAAGCGCCTGTCCAACGGCGGCGAGGCTCGTAACCTTCTGCCCGTGGGCGCGATCCTCTCGGTCGGCGACGGCGACGAGGTCAAGCCCGGCGACGTGCTGGCCCGGATCCCGACGGAAAGCGCCAAGACCCGCGACATCACCGGCGGTCTGCCGCGGGTGGCGGAGCTGTTCGAAGCGCGGCGCCCGAAGGACTGCGCGGTCATCGCCGAGATGGACGGCCGCGTCGAATTCGGCCGCGACTACAAGAACAAGCGCCGGATCAAGATCACCCCCGAGGATGGTGGCGAGCCGGTCGAGTTCCTGATCCCCAAGGGCAAGCACATCACCGTCCACGACGGCGACGTGATCCGCAAGGGCGAGTACCTGATCGACGGCAACCCGGATCCGCACGACATCCTGCGCATCCTGGGCGTCGAGGCCCTGGCGGAGTTCCTGGTCGACGAGATCCAGGAGGTCTATCGCTTGCAAGGCGTGCCGATCAACGACAAGCACATCGAGACTATCGTCCGTCAGATGCTGCAGAAGGTCGAGATCATCGAGCCGGGCGACACGGGCCTGATCCGCGGCGACCAAATGGACAAGCCGGACTTCGAGATCGAGAACAACAAGGCTGTCGCCCGCGGCGGCCGTCCGGCGATCGTCCAGCCGGTGCTCCTCGGCATCACCAAGGCCAGCTTGCAGACCCGCAGCTTCTTCTCGGCCGCCTCGTTCCAGGAAACGACCCGCGTGCTGACCGAAGCCTCGGTGCACGGCAAGATCGACACCCTGGAGGGGCTGAAGGAGAACGTGATCGTCGGCCGCCTGATCCCGGCGGGCACGGGTTCGTACCTCCGTGGCCTGCAGCGCCTGGCCAACAAGCGCGACGAGGCCCTGGCCGCCGCCCGCGGTCCGGCGATCGAAGAGGCCCTCCCGGCCGAGATCGCCCTGGCCGCCGAAGCCGAGGCCCATCCGGCCGAATAGGTCAGGGAGGAGCTTGAGAACTGGAACGGCCTCGGAGCGATCCGGGGCCGTTTTGGTTTCTGGGAAGGGAGCTCAGGCCGGGTCGCGGCGATGGGCGATCCGCCATATGACCCAGCCGGCGAGGGCGTTGCTGACGGTCATGGCGATGACGAGCATCAGCAACGTGGCGTCAATCGGCCCCCTGTTATTGATGGCGATCAGCCCGGCCCAGCCCAACAAGGTGACCGCAGCGCCGAACAGGGGCGCAGCCCACCATGCGCGAAACAGGAAGCGATCAAGGATCGGCCAGAGCGGCGATCCGAGCAACAGGACGATCAAATAGAACGCCGACAACAGGATGCTATCGAGGGCGAAGGCCGATAGGCTCGCGTCCCATGTATCCCTGCCGCCGGGCCCCCAGCGATAGATGGCCAGCATCAATCCGCAAAAACCGACCCCACCAACAACCGCTCCGACAATCTGAGCCGAAATGATCCTGCGAAGGCTTGGCCAGGCGGCCCGCAGTTGTGCTGGTATCAAGCGCCTCCGCCTGATTGGGCGCAGCCCTTCTAGTCTCACAGCCATGCCACCCGAAATCGTCAGTTTCATTTTGAAGAGCATAGCTGAAAATCGGCAAGCTTAACAAGAACAAAAGAAGAACATATATAACAGGGTCCAATATCGCCTGGGGTTGGCATGTCACTGATTGATCGAACCTTCCGGCTGACGAACGAGGCCGGGGGCCTCGGCCTGGAATGTAACGCCGAAGGTGTAAGGCTTGCGGGGGCTCCGCTACTGAGACGCACGACGCCTACGCGTCCGCCGGTACAGGGCCGCTGTTGGCCGATGGGACAATGCCATTGGCGAAAGACTGGTTCGATGTGAACACCTCGATTACGACGCGCAACGGCGACCGCTTTGAGGTTGTCGCCGCCGGGGATCTCAGCAAGTCCGACCTGAGCCGCCTCCAGCCAGGCGACATCATTTCCAACGGGACCCATGTCGGCATCTATGCCCCGGTTCTCTACACCAGTGGTGAGGATGGCGTTCCGGGTTATTCGGATCGTCAGATCCGCAATCTCGGCGACGATTCGAGCTTGGCCAGGGGAGAGCAATGGGTCCAACCACGGACTGTTTCCGCCGCCACCCCGAACGAACGGAATATGCTGTCCCCGTCGCCAACCCAGCCGTTCTTCGGCGGGGTGACCTGGAACACATGGGGTTTCCGAGGCGACAAGCACGACGACAACGTCGTTGTCCGCAGATTGGTTAAGCCCTGATTTCTGAATGGATGTCGGCTCTCTTACTCTCTCCCGTTCGGATTGAAGCGAGCAGGGTTAGAGTGTCTATCGCTGAAAAACGCGAGGTCCGCTCAAAACCGCTCGCCGACCATCTGCTCGCTCTTGGCCCACAGCGCCCGGGCACGATCGGGATCGATCGCATAGGACCGAACGCCGCTGCGGCCAGGATCAGTGTCTTCGACGAGTTTGGCGATGTGGCAATCCTCGCAATAGCGGCCGCCCACCGTCTCCGCTGGCGCGACGATCCCGGCCCAGACCGACGTCGCTGCGCCCTGCGGAATGGTCTTCCACTTGATGGAAGACGGGTCCGCCGGCTCGCTTGAGTCCGGGTTGGCCAGACGCAACATCTGCTGGATGACCTCGGGCGTCATGTGGCGGCCGAGCTCGGTCACGATGCCGCCGGGATGAACGGCTGTCGCGCGCACGCCCCGTTCCTGGTGGCGTCGATCGAATTCGACGGCGAAAAGGGCGTTCGCGGTTTTCGAGCGGCCATAGGCGACGAACTCCGCATAGGGCGTTCGCTCGAAATTCGGATCGTCCAGATCGATATCGGCGAAGCGGTGGCCCGAGGAGGACAGGCTGACCACCCGCGACCCCGGTTTCAGCAGCGAGGCCAGGCGGTTGACCAGCACGAAATGGCCGAGGTGGTTGGTGCCGAACTGGGTCTCGAACCCGTCCGCCGTCTTACCTTGCGGACAGGCCATGACGCCCGCATTGGCGAAGATGATGTCGAACGGCTTGCCCGCGGCGACCAAGGTGTCGGCGCAGGACCTGACGCTCGCGAGCGACGCCAGATCCAATTCCACCAGTTCCAGGCCGCCGCCGGCCGCCTGGGCGCGTACCGGCTCCGTGGCGGCGCGGGCCTTGTCGAGATCGCGCGCCGCTCCCACGACCAGGGCGCCATGCGCGGCCAGCACGCGCGCCGTCTCCACCCCGAGGCCGGCCGACGCGCCGGTCACCAGGATGCGCTTGCCCTTGAGGTCCACGCCCTCAAGCACATCGTCGGTGGTGGATTCGGCCCCCAATGGTTGAACCATGACGTTCTCCTGAGCTTCCCGTCCTCAATATCGGCGGCCACAGGGGTGGCGCCAATAGAGGCGTCTAAAACAGGCTCTCCCGCAGGGCGCTGGCGTAGAAGGTGCGAGCCTGCTGTGCGAGGTCGGCGCGGTATCGGATATGCGGCGCGATGCAATGCTCGTCGTCGAAGCAGTGGGTGGCGTCGGCCAGGGTCAGGACGTGCACGTCCAGGCCATCATCCTCAAGCCGTTGGAGGGCGCGGCCTGGCATCACCGTGCCCGCCACCGCGTCGCGCCCGCCCAGGCAGGCGTAAACCTTCGGCCTGTTCGCGTTCCAGCCATGGCGGTGCGTGCGGGAAGGCGGACCGGCATACGGATAGAACAGGATGGCCGCCTTCAGCCGCGACAGGGCTTCCCGGTCTGCTTCGTCGCACGGCGGCGTCCCGGCCAAGGCTTCCATGATCGCCCAGCCGCCGTGGCTCCAGCCGGCGACGGCGACACGGGTCATATCGGCCCACGGTTGTTCCTGGAGCCATCGAAGCGCCGCCAGCAGATCGACGGCGCGTTCGCCGCCGCGCAGCCGTAGTCCGGTGCAGATCGTAAGCCGGGCTTGCGTGCGGCTGATGCCGCGCGGCGTGAAGGAATCCAGCACCACGGCGGCGGCGCCCAGGTCGCGAGCTGCTTCGGCGTAGCCGAACTGCATCGGCTGCAAGCCGCTGCAGTCGTGAAGTTGCACGACCACGGGAAAGCGACCTGCGCCCGGGGGTTTCACGACGGTGAGGTGGCGCTCGAGGATGGCGGCGCGGGTCAGGAGTTCCATGTGTGCGGCGCCCTCAGACCGAGGCCCGGGAGAGCGCCGTGGGCGCGGCGGTCGGCGCCCGCGGATCGATCGGCAGCCCAAGGGCCTGGCGATGCTTCAGGACCCGAAGCCAGCCGTGCAGGCCTTCGCAATCGAGGCCATGCATCATCAGCCGATATCCGGCTTGGAGCGTGGAGAGCTGAACCAGCGGATGGCCGTTCTTGATGAAGGCGAGGTGGTAGGGCGTGCCGAGGATCTTGGCGATGCTGACCGCGATGACCTCGTCGAGTTGCAGGGAGTTGGCGGCCCGTATGAAATCGCTGCGGGGCAGGAGCAGCGCATAGAGCGGGGTGTAGGCCTCCACCGCTGTCTGCACGTCCACCGCGTTCAAGGGGCCTTCGGGAAGCGGATCGAATTCGAAGCTATCCGAGATCATCGAGAAGTCGGGCTGATCGACAGGCGCCAGGTCGCGGCCCTGGGTGCGGAGACTGGCGTTCAGCTGAATGATGAAATTGTAGATGTTGAGGTCGTGCTGCAGGAAGGTGTTGTCCTCGAGATCCTTCAGGCGGCGCGGGCGCAGCGGAACCGTGTCGATCTCGACAGGCCCGGCATTGGCCTTGATGAAGGCCAGGATCTCCGTGCCGATATGGAAGTGGCGCAGGATCAGCAGGTTGGTCTGCGGCGAGGCGAATGTGCGCAGGCCCCAGTGGATCAGCCGATGCAACGTGACATTGAGGTTGGGTAGCCGTGGCGAGAGGGCGCGGAGTCCCTTGATCATCACGAACACGGCGAAGATGAACGGCCGCACGATCGGAAACAGCCACCGCCGAGAAACCGAACGGTTTCCCAGCAGCAGGGCCCGCTTGGCGCCGTCGTCGATCGGCAGGCTCTGGTCAAGATAGAGCGCGAGCCAGGGATCCGGGTCGAGCGGGTCGAAACGGGCAGCGTCGAAAGGGTCGGCGATTGCGGTCACGGCAGGATCTCCTCGATCTGCAGGGCGTAGAGCCGCGCTGTCACTTCGGCGCATCGGACGATCGCCGCCGCCATGCCGGGATCAGGCAGCACCAGCCGCAGCATGGCGGCGAACTCCTCTATGTGATGGCTGTCGTTCTCCCCGTGGTAGAGCAGGAACCGGGTGGCGTCGGGCGGCATGCTCAGCCGGCTGCAGACCCTGCGGCCCCATTCCGCCGCCTTGATCGAGCCCAGCCCCTCGATGATGAACATGGCGCCCAGCAGCCCGAACGGATTGGGCCGCGAGGCCTGGTGGAACATCCAGGCGGACAGGGCTTCGGAGCCGATGTTCTTCTCGCCGTCGATGATGGTCTCCAGCGCGCCGCCCGAGGCCACGAAATCCTCCTCGAGCAGGCGGAAGTCGCGGTGCTCGGTCACGGCGTGGCGCATCAGGGTCGAGCGCAGGTCGAAATGCGCTTCGTCGATGTTGGACGCGGCGCGCGACATCCACAGCGCGCCGTCCTTCACCTGCTGGCGTAGCTGCACCAGGAAGGCGTGGTAGTCCCGCAACTCGAAGCGGCCGCGGGTCAGCTTGCGGACCAGAGGCGTGGCTTCGAGCCGCGCTTCGAAGCCGGTCCAGACGATCGTGAGCTTTCGCATCACCTCGGCGACGGCGCGGTCTGTCGCTTCGTCTGCAATGTCATGGGACGGGACCATCAGCGGGCCTCCACGACTTCAAGCATCATGAAACCGACCATGGCGCGGCCGCTCTCCGGCACGATGCACAGAATGCGTTCGCCGGCCCTCAGTCGCCCGGAACGGACCAGGCCGTCGAGCATGATCCAGATGGAGGCGGAGCCGACGTTCCCGCTCTCAGCCAAGGTGCTGAACCATCGATCTTCGGGGATCATCGCCCGCGTGGTTTCGAGCAGGCCGACGATCTCTTCCCGCAGCGACCGCGCCGAATAGTGGCAGAGGAGATGGTCGACGGCGTTCGGATCGATCCGCCCCGCGTCGACCTTCGCGAGATAGACCCCGATCCAGGCGCGGATCACCGTTTTCAGCAGGGTGAAATCCTGCTGCAGGGCGATGGCGCCGCTGGCGTGGGCGGCCACGGGCCCCTGGCGGCTCCAGGCGCCTTCCCGCTGCGTGCGATCCCGCTCCGTCGCCCCAGCCCACATGCAGGGGTCGAAGCGGCCGGCCAGCGAAACGAGGTCGACCCATTCGACCCGCAGGCTCAAGCCCTCGGGGCGGGGTCGTCTTTCCATCACCACCGCCCCGGCGCCGTCCGAGAGGGTGAACCGCAGGAAATCGGCTTCCATCGACAGCCGCCCCTTGGCGTCCACCAGGGCGCCGCCTTCGTAGAACTCGGGGCGAAACCAACGGGAGGAGAACTCGCCCGCGACCGCGGCGGCGCAGGCCGCTTGGCCAGTCCTGACGGCCATCCAGGCGTATTTCGCCGCCATCAGCGACGAGGCGCAGACCGATTGGAAGCTCGCGAGTTCCAGTTCTCCGCCGCCGAGTTCGCCATGGACGGCGCTGGCATGTCCTGGCGTGAGGAGATCGCCTTGCGTCGTGGCTGCGGCCAGGCAGTCGAGGTTGTCGCGGCCCAGTCCCGCCGCTTCCAGCGCGAGGCGCACCGCGTCGGCGCACATGGAGGCGTTGGAGTGCAGCCAACAGCCGTCCGCATCCAAGGCGTAGTGCCGGCGCGTGATGCCGTTCCAACGCAGGGCGCGACGCCCGACGACCGAGGGAGCGCCGGATACGCGGCCGATGAAGGCTTCCATCTCGTCGTTTTCGATCGGGTTCCCCGGCAGCAAGGCGCCGCTTCCGGTGATGTAGACAGGGCTGAGTTGGTCCATGGCGAGGGTTGCTCCAGGCGTCTGCAGCGGTTCCGCCTTGACGACGACCTTATGAAACACATAATTGATCGGTGTTCAATTTCTTTTTGAACAGTGTTCAATTGAGGTGGGGATGGGGCGACGGTCGGATCACACACGCAGCGAACTGGAGGCCCTGTTCGTGGACGAGGGGCGCCGGCAACTGGCCGAAACCGGCCTAGGTCGGTTCTCCGCCCGGGACGTGGCCAAGCGGGTCGGCTACTCGATCGGCACCATCTACAATGTGTTCGGCAGCTACGACGGGCTGATTCTGGCGATCAATGCGCGGACCCTGACGCTCTGGGCGGCGCATCTGCGCGGCAGGTTGGCCGATTCCGGCGAAGACCGCATCGCGACCCTGGTGCGGGGCTATTTCGAGTTTGCGTCTGACCATCCGAAGACCTGGATCGCCATCTATGAACACCATATGGCCGACGGCGGTCCGGCCCCCGAATGGTACCAGGACGTCGCCGCGGACCTGATGAGCGTGGTTGCCGCCGAGATCGCCCGCGTGCTGCCGCCGTCGGAGCCGGCCGCCGTTCTCTCCCTGGCGCGCTCCCTGGTCGCGACGGTTCACGGCCACTGCATTTTCGCCCTCTACAAGACGTTCAACATGCTGGGCGAAACCGCGCCCGTCGAGGCGGCGCTCGCCCGGGTGCGAGAGGCTATCGCGGCGGCGGAGGGACGCGAGGAGCGAGGCGAGCAACGGCCAACCTCAATGCTTGACCTAACCTCTCGCCTTGAGTAGGTTCCGCGCTCTTTTGGAGGCCGGGGTCAGACTCACCGTCTAGCCCAAAGCCCCGATGAACCGGACGCCTCGCTAAAGGACGTTCAGACGCGCCGGACCGCAAGCCATGCGCCCGGCGCCGTTTCGTGTTGATCGGGTGGCTTCCGGTAAAGAACCTGTGAACGTCATGACCCATGAGGCGCTTCGGCCGAAAGGCACACGCCTCCAGAGCGAAAGTCTAAATGCCTACGATCAACCAGCTCATCCGCAAGCCACGGCAAGACAAGCCGTCGCGGAACAAGGTCCCGGCCCTGAAGGGCTGCCCGCAGCGCCGCGGCGTCTGCACCCGGGTCTATACGACCACGCCGAAGAAGCCGAACTCCGCTCTGCGGAAGGTCGCCAAGGTGCGCCTGACCACCGGCATCGAAGCGCTGTGCTACATCCCCGGCGAAGGCCATAACCTGCAGGAGCACTCGGTGGTGCTGATCCGCGGCGGCCGCGTCAAGGACTTGCCCGGTGTGCGCTACCACATCCTGCGCGGCGTCCTCGACACCCAGGGGGTCAAGGATCGTAAGCAACGTCGCTCGCTCTACGGCGCCAAGCGTCCGAAATAAGGATTTAGAGAAGAATGTCCCGCCGCCGCCGCGCAGAGAAGCGCGAAGTCCTGCCGGATCCCAAGTTCGGCGACCTCGTGGTCACCAAGTTCATGAACTACGTGATGTACGAGGGCAAGAAAGCCGTCGCCGAAAACATCATCTACGGCGCCTTCGATATCCTGGAATCCAAGCGTCGCGACCAGGGCCCGCTGGAAACCTTCCACGCCGCGCTCGACAATGTCGCGCCGGCCGTCGAAGTCCGCTCCCGCCGGGTCGGCGGCGCCACCTATCAGGTGCCGGTCGAAGTTCGCCCGGATCGTCGCCGCGCCCTCGCCATCCGCTGGCTGGTCACCGCCGCCCGCAAGCGCGGTGAGAACACCATGACCGAAAAGCTGGCCGGCGAACTGCTGGACGCCTCCAACAACCGCGGCACCGCCGTCAAGAAGCGCGAAGACACGCACAAGATGGCCGAAGCCAACCGCGCGTTCTCGCATTACCGCTGGTAGGTCCGCCGCAAAGGCTTCCCAATCCAGCATTACTCTTTCGTGCGCGGGCGGTTTGAGCTAAACCGCCCGCGCCGCTCATTCGCCCGTTCGTCCGCCCCGAAATCCGCTTAAGTCGCAGAGCCTCCCGCAATGCCCCGCACGCACAAAATCGAAGACTACCGCAACTTCGGTATCATGGCCCACATCGATGCCGGCAAGACCACGACCACGGAGCGGATCCTCTATTACACCGGCAAGAGCCACAAGATCGGTGAAGTCCATGACGGCGCGGCCACCATGGACTGGATGGAGCAGGAGCAAGAGCGCGGCATCACCATCACGTCGGCCGCGACGACCGCCATCTGGAACGGCAAGCGGCTGAACATCATCGACACCCCCGGGCACGTCGACTTCACCATCGAGGTCGAACGTTCCCTGCGCGTGCTCGACGGCGCCGTGGCGGTGCTGGACGGCAACCAGGGCGTGGAGCCCCAGACCGAAACCGTTTGGCGCCAAGCCGACCGCTACAACGTTCCGCGCATCGTGTTCGTCAACAAGATGGACAAGATCGGCGCCGACTTCGACAAGTGCGTCGAGTCGATCCGCGACCGCCTGGGCGCCAAGGCCGTTCCGATCCAGTTCCCGATCGGCTCGGAATCCTCGCTGAAGGGCCTGGTGGACCTCGTCCGCATGAAGGCGGTGGTCTGGGAAAACGACGGCCTGGGCGCGAACTATCACGACGAAGAAATCCCGGACGACCTCAAGGCCAAGGCCGAGGAAGCCCGCCACTACATGATCGAAAACGCCGTCGAACTCGACGACGACGCCATGGAAGCCTATCTCGGCGGCGATGAGCCGTCGATCGACGTGATCAAGAAGTGCCTGCGCAAGGCGGTTCTGACCGGCGCCTTCTATCCGATCCTGTGCGGCTCGGCGTTCAAGAACAAGGGCGTGCAACCGCTGTTGGACGCCGTGGTCGACTATCTGCCGTCGCCGATGGACATCCCGCCGACCCCGGGGATCGACTTCCGCACCGAAGAGCCCGTCGTGCGTCGCGCCTCGGACGACGAGCCCCTGTCGGTGCTGGCGTTCAAGATCATGGACGACCCGTTCGTCGGCTCGCTGACCTTCTGCCGCATCTATTCGGGCAAGCTGGAAACCGGCATGGCCCTGCTCAACTCCTCGCGCGACAAGCGCGAGCGAGTCGGCCGGATGCTGCTCATGCACTCCAACAACCGCGAAGACATCAAGGAAGCCTATGCCGGTGACATCGTCGCCCTGGCGGGGCTGAAGGACACCCGCACCGGCGAGACCCTGTGCGATCCGAATAAGTCGCCGGTCATTCTCGAAAAGATGGACTTCCCCGATCCGGTCATTGAGCTCTCGATCGAACCCAAGACCAAGGCCGACCAGGAAAAGCTGGGCGTGGCCCTGCAGAAGCTCGCACAGGAGGATCCGTCCTTCCGCGTCTCCACCGACTTCGAAAGCGGCCAGACCATCCTCAAGGGCATGGGCGAACTGCACCTGGAGATCAAGGTCGACATCCTTCGCCGCACCTACAAGGTCGACGCCAATGTCGGCGCGCCGCAGGTGGCCTATCGCGAGACGCTCGGCCGCAAGGCCGAGATCGACTACACCCACAAAAAGCAGACCGGCGGTTCGGGCCAGTTCGCCCGCATCAAGATCGTGTTCGAACCGGGCGAGGCTGGCTCGGGCTTCCAATTCATCAACAAGGTCGTCGGTGGTTCGGTGCCCAAGGAATTCGTCCCGGGCGTCGAGAAGGGCTTGGAATCGGCCAAGGAAAACGGCCTGCTGGCCGGCTTCCCGGTAATCGACGTCAAGGCGACCCTGATCGACGGCGCCTATCACGACGTCGACTCCAGCGTCATGGCCTTCGAAATCGCAGCCCGCGCCGCCTTCCGCGAACTGCGGGAAAAAGCCGCGCCCAAGCTGCTTGAACCCGTGATGAAGGTCGAAGTGCTGACCCCCGACGAATATATGGGCGACGTCATCGGCGACCTGAACAGCCGCCGTGGCCAGATCCAGGGCACCGAGACCCGCGGCAACGCCCAGGTCGTCACCGCCTTCGTGCCCCTGGCCAATATGTTCAGCTATGTGAACACCCTGCGCGGCATGAGCCAGGGCCGAGCCTCGTTCTCCATGCAGTACGACCACTACGAGGCCGTGCCGCAGGTGGTGGCCGACGAAGTGATCAAGAAATACGCCTAATCCACCCCGCTAAACGCTAACCGCTTTT
>FTFU01001429.1_pt1 | contig 12823 bp, 9 predicted proteins | sample 1640511 | NCBI WGS metagenome assembly FTFU01 (sample SAMEA3914789, study PRJEB12502) | metagenome | biome: forest; material: soil | place: Canada | collected 2011-07-03 | depth 0.3 m | reverse complement strand
CGGTTCAGCGGCCCATGGCGCCATCCGCTAGCGCGCCATCCGTTGCGGTCGTCGTCCTTGCCGGCGGCGAGGGCCGGAGGATGCGAGGCCTCAAGGCCGGTCGGATCCTGGGGGGGCAAACGATGTTGGAACGCGCGCTGGAATTGGCGAGTCGCTATTCCGCGCTCCTGGCGCTGTCCGTTCGCGAGCCCGGCCAGGCGTCCGGCGCATCCGTTCTTCTGTTGACGGACGATCCGGCTCTGCCCGGCCCGCTGGCCGGCGTCGCATCCGCACTTCGGTTCGCCGCCGAAACCGGGGCGCCGGCGGTGCTGACCATCCCGGTCGACGCGCCCTTCCTGCCGGACGATCTGGCGCTACGGCTGGCCGGCGCGCTGGCGCCGGGCGTCGGCGTCGCACTCGCCCGCAGCGGCGATCGCCTGCATCCGGTCTGCGCCCTCTGGCGCGCGGGTCTGGGCCAACAGCTCCAGGCCTACGCCAGCACCGGTCGCGGCGCGCTGATGGGACTGGCGGACGCCGTGGGCTGGGCTGCCGTCGACTGGCCGACCGAGCCGGTGGACCCGTTCTTCAACGTCAACACGGCCGACGATCTGGCCAGAGCCGAAGCGCTCCTCTCGGGCGGCTAGCGATCTAGCGCTAATCACCTTGGCTGCTTTTCGAGGATGGTGGACGACGGACGATACCGTCGAAGACAAATTCAGAAGGCCGCTGGCGAATCCAGTCCATGATCCGGTCTTCGAACTCGCCGCCCTCTCGACTGGTATAAAGTCGCTGATCGAGATCATCGAAATCGGCTCGAAGCTCATCGAGTTGTGCCCGTCGCCTCGAATGATCTAGCGCCGGCGACCCGCCCAAACGTACTGCAGACTCACGAAGGATCGCTTCCAGGTCTGGGAACCCGACAGTCGCGAAGCCAGAAAGTGCGTCCGCCCAGACCATTCCGGTTGAGTTCGAATAGAATTGATCGTGACCGCCGTTGTAGACCTCAGCTAGATACCAATGCATCGCCCAAACTAGGCGTTGTGCCTGCGTAAATCGCGCAAGACTCTGCTCATACATTGCTGGCGTCTCGTAGAAGGACGCGAGCCACCACACAGGATCGATGATCTCCATCGAGCCCAGTGCATTCTCGATCGTGCTTCGATCGATGTGAACGTCTACCGGCCTCCAATCCTTTGGGGTCCGCAAACCGAAGTCCTCCGTCTCGCAAGCTAAGCCTCGACCTCGTCCACCACCCGTTCGGGCCGGGTAAACACCGCGTGGCCGTCGGCGCGGGCGAGGGCGACCAGGGTCAGGCCGGCCTCATCGGCCTTGCGGATGGCGAGCGCGGTGGGGGCGGAGATGGCGACCAGCAGCGCCACGCCCGCCATCGCGGTCTTTTCCACCATCTCGTAGGAGCAGCGGCTGGTCACCACGATGAAGGCGGCGGCGGGATCCAGGCCCTCGGTCAGCGCCGCGCCGATCAGCTTGTCCAGCGCGCAGTGGCGGCCGACGTCCTCGCGGGCCAGCAGCACTTCGCCGCAAGCGTCCGCCCAGGCGGCGGCGTGGGTCGCGCGGGTGCTGTGGCCCAGGGTCTGGGCCTGATCGAGCTCGGCCAGGGCGCGCTGAATCGCGCGGTGCGAGACGCGCAGGCCCTCGCCCGCCATGCGCAGCGCCCGGACCGTGTCGGAGAGCTTGGTCACCCCGCAAAGGCCGCAGCTGGAGCGCCCCTCCAACGAGCGCTTACGCGCCAGCGCCAGGGACTGCTCGGCCATGGGCTTGAGCACCACGTTGACGGCGACGCCCTCTTCGCGCTCCTCGATGATCACGTCCTCGATGTCGCCGACCTCCGCGATCGATTCAGTGACGGTGAAGCCGATGGCCAGGTCCTCGATGTCCTGGGCGGTGGCCATCAGCACCGCGTGCGGGCGCTCGTTGTAGGCGATGCCGATCGGCGTCTCGTCCGGCGCCAGGCGCAAGATCGTTTCGGCCCCCGGCCGGTCCTGCCGCCACTGCAGCGCCGATTGCTCGTCGGTGATCTTGAAGCGAGTCATCCCGATCCTCGTCCCCGCCCGGTCGAACATAGGCGCGCCGGGGCGCAATAACGAGAGATCAGCGTCGCTGGAAGCGGCGATCCTGGTATTTCCTGTCCCACTTTGACATCCCATATCGTTAGTGGGACAAGCCCGCTTCACGCCGAAGCGTTCACCAGAGACGCTCGGGGTGTGGGACGGGGAGATGAGGACGCAGCCATGGAAGGCGTTAGCCTGCTTCGCGAGATATCCGACTTCTGCCGCAGCGCCGGCCTGGCGGAGTCCACTTTCGGCCGGCTGGCGGTGAATGACGGCAAGTTCGTCGGCCGCCTGCGCGAGGGGGGCGCCGTCACCGCTCAGACCGTCGAGCGGGTGCGCAGCTACATCACCTCCGCTGGGCCGGCGAAAGCCAAGGCCGCCGGCGGCAAGACGCCAGCCGCCAAGCCTGCTGGCCCGACGAAAGCGTCCGCCAAGGCTGCGGCCAAGACCGCGCCGGCCGCGCCCGCCGACGTCCAGCAGAACTTCCGCTTCTACGACAACCGCCAGAAATACCTGATGTTCGTGAACACCTGCTCGGAGAAGTGGGTGGTGGCGCATCGGGTGACCCAGGAGCTGAGCTCGATCCAGCCGCGGCCGCCGGCGATGCGGATCTTCGACGCCGGCGTCGGCGACGGCACGGTGCTGACCCGCGTCATGCGCTCGATGCACAGCCGCTTCGACAAGATGCCGTTCTACATCGTCGGCAAGGAAATCTCGCTCGAGGACGTGCGGTTGGCCCTGGAGAAGATGCCCGATCGCTTCTACGAGCATCCGGCGAGCGTGCTGGTGATGACCAACATGCACTATGCCGAGGCGCCCTGGCTGCAGCCGGCCAACCTCAACAAGGCCGCGACCCTGGTCTGGCACGAGGTGGCGCTGCGCGGGAACACCGCGGCCCAGTTCGACGAGCAGATCGCCGACCTGCAGCCGTTCCTGTCTGAGGCCTGGAGGGCCGGCGTCAGTCCGACCTCCGGCAATCCGGTCTATGAGCGCCCGGCCGTGCTGGTGCTCTACCGTGAGGACTGCCGCTTCCTGTTGGATTCGGTGATCCCGCGCCGCGGCTCGATCCGCGCCGACTACGACCTGGTGATCGCTTCCCAGCCCTACCGCGCCCGCGCGCCGACCGCGTTCAAGGCCAAGCGGGTGATCGCCCCCCTGGCCCGCGCGCTGGCCCCCGGCGGGCGGCTGCTGGGCATCCACTCCTACGGCCGCGATCCGGCGCTGGAGATAATCCAGCAGGTCTGGCCGGGCGAAGAGCCGTTCCACACCAGCCGGCATGATCTTCTGGCCGCCGCCAAGCACGAGCTCGGCAAGGCCTCGCGCAATTTCAACTTCATCGCCGGCTCCGACGCCAAGGCGATCTTCCGCTACGACATGCACACCCTGCCCGGCGAGATCGACGCCGAGGCCGCCTCGATCGGCACTTCCACCCTGTTCGCCGCTTGGAACGATGCCGCCTACGTGGCCCAGATCGAGGACCAGCGCCTGGAAGAGGCCATGAAGGACAACGGCTACCTCAAGGCCACACGAGAGGTGTTGAGGAAGCACGGCGCTCTGTGGTTCAACGACGAGGCCTATGTCATTTCCCGCAAACGAGAGCTGATCTGAGAACGATGTCGACGATGACGATGGACAGGACGGACGCGCGATCCGCGCTCGCGGGGCTGCTGCAGGGCTATTCGGCCGAGGTGACGGCCCGCGACAAGAAGGGGATCGAGGCTGCGCCCGAGCTGATGCCCAAGGGCTCGGAGATCTTCGTCGCCGCCATTCCGGGCGAGGAGGCTCAGCGCATCATCGACGCCTCGGTGAAGCTCAGCCAGGGCGGACTGGCGGTCATGCCGCACATCGTGGCGCGCAATATCGCCAGCCGCGCAGCCCTCGACGACCTTCTGGCGCGCCTCGCCGGTGAGGCGGGGGTGAACCGCGCTCACGTGGTCGGCGGCGACCGCGACAAGCCCGAGGGCGAATACGACGCCAGCCTGCAGCTGCTGCAGAGCGGGCTCTTCCAGAAGCACGGGTTCAGCCAGGTGACCATCGCCTGCTATCCGGAGGGCCATCCGCGGATCACCGATGCGGTGCTCGAGCAGGCGCTGAAGGACAAGGCCAGGGTTTGCGCCGAGGCCGGGCTCGAGTTCGGGCTGGTCAGCCAATTCTGCTTCGACTCCAGGCCGGTCATCGCGCTCGCCCGGCGGGGGCGCGAATGGGGCATCCAGGCGCCGCTGCGCGCCGGCGTGGTCGGCCCAGCCGATCGCGGCGCCATGATCAGGTACGGCCTGATGTGCGGCGTCGGCGCCTCGTTGCGGGCGCTGAAGGAGCGCCATGAGCTGACCAAGAGCGTGATGGCCGGCGAGACCCCCGAAGGCCTGCTGACCGAGGTCGCCCAGGCCCGGGCCGCCGAGCCGGCGCTGGGAATCTCCGGCGTCCACTTCTTCACCTTCGGCGCGCTGGGCAAATCGACCCGCTTCGTCGACGAGATGACCGGTTGACAGAAACCTCCGCTGATCCCCGCGAAAGCGGGGACCCTGGCGTTTTTCTTGGCTAAACGAGCGTGGCCGAAAGGCTCCAAAAAGGCCTAGGTTCCCGCTTTCGCGGGAATGAGCGGAACTGAAGAACCATGAACACGATCGCGCCCGACGATCCGTTCGGCATGCTGGACTGCATCGCCTATTACGGCCGCATCCAGCCGAACAAGCTGGCGGTGCATGATCTCGGGACCGGCCTGAAGCTGAGCTACCGCCAGTTCGACGCCCGCATCGACTGCTGCGCGGCCTTCCTGGAAGCGCGGCTCGGCGCGCCGGAGGGTGAGCGGGTGGCGCTGCTGGGGCGCAACCGCGTCGACCTGCTGAGCGTGCAGTTCGCCTGCATCCGCATCGGGGCGATCTTCGTGCCCCTCAACTGGCGCCTGGCCGCCGCCGAGATCTCGGTGCTGGTGCAGGACTGCACCCCGAGGCTGCTGTTCCTGGACCCGGAGTTCGACTCCGTCGCGAGCGAGCTGACCGGCTCCCATGCGATCGAAGCGATCCTGCCGTTTGAGCCCAAGGCGTTCCAGGCCCTGCTCGACCAGGCGCCGGCCAGGCCAAAGGCCGATCCCCCCACCCGCGCGGGCAAGCCCTCGACCCTGCTCTACACCTCCGGCACCACAGGCCGGCCCAAGGGGGTGATCGCCACCGAGCGGGGCGCCTTCGCCTCGACCCTCAACTTCTGCCTCAGCACCCGCCTCGACGCCTCCAGCGTGATGTACTGCGACATGCCGCTGTTCCACGTGGCGGGGCTGATGTCGGGCGCCCGCGCGCCCTTGATGATCGGCGGGGCGGTGGTGATCTCTCCGAAGTTCGAGCCCGAGCTGGCGCTGCAACGGCTGTCGGATCCCGCGCTCGGGATCACCCACACCTTCTTCGTCACCCAGATGACCCAGACCCTGCGAGAACATCCGGCCTACGCCAAGGCGGACCTCTCGCGGCTGGTCTGCATGGTCACCGGCGGGGCGCCCAATCCGGCGGCCAACGTCCAGCGCTGGCTCGATGACGGCGTGGTGATGGCCGACGGTTTCGGCATGAGCGAGGTCGGCTCGGCCTTCAACATGCCGATCGACGACGTGGAGCTGATCCGCCGCAAGACCGGCTCGTCCGGCTTGCCGCTGATCACGCTGAAGTTCCGGCTGGTGGACTCCGACGAGAAGGAATGCCCGCCAGGCAAGGTCGGCGAGCTGCGCCTGAAGGGGCCTTCGGTCACGCCCGGCTATTGGAACCAGCCCGAAGCCACCGCCAAGGCGTTCGACGCGGACGGCTGGTTCAGGTCAGGCGACCTGGCCTACGTCGACGCGGACGGTTTCATCTTCCTGGTCGACCGGCTGAAAGACATGTTCATCTCCGGAGGCGAGAACGTCTATCCGACCGAGGTCGAGAACATCATCGCCGAGCTCGACATGGTCTCCGAAGCCGCCGTCATCGCCGTGCCCGATCCGCAGTGGGGCGAGGTGGGCCTGGCCTATGTCGTGCCCCTGCCCGGCGCCGGCATCACGCCCGAAGCGGTGATCGAGCACGTTCACACGCGGCTGGCCCGCTACAAGGCGCCCAAAACGGTGATGATGGTGAAATCGCTGCCGCGCACCGCGTCGGGCAAGCTGCAGAAGAATCTCCTGCGCGACCAGTGGCTGAAGTCGGGTGAGGGCGCCGCCCAGCCGGCCGAGAAGACGAAGCAGGGCGCTTAGAGCCGCGACGCGCCGACCCAATTCATCTTGTGCCAGAGCAACCGTTGCGCAGGCGCCGATCCTGAGCCACGCTCGCTGCACCGGGGGCGCAGGGCGTGGAAGTGCGGTTCGAATTCGACATCGAACAGGCCGAAGGCCGGTATGACGCCGCCATCGCCCAGCACCACGCCGCGCGGGAGGCCGCGCGCCATGGCTGAAGGCGCGGACGCCAAGGAGGACATCCCGTCCCGAAGCGAGGCGCTGGCGCTGGACATGGCGCTCAGCAAGGCCCGCAGATCGAGGCGCGCCGGCGCAGCGTCCGCCGAAGAGGCGTTCCTCGCCGCAGAGGGCCGCAAGCTCGAGCTGGAGATGCATCATCTCCGCCTGGGCCATTTCGACCGCCAGCTGACGGTGGCGCTGAAGCTGCTGACCGCGGCGCTTGGCCTGGTGATCGCCGTCGCCTTGGCCGCCGCAGTCTGGGACGCCGTACACGCGGATTCGGTGGTCGTGGACGCCTTCCGCGCGCCGCCCGGCATGGCCGCCGACGGGCTCGACGGAACGGTCGTCGCCGCCCGGGTGCTGGACGAGCTGCAGCGGCTGCAGGGGGTCTCCCGCGCGAGCATCGTGAAGCGCGGGATCAAGGACGCCTGGTCCAGCGACATCAAGCTGGACGTACCCGAGACCGGCGTGTCGGTCGGCGAGATCGTCCGCTATCTGCACGCCTGGCTTGGGCATGAGACCCACATCTCCGGCGAACTGACGAAGGACCCGCAAGGCTTGAGCCTGACCGTCCGCGGCGAAGGCGTCGCGGCCAGGACCTTCACCGGGCTGGACCTCAAGGCGATGACCACTCATGCCGCCGAATACGTCTACGGCCAGGCCGAGCCCTACGCCTTCGGCACGTACCTTACCGACGTCGGACGCGACGCGGAGGCGCTGGGCTTCGCACGGGCCGCGATGCCGACCGTCAAGGCGAGCGAGCGGCCCTATCTGCTGAACGTCTGGGGCAACGCCCTGGCGGACCTCGGGCGGTACCGGGAGGCCTCCGCCAAGCACCTGGAGGCCGTGCGGGTGAAACCCGACTATTGGACGGCCTGGGCCAACACCGTGAACGATCGTTGGATCCTGCAGGACGAAGAAGGCGCCTGGCGCGCCAGTATCCAGTTCGAGCGACTCTCTCACCGGCGGGAGGCGCGCTCCAAGATCAATCCCTCTCTCTATGAGAACGGCGACATCCTCCGGCAGGACTACTCAGCCCTCGAGGCCGAGGTGCTGAAGGACGCCGAACAGAACAACGGCGGGGGCACCGGCGCCGCCCAGGCGGCCCCGGTGCTGGCGAGCGCCGCGGCGATGTTGCACGATCCGAACCAAGCTGAGCTGTTCCTGCAGACCACCCAGGAGGCGGACAAGGACCCCTTCGCCATCGCCATGACCCACTTCGTCCACGGCTGGGCGGCGCTCGACCGCGGCGACGCGGGCGACGGCGCCGCCGAGATGGAGCCCTTTGCGGCGGCCTTCGCCAATCCCGTGGTCGCCACACAATACCCCGGGACGAATTGCTGGCTCGCGCCGGCCGAGGAAATGGCCGGCCATCCGGACAAGGCGGACGCGGCGATCACAGCCGGCGGCCGCTACGTCGACTGTTTCAGGTTCAGGGCCGATATCCTGGACCACCGCGGCGACTGGCCGGGCGCCCAGAGGGCCTACGCCGCCGCGGTCGCCATCGCGCCGGACCTGCCCGCGGCCTACTACAGCTGGGGCCTGGCTCTGGCGCGGCATGGCGACCTGAAAGGAGCGATGGCGCAATTCGCCGCCGCCAATCAGCGCGGGCCGCATTGGGCCGATCCGCTGAAGGCCTGGGGCGATCTACTTGCCGCGCAGCGTCGCTACGTCGATGCCGAGGCCAAATACGCCGTCGCGGCCAGATACGCGCCCAACTGGATCGCGCTCCACCTGGCCTGGGGCAAGGCCCTGCAGGCAGAAGGCAAGTACGCCGCCGCCATCGCCCAGTACCATGCCGTTTCGGAGGCCGCCGGCCATGGCTGAGCACCCGCAGGGCGAGGACGAGATCCCCGAAGCCGGCGGCGCGCCACAGGGCCCGCAAGACCTGGGGCTATCGGCGCTGACGCTCGCCCTGGCCAGGAAGGGCGGCAAGGCCGAAGGCGACGCGCGCCTCGACGCTGTCCTTGAGAAGCAGGCCCGCATGCTCGACGCCCAGCTCGAGCACATGCACGAGCAGCGCGAATTGCAGCTATCGCGCCTGCGCTGGGGCCGGTTCAGCGACCGCATGCGCTCGGCGCTGCAGCTGATGACGGCCGGCATCGGCCTGGTCGTCGCCGCCGGGCTCGGCGCCGCGATCTGGGATGCGGTCCACGCGAACTCGGTGGTCGTCGATTCCTTCCAGACCCCGCCGGGCCTTGCGGCCCAGGGGTTGAACGGGACCGTGGTGGCGTCGGGCCTGCTCGACGAGCTTCAGCGCATGCAGGCGTCCACGCGCTCGGTGCAGGCCAAGCGCGGCTTCCACGACGCCTGGTCCAGCGACATCAAGGTCGATGTCCCGGAGACCGGTGTCTCGATCGGCGAGCTGATGCGCGACCTGCACCGCTGGCTGGGGCACGAGACGCATGTCACCGGCGACCTGGTCCAGACCTCGGCGGGGCTTCGCCTGACCGTCCGGGGCGACGGGCTGGCGGCCAAGAGCTTCGATGGAACCACGGAAGAGTTCCCCAAGCTGACCACCCAGGCCGCCGAATATGTCTATGGCCAGGCCGAGCCCTACTTCGCCGCCTCCTATCTGGAGAGCCAGGGCCGCGACGCCGAAGCGATCCAGCTGGTCAAGGACAAGTATTCGGCCGATCGCCCGGCCGAGCGGCCGTTCCTGCTCAACGTGTGGGGAAATGGGCTGCTCGACCAGGGCCAGCTCGATGTCGCCCTGCCGCTCTACCAGCAGGCGCTGGCGCTCGATCCGCAGTATTGGACCGCTTACAGCAACATCACCAACCTGCTGTTGGCGCTCGGGCGCGAAGAGGAAGCCTGGCGGGCGGGCGAGGACTTCGCGCGGAGGTCAGGCCGCGGCCGTTCGGGCCAGAAGGCCGAAGAGTACTACTTCAACTACCTGGACCTGATGACCTGGAACCTCGGGGCCGAGCGCGCCGGCATGATCGCCGACATGGAGGCCCACGGGGGCATGGGCTCGAACGTGGTGCAGAACGGGCCGCTGATCGCAGATGTGGCCATGCGGATGCATGATCCGGTGGGCGCCGAGCTCTACCTGCAGACCTCCTCCGACGCCGCCAAGGACCCGTTCGCCGTCGCCATGACCCATTTCGTCCATGGCTGGGGCGCGCTGGACCGCGGCGACTGGGGCGGGGCCGCGGCGGAGCTCGAGGCGTTCGCTCCGGGCTATGCCAGTCCGGCGATCGGGCTCCAGATCCCGGGCTACAACTGCTGGATCGCGCCGGCGGAGGAGATGGCCGGCCATCCCGACAAGGCCGATGCGGCGCTGAAGGCCGGCGGCCGGTTCGTCGACTGCTGGCGCTTCAAGGGCGACATCCTCGACCATCGCGGCGACTGGCCGGGCGCGCAGAAAGCCTATGCCGACGCCGTCGCCCTCGCCCCGGACCTGCCGGCCGCGGACTACAGCTGGGGCCTGGCGCTGGCCCGCCACGGCGACCTCGGCGGCGCGGTGGCCAAATACGCCGCCGCCAATCAGCGCGGGCCTCACTGGGCCGATCCGCTCATGGCCTGGGGTGACGCGCTGGCCGCGCAGGGCCGCTGGGCCGAGGCGGAAGCGAAATACGCTGAAGCCGGCAAATACGCCCCCAAATGGAGGCGGCTGCACTACGGCTGGGGCGAGGCCCTGCGCCATCAGGGCCAGTTCGCCGCCGCGATGGCTCAATACCGGCTGGTGAGCGGCTGAGCGCGCCGGCGGGCGCGCAGCATCGCACCCGCGCCGCCCAGGCCCGCCAGCAGCAGCATCCAGGTCCCGGGCTCGGGCACGGTGGTGGTGGCCGATATCTCGGTCTGGAATTCCAGGCCCGCGTCGGTGTTGCTCCAGACCACGCTGTCGCCGTTGGGGACCAGGCCTTGGAACGACAGGGTGTCGGTCCCCGGGTCGAAGATCGCCGGCAGGCCATGGCTGTTGAGATCGCTGGCCAGGCCCATCAGCACCTCGTCGTCGGTCTGGCCGGCAGTCGGATCGACCTCGGCGACATAGATCTCCTGGATCCCGAACTGGACGTAGGACGGATCGCCCAGGGGATCGACGCCAGTCGAGACGGTGGCGGTTCCGGGCGTCGCCCGCTCCAGGCTGGCCTTGCCTCCCGGCGAAGTCGGCGGAGGCTTGATGTAGTTCCCGACGTTGCCGCCCTCGCCCAGGATGCGGCCTTCCGTGATCTTGATCGGGTTGCCCTGCTTCTCGGTGACGCTGGGGATGATGATCGCGCCCAGGGTCGCGTCCACCGTCTTGGCCACGCCGCCGACCGATATCCGGGTCTTGCCGACCTTCAGCCCGGTCGAGGCGGACTTCTTCATCGCCTTGAACTCGGTTTCGAAGGCCTTGTTGATGGCGTCGGCGAACACCTTGGCCTTGTCCTGCGAAGCCTTCTCTGCGGCGTCGATCTTCGCCTGCTCGCACTGGGCGTTGGTCAGCCCGGCGCAGTTCACCGCCGCGACCGGCTTTATGTCGCCCTTGGGGATGGTGATCGTCCTGGTGACGAGCTTGCCCTTCACCGTGATGGTGACCTCCATGACCACCTTGTCGGTGCCCAGGGGCACGCCGATGGGCGAGAGCTCGAAGCTGCCCTGGGCGGCTGAAGCCGCCCCCGCGGACGCCAATAAAGCCAACGCTGCGCAAGCACCGATCACATGACGTGTCATGGCCAGCCTCCCAGTGCGTTCATAAAGGTTAACACGGCCGCGGCGTTCGGCCAATCGCAGCGCGCCGGGCGCGTTGACACCCGGCGCCCCCATGCTACCGGTTGGCCTCACAAGGCGCGGGCAACGCGTCGGCAAGGGAGTGGAGCCGTGCGGGCCATCGCCACGCTGATCATCGTCGCGCTCGTGTCGCTGCCGTCGCTGTTCGCCGGCTGGCCGGGCCTCGCGCCCGGGTGGTTCGACGAGCGCCATTGGGGCGTGCCGATGAGCGTCATCGCCATGTCTGGCCTGATGCTGGTGTTCATCGTCCTGGCGGGCCTGTGCAGCCTGGCGGCGCGCGACCGGCGCCTGCCCGGGGCGGGGGCGGACTGATGCCCTCCATCGCCATCATCTGCTTTCTCGCCACCGTCGCGATCACCCTGCTGATCACCTTCTGGGCCGCGCGCAAGAGCTCCGACCGCGAGGCCATGTACGCGGCCAATTCCAGCATCACCGGGGGCCAGAACGGCCTCGCCATCGCCGGCGACTTCATGTCCGCCACCACCGTGCTGGGGGTGGTGGGGCTCTATTTCAACGGCGGCGTGGACACGATGATCTACTTCATCACCCCGCTGGCGGCGATGTGCCTGATCCTGCTGTGGACCGCAGGGCCGCTGCGCCGGCTCGGCCGCTTCACCCTGGGCGACGTCCTGGTCGCGCGCCTGGCCGATCCGAAGATGCGGGTGTTCTCGGGCGTGGCCACCATCGTCATCTCGCTGATCTACCTGATCGCCCAGTTGGTAGGGGCCGGGGCGCTGGTCTCTGTGCTGTTCGGCCTCGGCTTCAACCAGGCGGTGATCATCGTTGGCGCGCTGATGGCCATCTACATCACGTTCGGCGGCATGCTGGCTGCGACCTGGGTGCAGATCATCAAGGCGATGCTGCTGATCGTCGGCATCGCCTTCCTGTCGGCGATGGCGGTCGGACACGCCGGTGGCCTGGGCGCCCTCTACGACAAGGCGGCCGCCGTGCATAAGCTCGGCGAACAGCTGTTCCACTTCGGCGGGATGAAGCTCGACCTGTTCTCGGCCGTGTCGCTGGGGGTGGGCCTGACGCTCGGCGTGCTCGGCCTGCCGCACCTCTTGATCCGCTTCTTCACCGTGCCGGACGAGCATGCAGCGCGCCGGTCGATGGTGACGGCCTGCGCCATCATCGGCGTCGTCTTCATCATGACCTTCGCGGTGATCGGCCCTGCCGGCGCCGCCTTCGTGACCGGCAATCCGGCCTTCGTCACCGCCGCGGGCGCGGTGAAGGGCGGACCCAACATGGTGGTGATCCACCTGGCGCACGTGGTCGGCGGCGAGGCGCTGATGGGCGCCTTCTCGGCGGTGGCCTTCGCCACCATCCTGGCGGTGGTCGCGGGCCTCACCATCGCCATCGCCTCGGCCACGTCGCACGACGTCTTCCACCCCAGGCACGACGCCGCCCAGCGCAACGAGGCCAGCGAGCTGTGGCTGTTCCGCGTCGCGGCGGTGCTGGCCGCGGTGGTGGCCGTCAGCCTGGCCATCGTCTTCCAGAAGGAGAACGTCGCCTATCTGGTGGCCCTGGCCATGACGGTGGGCGCCTCGACCAATTTCCCGGTGATCATCCTGTCGCTGTACTGGCGTCGGCTGACCTCGACCGGCGCCCTGGTGGGAGGCTTCGTCGGCCTGATCGCCTCGGTGGGGTTGAT